>Ga0307930_1001488_pt1 | contig 18575 bp, 20 predicted proteins | sample OrgLakmetageno46_FD_203161 | JGI IMG/M metagenome (GOLD analysis project Ga0307930, IMG submission 203161) | Saline water microbial communities from Organic Lake, Antarctica - #46 | ecosystem: Environmental > Aquatic > Non-marine Saline and Alkaline > Saline | place: Antarctica: Organic Lake...
CTCATTGCGCCGTGGGATAGCCAACTGGGTTGTTGACAGCGGAGCCAGTCTGAATGAGCTAATGGATTGGGTAGGATGGTCAGACCTTCGCTCAGCAAAGCGCTATGTGGACGAAAAAGGGTCGTTGCCAAATCGTCTGATGGATCGAATGAGCAATGCTAAGCCTAATAACAGCTTGTTGGATGCGAATAAAGTCGATTACTAACTGCGCCGCATGGCAACTCCGGTGAGACAGTACCCAAAATCGCAAGGAATTAGAGTTGGTAACTTTCACCGTTGATGAGTACAACATTATTAAAGGTTAAGGCTTTTTAACAATTTATTTCGTTGAGAATATAAATTTCTAGCTAGTAGTCTCCGCTGCCTGGCCGGGTCAGTCAGGTCGACAACGCCTTTAGTAGCGGCGAGTTTGGCTAATGTGCGGGTGGGCGCAATCCCGACACACACGGGGAGGCCCATATTCTGATAAACAGTGTCTTTTACTTGACGACCAAAGCCTGCAAAAGACACCGCTTTATCAATGCCTGTGATATCCAAGAAAGCTTCATCAATCGAGTAAACATCGACTCTTGGGGCCAAGGCTTCCAACGTAACCATCACCCGGTTGCTCATGTCTCCGTAGAGTGTGTAATTAGTGCAAACCCTGCTGGGCCACACGGTTGAAAGCCTACAAGGAACCCCTTTCACCCGTTTGCTGAGCGATGAAGGCGTCGACACCTTCGAACAGGCCCGGCGGGCGCTTGAGCAAACCGGATTAACGCAAAAAATCACCCTCAAACTTCGGCACACAGACCGCCATTCAGTGTGGGTTGAAGCCACGATGTGGCAACCCGGAAGCGACGCCGGCCCTGGCCACGGCGTGGTTCTGACCGTTCACGACGTGAGCCAGCACCGGAAATACCAACTGATTATCGAAGAGCTGCACCAACGCAATAGCCTGCGGCAGCAAGACGGCGATTATCAGCAACCCGTTACCAGCCAAACCTTTCTGGACCAGACCTCTGAAGCCGTGGTTATTGCCGACGCCGATGGACATATCCAGTCCGTTAACCGCTCGTTCTGCGAAATTACCGGTTACACCGCGCGGGAAGTGATTGGCCATAACCCGTCGATTCTGCAGTCAGGGATTCACACGGCTCACTTTTATGAGGCGTTGTGGCGTTCCCTGAGCGAAAAAGGCCGCTGGAAAGGCGAAATCTGGAACCGCCGCAAAAATGGCGAGGTTTACCCTCAGCTGGGCAGCATTTCCATAGTCCGTAACGATGACGGCAGCCTTCGCAACTATGTGGCGGTTTTTTCCGACGTATCCAAAGCCAAGGAGGCCGAAACCAATCTGTTTTTTGCTCAGAACCATGACCCGCTTACAGGCCTGCCCAACCGCCGGTACTGCCTGGAGAAAGTCGGCCATGCGGTTATGGAAAGACGTCGGGCTGTGCCCGGAATTGCTGTTGTATTTCTGGACATTGACCGATTCAAACTGCTCAACGATGCCCGGGGCCATCACACCGGTGATCGCTTTTTGCAATCGGTCGCCCAGCGCCTGACCGGGGCTTGCCCGAAAAATGGCCTGTTATGCCGCTGGGGCGCCGATGAGTTTGTAATGGTGTTGGAACAGGTCACAAACCGTGACGGCATAGCGATTATTGTGCAGACCCTGTTCAATGCCCTAGCCAAACCCCTGAGCCTGGAAGGCCATGAACTGATTCCCTCCGCTTGCGTGGGCATCAGCTTCTACCCTGAAGATGCTGCTGACGCCCAAGGGCTGATGCAAGCCGCGGAAACTGCGTTGTATCGTGCCAAAGAACGGGGGCCATCCAGCATTGAGCTGTTTACACCGTTGCTGGCCGAGCGCCTGCAACGTAAATTCGAGGTGGCCAGCGATCTTCGCCGGGCGATTCAGAACGACGAACTGACGCTGAATTATCAACCCCAGGTAGACAGCAGAACTAAGGTGTTACTGGGAGTTGAAGCGCTGGTGCGCTGGCAGCATCCGGTAAACGGTTTGATGTTGCCCGCCACGTTTATTCCGCGACCTGCTAGCCAGGCATCAATTACCGGCAAGTATCTTGGAACTTGAGATTACCGAAGGCGCCCTGGAGCGGGATGACAGCATTATCGCGTTGTTACAGGCATTGCGGGACATGGGCGTTCTGTTGGCCATCGACGATTTTGGCACCGGCTATTCATCCCTGGCCCACATCAAGCACCTGCCGGTAACCTGCCTCAAAATTGACAAGGTGTTTGTAGACGACTTGCCAGACGACGCCTATGACGTGGCCATTATCCGCACCGTTCTGGCTCTGGGCCACAGCCTGGGCGTGAGAGTGCTGGCCGAAGGAGTGGAATCCGAATAGCACCTGTTCCTGGCGGAACAGGGCATTGACACTATCCAGGGTTACTATTTTGGTAAACCCATGGAAGCCATCGCATTGGAGCAGTGGGTCATAGACCGCGATAAAGAGTAAGCGGTAGAGGATGAAACCAAAAAAGCCGGGCGCCTAATAAATAAGCGCTCGACTTTTTATCAGCGTTCATTCAGCAACGGAGCGTTGGCAAGCCTGTGTGAAAGCCAGACGCCGCATTCGGAGAAGTATCCGCTGCTCTGCTCATGTTTGCTTACCTTCTGTATAGTTGCGCCAGCCTCCAGTTTCGGTGATTTCACGCTGCCCGTCTACCAGCCAGGGTTCGCCCAGAACGCCCAGCACTTCGCTGCCGTCTTCAAGCTTTACCTTGCCGATGGACAGGCCCGCCGGCTCGTTGCTGAGCACGGTGGCAAACGCCGCCAGTGGCAACTCCCAGACTTCCAGTTCTACTTGGCTGCTAGGCTCTATGGTGCGAATCATTGCCGGGTGGTCATCGTTGATGGACCACAGGCGGTAGTGGGCGTCAGTGCGAGCTTCTTGCACAAAGCGGCCACCAACATTGGTCAGATTCGGGTTCAGTTTCAGGCCACGCATCAGCGTGCCGTTAACGGCCAAAAGGGTGGTGCCTGTCATGGTATTACTCCGTAAAATAGTTGCAAACCCGGGTGTCTTAACTCTTCCTCAAACTGTCTGTACTTGCTGAGTTTGCGCAGGTGTCAGTTTAGAAAAACACATATCGGCTATGATCAAAAAAATCAGGCAGCAAAAACGATGTCACTCAACAGTCATATTTCATCATTAGTGTAAAGGATAGATTTCAAATACACATCGCAACAATATATGGATGATGGATATGAGCTCAACCCTATTTAGTAAATCCTTTACCCTTGGTTTGCTGACGCTGGTCGTCGCATCGGTTACACCGGCCATGGCTGAGTTTAAACTGGACAGCCGTTATCAGGATGCAGATGGCGACTTGGTTGCCGATATTCCGACCAGCGAATCCAACTGGCGAGACCCGTCAACACTGGTGTTTGCTTACACACCGGTGGAAGATCCTGCTGTATATGCAGGTGTCTGGTCCGAATTCCTGGCCCACATGGAAGCTGAAACTGGCAAGCGCGTCCAGTTTTTCCCTGTTCAGTCGAATGCCGCTCAAATCGAAGCTATGCGTGCCGGCCGTTTGCACATTGCTGGCTTCAATACCGGCTCCAACCCGCTGGCTGTTGCCTGCTCTGGTTACCGCCCGTTTGCGATGATGGCCGCGGCTGATGGATCGTTCGGTTATGAAATGGAAATCATCACCCACCCGGATTCCGGCTTTAATGACATTGAAGACCTGCGCGGACAGAAACTGGCCTTTACTTCTCAAACGTCCAACTCGGGTTTTAAGGCGCCTTCCGCCATTTTGAAATCAGAATACGGAATGGAGCCGGGTCACGATTTTGAGGCGGTTTTTTCCGGCAAGCACGACAACTCCATTCTGGGCGTAGCAAATCAGGATTACCCGGCAGCGGCCATTGCCAACTCTGTACTGAGCCGTATGCTCAGCCGCGACATCGTCTCTGAAGATCAGATCAAAACGCTGTACAAATCACAAACCTTCCCGACTACTTCTTACGGTCTTGCCCACGATCTGCATCCGGATCTGCAGGAAGCCGTTCAGAGTGCCTTTTTCTCCTTCGACTGGTCAGGAACAAAGCTGGAAGAAGAATTTTCCAAATCGGGTGAGGCGCAGTTTGTTCCTATTACCTTTCAAAAAGAATGGTCGGTTATTCGTCAGATCGACGATGCCAACGGCGTGCAGTACAGCTGCCAATAAGGCTAACTCTACGCACTATGGGCCACTAAAAATCAATTCATAACTCAGACTTTTGCCCGGCAATTGCCGGGCTTTTTTGTTTATTGACCACTCAGTTTGGGTGCGTCGATGCCAATCGCCAACAGTCAATCTTGACGGGGCGTAAGGAGTAGCAATGTGTTAAAACTGGAACAGTTAACCAAGGTCTACAAAACTGGAGACAAGGCGCTGACCAACATCAACCTGTCGGTAGAAGCCGGCCAGGTAGTGGGCTTGATTGGCCCCTCAGGCGCGGGCAAATCAAGCCTGCTTCGCTGTATTAACCGCCTGGTTGAACCCAGTTCTGGCAAGATCTGGTTGGGTGACCAGGAAATGGCCGGTCTGGGTAAGAGCGCACTGCGTCGCCAGCGCCGTCGCATCGGCATGATCTTCCAGGAATACGCCCTGGTTGAACGCTTGACTGTTATGGAAAACGTGCTCTCCGGTCGCCTGGGTTACGTTCCGTTCTGGCGCAGCCTGACCCGCCGCTACCCAGCCGACGACATCGAAAACGCCTATCGCTTCCTGGATAGGGTTGGCTTGGCCGATCATGCCGACAAACGCGCCGACGCGCTCTCTGGCGGCCAGCGCCAGCGCGTTGGGATAGCCCGGGCACTGGCGCAGGAACCGGATCTATTGTTGATCGATGAGCCGACAGCCAGTCTTGATCCGAAAACGTCGCGTCAAATCATGCGGTTAATCATCGAGCTGTGTAACGAACGCGGGTTACCAGCCATCATCAACATTCATGACGTACCGCTGGCGCAGGCGTTCGTTACTCGAATCATCGGCCTGAATCAGGGACAGGTGGTGTTCGATGGTGCACCGTCTGAATTATCTGACGATGTTCTGACACGGATTTATGGCGAGGAAGACTGGGCAGCCCTGCGGGGTAAGCCCGGCCGAGATGGTGAAGATCCGGAGTCCCCGGCACTGGACGCGAATCGCCTGGAGAGCGCCCAATGACAACACAGCAATATCCCAGAACCTGGCGGCGCCCGCCCGTTCTGATTCCCGATCCACGCTGGCGCTGGGGTTTATACCTGGTTGCGCTGGTTTACCTGCTGGCCGCCAGCAGCTCGCTGGATGTCAACTGGCAGCGGGCCTACGAGGGGCTAGACAGGGGAGGCCGATTTGCCATGGGCTTTTTACAACCAGATTTCACCACCCGTTGGCGTGATATATCTATCGGCCTGGTAGAAAGCCTTACTATGACGCTAACGTCGACCATCGCTGGCGTTTTGTTAGCCATACCGGTTGGTCTGGGTGCTGCACGCAATATTTCCAACGGCCCGATTTATCTGATTTGCCGCAGTTTTGTTGCTGTTTCGCGCAGCTTGCAGGAAATCATCATCGCTATTCTGTTTGTAGCCATGGTGGGTTTTGGTCCGCTGGCCGGATTCCTGACCCTGACCTTCGCCACCATTGGCTTTATGGCCAAATTACTGGCAGAAGACATCGAAGAGATGGATGAACGGCAGGCTGAGGCCATTCGAGCCACGGGGGCCAGCTGGCTGCAGCTGATCCATGTTGGTGTGATGCCACAAGTAATGCCCCGGCTGATTGGGCTGTCGTTATACCGGCTGGATATTAATTTTCGCGAATCGGCGGTCATCGGCATCGTCGGCGCAGGCGGTATTGGCGCCACTCTGAACACGTCCATTGATCGCTACGAATACGACTCGGCTGGCGCTGTTCTGATCATCATCATCGTGATTGTGATGGCGACGGAGTATCTGTCTGGTTACGTTCGTAAGTGGGTGCAATGATGACTCAACGTTTAACCGCACTGAACGTCTGGAAACGCAACACCCGCAAACACGCATGGCTGGTCTGGTTTGCCTGGCTAATCACGATTGCGGCCTTTATTGTGACTTGGCGCATCATGAACCAGAACACGCTCTGGTTTTTTCTGGCGGATGCGCCGGAACAGATTCGGGATCTGGGCGGGCGCATGTTTCCGCCGAGCTGGTCTTACATTAATTCTCTCTGGGGGCCGCTCTGGGACACCCTGAATATCGCAACGCTTGGCACCTTGATCGGCATTGTCATTGCCGTTCCTATCGCCTTTCTGGCGGCTCGCAACACCACGCCCTCACGTCGTTTTGTAAGGCCGCTGGCGTTATTGGTGATTGTTGCATCGCGCTCCATAAATTCCCTGATTTGGGCGCTGTTGCTGGTGGCGATGCTCGGGCCGGGATTGTTGGCGGGTGTCATAGCCATTGCACTTCGTTCCATAGGATTCATTGGCAAATTGATGTACGAAGCAATCGAAGAGATTGATGCTTCCCAGGTCGAAGCTATTGAAGCAACGGGTGCATCGCTGATGCAACGCCTTGACTACGGCATTGTTCCGCAAATTCTGCCGACTTTTTTTGGCGTAACCGTGTTTCGGTGGGACATTAACATTCGTGAGTCCACCATTTTGGGGCTGGTCGGTGCTGGTGGTATTGGCTTGCAATTACAGGCCGCACTGAACACTCTGGCGTGGCCTCGGGTAACAATGATCTTCGTGGTTATTCTGGGCACCGTGGTGGTGTCCGAGTGGGTGTCTTCGAAAGTTCGGAATGCGATTCGCTGAGACTGGCACAGCTATTTGACGACCCTGAGTGGACGTGCCTGCTGAGAATTCAGGCCATTGCCCAAACTGACTGCGCGACGCTCACCGGCTTCACTGCTTTGCCGAGCTCGCGGAACAGGCTGTTTGCGGTAAAGCGCCACGGCCACTTCGGCCGAGTGAGCCAGGGAGTCAGTGAAAAACGCGCCCTCAGGATTCACATCCGGGCTGCCCTGCTCCAGAAAGTTCACTACCACCGGTTTGGCGATGGCAGGGGCTGCCTGGGCCAGAATTTTGTCTGCGATGGCCTGCGCGGGTGGCTTGGAAATCAACACAATCACGTCGGTTTGCGGATCATCCGCTAGCGTCTGTAAGCCGTGCAACATAGACAGCCCACCCGCAGCTTTGCCGTCAGATTGCCCAACGCAGCCAATCTGCACTGAAAGCTGGTGGGTGTTGCCGGCAAAGAACTATCCAGCACCGATACCCAAGGCGTCTGGCGCAGGCTGGTGGTGATATTCACAGACCTTGCAAACACGTTCGGCACCTGGCCATCAAGCGACTGGCTGGGGCACAGGTATCCGCGACTGTGGGCGACGATCATCCCATTGACCTACTTCAGGCCGGGTCAGGTAATGGATGCACCACTGCAAAACTACCGGATTTGGCGATAACGTAAATAGTAGTCAGGGCATCTCTGGAAAATGGCATGGGGGCTATCGCGTTGGGCAAAACACGCATCGTGCAAAACATCCTACGCCCATGGCAACAGTATGGCACCGAATACTGTGCCCGGCACAGGTGGAGTGGTTGAATGGATGTGACCAGCCCATCATTATGATTCGCGTATTGAGGAATCTGGTTCGTACATTGCTCAGTACCCCGGGTTTTAACTCACGCAAGGTCACGATGGTTTTAAGGCGTTTGTCTGGGCCTCGGCTCTGAGTTATAACCTGGTACGGTTGGCTCGACTCGGTCCCGATTAGCCCACAGCGTCGGACGCAAAAAGCGGCTAAAGGCACGCATGAGAAGGTCATGCTATGCATCCTTATGGCCTGAATTTGGACGAATGGATAAAATGGTGGTCAAACGGGTCGCTATTTGGCCACATCCGACTCTTTGAAGGCACTCAGCTCAGCCCCCACTTCCAGAGGCGAGCTGAACTGGCTAAAAATGCATGTTTCTGGATGGGCACTAGTTAGCTCATTGTGCGTCAGTCGATTTTACGACTGCCACACCGATCATGCTGTCACGGGTGACTAGCGTCATCAGCTCGTCTTCGCTTAGGTGGTCGGTATTGTTCGGCCGCTGGGGTAGCACCAGAAAGCGAAGATCGGCATTGCTATCGTGCACTCGAATCCTCTGGGCGTCTGAAAGCTCGAGACCAAACTCGTATAGAACAGCTGCTGGTTCACGGACAGCTCTGGCGCGATAGGCCTTGTTAACATACCAGCTTGGCGGCTGGCCAAGTATGGAGCGTGGATAGCATGAGCAGAGCGTACAAACGACAAGGTTGTGAATGTCTGGTGTGTTCTCGACAACCTCAAGCTGGGCTTCCCCAATTTTGATGCCGAGCTCGGCTGCACCGTCCTTACCATTTTCGAGCAGACGCTGTTTATAATGTTCGTCCGTCCAAGCACGAGCAACGATTTTGGCTCCAAGATGAGTGCCCGGAGATTCGATCTTCTGAATTTCCAAGGTTGTCTCGCCAGCAGATAAGAGTCCCTTTCGAATCAGCAGTGCCTGAAGGGCTTCGGTGATTAGCTGACCCTCAATGTCGCTCGGGTCGTCTCCGGCGATCACTGGTTCGTGATTGTCATGGTTGTGGTTCGTCATGTTTGTTTCTCCAGCCAGTGGTCATATACCTCAATAAATAACTCATCATTGTCTGCGCGCGCATACTCCGGCCACAGATCCTTGAGCACAAAGCGAATCCGATACAGCGGACAGACAGGTCCATTCGTTAATCCAACAGCCAAATTTTCGGGATTGAGAAAGTAACCGCAGAATTCCACGACTTTACCTGTCTTGCCCCTGATGTAGTATGGCGTGCGCACGTGGTCAAGTTTCTCTAGTTCAAGTACAGAGACTTGATCGCCAATGTCGAAGCGGGCCCTGATTTGAGTTCTTTCAGACATTGCTGTCGTTTCCCGTGTCGGTGGCGCTCGAGTTTTTGCGTATCTGCAAGAGCTCTTTCTCAAGCTCGTCCCTCGTAAGCACGCCCTTTATTTCGAGCGTGTCGATCATGGCTTCGAGTCGACGACGATAGAATGAATATGCCTCGTATTTTTCGATTCCGAAGCTTTCGAATCCGTGGCGAAGTTCATCCAGTGACACCAGGCGCCGCGTGGCATCGCCTAGAAGCATGCGAATGGCTTCCACCTTTTTTTCCCAGTAAAGCCACGGTGGCTCTGCCTTGTCGATTGGTCCTGCAGAATCTCCACCAATGTCGTGATATCCGCGCATGTGCATCTCCTCTTATATTGACTTGTTCTACCTCGTTTGATGTCGAGGCTATCGAGGTAAGCTCCTGGCCGGGCATGAGCGAGCCCATATCCCATGCTTGTGCGTTTTTACTCCTCATTTTGCCTAATGGTCCCTGATCCATTGTCTTCATTTTGCGTGCAGTGTCAGCTCATCTGAATGGTTCGCTCGCACGTGCGTATAAATGCCATGAAAATCCAAACTTACTGACAACGATCAGAGTCGATAAAAATGCTTGAATTACTGAGGTCCAGCCATAAATCCGTGCATGCTAGATCTAGAGAAATGACCGTTCTTGCTCTGACCACTCCTTATATCCTTGACCCAACCTATAGGACCTATCAATTATCGAAATTCGAAAATTCGGGTTTGATGGTCACCTACAAACTTTAACATCGACCTCATGTATACAATGGTTCAGTTATTTATGCATTAAGCATTATGTATGCCACTGGTCTCACAGCCCCCTAATTTCGACTGCACGTTATTGTTTATGATGAGTTTCACGACAACAAGGTGAATTACACGCCTTACTAGTGTTTGCCGAATCTATATTAAGGGGCCATCGAAGGCACCAGAATTGCGCAGAATAATAGCTCTGTGCACCACAAAGATTCGATCAGATTTTATAGATTTGTCTAGTTGAGCTTTTCGTGTATGTTGTCATTAATGAAAGTACTACAACTGCTAAGACTGGAGACAGCAAAATGAAACAGCACGACGAAAATCTCATTCAGACAGATGACGCCAGCGTTAGGATACGTTCGCTGGCTGGCAATGCCATACTACCATGGCACTACCATACTGAGATTGAAGACAACATGTTTTGTCTCACTGGCAGTATCGAAGTGCAGCTACGCAATCCTGATGATAAAATTATCCTCCGGCCAGGGGAGCGTTGCCGGGTAGACCTCGACCGAACGCATCGTGTGCTGAACGGGGGAAGCGAGGCAGCTTCATATCTTCTCGTTCAGGGCGTGGGAAAGTATGATTTCAACATGGTGGATGACTGAACCTGATCGAATTCGCTTCGCGCCGACCACAGGAACACAGAGAATTAGGGAACTTCTGAATAACTTTCCAAAATCAGCGATAATATAGCTGTCGTTAACCGCATAGGATTCGCCGCCCCAATGGGCCAGGTGACCTTCTCAGGAGCTGAGTACCAAAACACGAAGTGCAAGACACACCGTGAAATCTTTCTGGAACGGATGGACAAGCTGATTCCCTGGAATCAGCTGGAGAAGAAGGTGGCTCATTACTACCCCAAGGGCCAGAACGGTCGGCCACCGTACCCGTTGTCTTCCATGCTGCGGGTTCACTGCATGCAACTCTTTTACAACCTCAGTGATCCGGCAATGGAAGATGCGATGTACGAGATCGAATCCATGCGCCACTTCGCTGGCCTGAAGCTGGATCGTTTGCCGGATGAAACTACCATTCTCAAGTTCCGGCATTTTCTGGAACGCCACGGCCTTGGCAAAGCGTTGTTTAAAGAGGTGAACAAGCACTTGGAGAAGAATGGCTTGATGCTGCGCGAAGGCAGCATCGTGGATGCCAGCATTATTTCGGCACCGAGTTCCACCAAGAACGAAAGCAACCAGCGTGACCGCATCGGCGGACCGCCAAAGATGCACCAGACCAGGAAGGGAAACCAATGGTACTTTGGCTTGAAGATGCACATTGGTGTAGGCGACACACTCGGGCTGATTCATAGCATCGACACCACGGCGGCCAACGTCCACTACATCGTACCCGCCGACAAGTTGCTACACGGTGAAGAGAAGCGGGTGTTCGGCGATGCTGGTTATTTGGGGATACAAAAATGGGCTGATCATAAGCATCGTAAAAATATGTCCTGGTTCATTGCCAAACGTCCTGGCACTCGCGAGAAGCTGGATGCGGATAAGCTCAAGGCCGAGAACATTAAAGCCAGCATCCGTGCCAAAGTGGAACACCCGTTCCGTCATGCAAGTCTTTGGCCACCGCAGGGTGCACTGCCGTGGTTTGGCGAAAAACATCAAACGGCTGCATCTGCTGGTCGCTTTCACCAACTTGCTGATCGGTGTGGAATATTTATTAGCGTAGGGCCAGTGCGCCCGAATTCCGCCAAAATGGCGGGAAACGGGCAAAAAATGAACAGCTGAAGGGGTTAATAACGCTTAAATCCAGATTGACTGGCTTTTTTTCGAGCTGAAAAGCGATTCAGCGGAGAATTGGGCGTTAATCAATCAGATCTTCCTTAGACAATAGTTATTCCGAACGAATATTTGCTGTAACTATTCAGCTGGTTTGATTTAAAACGGTCGTATCATTACCCGCACCCACCGCCATGAACGGCGGCACACTCCCCTCGAACAAATGCATCAGGGCGTTCGAGGCAGACACGTTCTGCTTACGCGCCGTCGACAGATAACTGCGCCCGCGACAGAATATCTCGGCTCCCTCAAAGGATCGAAAACAACCCGATATTTTCTGCTGCACTTTGAACATACGGATGTCTCGCTCACCTTGGTTGTTGGTAAACGGAACCTCTGGATTGTCGAGGAAGCGTAGCACATCCGCTTCGTAGGCGATCAGCCGCTCCAGCAGGTTGCGTGCCCGCGTGCGTTTGAGCCGCCCGGGTTTGCCTTGGCGCAGGCTTTCATCCGGCGGCGGGCACTCTTTTTGCGCTTTCGCCAGGCAGCGTCGGTACACCTTGCGCCACCGCTGCGCTTTGTCCGGTGGCAGGCAGCCGCCGGCGGCGTCGACGCTGTCGGTCATGATGTTCAGTAGAGTTTGCATCCGTTGAGCCCACACCTGTTTATCCTGCTCCCAGGCGCGCTGAAGTTCTCGCAGGTGGTGCGCATTGCACAGAGAGTGCAAGCATGAATAACGGTAATACGGCTTCCAGTGATCATGACAGAGCACACCGTTGAAGCGCGGCAGGATGCCGATCGCATCCATCGCTTTCTGGCCTCGTTGTGCATGGGGCGCAAGCCAGGTCAGTCGGTCATTCGATGCGCCGTGCAACCAGTGACGTTGACCACCGATGTTCACGCCTGTTTCATCGGCGTGAACCACCGACGCCTCGGCCAGGCGATCCTTGACCCACGGCTCAAATTCAGCGGCCTTATTGAAAGCGTCCTGATTGACGTTGAACAGTGAGCCAACACTCAGTGGGATGCCGACCTGGTCTTCGAAGTACTCGCGGATGCGATCATAGGGCAGGAGCTGGTATTGCGACAGATAGACCGCGTGGGCCTTCAGCTGCGGGCCGTACTGAACCGAGCGTTCTACACCGACCGGAAAAGGCGCCACAAAACGTTGCCCTTGGGCATTTTCCAGAATCTCGGCCTGGTACTCGGTGACAAAACGGCGGATGTCCAGATCAACGACCTGACGTTTCTCGACGCCCACAACCCGAAATGCGCCGCCTTTGGGTAGGGTGCGCCGGTCCAGCTTCACCCGCTGGATGGCATCCGGATCTACCACCGGTTGCAACGTCTTGCCAACGCGACCGGGTTGCCCGCCTGGCTTACGCCCGCTCTTCAAACGGTTCAGTCTGGGGCGGTTCGGATCCTGGGACGGCGGCGTGCTGCTGTTTGCACTGTGGGTGTTAATCCGCCTACTCAGTATCTGGACCAGCACAATCAGCAACTCGATGGCCGTCCGCGTGGAAGGCGCGACGGTTGTGTCTGCTTGGAGTTGTTGTCTGCCGTTCGCCAGCGCAGCGTCGACATCAACGTTGCTGATCTTCATGGGTCTGAGTACCGTCGAGTAATGCCTTATTGTCGAACGACTTTTTCAGGTCGAATTTTTCGTCCTGAGCGCGGATTTGACGGGGTTTTTCAAATCGACGTCGCCCCGGGGATGGACAACAAAACGAAAGGGCCGTGAAGGAATCCTAGAAGCCTTACGCGCCGCTTTATGGGTTTGCGTTGAGTGTGGCCTGAATTCATGAAATTGGGACCAAAACCCTGTCAAGAACTTTTTTAGAAAATTTGAGCTGAATAGTTACTATTTGCTTTTACTCGCCTGCACATATGCTCCCAAAAAGTGCGCAATACAAGAGATACGCACCAATTTCATTCAGAATTTGTAATCTTCGAACTTAACTAAAGTGTATTACTAAAGCCCTGCAGGTGCGTAGTCACTGCTTTAGCGGGACTCTTTCGCAGCTCTGGCACATTTTGTGCTAAACATTATCGTCGGGTGTACACACCAGCACAAAGTCTTGCTCATTCACACTTATTAAAGTGCGACCGTGAACCGGTCGTTACACAGGGGTAATCGATGACAAATCTAAAACACAAATCAAGGCACTTTAGCGTCTATATTTTTGGTGCTCTTTTATTTACTTTTAGCGGTCTTATCCAAGCTGAGCCCTACCCCAACGAGTCAGTTCGTCTGACAGTTGGATTTGGTCCGGGTGGACCATCAGATATTGCTGCGCGTTTCATGCAGCGCAATTTCGAATCGGTCACGGGTGAAAAACTGGTTATACAAAATAAACCGGGTGCTGGCGGGGCACTTTCATGGTCGCAGATCAATGACGATCCTGCAGATGGATATCATCTGACCCTGCTCAACTTTCCTCATATCAATCTGCAGCCGCTCGTTCTCGATGGGAATGCTGGTTATACAATTGAGAGCATTACTCCGATTATATTTTATACGGCTGTGCCGCAAGTGCTTGCGGTCCGTAAGGAAAGCCCGATCAAATCCTTCGAGGACTTCACTTCGACATTGAAGAACAAGCCCGATGGTGGGATCACAGTCGGTGGCGTTGGAATAGGCGGAAGCAATCACGCCATGTGGTATTTATTCAATAAAGAAGCGGCGGTGAAAACGACCTATATTCCTTTTTCCGACACTGCCACAGCGATGATGAATCTCAAAGGCGGCGTAGTGGATGTTGCTTGGACCTTCAGTACACAGGGTGTCCAGGATGGTGAGGATATTCGTTTACTGGCTGTTGCGGCCGAAGAGCGGATGCCAATCTTTCCAGATGTACCGACTCTAAAGGAACTTGGTCATGACGTGGTCGATTCGTCCTGGTGGGCGATTGGTGTGCCAAATGACACACCTGAAAACAAGCGCAAGCAGATCGAAAAAACTTTCATAGAAGTACTAAGTGATCCTATGCTGCAAAAGAATATGTCAAAAGCCGGCTATATGCTCAATCTAGTTGGGTATGATCACGCCGACAAATTCATGCATGAACTACAGAAAAAATACGCGCCAGTAGCACCCAATTTGAAATCTGAAATCTGAAATCTGAGACATGATTTTTTTCGGACAGAGGAGGCAGCTGATAGCTTATGGAATTACTAGCATATTTAGTCAATGTTTTTCAGGCGTCGACCTTCAGCTTACTTATGGCTGGACTTGTCGCTGGCATTGTGCTTGGCGCAACGCCGGGATTAAGCTCGACTTTTGCTCTTGCAGTAATGCTGCCAGTCACACTTGCGATGGGTCAGCTCAACGCTCTGGTATTTCTCGGCGCTGTTTTGATGGGTTCAACCTATGGTGGCGCATTCGCTTCCATATTGCTAAACACGCCTGGGACGCCTCAGTCAGTGACCACCACCTTCGATGGCTTTCCGATGGCCAAACGTGGCGATGGTGACCTTGCTCTCACGATCGCCTGCCTCGTCTCCGCTTTCGGAGGTTTTGCGGGCGTGTTAGCGTTCGTCATTCTTGCGCCTCCTCTCGCCCACATCGCACTCCAGTTTGGGCCGCCCGAGATGTTCTGGCTCGCGCTGTTCGGTCTGACTATCATTGGCAGCCTCTCTCGTGGCAATCTTCTCAAGGGATTGATCAGCGGTGCCATTGGTCTTGCCATATCGATGATGGGCATTGCCATTGTCAGCGCGGATGCACGATTCACCTTCGGCCTGCCTGGATTGGCAGGCGGCGTGCATATCATTCCTGCAACGGTTGGGCTGCTCTGTTTACCCGTCCTATTCGATATGCTTGGTGATGCCGATCACCACCTTTCGAGTTCTGTCACAACGGTCCGGATCCGCTTTCGGGAATCACTAAAAGCTATAAGTAGTAGGGCATCAAACCTTTGCCAGAGCACGGTAGCGGGTACCTTAATCGGCATTTTGCCAGGAGCCGGGGGCGCTATAGCCAGTATCGTCGCCTATTCCTTCGCTAAAAAACAGTCCGTACCCAAATCAGGCGAATTGGCCTTTGGGGAGGGTAACCCAGGCGGCATAATAGCTTCAGAAAGTGCTAACAATGCAACTGTTGGTGGTGGTCTTGTACCAACGCTGGTGCTCGGTATTCCAGGCTCTCCTCCAGACGCAGTCATACTGGCCGCCATGCTAATTCATGGATTACAGATCGGACCCTCATTGTTCACAAATCATGGTGACATCGTCTACTCGTTCTCAGCAGGCATGCTGATCGCATCCGTACTGCTAATACCCGTTGGTCTACTACTTGGTCGACTGATCTGTCACTTCGTAATGCGAGTTACAAAAACGCTTCTTATTCCTTTAATCGCATTCATGACCATAGTTGGGGCGTATTCAATACGAAATAATTACTACGATGTAGTAATGATGATGGTCATAGGCGTGCTCGGCTGGATATTGAGCCGTCTTGGCTTTCCGACTGCACCAATAGTCCTAGGTTTTCTACTTGGTCCTATTGCGGAGCAGGGATTTTCTCAAGCCTATATGATTGGATCTGCTCGCAACGATGTGATTGGCACGTTTTTAGGTAGCGGCATTTCCATTGGTTTGGTAACAGTCATACTTTTTATTCTGCTCATGCCACTAGTCAAGGCAGGACTAATTTCGCGCAAGGGTTTATTGGAAGCCAATGATCTCTCAAAAACATCAGGGTCTTCACAATGAAATTTCCTGACTGGATACTTCAGTGGAGTGATCTGCGCAGCAGCCGGCTGTGGAGTACAAATACTTTGGGAGGACTTCTTTCTGTGTCGGCAGGCGCTTACGTTCTCATCGAAGCATTGGATTTCTCACGCATCGGTAGCTTCATGCCAAACCTGGTCGGGTGGTTACTAATTGTGCTCGGCACGGCTTTAGTTCTGTTGCAAATAATTAAACCGGAGAGTGGCGAGGTATCCAGAGAGGCAGTATCTGGATCATACCTCCGAAAGATTAGTTTTATTGTACTGATGTCGACATGGGTTGCAATCATACCCAAGGTTGGCTTTCTCATGACTGCGATTCTAGGTCTTTCAGCGACCATACTAATTGTACCGCAACTAGTCTTTAAGCGATCTGTTGTAGCTATCGAAATCGCCATAGCTACAGTCATATTCAGCGTGATTTATGGAGGTATGCGCTTCCTCCTTGACGTAGAATTTCCATCAGGATGGATGATCTAAAGGCTATTTATTACATTGCCAAGGCAACCTCACGATGCGGTTTTCAATTGAACGCTGCCAACGACGTGTGTGCCGACGTATCGAGCATCGTGTTTTTCGGACAAGTCGCCGAAATTGGTGAACCTTAGCATCTGGCAACTTAGGGAGGCTCTGAATAAGTCTCAAAATCAGCGATAATGCGGCCACCGCCAGCCGCACATGATTCGTTGCCATCATGAGCCAGACGGAGCGTCCGCCTTACCCTTTGTCCGCCATGCTCTGGGTTCACTGCATGAAAATTTCTATAACCTCAGCGACTCGGCCATGGAAGATGTTTTGTATGAGATGGAATTCGTGCTGCACTTCGCTGGCCTGAAGCCAGACCACTTACCGGATGAAACCACCATCCTCAAGTTCCGGCATTTCTTGGAACACAGCAGTATTGGCAAGGTGTAGTCAAGGAAGTGACCAAGCATTTCGAGAAGAATGGCCCGATGCTGCGCGGGGGCAACATTGCGGACGCCACCATCATTTCTCCACTGAGCTCTAAAGGGGACAAGGACAGGCACCCGACAAAAGGAATCTTGACGGATCAACGATTGATCTCTTGGGTGAAGGTACCAGCGCCGCTGTTCGCATGTAAAGGCAGCCGAGAGGCGATGCTTTATACATTCTGGCCGGTTTCTGGCATCTTCAGGCCGTGCGAGATCCAGAGCCTTGGCTCAGTAGGGATTCGTTGTACCCGTCGTCAAGTGGCAAATCGTCGTCGTTGCCTCAGGTGGGCCCGTTGGTTGTCTCGGTAGCGGTCTTCGAATTGGGTGGCGTCGGCAAGCCATTCTACTGAACTCAAGCCCAGCCGTTGAAATATCGGTGGTGTGTGCCCTGCAATGCGGCCCCGCTTGTTCGGATGGATTATCCGGCCGGTGTAACCCACCAGTACCAGGTAATCTTCCAGACTGAACAGAATGCTATGCTGCGGCTCGTTCCTAAGGGCATCTTCAAACTGGAGCAGAGGCTTCAGAGAAACCGAAAATAATTTAGAAACTGCTGCTCGGTCTGAGCCTGAACGGCCTGGGTGATGTTGAACTGGAGCGTCAGTCATTCCTAGATGCTGGTGTGGTTCGAGGCTTCTGGGGTTTTGGCCATTTTGGCTCTGACTGGGTTCAGGTTTACATAAGTCATGCAGCTCAATAATGCTTCTTCAGTCAGCAGTGCTTGCGATTTGAATCTCGACTCCCAGAAATGCTTAGTGCAGCTATCCTCACGGTTTGCCCCTTTGGCGATGGACTCCTATTAACCAGCTGTGATCGCTCGGGCGTCGCTGGTAAACGGTGATTATCTTGCGAACTAAATTGGTTTCAGCCGGCACCAAGGTCCTGCCTTACTGGTAGCGCTATACCAGAGGTGGGTCCTTGAGCAGGCTGGTCCAGCGATTCAGTACCTCATCAACCTGCCATTAGTTCGCTTGCTCCGGTGACAGTTTCACAATTAGGTGATTCCTGACGCAGTAAAAAAGCTACCAATGTCATTCTTTCGGACAGAGTAATCCGGCGAGTATTTTTTACACTGAATGGAGTGGAACTGGCCATCTATGCAGCGACAATTATCTTGGCCGGTTGATCTGGTAAGTTCTGACACAGCAGAACGGAGGAGTCGCTGTGTCAGGCAAACACATCACAGATCAGCAGGTCACGTTATTCATGCAACATCGCAAAAGCCAGACACAGACAGTTGCTGCGGCGAAGGCCGGCATCTCGGAGCGTTCCGCCCGGCGAATAGACCAGCGAGCGCATCAACCGGTTAAGCAAGAACGCCATTGGCGTACCCGTGAAGACCCGCTGGCAGAGGTCTGGAACAGCATCGTATTGCCGCTGCTCAAGTCGTCATCCGAACTCACACCGGTGGGTATTTTTGATCACCTCTGTGAACACCACACCGACCAGTTCGATCCGCGTGCACGACGCACATTGGAACGGCGTATTGGTCGCTGGCGACAATTACACG
>Ga0307930_1001495_pt1 | contig 18535 bp, 27 predicted proteins | sample OrgLakmetageno46_FD_203161 | JGI IMG/M metagenome (GOLD analysis project Ga0307930, IMG submission 203161) | Saline water microbial communities from Organic Lake, Antarctica - #46 | ecosystem: Environmental > Aquatic > Non-marine Saline and Alkaline > Saline | place: Antarctica: Organic Lake...
GAACAATAAAGAGGAAGGCGCGCGAGCAAAGAAGCTCGTGACATGCGGAACACGAGGTCCACTCGGCAGAGGTCAAAGTGTGCCTTTCAGCGCGCAAGGCGCCTATTGTTCTGCACCTGAGCCATAAGAGGCTTTGACGAGACAGGAACTCCTTCCTCGTCCGCAGAGTGGCAGAGCCATAAGAGGCACCGAAGAGTTGATCAAAATTTACTTGGACAGAAGATGTGCAAAATTGGCTTTTCCACATGCCTATAATATGCCAAAATTTTGAGCGCAAGTAGAAGAAGCTCAAGGGAAACAATGATTATACGTAGTACCAAACATTAGACAACCAAATGTGGTGTTAAAGGTGCTGTAGGTCCCGGTTCTCGTGCTCAACCCCGATTGGCCGCGGAGAAAACATAATGTCCACTTCAACAGACAGCAGCGCCAATGCTCTGCCTTCAGATTCAAAGCTTCTGATTGTTTCGTTCTGAAGGCATTCCGCATAGTAGTGAAACGAGGATAAAAAGCTAGATGTAGTATCTTTATCTGCAGTACTGCAGTTAGGGGCAGAGTTGAAACAGGAAAATCGTGGAGAAATGAAACACCTACTTTTGACACGACACAGACCCCGAAGGGCCGGAATTTGAAGGCTAGCACAATGGAATTCAACAAGTATATGCCTAAGGCACCCCTAAGGAAAATGGGGTCACGCAATTGCTCGGGGATGGGCGACTCTTCTTCTGGATCGCCTGAGGGACTTCGTTGTAGTCCCCTCCTCTGCGAGTGGAAACTCTTCTTTTGAGCTGCACTCTCAGAGCATGGAGGAGCGTGCCACTTTGGACCGCTACCATCACTTCCATGGCCACTCGGGCATGTGCGCCTGATTATCTTCATAGGTCTAGTTTGCGCTGCTTTGCTTTTCTTTTCTACCTGCTAGTCATCTAATTCCGGCCCTACGGGGCCTGTCTCAAAATACTCCCACAGCGGGCTTGAGAGCGGGAAAAGAGAGGGCGTAAAGCGAATGGCAATAGGCCATTCCAACCGGAATTCACCGGGATCAAAGCCCGAGGGGAAAGGAATGAGGAACCAGAAATCCAAATCCCGACTGCCATCAGGTGGATAATACCCGAAGCCACTTGCGTTGTCTGTTGAGAGACTTTGAGACAGGCCCCGAAGGGCCGGAATTAGAAGGCCAGCGAGTGGAGAATTAAAGCAAAGGAGCGCAAACTTAATCTAAAAAGCTAATCAGTTGGGGAGGTGTTTCACACGGTACTTAAAATTTGAAACGAAACAGCAAATAGCTTTAAAGTTACGTTTCGTTTCTCGTGAAACACACGCGGAGGGCGCTGGGAATGCTTCTATTTCCCTTCTCGGAACGAATCACCGAATCAACTACGTTTCGTTCAAAACTCCCCCAGATCCCGCCCCCGAAAGCAGAAGGACATCGACATTTCTGCCCACCCACAGGGCCGCATTCTATTTTGCCAATTACGCGATTTCTACGTGGGCATTTCGTTAATGTCGACTCTCTTTGTTCTGCTTCGGAAAAACCTATGATTGCATCTACCACTCAAAACAACTTTTTCCCAAGAGAGCGAAGTACACGAAATATGAATCCGCGACCAGCGGATGAAGCCGGAGAAACGGGACTCGGCGCCTCCGTGTTCCATTTCCCTAAACAAGAAACGCCCAAGAGGGGAAAGCGCTGGCCTGTTTTGAAAAACGAAATGCCGGCTAAAATCGTGCTTCGTTTCTGTTGTTTCATTACCGACGTGTTTCAACTTCTTTGACCCTAGTTGTAGCGCCGTGTAGCAGTCTACAGGTAATTCCGGATGATAAGGGGTTGCCACGTTCAGAAAGTAAGGGCGCGAGTCTCTTCCGTCGTTTGGGCGTTCTTAACATCGACAGTTACTTTCATAATCGGATTCTTCGTTGGGCTGGCCACGTCGCACGTATGCCCATGAGCCGGGCGCCACGGAAGTTACTGACTGGTTGGGTATCACATTCTTGGCCGATTGGTTGTCCACAGATGACTTCGGGCAGGACGCTGGAGAACGCGCTCAGTAGTAAGGGCATTTCGAAGGAATTCGATGAGTGGATTGCCATTGCCAAGGACAGGTCGAAGTTGAGACAGCTGGCTCACTCCTTTCCCAAACCTTCTGATGATTACAACTGCATTACGCAAAAGGACTCTGAGCCCAGTCAGACTTGTTCTGAAGGTCACATTTTCTGTTGCTATATACCACATGGGTGTGCCTCTGTGACGGCTGTGTACTTGCCTTTCTTTGTTTTTGGGAAAGTGTTAACTAGACTAGACTAGGTGTTTCTTTGTACTTGGGGAGTATGAACTAGACTAGACTAGACTAGGTCCACATTATGCATTTTTTTTAGAGAACGAGGGTTTCATCTGCAAATAGACGACGTCGCTGCTCATCTCGGTGCATATCCCTCTTGAAATCTCTAAGAAATTAGGGGTTTCTAACATAAAATAAGGGATTAGTCTAGCTAAGAGAACAAGGGCTGAGACCATTTCCCCCCACTCTTATTACAGGTAGTTCCGGGTGTTAAGAGGTTGTCACGTTAAGGGAATAGGGGTTAAAATTCGGTACTTCCACCTGTTAGGAATCGATTTCCCTCTTCTACTGTAGTACTAAAAGACGCTACGAGAGCGAGGGCTGAGGCCAAATCCCCCCGCCCTTATTATTACCCGCAACTACCCACTCCTAATCATTCGTAAACCTACGTCCCAGAGTCCTTCGGTTTAAACCGAAGGACTCTGGGACGTATCCTTCGGTTTAAACCGAAGGACTCTGGGACGTAGGTTTACGAATGATTAGGAGTGGCAACTACCTACCTGTTACCTGTACCCGAAACTGCCTGGAGCTTGGAGCTAGTCAGTCTACAAGCAAGCATCCTCAAGTCGTCTAACTTACAAGACAAGGAGACTCTGCCCCGTGAAGTCAAGCTCGAATAGGTAACGAGAATGAATGAACATAAATGTAGGCCTATACAGAGCATTCCGGTTGCATTTCTTGTAGACCTGCGGCTTGCTCTATCGGTCTATTAGTTGCGCCGGCGTGCTATCGAAGAACAGTGCAGCCATGCAGTTGCGTAGTTGCTTTTCCGTACCAACCATGTGCATCAGAATACGATGCTATTGTGTGAGTTACATCTGCCTCTTTCACGCCTCTCTTTCCTTTTCGCAATGGTAGATGTCCCGCTCCTCGAAATTTTATAAACCAACTGTGGGTGCTCCCTCGGTGAATGATGGTGAGATTGCTCCTGAAGTCATGAACTTGACCGCTGCAGCAGCCTCATCGGAATGCCAAACAGCTCTGGTGGAAGGCCCAGCAGCGGCCCGCACCGCCCTTGCAAAGCACGGGGCGTCAATCCCAGCTGAACTATCGCAGGCTCTTGAGACAGTGGGAAGCTATGCAACGAACGAGGTAAGCTTCATTGTACCCCCCCCATTCCCAGCCCTTTCTGACTCATTCAGTGCGTGCGAACAAGAGCCACTCAAACGTGAATTCGCTGTGAACAATATACAACCGTCAAATCGTTAGTCGAGGGTTTTCATTTCTCGTATCAATGTGTTACGGAAAATGCGCAGGATGATGGGCGCACCCTGCTCCATGAAGCCGTGATCAATGGAGATGCGGCGACTGTGGAAGCACTTATCGTGGCTGCTGACCCAGAGCTGATTGACGTCGCAGATTGGGTAGGGTGCGCTATAAAGTAGAGGCAATAAGACGTTATGCATAGCTTTTGAATAGTGCTGTTCATCATTGAAATAACTTCCTCGTGTTCGCTTCTCTTTGTGTGTGTCTACCTCACGTGCCAACGACGCAAGGATGGCGCCATACCCCTTGACCTGGCCACCGATGACACTTGCTGCGACATTCTCAAGCACCACAAAGCTGTCTATGCCTCTATCACTGAAGATCCAACCACGCTCGTCGCTGCTTCTCTTGCTCACTGCGCTGCTTTCTCGGCCTCTGGGGAGCTGTTGCCTGCAACGGCGTTGTCCTTACGCGCACATCATTTTGACCCAGCTTTCCGGTGGGCCCCACCCGCTGCCCGCACTGCAGTGGTTGCTTGGGCACGAAGTGTGTTTGTTGCCCAGCTTGCACCCGATATCGAGCCTTTCGGAATACTACTAGACGATTGCGCTGGTGACGTCCTGGAGTTCTTTGAGGTGACACACAATGAGTCTGAGCTCATCGCAAAGCACTGCTCTTCACCTGAGGCACAAGATTGGGTGCGCGCAGTGATTTCAGCAGCCATCATGGTAGGTGCTATAGGGTATTTCCATTAAAAAACAGTTCATGATGTCTGAAGCCTCTCGCATTTTATCTTCTTTCATGTTGTGCTCCACTCTGGTTCTTTCCTCTTTGTCACTCAGGCCAAGGCAACGGCTGACCTGGTGCCAGCAGCTTTTAAAGGCGACTTGGCGACCGTGCTGGACTGTCTTTCGAAAAAGGCCAACATTGAGACCAAAGTGGTGCGTTCCATACTTGCCTGTGCTGTTGTGTCGGGCATTTTCTAGGATCTGCATGTTGCTCTTTTTCATTGAGGGAGAGCATTTTGATGGTGCCAATTGCCAAGAGATTGTCTCTTTTTTTCTTTTCCAGCACCTTTTGTGTCTCTTGAGTGAGGTTGAGAGAATCACACACTTATGTGTTTGTCACGAGGTGCTTGAGAGGAGAAGGAAGCACCATAGCCTCTCTTCCCATTGTGGTGGCTGAGGCTACATGTGCGCCCTCGGGCGGGGCACTTTCCTTTTCCCTGTTGTGAGAGAGCAAAGGGTGCCAACTGCCAAGAGAATGCCTGCATTCCATTTTTTAATGGCACCTCTTCTTCGTTGAAAGAGATTGCGAGAGTCAAAGTAGGAGCTGAGAATGCGCTCAAGTTTTTTTAAAAGTGATGAAAGTATTAAAAAAAGTTTTTGTTCGAAGTGCACTATTCTCACTCCTTTTCTCAATCGTGTCGGATGCAAAATCTGAGACTTGTCTCGAAATTGGAAAGATCATGTTTTGAAGTTGAAGTGGCGTCAGCTTTTTTATCTGAGCCCGGGAGCACCTTGAATTTGTAAATTATTTTTTGCGTTTATATTGCTTATTTCACCTGCTCGAGCATTTATATATGTAGTTTATTAGCCCTCACACACTCACATCTTTGCCACTTACTCATCTTCTTTCCCTTTCATTTCCCTCGTGATCTCCCTCCTCTTCTCCCTACTTCTATTTGCTACTATGGCGCCCCTTCTCTCCCTCTATTTTTGTATAGCATAAATTCACAGCGCTCATTTGTGCCTCGGCCAGCGGTCGCACCGCAACTGTGAAGGCCCTCTTAAAGGAAGGGGCTGACAAGGACGCCAAGGACGGGGTAAGACAGTGGAAGAAAAAGGACTTGCTATATGTTTCGCCGCCACCGCTGCTTCTTCGTCCCATTTGCTCTTTGGCGTGTGCCCCTTCTCCCTCTGCATATAGGATGGCGAAACAGCGCTCATGAAGGCCTCGCAAGGAGGTCACACCGCCACTGTGGAGCTGTTGTTGGGAGCGGGGGCTGACAAGGAGGCGAAGGACAAGGTAAGTGATTGAAAGAAACTTGCTTTATGTTTCGCCGCCACCTCTGCTTCTTCGTCCCATTTGCTCTCCCTCTGGTGTGTGTGCCTCTCCCTCTATCTTTAGTGTAATAGCTCAACAGCGCTCATGATGGCCTCGGAAAACGGTCACACTGCAACTGTAAAGCTCTTGTTGGAAGCGGGGGCAAACAAGGAGGCCGAGGATGTGGTAAAAATGATGAGAGAGAATCACACACACTCACACACGCCGTTGGCATGATTGTTTGGAGGTGACACTATGGTCTCTCTTCACGAAGTTATTGACTGAGGCCAGTATAAGTAGCTTAGGGAGCTGGCATGCGCGGCGCTGTATTTCATTTTACCTATCATTTAACTTTTTCCGTTGTGAGAGATTAAGTAAAGAGATGCCATATGTCAAGAGGATGTCGCTTTCTCTGTTTTATAAGGCATGTTTCCTGGAAGCGACGCCTTCTTCACGTTGGCTGAACCAATACATGTGCACGCAGGCACGGTGCGCGCCCTCGCTGCTTTTTATTTTAATTTACTTTTCATAAATTTTTGTTATTGTGAGAGAGCGCATCTCAAGCAGTGCCAAATTCATAAAGAGAATGTCTACTTTCTTTCTGTGTAGCACTTTTTATCTGGATTGAATTGTGAAAGCTATTTTACGAGCTATGATGGCGCGAGCGTGCTTTGTGCTTTGATTAGAAGTAACAAAGCTATGGAAAAATTTATTTTTGTTGCTACAAAGAAGTGCACTATACTCGCTCCTCATTTCAATCGTGTCGGATTGAATTCTGAGACTTTTCTTGAAATCGCAGAAGTCATGTTTCTAGGTTGAAGTGTCGTCAGAATTTTGATCTGAGCCCGGGAACGCCTTCATTTTCAAATTTAAGTTTTTGCTATTTTTATTGTACAGTTTGCCCCTGCTTGCGCGTGGACTAACATGTCGTGTGCACTCCTAGCACTCACAGAGAGATGCACACGTGTGTGTTACTTACTCATCTCGTCTCCATTTCTGACCCCCCTTGTGTTCTCCTCCTCTTCTCTTTGCTATACGGTGTCTATGCCTCTTCCTCTCCCTCTAACTATAGTTTGGCTGGACAGCGCTCATTTTGGCCATTCAAAAAGGTCACACCGCAACTGTGAAGGTCCTCTTAGAGGCGGGGGCTGACAAGGGCGCCAAGAAGGTAAGATTTAGATAGTGAAACAGAACCATGCACACACATTTGAAAGAGGTGCTAGAGCGGAAAGGAGGAAGCACCACAGCCTCATCACATCATGGTTGCTGCATTTACATGTGCTCTGAGAAGCAGTGCGCGCCCTAGCTGCATTTGATTTCTTTTTTTTCCCCGTTGCAAGCGAGGCATTTCGAGAGGTGCCAAATGCAAGAAGGGTGTCTGTTTTTTATTTCTGCATGGCATCTTCTTCTTTAAGAAGTGTGGAGGAGGCACCATGGCGTCTATTTTGTCTTTCGATGTACTACTACATGTGCACGGGCACGGGCATGCACACGTGCTGTTTTCTTTTTCTTTTCTCCACTTATGTATTTTCCCACAATTCGAAATTCGAGAAGTTGATTCCCCGTATCAAAACATGTCGTCTTCTAAATTAGTAATTTGATTGGATTTTCGATGTGATTGCTTTTTGTTTGCTTCTTGCTGCCACGTGTATACACACCCACAGAATGGCATGACGGCCTTGGACTGGGCCAAAGGAGAAGGCCGCACGGAAGTGGTGGCTCTCCTCGCGAGATGAGAACGATTTTACCGCACGGTTGGATGCGAACTTGTGTGTTTCAATGACCGGTATATTTCTTTGCTTCTTTTATTAATGTCCTCTTCCATTCTCCTTCTCGCATAAATTGTGTTGATTCCTTTTATTGATGAATACGTGTAACCCGTAACCGGGACCTGATTTTATGCAGGCATTCTCCCTCTTGTCCGTAGATGAGACTCGAACGCAGAGAGCAGGCGGAAGAATGTGTCAACGAAGACGGCCAAGGCGCTCGAATAACAAGGCGCGTGATAACACCGGAAGGAAAAGGCAAAGAAGGAAGTCAGCGAGTAACCGAGAAATATAAAGAGAATTGGGGGCAACTCCTTCCCGAGCGCTCACACGAAGACGAAAATAGCGAGAGAAGAGCCAAGTGCCCTTCTTTACGGCAACTAGGAAAAAAACAGATATGCAACTAGGAAAAGAAACAGATAAACAGCGAGCAAGCCCTTTATCCTAAGCGCATATCCAGCGAGTATAGATCAAACGAAGAATTAACCCCGAGCCAGAGTCAGGGCACTAGCACTATAGTCTAGAGATGGCAAGACTTTTTATCCCCCTGCTGAATACGGGTGTATCTAAAAAGTCAATTCCCGGTTCCATATCACCGATTGGCTCATAGGCTTATATCTAATGCCAAATCGCCGGGTTAGTCCCCCCTTTAGCTTAAGAAACATCCCTGGAAGTGAGAAACGCCAGCAAGCTATCCCCAATAGCCCATAATCAATCCGGCGGGTTCTCCCACTTCCCTTTTTGCACACTTCACACGAACTCCTTCTCTCTGCCTCTCTGTTTCTCTCTTGCATTGTTTAGTCGCCCACGCCAAACGAACTGTCGGACACGAGCATTTCGAGGCCCTTCTTCTCGGCCGCCTTGTTTTCGTCTTCTTCCTTCTTGGCCTGGGCTGCTTTTTCCTTCTGCTTCAATGCGGTGGCCGCCCGCCGCGCGTCTCCGCCAATCGGCGTGTCGTGCACCCCCACGCTACCGTCATCGCAGCCTCCGACCAAATGGGACCCAGAAGGGCTGTACGCCACCCCACACACCTGAGGATGAGAGAGGCGGGTGCATGAGTAGGTGGTAATAACGGGCATGGTTGAGTTTCTTGATATCAGCCATTCAAATCGATGACAAACAAAGGTTACACTGAAGAAAATAAAAAAAAGAAGAGGGGAAATAAAGAGGAAAACGAGTGCCAGCTCTGGATCAAATGGCCTCGCATGCTTCGAAAACTACCGTTTTTATTGTCCTAATATGATGCACTTTCCAATGAATCCTTCAGCATACACTTCTACTTCATACCTGGTCGCTGTAGCCCGCGTACACGTGTACGCATTCTCGCATCCCCAAGTCCCAAACGCGCACCTTCAAAATTGGCAAGTAGAAGAGGGAAGAAGTGTGAGCAAAGATCAAGAGGCAGTATGAAGATTGAAGAACCTCATTCCAGGTGTAGGAGTTATCGAGAAATAGGCTAGATTTCTTCCTTTTGATTCTCTTTTCTCTTAAGAAATAGACACCTTGACCTCAATCTCAACCTATATTAATTTCTCTCTGCTTCCATTATCTCATCCTCATCCTTTCCCACACCAGTATACCCATTCATGTACCGTGCGATCTGACGAGCAAGATGCGAAGTGGCGACCGTCCGGCGATGGAGAGAGGCCGCACACCCAGGAGCTTTGATAAGGTGGTGCATGCAATGAATCGAAGTGAATGGAGGGTGGATAAGTAAGAAACAAAAGGGAGCACACGAGGGAAGGTGACCATCATGAGATGTCACAAGAACATGACAAAATAGTGTTACTATGAATATAGCATCTACTCGGTCTATCTCAATGTTCTCATTCCATGCCCTTACTTGTGCCCGCTCATTGAGGCCACGGCTGATTTCATCCGTTGGTCCCACACTTTAACCACCATGTCGTCGCCTCCCGACACCACCAATTGATGGCTGCCTTCTCCTCCACTGCTAGCGAAACAGAGTGACCGCACGCCGAGACCGTGGCCCTGTGTTAATTCGCACATGTATACACGTAAGCACACACGCACATACACAGGCATACATCGATAGTCAGCACAAAAGTGACAGAAAGTGTGACAAAGGAGAAACATTCATACGAAACAAAGCTTCACAGCTCCATAACCAGCTGCATATTTTGTCAGTTCAGATGTGCTTTCTGCTACTCAATGGAGTATATCTTGGTGAACATACATTAGCTTCGTCGAATCGTGACGTCATGGTCTCAGAGCCCATATCAAACACCGACACACTTCCGTCGTCGCCCCCGCCTGCGCACACGCCACCTCCACCCGCCGCCACGCACATCATGAACGCCGTAGAACTGGCACCCGTAGAACTGGCACCCCCTCCTCCTCCTCCTGCTGCTGGCTGTGATGACGACGATGAGAGGGTAGGTTGCAGGAGTGCTTTCGGAGTGGAAGGAAGTATCGTACCACCACCATGATTGATAGAAGATGTAGCCATCGGCGTGTCAAAAATGGCAATGCCCCCGCTCTTGGTGCTGGCCAGCAGGATGTTTTCATGTTTGGGTGGCAAAGCGAGTTGCCACGCATCTCCAGGGCCCGTGTGTAAAGTAGCGTAAGGTTTGGGGGTGCCCGGTGGCGGCATCGCATCCAAAGACCAAAATGACACAGAGCCGCCCACCGAGGAGGCCGCGCACCAATCACCGCTCGAGGAGGCCACCACCTAGTAGTAGATCGGAGAGGGAAGATGGGTTGATTAGTGCAAGAGAGCGGACGTGTGATACGACGGAGTTCTGTTTAAGAGAAAGGAGCAAGCGCAAATGTTCTAGATAAGCTGCTTTCAGCTTAACGCAAGTCATGCTGAATCTATCCTTCACCACCAACTACTCCTACAAAAAAGGTCACCGAGGGCGCCCTCTTACCGACACCACGCCTAAATGATGGCCGGGAAACGAGCGCTGTGGAGAGAGTGACACGCCCGTGCCATTGATTGGGTCGGAAAGATGGTTCTCTGCGGGAGTTAAAGTAGGCTGCCATACTTTCAGCGTACCATCCACTGAACCTGATAGAATTTGTCCCTGGGCCGTCCTATTGGTAGCAAAGAAGAGTGGCAATGACATGAGACAGGAAACAGCCTTCGAAGAAGTACTGATGTTTTACACTCACGGAGACTCGAATCATTGTACATCAGCGAAACTTGCTAGAAACAATTTATGCAACAGGTGAGTTTCACTGGGCTCCTTCATTTGCCTCGCGTGACAGCTTGTTGTTTATTAGCAAACATGCTTAGACTCACCACGCTACACTCCAGACCCCATCGTCATGAGCGTTTGCTTTGAGTGTGGCCGTGCCATACTCCCTGCATAAAGAAGCAGATAATACAAAATTCGAAGGTCATATCTCATACTACTTGCATGATGAAAAAGGCCACATAGAGTGCGCCTGTCCTAAGAGCGCAGCTACTCACGCCATGTTGGAGACTTCTGGCTTGTCTGGCTTCCCGCTAGCTAGGTGTCCCCCTGTCCCCCTGTTGCTCCTTTGGTGCCATGTTGGAATTACCCCATAAGGAGGAATTTCTTCTGTACAATACGAAGTACACACAGAACGACTCGACGCTTTTTTGCCTTCCCACCACTCCCACATCTCACACATCCGCTCCTTTTGTTTGTGTAGGGCCACGGCTAGCTAGGCTAGCTACAGATAGTAGCTTGCCATTAGCCGCACCTAGTAGGTTAGGGCATCGACACCTCAAGACCATGGCCCGTCCTGATCAATGGGAAGACCAGTACCCTGATGGCGGGTGAGTGGCGTGCAACCTAGCTAGAGTTCCCATTTTATCCTGTATGTCAACCTCTTTCATCAAGCTCTTCATCAGACTTTTCCTCTCTCTCCCTTTACGTTAGCTGTGCGATTGTTCTACGGTGTTCAAGGTACGAGGAGCCCGTAGACATTTCCGAGGCTACTCCTCGAATCTTATTGATGGGCTCGCGCCGCAGTGGCAAGTCTTCGCTCGCTGGTGTGGTCTTCCAAAAGATGCCGCCGCATGAGGTGAGAATAAGGAATGGCAGAAATGGCGTATTCCCTCGTATAGCGGCTGCTCTATCGCTCAGTAATCGTGTTATAAAGACGCATACTGTTCTATTCCTAGCCATGACTCAACCACAGGCAAAGCTCGCATTTGGAATTATCAACTACCTATGCGTGCTCCCATTTTTATGCTCCTACTCTTACATGTGCTTGCCATGCCTACTCTACTACTTACCACCGCAGACCATGTTCATGGACTCCACCGCGGGCTTGGACATCAAGCATGTGGCGAACAACGCGTTCGTGCAATTTCAGGTGAAGGGTTGCGCGGTGTGAAAGGCGGAAAAAGCTGGTGGTGCTTGGTTGTGCCTCTGTGTGTGTGGTGCGCCAGTCTCTTTTCGAGGCACACCGGTGGCGACATCGGGGTTTTGCGCAGTGATTTGATTGCTTTTTTTCGGGTTGCTTCACTCGCATGCGGGTCTCAACAGTCTACAGACGTGTACCTGAACAGCTTTTTTTTCATGCATGCATAATGCCCAGGTGTGGGACTTTCCGGGGGACTTTGACTTCACCCGCGACGAGCTCGTCTACGGGGGGCAAGTGGTGTCGCCGCAGGTGGCCTTCGCGGGGGCCTCGGCCCTTGTCTACGTCGTCGATGCGCAGGTATTGTTTTTGCGGGGGGTGTTGGAGGGGTGATGGCGTTGAAGAAAACATGAAATAGATGTGTGTGTGTGTGTATGAAGTGCCCCAAACTTTGAACCATTGCCAGCTTGCCCACGTTTCTCTTTCCTGCGAAGCATACCTACTACTGTACATTTCTCTTGGTGTACAAAGGAACAACAACTTCCGTTAGCATCTTTCCTGTCCTCTCGTTGCTCCTGTTCCTAGCACTTCCTTTCTCTCTCTCTTTCCCCGCTTTGGTCTAACACACCAACCCCCCTTACCCGAACCCAACCCCCAATCCCCCCCCACAGGACGAGCCGTACCAGGACTCGTTGAGCCGCTTGGCGAAAACCATCCAGCTGGCCCACGAAATCAACCCCAGCCTCGCTTTCGAAGTCTTCGTGCACAAGGTTGGTACACATGTATATATATATATATTAGGGCGACAAGATAGCATCTTTGTCATGATGCCCTTCCTCTCCTAATTCTATTGGAGCTAGTAATAACAATAATTGTTTGTGTGCCTTCGCATTCACTGGTGTCGCTAATGACGGAAGCGCTTCTTTTCGGTGTAGTGTATTTTCATTCTTCTGTTCGCTCTCGTGTGCCAATCACAAACAACCCACCTTTCTTTCCTTCTCTTCTCAAGGTGGACGGGGACCTTTTCTTAACCGACGAGCAAAAGATTGACTGCCAGCACGAAGTGCAGCAGACCGTGCTGGAAGAGCTCGCCGAGGCTAACCTCGAGTTCCTGCACTTTTCCTTCTACCTCACCTCCATCTACGACCACACGGTGGGTGTATTATTATATTAGGGTAATACATAATGAGTAATATGTTGCATTGTAGTCCTGCCACGATTTTTATTGGGAAAAGGGGATTTGACCGATATGGATTCATTACTATATTTGCGCAGTCAGGAGACTCTTTTTTTTTTGTCAAAACTCAAATGGTGCAAGCCTATTTATTAATATATCTTTGAGCACTGTGTCTGCTCGGCTGTTTGCTGCTTTCGTTCGTCTTCTTCCTTTATCAAAAATACTTGCCAATGATTGTGCCAATGTTTCTTTTTAATGCTCTTTTGAAGGTGTTCGAAGCATTCAGTCGGGTGGTCCAAAAGTTAATGCCCGAGCAGCAGTACAGCACCCTGGAGAACTTGCTCAACGACTTAATCAGCAACAGCAACATGGAGAAGACCTTTCTCTTCGACGTGGTGTCCAAAATTTACATCGCCACCGACAGTAACCCAGTCGACATGCACTCCTACGAGCTGTGTTCCGACATGATCGACGTGGTGAGCGTTATTCGCGCAAGTTTTTTGACTTCGTGAAATGTACTTTGTCGTTGGAAATGAGGAAGAGGAGTTGTGTTGTTGCGCAGCCTGCAATTGAATGCCCATCTTGTCATTGGTTTGCATGTTGTTCTCATCAAGCGTTAGCCCCGCACACCAAAGCTCTTTTTTTTTACCGAATGATTTAGTTCTCTTGTCTCCTTTGCTTGTGTTCCCTTGCGTTTCCAGGTGATTGACGTGAGTTGCATTTACGGTTTACCAGGCCAGCGCCGCACCGTCGCGGCAGAAAAAGGGAATGCCGCCACCAGCACAGCAGCAGCAGCAGCAGGAGGAGTCAAAGCACTGGAATCATCTTCTGAGAGTTCCCAGGCTACGGAGGGGGGTGGAACCGCTGCTGCTGCGCCATCTTCGAATGAGGCGAACGCAGAAACCTCTGCCAATGGCGATGGCGGCGCATCAGAGGCAGCAGCAGCAGCAGCTAGCGGCAGCAACGGCGGCGGCAGTGTGAGTGGTGATAGCCAGGAAGGAAGCAGTGCCCAAGGCAGCGGTGAACGCAGCGACATCAGTGGTGCAATGCCGAGCAGTCAAGATGGCGGTGGTGGCGCGGCTGAGTCAGGGAAGGACTCGGCTACTGCTGCCACGTCAGCAGAGAATGGCGGCGGTGGTGGTGTAGGTGAGGGGGGAAGTGTTCCAGTGGGAAGTGACAAGCAGAACGAGCCAGGCGACGGTGCTGCTCCTGGAGAAGACGGAGTTGCAAGTGAAGGGCAGCAACAGCCGGCGGCTACAGGATGGGCCTACGACCACAAGTCATCCTCGGTGATGAAGCTGAGCAACGGCATGGTGCTTTACCTGCGCGAGGTGCTGTGGTTCTCTTTATACGTGGGTCTTGCCGTGCAAGACCAGAGGAAGAGAGAGGAAACGAGAGGATCATGAATTGGGCTGGAGTGGCTATGGGTGATCTGAGGCTGAGTTGAACATTGTGCGGTTCGCTTACTTTTGGCCTGCTTTTCTCTCTTCATTCCTCGCAATAGGTAAGCGGGTACCTCGCGTTGGTGTGCTTGCTGCGGGCGGACAACCTCACGAAGCGCGGCCTCATCGACTACAACATCGATTGCTTCAAAGGCGCACTTGCGCAAGTTTTTCAGCCGTGAAGACGACAGAGTCGCTGATGATTGTTTGGGTTGAAATCTACCTGCCTGTTGTTTCTTTCTTTCTTTTTCGGCTTGAGTTGTTGAGCGTTGAGCACGAAGTTTAGATAGCCTTGGTAGTGAGGGGTGATGGGAAGCACTTCACTTGGGTAAATTTTAAGAATTATTTGGTATAAATTATCGAAGGGCACTGGATACAATTACTTTAAGTCATAAGCCACTCGAAAGGAATTAGGAATTGGAAGTATGCGCTTCTTCATGTACGGAACTAGTAAACGCCTACCAGCTCAACCTATCAACCGGAACGGTACTAAGAATTACCTCAAAGCTCAAAGCTCAAAGAAGATTTTGTTTCAGTAGATGAATCCTATTTCCTTAAACCCTAAGATTAAAGGCAAACTTCTTATCCTGGAAGACATAGTGGTATCAAAGTACAGTCTTAATTATATTCCATCCGTTCCGCAATACAGTATTATGCTGCTTCTGGAACCAGGCACCACGGAGCTACACAGTACATAGACGGGCAGACTACGGCGGATACCACTGCTCCCTGGTTTACGTTTTACGGATATCATCTGGTTAGCTGCTTTTAAAAGGAGTTCATTTCCTTAAAATCCTTTGTTTTGTATACACGGCACGCAAAAAAACAGTCGCGAAGCATAATAAAAACTAAAGTATACTTGAATATGAATACATTATATTGAGAGTCAGCAGAAGTCATCGAAACTTGTACAACACGAATATGACATGAGCTGCTGATACAGTTCCGAATCATCTGTGACACAAATATATAAAAGCTGTTCTGCGCCTCTCTGGCCTCTGGTAGGCAGGAGTTTGCTATACGAGGAATAGTAACAGATCTGAAGAATTTTTAAGTTCCAAAGGACTGAGGAGGAGGTCTGATATTCTTTTCGTGATTTCGTTGCTCGCTTGCTGTCGCTGCAGCCAGCATAAGGAGGCGATCTTGACCTCCTTGGCCTGTAGTAAGATTGACTGGTGACGTGCTTACTCGTCGCGCAGGCGAAGACGGTAAGTTCTCAGCAGCTGTTGGTACCTGTGACGGTCGCCAATCGGCGAAACCAAACGCTGCTTCCGATTCAGACATGGCAAGCGGTGGTGGTGCTTGCGCTGAAGACATGAAGTCTCTACCGTCGCGTAAGTGTCGAGGAGCAAAGTTCATCGGCCGGCCTAATCTTTCCGCATACTCGTCGTACCGCCGAGCTGCATCAATTTTCGTTTGAAACCCGCCCAAGTAGTAAGTTTTGCGCTTGTGCGTGATCCGGGCTTGCCATTTGCATTCCTTTTCTACCCAGCTGACTCCACGGTACTGTGCTGTGTCCTCTCCACCTGGAGGTTCATGTGTACGAGCAGTCAGTTTCCGTCGTCCGTCCAAAAAACTTCGTCGAATGTAAGCATTTCCATTGTCTGCGCCATCGAAGCTTACAGCAGCTGAGCGTTTCATTTGCTCGCGAGAGCGTTGCACTTGTTTCCCAGCGACGATGTCCCAGTTGAAATATCCTGGAGAACCTCCGCAGGAGAAAGCCATGTTTCAACTCGAGAGCAAGTAAATATGAAACTGGTGTGCACTATCGAATGTGTCAAAGTTTGATGGCAGGTCTTGTTTTATCGCGCAAGAAATCCTTTCTTGTCAAGAGAATGAAGACCTGTGACATCTTCCGTGTGAAATTCTGTTGGTTTAGGATGTACTTCTGCAGTACATTGTCCAACAAAACGCAGTCACCAACACAACATTTCGTTCTGTGATTAGACGAAAGGAATGTTCACCACGAAAACACTTTGACGTCACTATCTTGCCAAAGTGCCTTCCTACCACGTACTACATCGCTAAACCCGGCTTAGTGTTGGCAAACTCGAATAGCTCCCATGGTTTCATTGATCATTGACTCTAGCCAAGAATAATTCCCGTAATGTCGTCGAACCTTTATTCGAGGGGCATCAAATATCTTCTGACTTGAAACACTAATTTCTATGGCTCCTTGTTTGCGTCTTTTCAAATTGCACGAAAGGTTACAGATTAAGTTCATTACTATTCTAACAAAAGAAGTACCACTATCTGGACTCAACTCGACTGGAATACGTCTGAATTCTTCGTGCAAATACAACCGTGCAACGAGTGCAACTGGCACTGCACTTGAAACTTGGAATGAAGCACCGCGACACGCACGTATTCGTGCTCTCGGTAGGATTTGAGGAAATTATAAACGAATGCGCAATGAAAGCTCGCAATCCAGTTTATTGGCGCCCAACTTTCGCAATTTCATGCGATAAAAAGACAAGAAGGAGGCAATTTGCTATGCACCATGTTTAGGCTGAGTTCGATAAAGGTGTGCATGAGTGCATGATATTGGTACTTCATACACATCTGCGTCTTTTTCATTTAGTCGTGCGATTCAATCGATATGGTCATTGTGGTGATACTGCAGTGATGCCCGTTAAGGCAGCTCAACGCCGAGACAATATTCCAAGGGCAAAGCACGGGGAAGACTGAGAAGAAATGTGTTAATATGAATTATGTCTTGTACAGTTGAGAGAAACCTGAAAGGTGCCTCTCTCCTGCGCACAGCAGCTGCGATTTGGATGTTGGAGGAGCCAGAATCACCCCCGCGCCGACCTTCGTCGTCTCAATTTTTCGACAAAGATATCCCGAAGGGCCGGAATCAGAATGCCAGCACGCAGAAATACAAAGCAAAGGAACTTATTCAAAGAATGTTGCTGGCACTCTAGATGAAGGGCTAAGCGGGCACACATGCCCTTTTCGGCCGGCAGTAAATGACAAAGTGGATACGGAATGGCAAATTTCATGATTTCATTCTCCTGTAATGAGCCCGTGCCTTTCCATCTGCGCCATCTTAACTTGCGCATGCCCACTCCACCTAAAGATCAAACGCCAATATATCGTGCTAAATACCAGTCTACCGGTCTGCCGTCATGCCCCCATTTCGACACAGGTCCCGAGGGGCTGAAATTAGAAGGCTGACTGGCAGAAAAACAAAGCAAAGCAGCAAACCAGGCACACATGCCCGAGTGGCCATGGAAATGGTGGCAGCTATTTCGTAAATTTGGGCCATCCGCTAGGAATCTCTTCGCCGAAGTTCCAGAACCAAAACCAAAACCAGTTATGGTCTATTATCGCGAGGTGGCCTATCGCGCATGTGCTGCCGTTTAAGGTGGGTGGGAGGCTCATGCTCATCTCCGCCTGGCCTTAGTCAAGAACCTAAACGCCCCACAGGACTAAACCAAAGTCAGCACTCCCGTGCTCCAAGCACCAAGTAACTACGATAAAGGGGCCATATACGCTAGTTATGCAATCTCCGAGATATCTACCCAGTCCGGTCCTAGGAGATCTAACGAACAAAAGGCGTTGATTAGATAGCACTCATTCTGCTAGTTACTAATTCCAGTCATTCCTTCGAGAGGTAAAGGAATGGCAAATGATGAAGTCTTTTGACACAACAGCCCCCAAAGGGCTGGAATTAGAAGACAAGCAGGCAAAAATATGAAGTAAAGTAGCTTATTCAAAGTAAAATGCGGTGGCCCGAAGTTCCTAGGAATTCGTTTCCTCCTCCGATGATACCCACCGTGCATAACTTTGTTTCACAGACGGACCGTGGGATATTATTACCACGTTTAAAGTCCTAGAATTCAGACATTCAGACCCCGCCGACTTGATCGGAGGGAGGAAGTCAGATAAAGCCTTCTGGCACGCACGCACAGATGCATGCTACATGCGCAAATTTAAATCACCGCTGAGAGCAGGCTATTTATGCCCATGTCTTTCTTTGCGCTGGGGGAGTATAATCTAATCAAATTAAATCAGCACGATCCTGGATTTACAGCCATGAGCTCCGGTGTCAGAGTTCCGTCGGAGTTTGCAATCTTTAATCGCCTCGAAATTATCTTGGACAACGTGTTCGCGGAGACGCATGCCGCTTTACACTTCAAGGCGACCAGGACCTCCGACAGGGCCGGGCGTGCCCGGGCGCCCACCCACGCCCACCCGGTTTTCGACAACAAAGTCCTGACGCCCACCCGCCCGGCCCGAGCAAAAAAACGAAATGGA
>Ga0307930_1001497_pt1 | contig 18516 bp, 16 predicted proteins | sample OrgLakmetageno46_FD_203161 | JGI IMG/M metagenome (GOLD analysis project Ga0307930, IMG submission 203161) | Saline water microbial communities from Organic Lake, Antarctica - #46 | ecosystem: Environmental > Aquatic > Non-marine Saline and Alkaline > Saline | place: Antarctica: Organic Lake...
ACAATTATCTAGCATCCTTTAATACTAATGCCGACAACTTAGATAGCCAATGGTCCGGCTTAATTGCGTTTAACGAAGACGGTGTGATCATCTCTGCGAATAAACGAGCGGAGCTTATCTTAAATACGCAACTGGCTTTGGTTGACGTAAGTTCTATTTTTGATATGTCATTAAACGATATTAAAAACCTACCTGACCAAGTGCCTGTTTGTTTTCAGGCAATCGGTAAATATCGTATGCATGCCATTGTTAAAAGACCATCTGTTATTTCAATTCAAACACCGCATTTTGAGAAGAAAGCATTACCTAAGACAGACAAAAATTTTATTGCATTGGATGACTTTTCCTCTGGCGATGAGCGTATTGAACGCTGTGTAGAACAAGCTAAACGAGTCATTGATAAAGACATTCCGATACTGATCCATGGTGAGACAGGCGTTGGCAAAGAAGTCTTCGTCAAGGCTTTACATCAATTTAGTGATCGTAAGCGATGCCCATTGGTTGCGGTTAATTGTGCTGCTATTCCCAGCGAACTCGCTGAGTCAGAGTTATTTGGATATGTTAAAGGTGCTTTTACCGGTGCAAGTGAAAAAGGTGCTCCAGGGCTCATAAGAAACGCTAATACTGGCACCCTGTTTTTAGATGAAATAGGCGAAATGCCGCTCAAACTTCAAGGCAGGTTGTTGCGAGTTTTGCAAGAGCGAAGTGTCACTCCTTTAGGCTCGAGTCAGAGTTACCCAGTCGATATAAAACTCATTTCTGCCACTAACAAGAGTCTGCGTGAAAATGTGGCAAACGGTCTATTTCGACAGGACTTATATTATCGGGTGAGTGGACTCAATATTGAGCTTCCCCCTTTGCGTGAGCGAGCGGACAAGATCCAGTTATTTTCTAAAATAAATCAGATGTATAAAGAGCAACATCAACCGGCTCAATTAAGCCCCCGTGTAATTGAATTATTTTATAATCACCCGTGGCCAGGAAATGTGAGGCAACTAGTAAGTGTTATTCAAATTGCTTTAGCCATGTGCGACGAGGGCATGATCCAAGAATGGCACCTACCAGATGACTTTTTTGCGGATCTGAATATGACCCCGTCCTTGCCAGCGAATACTCTGTTGCAAACAAATCTTAGATCGCTAGCATCACAAGAGCCAGAGAGCGATCCTTTGAACGAAACCATTCGTGTATACAATGATACCCATCAGAATATTTCAAAGACAGCAAGACTGCTGAGTGTTAGTCGAAATACAGTATATAAACGGCTTAAGAATGCTGATGTTATCAAGTAAAATATAAGCACTTACCTGCCCTTGCTTAGCTTAAGCTGGCAAGGGAACGTTTATGGGGAACATGATAGCGTGTTTAGCTTCATCGAAGACAAACATCTTAAGGATCGGAAGGTAGATCTTGATAGGCGCATCGATTTTATACGCATGCACACCGGGAAGATGTACCAGAAAATTTAGATGACGATTAGCAATGTGTAAAAAAGTCTCTGCACCACTTATCTCCGCGAGTTCAACATGCATTGAAAACTCAAAATCATCATCATGCGAGGGCAGCAAGCTCAAATGCGATGGCTTAATGCCAAAAGTATACTGGCCCATTTTTAATTTAGAAAAGCGCGAGCTTTTTGGAAAATATAATTCGGAACCAAAGACAACCTCATTTTCATTAATAAGCCCTTTAAACAAATTGATTTCGGGATCATTTAATATGCGTGCCGCCTTTATATTAAACGGTTCTCTGTAAACGTTTGACACTTCCCCCTCCTGAATAAGTTTACCTTCGTCAAGTAAAAATACCTTTCCTCCTAAGGCAAGAGCTTCATTGGGATCGTTGGTAGCATATACCGCAATTGTATCGGTTTTTTTCAACAGATCTCTTATTTCATATCTGAGTGCTTCTCTTAGTTTATAATCGAGGTTTAGCAGGGGCTCATCCAATAGAATAACTCTAGCATCTTTTACAAGAGCCCGAGCCAAGGCCGTTCTCTGTAATTGCCCACCGGATAACTCACTGGGAAACCGCTCTAAGCAACTATCAATATTTAGCTGTTTAGCAATAGCGTCGACTTTAGATTTGACGTCGTCCGCTGACAACTTAGCGACATATAAAGGAGAACCAATGTTCTCTCTTACCGTTAAATGTGTGTAGTTGATAAATTGTTGGTGCACAAAAGCAACGTTTCGCATCTGTACTGATAGTTTAGTGATATCAACCTTATCAAAAAGCACACTGCCGGTATGCGACATTTCTAATCCCGCGATCGCTCTCAGTAGGCTCGTTTTACCGCTGGCTATGCCGCGCATCCCCAGTAATATATTTATCGAACCAGACTCGAAGGTTAAATTGATATCACTTAATACTTGGCCCTTGTCTGTTCGAAGGGACACGTTTGATAGCTGAATTGTCATGTAACGCCTTCTCTCCCACACAACCAATCACACGTGACTTCTTTTCATGGTTTATTGGTTTTATCACACTTGCAATAATACAATCTCAGGACAAACCGATCACACGTCCCTGATATCGTCTGTGATTTAGAGAGGCAAGTGTAATGCAAAATCAATTGCAATTGCCATCATTAGTGTAAGTTGATTTAAAAGATGCGGTTTAGCCTCGATATATAAAGTATACACATGGCTAAATAGTCACTGTTGGAGTGGTTAAAGCATTACAAAAAAACAGAGGGAAGCTCTAAATTCGATGCGCTCACTGAATAGCAAACGCATCAGCCAAGTATTATTGACTTTGCACTTTACGGACCGATTTACACCAGTCTTTATAAAATCCATCTCTTTTTTCTTTTGTCATTGTGGGTGTATATCGCACTTCACATTGCCAATTTTTTTCAAGTGCTTCAAGTGATTCAAATACACCGGCCTTCAGACCGGCTAAGTAAGCTACTCCTAATGCGGTCGTCTCACTTACAGTAGAGCGATCTACCGTTGCTCCCAAAATATCAGACAAAAATTGCATTAACCATCCGTTGGCAACCATTCCGCCATCAACACGCAAAACATCTGGACGCTCACCATCGGCCTCCATTGCTTTTTGTAAGTCTTTTGTCTGAAAACAAACTGACTGTAAACCTGCTGTGACTATCTCTTTAATACCGGTGTCTCTAGTTAGCCCAAAAATGGCACCTCTCGCATTCGGATCCCAATACGGCGCACCTAACCCTGTAAATGCCGGTACCATATAAACGCCGTGTTCTAAGGATGTTTGTTTAGCGAGAGATTCCGACTCACCGGCTTTTTTAATTAATTGCAGTCCATCACGTAACCACTGAATAGTTGCACCGGCGACAAATATGCTGCCTTCTAATGCATAAATGGGTACCCCATTTAGTCGGTATGCTACCGTACTTAGCAGTCTATTTTCCGATACTAAGGCGTTTTTACCCGTATTGAGCATCATAAAACATCCGGTTCCGTAAGTACTCTTTGCCATGCCTTCTCTAAAGCATGTTTGACCGAACAAAGCCGCTTGTTGATCGCCAGCAACGCCTAAAATTGGTACTCCATATCCTAAGTAATGTGACTCGCACACGCCAAAATAGTCAGACGAGTCCATTACTTCAGGCAGCATGGCTTTGGGAATGTCAAATAGCTCTAAAAGTTCATCATCCCAAGTTTGGGTATGAATATTAAACAACATTGTTCTAGATGCATTGGTTGCATCCGTGCGATGTTCTTCGCCGCCGGTCAACTTCCATAATAAATAGCTGTCTACGGTACCAAATACCAACTCTCCACGGTGCGCTTTTTCTTTCGCACCTGGCACCTCATTTAAAATCCAACTAATTTTAGTTGCTGAAAAATAGGGGTCAATCAATAGGCCTGTCTTACGACGGATCATATCTTCTTTGCCTAACGCTTTTAAGCCCTCGCACATGACACTAGTTCGCCTGTCTTGCCAAACGATAGCATTGTAAATAGGCTCGCCAGTCTTTCTATCCCAGATCACGGTTGTTTCGCGTTGGTTAGCAATCCCAATAGCAATCACTTTGTCTTGTTTAGCGTCAATTTTTTCAACCACCGCTTTAGTGGTATGCAAAACCGACTGCCAGATATCATCAGGCTTATGCTCAACACGGCCATCTTCCGGAAAATATTGTTCAAACTCTTGTTGTTCGACATGTGCAATATTGCCCTGCAAGTCAAACAATATACTGCGAGAACTGGTTGTCCCTTGATCGATAGAAAGAATATAATAAGCCATGGATAAAGTTCACCTAAAAGTAATGTTCGAATATGTTCGTTAACGTTATTTATACACGGTTTTAACGTTCACAAGCAAACCTGAACGAATATTAATTACCGTTTAATTCACCATAAACGTATACTTCATTGATTTTATTGACAATTTTATTTCAATCAAATTTCACTTATACTGTGCACAAATATTACAACAACTGAGGTTAGGATGACGCAAGATCATCGACATAAATCGATTTTGGCACTTCTTAAAGAAAGAGGCTCCGTAACTATTGAAGAGCTAGTGGTACATTTTAAAGTAACGCCACAGACCATAAGACGTGACTTATCGTATTTAGCTGATAATCAGAAACTAAGACGTCATCACGGAGGTGCAGGCCCTATTTCAAGCATAGAAAACACCTCCTATCATACAAGACAGATCACGGATCTTGAGGCCAAGGAAAAAATAGCGGCGAATCTTGTTAAGATGATACCAAATGGTTCTTCGTTGTTCATTAACATCGGAACAACCACAGAAACGATTGCAAAGGCATTGCTGCATCATGAAAACTTGCAAGTGGTAACAAATAATTTAAATGTAGCTAGGATTTTGGGCGCGAAAAAGGACTTCTCTGTGTTAATTGCAGGAGGCGAAGTACGTTATCGAGACGGCGGCGTCATCGGTGAAGCCACTGAAGAATTTATTAATCAATTTAGGATGGACTTCGGCATTATAGGTATCAGTGGTATCGAGGACGACGGCTCCCTACTAGACTTTGATTTTCGTGAGGTGAAGGTTGCTCAAGCTATTATTAAAAATTCTCGAAGAGTATTGTTAGCCGCTGACAGTTCAAAGTTTGGTCGCTATGCCATGGTGCGTCTGGGTAATATCAATCAGGCTCATGATTTTATAACCGACAGCAAACCACCAGAGAGTATTCAGACAATTCTAACCAGCCATGACGTTAATCTACATATCGTATAACTAGCCACAAACCGCTGCATATTATTGTATAAAATTATATTTATAATTACATCACCTCTAATGTTCGAAAATGTTTGTATATATTCGCTAATAAGTGATATGTTATTGAAAAGAACATTAAAAGAACAAGCAGTCAGCTTTAGATGAGCCTTGTTTTTTCGAAATTAAAAGGTATACAAATGACAACAACACACGAAGAGTATGACTTGGTCGTCATTGGTGGCGGCGTAAATGGAACAGGGATCACAGTAGATGCTGCAGGTCGAGGCTTAAAAGTATTGCTTTGTGAAAAGGCAGATCTTGCGTCAGCAACTTCCTCCAATAGCAGTAAGCTAATACATGGTGGACTGAGATACTTGGAGCATTATGAATTCGGACTTGTCAAACAAGCGCTAGCGGAACGAGAAACCTTGTTGAAGAAAGCACCACATATTATGTGGCCAATGCGTTTTATATTGCCACACCGGCCTCATTTAAGACCAGCATGGATGATAAGAATGGGCCTGTTCTTATACGATAATTTGGCTAAGCGTAACGTATTAAAAGGCTCATGTGGGGTTAAATTTACTGACCAAAGTCCGATGGTCTCCCAAATCAATAAAGGGTTTGAGTATTCTGATGGTTGGGTCGATGACGCTCGATTAGTGACTCTTAATGCCGTTGACGCTCAAAGTAAAGGGGCAACTATTCTTACCCGCACACAATGTGTGTCTGCAAAACGGAGTAATGACCAGTGGGAAATTTCATTAGAGAACACGCTAAACGGTGATATTACGAACATTAAAGCGAAAGCCATTATAAATGCAGCAGGACCATGGGTGAAAAACTTTTTCGACACCGCACTCAAGAAAAAGAGTCCAAAGAACATTCGTCTGATCAAGGGTAGCCATTTTGTAGTGCCTAAAATTCACAATGATGACCAAGCTTATATTCTGCAGAACGAAGATAAACGTATTGTTTTCGTGCTCCCATATGAAGATGATTATTCGTTAGTTGGTACTACAGACGTAGAATACACCGGTAACCCCTTAGAGGCTGAAATCAGTAAAGAAGAAACTGAATACTTAGTAGATATTGTTAACAAACACTTTAAAAAGAAGATTTCAGCTACAGATGTCGTGCATTCTTTCAGTGGTGTAAGGCCTTTATTGGATGATGAATCAAGCTCTCCTGATGCTATTACGAGGGACTACACCTTAGAATTGGAACACGAGCAGGGAAAAGCACCATTATTGTCTGTATACGGCGGAAAAATTACAACCTACAGAAAATTATCAGAATCTGCAGTTACACAGATTTGTAAATATTTTCCTAAAGCAACGTCCCCATGGACAAAAGATGCTCCGATCCCTGGTGGTGATTTTGAAAGCCAAGACTTATTGCTTGAAACGCTAGAACTAGCCTACACATTTCTTCCAAAGCCATTACTAAAAAGATATGTCCGTACCTATGGCATGCATTCATACATGCTTTTACAAGGTGTATGTTCGTTAGATGACATGGGTAAAAATTTCGGCGCTGGCTTATTTGACAAAGAGGTTAACCATTTGGTTAATAACGAATGGGCAATGACAGCTGACGATATACTGTGGCGACGAACAAAAATGGGGCTTCGCTTAACCCCTGTTCAAAAATCCGATTTATCTCAACATGTTATGTCACTATTGAATGACGAGAAAAAAGCACTGCTTGCTTAAACGAACAAACATCAGGTGATAATTCGCCAATGCCACTTCACTTTATTAAGAACGATAACGACGATAAGTGCTTGGCGATACCCCTGTCCATTGCTTAAACGCCCGAGAAAAGGTGGCAACTTCGGTAAAGCCGATAGCGCTACTTATTTGCGCAATAGTTAACTTATCTTGTTCAAAAAGCTTAATCGCTTTGTCTCTCCTCATATTGTCTTTTAGCTGTTGAAAGCGACAGCCCTCTGCTGTTAGCTTACGACGCAATGTTCTTGCGCTCATATTAAGTGTCGACGCAACGCAGTCTAAATGTGTCTCTGTTTCCAACTCAGCGTTCTCTAGTGCACGTATTACTTTGGCGCTATATGTATCGTAGTAGGACTGTTTTTTAAACCACTGCAAGGGGGCTTGATCCAGGTATTCACTCAAACTATCTGCATTTTGCACCACTGGAAAGCGCAAATACTGGGCGTCAAAAACAAGGGCGTTGTGTTTATTTTCAAACTCACATCGGCACGTAAACATTAAGCGATATTCTTCATAGTGATCAGGCTTCGTATGCTGCACACATACTTTATTTAATGGAATAAACTCGCCGATTAGCCAACTTGAAAATCGGTGGAAGATTAATAATAGAAACTCGATTAATAGGCTGTTTGGCCTATTCTCTATGGTTTTTTTTTAAAATTAGCATTTAAGTAACAGAATACATTATTACCCGTTTGTTGCAGTCTACATTGGAGTTGATCGCCGGTCAGATTATAAAAGTCAATGGTGTGCATAATAACGTCTTCAAGCGTTTTGCAAGTGATTAAGCGCTCAGCCAACAAAGCAAACATCCCTGTTTTTACCTTTTGCTCGGTGAGTCCTAAAAATTCGTCTCTATTGACGCGCCAACAACTTTTTATGATGCTCGCCAACTGAGCCGGTGACACTCGAGATTTCAGTTGCTGCAACTGCGCAGATGTGAGACCCGCTTCAGCCAATATTTGCTGTTCGTTAGCCCCTTGGCTAACCACATTATTTATATGTGTGCGGGCAAAGTAGCTGGCAATTGTATGGTGATTAGTGAGCTTGTTCTCAATTTGCATAGTTGTCCGATTATAACAATTTATGTAATTTCATGGCCTCATGTGAGATATATGGAAAATATGATGGCCGTTGATGTTAAATAATTGACTGGATCCATCATTGCTTGTCGGTCAGATTATGTCAATAATTAGCAGCATAGCCACACTAACTATGTTTAAACAATACAGGTTTCCTATGTCCACTAATAATGACGCTCGCAACGAAGAGATTGACATGTTTCGCGATATGGTTTTGCGCTTTTTAGAACAAGAAGTAACACCCCATTATGACCAATGGGAAAAGCAACATAAAATGCCAAGAGAAATGTGGAATACACTTGGAAGCGCAGGCATGTTGTTAGTCGACTTTCCTGAGCAATATGGTGCTGCGGCTGCTAGCTTCGATGTATGCCAAATGATCCAGGAAGAAATGTGCCGGATGAATTTTCATGCTTTAGCCACCGGCTACAATATTCATTCAAATATTGTCGCGCCATACGTCTTAAATATTGGCAATCAGCAACAGCGAGACCGTTGGTTACCGAAAATGGTGACCGGCGAAGTATTAACCGCCTTGGCTATGACCGAGCCCGGTGCAGGTAGTGATGTTGCAGGTATGCGAACCAATGCAGTTAAAGATGGCGATGACTACATCCTCAATGGATCCAAAACCTTTATCACCAATGGTAACACCGCAAATATGATCATTGTGTGTGCCAAAACAGACTCCAGTTTAGGTGCCAAGGGTATTTCCTTGTTTTTAGTCGATACCAGTCTAGCTGGATTTTCGACCGGCAAACCTATTGAAAAAATTGGACAGCACAGCAGTGATACGGCCGAATTATTTTTTGAAAACATGCGTATACCCGCCGATGCATTACTTGGTGAAGAAGGCAAAGGCTTTGTGTATTTAATGCAAGAACTGCCGCGAGAACGTCTAGGTTGCGCGGTACAAGCTATTGGTCATGCGCAAGGCGCACTAGACATAACATGTGAGTATGTAAAAGAGCGTAAAGCCTTTGGTCAAACAATTTCTCAGTTTCAAAATACGCGTTTTAAGTTAGCCCAGTGCAAGACCGAACTAGAGTTGTGTCGCGCTCTTTTAGAAAAACACATGGACAAATATAAGCACGAGACGATGACCGTGACCGATGCGGCCATGCTGAAATTGTCGGCTACAGAAATGCAGCTCACCACCGTTAACGAATGCCTGCAATTATTTGGCGGATACGGTTATACCGAAGAGTACCCAATTTCTCGGTTTTATCGCGACGCTCGTATTCAAACCATTTACGCAGGTACATCAGAAATTATGAAAGAAGTGATTGCGCGAGAAATATTAGGTAAATAATCATGTTCCTATAGCGTTGATGGATAACATTCTAAAAAGGCAGCTATAACTAAGGATTTGGTTGGGCGGACACTGTTAAACAACGCGGTCTATATTTGGGCATTCGCGAGGGAAGCTCAGCGCCATTAAATGTTGCGGATATTGATGAAATTGCTGTAAATATTTTAACTACATCAGGACATGATCATAAAGCCCATAATATTACTGGCCCAGAATTATTAACGGCTGAAGACATGGCGAGGGTATTTACTGGTGTAACAGGTAAAAAAGTGGCATATGTTTCACTTTCGCAAGAACAAACCTTAGAGTCACTTTTATCAACAGGTTGACCTGAATGACAAGCAAAAGGTAATTTTTATAATAAAAGCCAGCCTATAAACATTTTTCCAACGGGGGGTTAACTCTGCTTTACGTTTTGAACGATCAAATAACGCTACACTAAGGTCTTCTTCTAGTTTATTTACTGTGTGAGAAACTGCAGATGGGACTCGGACCAGTGCATCTGCAGCAGCATTGATACGAAGCATCTCTATGTTATTGACGAACTTGGCGCAGCCGGTGCTTTAATGGCGCTAGGTGATACCAAATCTAACCGCAACGTCACCATTGGCTTCTTTGCTAACTTTGCATTAAACCCGCTATTTATGTTCGGTATTAACCTCGGCGTACCCGGCCTAGCATTGGCCACTGTCGTTATCAAGATAGCCACCGCATTCTATTTATTGCGGGTGCTTGCCAAACGGCTACACATTCGCATCAGGCCAGAATTAGACTGGCCACACTAATATGGTTCTGTTCCAGAGTAACGCGGTTCTGCAAGCTATGCGCAAGCCCATGTTCCCGATGTATCTGGGTATCGCGCGGCAGCTCGTCATCCCTGCAGTCATAAACTACGTGCTCATCGTACTTTGGGGCTATCCGGTAGAATCGATGTTTTACACAATAGTTATCGTGGTGATACTTAGTGCTGTGGTGGCATACTTTTATACAAAGCGAGAAATTCGGAGGCTCTCAAAGGCTGTATCTATGAGTTAGACAGCATCAAACTTGGACAAGTACTTTATCACGCGAGCTGTTAGTGTCATGGTCAATAATGGGGCTTTCACAGCATCCGTTGAGTCAGGTATTGTAGGGATATGACGACATACTGCCTTTGCAACGCTCATTCAAAGAAAGTTTTAATATTAGCCTCGATGAAACGCTACAAATATTGTTTCGTCTGGGTAACGCCGCACCGGTGACGCATGTGCCAAGACGATTGATTAAGCAATTAATTAGAACATAAATACAATGTAGGTATGGGGTGGTAAAGCCAAAAGCGCTATTATCCCCTATCCATTTTTATTGCTTTAAAATGGTAATTGACTAGAGTCAGTATATATGTGAAATTACACATATATATTTTCGCAACTATATTGCCTATGGATCCTTGTCTTTTTTTCAAATGTCTCGCTGACCACACTCGCTTAAAATCACTGCTACTGATTGTCAAAACAGACGAGGCCTGTGTTTGTGATTTGATGGCAGCGCTTGATCTCGACCAGGCTAAAATGTCTCGTCATTTAGCACAGCTTCGCAAGTGCAGTATTTTAATTAATGAAAGGCGAGGTAAATGGGTATTTTACAAGCTACACCCTGAGTTACCTCAATGGGCACACGATATTATTGTTAGTGCCGCTAAGCATAACGACGCTTATTTTAATTCTGCATTACAAAAATTGATTACATCACAATCTGCGTCCATCTCTTGTCGCTAATTAAAGGCTTTTACATATGAAAACACGCATGAAAATTCTCTATATTTGTACCCACAACCGATGCAGAAGTATTTTATCTGAAGCCATCACAAACAGCATTGCAGGTGATCTTATTGACGCTAGAAGCGCCGGTAGCCAGCCCGTTGGTATGGTTCACCCTTTGTCGCTCAAATACCTCGCACAAGCGGAATATTCTATTCAAAACTTACAAAGCCAGTCTTGGAATGACTTTGAGGATTTTCATCCTGATATCGTAGTCACCGTCTGTGACTCTGCTGCTGGTGAGGCCTGCCCGTTATATTTCGACAACAGCATAAAAGTACATTGGGGCTTAAGTGATCCGTCAAAAGTTGCGGGCAAGGAGTCAGAAATAGAACAGGCATTTATGGCCTGCATTGACCAAATAGCTGATCGCGTCAAGCAGCTTAAGCATATTGCAGCAAAAAGCGTAAATACAACCGAACTTAAATCAGCGCTGACTTCAATAGCGGGATCGCAGGAATGATATTGCCAAGCTAATACCCTAACTCAATAACAGCTACTGCAGCCTAATTTACCGCTCAATTACCGCTTTCATAAACCCACAATCGTCTGTTTTTTACACAATAACGCCCTTTATTGTGCAATAACCAGCGCACACCAAAAATAATATAAACACAAATGAGTTTGATTCTTATTTGTGTTTATGTTTATATCCCCGCTTACTAACCCTTATTTATTTAACAAGGAATCAATTTTTTGAAATTTTCTAAGCTTTCCCTAGGTATTTCTTCCATATTAATGGGCGTTGTATTTACTTCTTCTGCGGTTGAATCAACGACTGATACAAACAGCGATAGCATTGAGCAAATCACCATTTTTGGGTCTACCGCGGCCGTATCTAAGCTTCCTGGTTCAGGCGCATATATCAGCAAAGAAATGCTTGATACCTACGCTACTACAGACATTCAGCGTATTTTATCCTCTACCGCCGGTGTCTATTTTGTTGAAGAAGATGGTTACGGATTACGCCCCAACATAGGTATGCGTGGGTCAAGTTCTGATCGCTCTGAAAAAATTACTATAATGGAAGATGGCGTGCTAGCCGCACCTGCTCCTTATGCAAGTCCGGCGGCGTATTACTTCCCTACTGTTGGCCGTATGCAAGCAGTTGAAATACTCAAAGGGGGCTCTAGTATTGAATATGGCCCGCGTACCAGCGGTGGTGTTATTAACTTAGTCTCTACTGCCGTTCCGCAAGACGCCTTGGGTGGAAAATTTGATTTAGCACTTGGAAGCGATGGTTTTTCTAAATTACACACGTTTGTTGGCGGACGAAATGAAACTAGCGGGGGCTTAGTAGAAATTTATAACTACCAAGCAGATGGATTTAAAAACCTCAATTCCGGTCAAGATACCGGTTTTAACAAAACCGATTTATTGACTAAATTTGATATTTATCTAGATGACGATAAACGCCACCAGTTAGAATTTAAGCTCAAGTATTCCGATGAATCTTCTGATGAGACCTATGTGGGGCTGACTCAACAAGATTTTAATGAAAATCCATATCAACGTTATTCCGCTACCCAACTTGACGACATGTCCACCGAACATAAACATGCGTCTGTGCATTATGATTATATTATTTCTGAGAATATGGACTTAAGCGTTATTGCGTACATTAACGACTTTGGTCGGAATTGGTACAAAGTATCAAAAATAAATGGCAGTAGTCTGGGCAGTGGTGCAGAAGAAATTGCCAGCAACTTCGATGCTGCTGTTTCTATGGGTGGCGCACCTGACGATATTACAGTCACTTTAAAAGCCAATAACCGCGACTACTTGTCACGCGGTATTCAAGGTCAATTCGCGCTCTATTTAAATAATCATCAAATCAATATCGGCGCTCGAGTTCATAACGATGAGATGGATAGATTTCAGTGGGTTGACCAATACGCCCTTGCTGCTGATTTTTCGATGAGTGTTCTTAGCGCAGGGGTCCCTGGCACCAATTCAAACCGAATTGACAGTGCTAACGCCTATAGCTTTTTCGTTAAAGACAAAATGACATTTGGTGATTTCATCGTGACTGCTGGCGTTCGCTATGAAAATGTGAATTTAGCCCGTGACGATTGGGGCAAAACTGATCCGCTGCGCTCTGCAGACCCCAGCGAACGTAACAACGAAGTTAGCGCATTTTTACCTAGTGTCGGCACCACTTATCAAGCAAACGATAACTGGGTTTTATTGGCAGGTGTACAAAAAGCGTTTGCACCACCGTCACCTGGTAACAATAAGGCTGACAACGAGGAAGGCTGGAATTATGAGTTTGGCGGCCGTTTTAGCTACGACAGTGTTAACGGAGAGTTGATTGGGTTTGTAACTAAACTTGATAATCTGCATGGTAACTGCACTGCTAGCCAAGGATGTAACATTGACTTAATCGGTCAGCAATATAACGCTGGTAAAGTAGATATATCAGGTGTTGAATTTGTGATCAATCACCGCGCCGAATTCGACAGTTTTGCCGTGCCTACTCGATTTAATTATACGTACTCTAGCGCAGAATTTGGAGAAACCTTTGAGTCTGAATTGGGCCTCTGGGGAAGCGTGGAAGCGGGTTTCGATATTCCATATTTGCCTAAAGTAACTTGGCAATTAGAAAGCGGTATTGCTGGCGATAATTGGCAGGTCTTAGCCGCGATTAAATATGTTGATGAAATGCGGGTTGTTGCGGGCAATAATAATATTGACGAGAACAACGGTATAGACGCACGAACCGTGGTGGACATATCAGCCAACTACCAAATTGATGACCAGCAAAGTCTGTATGCAGTGGTGGATAACCTGTTCGACAAAGAATACGCAGTTACCCGCCAGCACGGGGGTTTGCAAGTGGGTAAGCCACGCTCGTTGCAAGTAGGCTATAGATATCAATTTTAGAAAGTAATTATGATGGCGGCAAGACTAGCGAGTTCTAAGCTTGCCGCAATTCACTGGGCGTTAAGCCAGTGCAGCGTTTTACCGCACGTCTAAAATTATTAACGTCACTAAAGCGCATATGACTGGCGCTTTGGTCGTTTTTTAGCTTCTGTATGTGTAAATAATATAGGGCTTCTTGACAACACAACTCATCCATTAACTGCTGGAAACTGATGTGATGATCTTTTAATGCTCGTTTTAACGATGCTGGGCTAAGACCGTTCAATGTTGCGATTTCAGGCAAGCTTAGATTGGGTTTGGAGCGCAATTGACTGCGTATCTTATCCATCAGACTAAATTTATAGAGCCGTTTATTTATGACTGTTTTAAGCGCATAACGATTCAATCCTAGATGCCTACCAGGACAGGGTATTTCTAGTTCCGAAATGGTGCTGCAACTAAATCGGGCTGCTCTATATCAATCGTATTTACTAAGCTGTGGCCAAATTGAAAGGCGAGATCATTACCTGTGCATAAGTGTTGCGCATTTTGAATAAGTAGTAAAAAATGTTTGGCAGCAGAATGACAAATCTATCACCCGCATAGCGGCAGACTAAGTCCGTTTTTCTAATATTCATTAAGAGTAAATGGGCAATTTCTCGTAAAATACGATCCCCTTCGACGATGCCATATTGCCTATTAACAAATGAAAAATTAACCACGTCAACGACGATAATAGAGGCTGGTACCTAATACTGGCAAGCTTTCTTGCGCGTTCTTTCCAGTAGCTGCCGCGATAAAGCAAGGTGATGGCATCAATCTCTTGATGCCATCTATAATCGAGCTCTCGTCGGCGTAACTGCTGGTTAAGGGCCAATTGCTCTAAATGCCATAGATATAATGCATAACTCATAACAAGCATACCGATAGCCGCCGGGATCGACTCAAATAAACTAATCCAGTTTATAGAGCTGATAGGGTCCATAAATTCGTCAAATAAATCTAACATCGCTGAAAAGGTAACTAAACTCAGTCCTATCACAAGCAAATTTGTTACTTTACCCGATGGACGACTCATCATAACCGCAAACGTCCAGAATATGGTCAGAAGTGCAATGCTGCCTTCGCCTATAACATCTGACCATTCGACCGTTGCCAAAACCACCAACTCGCCGCTAATATTAGATAGTAATATTGCTATCAATAGTAAGCTCACGTGGAAAATAACTAGACGTGAATGTTGCATAATGAGGTCAAACTTCATGCAGTGTTCTCCTGGGAATTAATCGTTCATATTTCTTACTCACATTAACAGAATTAAATTATTGCAAGATCCAGCAAACACCCTCACCTGCTTAATTATCATTGTGAAGGGTCATATTGGCTCAGCTATGTGACACAAAAATGAATATGTTGCAATTAATTGAGCGTAAATATGAGTAGAGCAATCACAGTGGAGCTTTCGAAGGGGGTCATTCTAGCTCATCGATAGCTAATCTGAGGACGAATCAAAGATAAACTAGAGAATGTAGTAATACGGTCAAATAACTGTCACCTCAATGTAATAATCCACCTCTAGTGTGAGCGACGTTTTCTAATATCGTATGCACAAGATAAGGGTAAAGGTATGCGCAATAAATTGAGTAAATTAGCTATGGCATTTGGCCTAGCGGCGGTAAGTTCTTTGGCAATGGCACAGCAAACCGCGAGTCTATTTGGAAAATTGACAGACCAAAATAACCAACGGGTTTTTGCAGGTGCTAAAGTAGAAATAGAAGAATTAAATCGCACATCTTTATCTCGAACTGATGGTACGTTTCGTTTTCCTAATCTGCCAGAAGGCAAATATGAATTAAGAATCACCTATTTAGGCGCGCAAACTATTACTCAAAAGGTGATTGTAAGCTCGGGTGAAAACATATTACCCACAATTGAATTGCGTGCGCAGGAAGCAGCGCTTGACGAGATAATAGTTCGTGGTCAACGCAGTGGCAAAGCGACCGCTCTTAATCAACAGCGCAACGCACGTAATATTATATCGGTAGTGTCAGCTGATGCGATTGGTGATTTCCCAGATCAAAATGCCGCTGAATCATTGCAACGATTGCCTGGTATTTCTATTGAGAGAGATCAAGGTGAAGGGCGTTTTGTTGGCATCAGAGGCATCGACCCTAACCTTAATAGCGTCACCATTAACGGTCTCAATATTCCTTCACCAGAAGCAGGTGTAAGGTCTGTTGCCTTAGATGTCATTCCCTCTGAGCTGATCCAAACCTTAGAAGTGTCCAAGACCATATCTGCGGATATGGATGCGGATGCAGTTGGTGGTGCTATCAATGTAAAAAGTATTAGCGCTTTTGACCGTACACAAGACACAACCATAATCTCAGGTGGATTAAGTCAAAATCAGCTGCGTGATAAGCTTGCTCCCAAAGCATCTATTACCCTAACTCGATTGATTGATGACACGTTTGGAGTAGCTGCAGCAGTGTCTTATTTTAAACGCGATTTTGGCTCTGATAACATCGAATCAAATGGCGATGACGAGGCCGAACAACGTCACTACAGTATCACTAGGGAACGTTTGGGCACAGCAATAAACCTCGATTATCGTCCCAATTTCAATGACGAATTTTTCATGCGCACATTGTATAGTGAATTTTCTGACGACGAATTCCGCCAAGCAAATATTTTTAAGCTGGATGGCGAGGACTCTGAAATAGAACGTGAATCAAAAGACCGCAAAGAAACCCAGACAATCTTTACACTATCAACCGGCGGCGAGCATCAACGAGGGTCTTGGTTATTGGATTATCAACTAGGCTATGCAAAGTCGGATGAAAAAGACCCTAACGCGCTTTACTACGTTTTTGTGTCCGACAATCCGAGTGTTGAGGCAAACTTAGCACGTCAGATACCACAAATTTCGGTTAACGCGATGGCTAACGATTTAGCCAATTACGATCTTGATGAAATTAGTTTTGAAGGAAATCTAGCGAAGGATATTGAGACCAGCATTCAGGCGAATATTGCTAAATCTTTTGAAAACAAAAATGGACTCACCTTAGTTAAATCTGGTCTTAAATACCGTCAACGCGAGAAATCAGCACGGGCTAATATAAGCATCTATGGTGGTGACTTTGATAGCGTAGAAGCGAGCAGATTCGCTACCGATGAACTCGACTATGAGCTCGGTAGTTTCGGCCCTGGTTTAAACCGAGGGTTGCTCAGAGACGACTTTGCACAACAGCTACCCTCGTTGGAGCTTGACGCATTAGACTCAGAAGTTGAATCCAATGGTGCTTCATATATCAGCACTGAAGACATTTTTGCGGCCTATGCCATGGGCCAATTTGATTGGAATAAACTGCGACTTGTCGCCGGCATTCGATATGAGAAAACCGAATTCACCACCTCCGGTATGCGTGTCGAACTAATAAATGATGAAGAAAATGACGTAGAAAAAGTCGTTAACACGCCCTCGGTTACGGAGCGAGATTATGACTACCTGTTATTTAGTGTAAATGCCCGCTATGCTTTTTCCGATGAAGTGGTGTTGCGCGGCGCATTTTCACAAACGATTTCACGCCCAATATTTGAACAATCTGCTGCGTTTCAAATTATTGAGTCAAACACAGAAGAAGATGATGGTGAATTTGTTACAGAGCGCGAGGCTGAAGTAGGTAATCCAGAGTTACGACCCTATGAGTCTGACAACTTTGATTTATCACTTGAATACTACCCCGGCACTATTGGCGTACTATCAGCGGGCCTATTCTATAAAGAAATTGATAACTTTATTATCGTTGCAGATGTCGCAGGTACTGAGCAATGGCGGGGTTTTAAGGAAGTTTTTCAGCCGCTTAATGGAGATAAAGCAACGTTAACAGGAATGGAATTGTCTTGGGTAAAAGCGTTTGATAATGGCTTATTACTGGCCGCAAATGCAACTTTCTCAAGTACAGATGCAACGACCTTCTTAGACGGTGAAAAATTTGAAACCGACTTGCCGAACCAATCAGACAAGATTGGTAATCTCACCATGGGATACGAGAATAATAAGTGGTCTCTGCGCCTAACTATGTCCTATAAGAGTGATAACTTAGAAGAGATTGATGGTGACATGCTGCGTATTGAAGATGATTATCAGCATATAGATTTCTCCGGTAAATATTTCGTTAACGACGACCTCAATATTTATGTTAATGCTATTAATTTAACCAACGAGGGCTTCTATAACTACTTTGATATGCGCAATAGAAACGCCCAATTCGAAGAGTATGGCCGCACTTTCGAGATAGGATTTCGCTGGCAATTATAATTAACGTAAATTTAAGTTACCGCAACGTATAACAAGTACAGCGAGTCATCGGCCCAGTTGATGACTTGCAACATTTTGAGGAATTTATGAGTCAGATACCTAAATCATGTTCGATTTACCTATTGATTGCTTTTTGGCAGTTGATCACGATTACGCCAACGCTTGCCGCGCAGCCATCAACTAATGAGCAAGGCTATTATAAACAAGGCCAATATAAAAAAAGCTATGATGA
>Ga0307930_1001499_pt1 | contig 18510 bp, 18 predicted proteins | sample OrgLakmetageno46_FD_203161 | JGI IMG/M metagenome (GOLD analysis project Ga0307930, IMG submission 203161) | Saline water microbial communities from Organic Lake, Antarctica - #46 | ecosystem: Environmental > Aquatic > Non-marine Saline and Alkaline > Saline | place: Antarctica: Organic Lake...
ACTGGTGGCGACTTCTACTCCATTTTGGAAGCGATGAGTGCGATAAGAACCCACTAAAGAAGCGTCAACTTCAACGACCTCCCTCAAAGGACCCTATGCAGGCCATATCCCCACTCCGACTTATATTTTTCCTCACGGCATGAACCTTTTCACATATGCTAATGGGGATATGGCCTGCATAGGGTCCTTCTGGAGAATTCCCGGCGCGCGACGATTACAATCGTGCTGAAAGATGGTGGAAGAATATGTAGTAGGTGCAACAAATTAGCAGGCGTGAGTTCAAAAGTCATCAGCTCCGCTGTTAAGCCGGCTATACTGCTTCCATCTATATGCGCTCTGTCCACTAATATTGCTCACAAGGCTTTATCTATTCAATAAGGTATATCGCCGCCGGAAGCTGCATGGTGAGCTAATTTCACGATTTACGACCAGAACAGGTTCCGAAATCGTACACCCAGTCCTTTAAGGAATGTCCACTTTCTGGCCAAATCGTCGAACGTGGGACGGCAGGACCGAATTCCTGGTCGGAATTTGCCATTTCTTGATTCCCGGAATCGACGAAAATAAGACAATTTCCTCCCGGTTTGTCTGCCCGCAGCATTGGCTTCTGCGTCATTTGGGTTTGTATTTTAGTTCGAGTTCGAGTTGTTTAGCTGTTTTACGGCCAAATCAGCCGCAGTCCTATAATGAGGGGGGCTCAAATAAAAAAATAATAGGCAAGTTTACTTACAGGAAAATAAGACGCATTTCTACGGACATGCGCCAGTCCCGAAGACGCAAATACTGGGGTTTCGCCTACAGCCAGTTGCGGGTGATAAGAAAGCAGGAAAACGGCCAACCCCCTTGTTTCTTAGGAAATTTCTTAGATTTCCGCGTGAGCCCCCCTCAGTTTCTTAGGCGACCAGCGGGCAGGCAGGGCAGAAAGGCCCTCGTTTCTAGAAACCGGAGCCAACGAGCCAACACCCCTCAGTTTCTTTTAAAAATCACTAAATTTTACCTCTCAATTTCTTAACGTAGGTGTTTCTTTTCACCCGCAACTGGCTGTAGTTATTGCCCTTCAGCTAACCATTTCCTGGCGTAATTCCCGAATCAAGTCTCGATTCCCGAACTCGAACTAATACAAACCCAAATGACACAGGAGCCAATGCTGCGGGCAGAAGTGCACGCGCGTGCGTTGCGCGCAAGTAAAAATCGTAAATAGGAAGTGTGTAAAGTCCACTTACGTTTTGACTAGTGAGTCGGGAGGCCGAGCGACTCATACGGTCATAGAGCTTCCCTCTCATCTCGATTTCCGATGAACCCACTATTTCCTTGAGGCCTGGCACCAGGAATTCGGTCCTGCCTTGACATTCGAAATAAACTTTTCGACGGTGAAAAGAGAAAGAGACGACCATGCCAGGTCTCAGGAATTTTCCGAGGAAAGGCCAGTTATACTTAGGGCCGAAATCGCCGACATGCCTCATCTATTTCGGCTTCTGAACCGCAATAAAAACGTACCCATTTCTCTGGCGTAAACACACGATTTCTTTCTATTTGGTACCCCTCGGTGCAGGCCGGTGCAGAGTTGCGATTCCCGTCTCCGCGGAATTTCCGTATGATGGCTAAAAATTTCACTTTACGTGGTATTTCCGCGAGTTCTCCGCGAGTTTTCCGAGCCGTGGTCATAAAGGCACTGCCACATTCCCGTCGCGGAAATCACGTCTGATGGGTAAAATTCCCTTTTTGCGGGAATTCCGCGGAATTTCCCGCGGGAGAATCCTAACCTAGGACTGGTGCTTGATTTCAATCGGGCAATCGGATCTGTCCTGGAGGCAGCTGGTCTTTAGATCAAGATAGCCCGGGCAGAACTAGCCAATCCTATCCTAATTACGGATCTGGAATACTTTACAAAACCTACCTGCACCAATTGTCGCTCTGTCCGAAGTACGAGCTCCCTATTTCGATGAAAATGCCTTTTTGAATTATTGAGACAGGCCCCGAAGGGCTGGAATTAGAAGGCTAACATGTAGAGAAGAAAAGCAAAGCAGCGCAAACTAAACCTAAGAAGCTACTCAGGCGCACATGCCCAAATGGCCATGGAAGTGATGGTAGCGGTCTACAGTTAATTGTTGTCCTCGAATGCGAAATCGTACTTCAGATGTACAAACCCGGATGGCAGAGACAGAGAAGCCAATAATACGGGCAGAAATGTGCGCGCGTGCGGTGCGCGCGTGCGGTGCGCGCACGTCAAAATCATTCGGTGCGTGCACGTCAAAATCGTTACGATTACGTGCTCAGAGCGCAGGAAGATTCCCATATTTCCTGTCTAAGGTTTAGCCCTCTCATCATCATTCTGGAAGCAGGGCGATAAAAAGCCATTGCGGCGACTGCATTGCGAGAAACCCAATCCCTTAGCCCTCAAGAAGAGGAGCACGCTTCGGTTCAATAGAGCCAAAGCTCGAGTTTTTTTTAAAACGAATTTGCGATTTACTCCCGCGCCCTCAAGGAGCTTAAACTGTGAAACCACACAGATATTTTGGCTTCAAGGGCAATGACGGGACTATGGCGCTTCCAGAGCAAATAATTGAATGGGCCAAATCACCGTCTCAACTGACTTAAGTAGGGCAAGAAATAAAAGCAAAAATGAAGTAGTCTGCCCCTAGTGAACACACGCGTCATTTCATTGGTACTGCAGTCTCCTCAAGTTCAAGCTCAAGAAGGCGGCCGCCAAGCCTCGTACCGATGGCGCACGTGAGAAGGCACCGACGGCTGAACTTTCGCCAGCGCAATTTCGTAGTCGCAGCGCAACACAGTGAGTTTTATCTTGTCCGCAGCTTCTTTGAGTGGTACATGGCCATTTGTGGTGCTTGCCTTCAGCTGATGCCGTTCCTGTTGGCGCTCGCAACGGCGGCGCGCAGCTGCTGCATAGAGCGCTGCTCTGCCAAGATGCCCCAAGTCTGCCACAGTGTACCCCTCCGTTTGCGCTACCAGCCAGGAGACCTCAGGTGGCTCTGCCAGTCCTGCTGGCGCTGGTGCTGCTGCTATTGCAAGTGCTGCTGGTAGTGGTCGTAGCGCTGATGTTGGTGCTAGTGATGGCATTGGTAAAGGTGTTGATAGGTCTGGTAGCGCTGCTCCAGCTGCTGCCGTGTCTTTGTTTCCTAGGCCTGGGTGTGCGAACGGTAAACCACCCCAGGGGAGTGAATGGCGCTGTTGCTCAAACGCAACTGCGCGGTCCACCGCGGTGGGCGGTGGGCAATACACCTACCAAACACATGTACGCATTTGTGTTGACGAACTTAAAAGAACATTACACTTGCAAGCACTTGCACGCTGCAGTGCTTGAGTGGGCGATGTTCAAGGAAAGATAGGTCTATTGTTGCCGGAATCTCGAATCAATGCGTAAACAAATGATGTGCTGCTAAATGAAGCCATTTTCGAAGTTCTAGTATGGATATGCCTTACAACATAAAATAGGACTACTCCACGAACCAGGTGGTCGAAGCGGCCTGGGCGCAGGAACGCTGAATCAATTGCTTCCGGCGAGTTCGTTGCTGCCACCACCACCACGCGCCCTCCTCTCCCTCCTCCGCCACCGCTGCTGCCATGGTTGGCGCTATTGTTGGCGCTTTCATTGTTGTGGTCTTTCTCGAGGAGTGCGTTTGGAGCTTGAGCGCGGGACGCCGCGTCCATCAGTTGCAAGAGCAGAGACGCCAGGCCTGAGGTGGCCCCACCAGGTTGACGAGACCCAAAAATGGACTGAAACTCGTCGATGAACAAAAAGCAAGTCCTGACGGGGAGTGTGCACATAGACACAGTCAGAAACGAGGAAGCTACAGGTAAAAATAGGGGTGAGTTATCGATCGAAAGAACAGCTGGATTTTTTTTAAAAACAGAACAGTGAGCTCATCTGCATAGTGAATAATAGCAGAAGTAATTTGGTGACTTTTTCGCACTTGAGAGGATGGTTCGCGATGCGTCTTGCTGTTTCAAAAGACGCTTCAAGAGCTCGCTCCGAGGTGCCCACTGAAGCATAACAAAAAAATGAATTTTAAAAAAGGGGGATAATTAGGCAGTGAAATTAAAAGTATGCCTATCAAAAGTGATGAGATTGATTCAATACTTCTATTTTGTGTATTGTCTCACCAGTGCCGTGCACTACGTCAGTGGCCCGCAATTCAATCAAAGTCGCCCCTGTAGCTTTGGCGCAGGCGCGCCCTAATGTAGTTTTACCCGTGCCCGGAGGCCCGTAAAGCAAGACTGATCCGCCACTGAAAGCAGCACCCCTGTTGAGAAAAACGATGAAAATGAGACCAAGAAGAAGACAAAATATATACGGAGAGAAATAAATCGAAAGGTCAGGGAGAGAAAAAGAAAAATTGCACGCAGTGCGACTAAGAACTATAGACTGTAGTACTTCCAAGTGTGCTCTTCTAAATTGAACTTATAATAATCTAACGCACACGTACCCTTTGAGGCCAAGGAAATGTTGCAGCAGGCGGCGGTGTTTCGTTGGCCATTCGAGGGATTCTACCAGAGCTGCTTTGGCCGAGTTTAAGCCCACTACGCTGTTCCACCCTTTTGCTGGGGCTTCACTACGAGGAGTTTCCTCAGGAGAAGGTGTGCCTTCGTTAGGCAATCCAGCAGATGGAGCACCAGCTAGATGAGAAGCAGGGGCAGTAGTTGCAGCCGCGGCTGTTGTTGCTTCTTCATCTCGAGTCGATTCATTCGCACCAGAATTATCTCCTTCATCACTTTTGTTAGCGGAACGAAAGTTACGAGAAGATGCCGTTGAACTACCGCTGAGAATTGGCTCGCGCTGTGATACTACTGCAGCTGCCCACTGTAGCGCTGGCCCGAGAGCACATTTCAGTTGCGAGAACTTCGCTGAATTTGAAGCAGTCGTATGGTTGGTATCCATATAATCTACAGCAGGTTTCGAAAGTGGTGCGCTCGAATTCAAAGGAGTATCTACGCTACTTCTCCAAAAGGTACTTTCATTGATTATTCCAGTAATCTGAAGAGCAGCAAGTCGGGCTACTTGTTCAAGGTGTGCTCCTGAACATTGCGGTAATGCCAGCAGTTCTGCTAGCGGCAAACACACTGGCTCAGCCCCTGAAAAGGACGCATTTCCGGTGGAATTGGCGGAAGCTTCCGTTTCTATGATCGCACGAAACTCTGACGGTGGTAGCAATGATAGGTTCCCATGAGGCGTCTTTGTTTTCGTTACCGTCGGGTCTGCTGTGCCTGCATTCATTGTTGAGGGTACTGGTGTGGTAGCAGCGTCTGAAGCATCAATAGAGTTGCTGCTAAATAAGAACTTGGTTACATGCTTGGTTAAACTTCGAAGACGAGCTGGGCGCGGATTCGGAGTCGGCAAATTGGTGAGCTCATGCGAGAAGCAGCGAAGCGCTTCTGGAGAAACTTCAGCCCGCCGGCTTGTGATGGCGATGACGGCGACCTTTTGATGGATTTTGAAGCAATATTGATGAGACACAAGTGCGAGAGCCAAGAAAATGAGGACTGAGGGAGCGAGATAATAGCATGTGCAGAAATGAAAATCATATAATTGGTTGTCACTTGTCACCTGTGCAGCGAAGCTACCGCTGCCACCATTGCCACCCAGGAGAAGTTTCCTGCGCGCCGCTCCTAACTGTAGGGCGGCTGCTCTATCAACAGTGCCGTCCGCATCGGGGGCTAACGCTGTGTCAGGGAACACCAAGTCTGCATCGCGTGGAACGATCAACACAGCAGGCTGGCCACATGCCTGCAAAAAAAAAGAAGAAAAAAACAGAATTGCGAAAGGAAGAGGTCAAGTGAAACTGCACACGCAATTTGAAAAGGATTTATGATAGACGAAGCCTTAAAAAATAATCCCTTGACAGTGTAAAATTACACAAAGAAAAGGCAAAGAACTCTACGCTTACCGCCGCGTGAAAACACCGGTCGAGGGCATCTTTGAACGGTGGGCCCAATTCGCAATCCGCGCCACCGCTGCCTACGCCAGGCCTGCCACTCCCTGAACTCGCCTGACTTACTTCCAGAAACGTCAACGAAGGATCGAACACTTCTACCCAGAGATCAACACGATCTTTGTTATTGTTGACCTTGGCATTCTCACCACGACGATGTTGAGCATTGATATTCTGAAGCACCGCAAAAATGTTGGTCGCAGCAGCTTCTGCTGCAGTAGAAGTAGCGCACGGCACAAGCACGAGCGCTGGCAGCAGCGCCGTCATAGATGGAGATTCTCGTGGTAACGACAGGGATGACGGCAGTGTTGGTGCACTTGGTGTTGCTAGTGCTAATGGTGTTGCTGCCGTTGATTCTAAAGTCACTACTTCAGTTGTGGATGCCGAAACCAACGCTGTCGTTACGTCCTCGGTCATTCCTTCCTTGGCCCTTTCTCTTGCTGCACTTTTTAATGGCGCAAGCGCCCGCATCAAAATACGCTCCAAATGCAATTCACCAGCGCCTAGGTGTACACCAGGGGTGGCAACTATCCTATGGGAAGCACTAAGTCGAGCACTGACAGGAGCCATGTTTCCTGTTTGATACAAATTAATACTACCATTGTCCAATAGCTCTTTTTCTTTGGTAGCTGTGATAATACGAGAGTCATTGTCCGTGTCCGAATCTGGCGTCAATGTGACATCAGCACTCGTCGACCAACGCGTAGCTTGCTCAGTCACTACAACATTAGCGGAGGATAGCACCGTGCCCCAAGCAGTCTCAGAGCCAACCAGAGGCGACGTATTTGTCGTTGTCAATGATGACGGTGATGATCCATAATTTGAAAATGCCACTTCGCAGCACACGTCTGCCACTACACCTGGTGCTAAAACCAGACAGCACGTGGCCGGCAAACATTTGCCTTGAAGCGAGGCCACCACCCAACTGGCTGGCACTGCACAAGGCTGCCGAGCATTGCGCTTTCTACTTATTCCAGGTTCTAGGTTAGTATCCTCACTGTTCTGATGGGCATCGTGGTCAGAACTGGTCATTGCTGCGCTTTTTGGCATCAAACCATGGAGCGCGTCACCTCGCTTCACTGTCACGCGCACTGCACCCCAGCTTTCCACCGTAGATGGCGCCGCCACCACAATACAACGGCGCCTGTGAGTACCTTCGCTACTCTTGTAGGCAGTAGTACCACCAGCATTTCCCTCGAGAAAATGGAGTTTCCCGTGAGAGAAGCCGCTCCAGGCTAGGGTCCCGTCGGCGCTGTGACGCACAGGAGCGCTTGGAACTGAGCCTGGTTGACGGCTAGGGCTACCAACTACTCGCACGCGTGCTAATACACTCGCTGGTGCTGAGAAAAGTTTGCCCTCGCAACTGCCGCTTGAGCTGCCTTCGCATGTGACGTTGACTAGGGTACCTGGAAAAGAGTTGTAAACAATGCCATGATCGATATGAATCTTGGTGTGCCTAGTGATCATTAGTGCTATACAACACGTACCGTGGCGTAAACCTTTCGCACATGCGATTGATACGGATAATGAAAGACGCGGCTCCCATGACATATCCTGGTGTGATTTTAGGAACCAAGTATTGAAAATATGAATACAGTTATAACGCATATGTAATACGCCAAGCCTAAGTATGGAGTCTTTTGTACCTCGTATGGTCCAGTAGAGTCGCCTACATCAAGAGTGAGCTCGACCATTTTACAAATATATCAACTGCAATAATTTTGAATAGCTACGCGTGGTAGGATTTGCTGCAGTAGTCACTAGCTAGCTTCGCTTATCACGAGACCCTAACACCCTTGCTAACACGCTCAGCACATCACAAACCTTTTATAGACCTAGGAAGTTATAGCACTATTGTAGCTAGAGCATTAATATTTTCTTCAATCGAATGATACACTCAAAATATAGCTCGCATGTTGTCGTCGCTCCACAAGACGAGAAGCTTTACTTCGCTGAAAAGATAGCTGCGCTCGCTCGATCTGTTGGCATTCGACATCGACAACATGAAACGATGAAGCAAGAAAAAGCATCATACTGTACAGAATAATCTTGCTAAATAGCTTGACACCCTGTACTAGCTTGTGTTGATCATGGTGAGTGACACCACTGAATGAAGTGGATGCCAGAATGCGCAGTAGCAAGTACGAGTACGACGAGTAGTCATAAGTCGTTAGGTCCTCAGTCCTCAGCAATTTGCACAACTTGGAAAGGAGGCAATAGCTGTACGGTTTAGGAATCATTTCAAGATTTGACTGACATGGGGTGTTTGAATTGCCGATTTATTGTATTACTAGTAGCAACCTCATTATCCTCTCCTCAAGCTCTTGGGTTTGGAAGCTTAGCCCGCTCAGTTAGAAGAGGTTCTCGCCTAGCTGTATTCTTGCCAGATTCACCTGCCCGTGAAGCAGCGTTAGCTGAAGAGCGGTTCAATCGCCACTGCGAGCTTGCGGTAACTTCATCCTAGTGCAAGCACGCGCGCACGTACATCCGACCCTGACTAAGTAGCAACCGTAGTACATACCATGTGTGGAGCGTGGAGCTATCAACAAGAATGCATTGGCACAAGGATTTAGCCATTCAGCACCTCAGTCAGCATTCTAAGTGATGTAATATCAATGTCAAAAGCCACACGTTTTGATACTCTCTGACAATTCTTCAATTTGCAACCCAACATCCTATGAACTATACTTAGGATGAGGATCCTGTCGGCCTCCTCAAAGAGATCTTTCGCGCCGATGATGCTTCATTTGAAGAGAGCTGTGCTGCTCTGGCTGACCCAAACAGGTATGCATTTTCCGCTAGAGGTGCATTTTATATCTTGGGGTATGATTTTGCTCATAGAGTTGGTGGTTTTTCTCTTCGTATGAAAGATTTGGCTTCATGAGCACGTGCTTTTATAATTTTAGCCTCTCGTCCTGATCGCTGTCCTCTTCTTACTCCTCCTTCTCACCGCAAACACCATATCGCCCATTTCCTGCATCCTACTTTACCAAAATGTCAGCCTTATGTCAGTCAACAACGTCCTGAGCGCTGCAGAATGCGAAGCGTTGCGTGACTACTGTGATGCCAGGTGCGTGCTTAGCCACTTTCTACTTACTCGTGTACTGCAGTAGTTACATGTGGCCTATCGGAAGAGCCTGTTAGATACTTACCACCGCTTTAGGACCTGTGTTAGTATTGAACTTTCGCATGTGTTTGCAGAGACATGTATGCGCTGATTACTGTTATCCCATGGACACGCGCGGTGCAAAAGGTGTGCCGTCAAAGATACAGGGGGGGTAGGGGATGACGCAGTCGTTTTGAATGACGTCACTGGCCAACGCAGCGACCTCGCCAATGTGCTGCCGCCGGCTGCCGTAGCTGTCTTGATGGCTTTGCCACAATACCTGTACGAAGCCTCAGAGGATGAGACCGATCGCGAGGAAGGTGTAAGCGAAGGTGTTAGCAATGAGGAGCTCAGAGACGGTGCAACGAAAAGCAGCAGCACTGCCACTGACGAGCCAACAATAAATATTTCTTTGTCTGCTGCTGCTGAAATGGTGATTGCGTCCGTGCTGATTCGTCGCTACCGGAGTGACAACCACCGCCCGTGCTTTCAATTTCACACTGACGACCACACGTGCACCGTGAGTAGTCTTAGATTAGTGCCTCTGAAGGCTCGGACCAGCGCGGCCATAGACCTGTGACTTATTTTTGAAGTTCTTCTCCAGCACCACTTGGGATGGCTCTTTTATACTCTCGTCTTTCCTCCAGAATGCAATATCTTTGAAAACCAGCTCAATGTCCCTTTGTCTAATATTATTTTATGTTTTGGGGCGGTCCTGTATGAGCAGATCAACGTTGCGCTGTCGCCGCCCGAAGCCTACAGCGGTGGTGATTTGCTCGCGTTAAGCGATGAGTCGCTGCTCGAAGTGAGCGAACGGTCCGAGGGCAACGCAGTAGTACACTGGGGCAGCGTTTGTCATGCCGTCTCACCCGTAACCGAAGGCACGCGTTATGCGATGGTCATCTTTCTCGACAATGCGGTGAGCTATTCGATAAAGTGATGGTCTCAGCTGTTGAAGGGAGCGGAATGATAGCTCAGTGTTTGAAGTTATTTTTCATGTGAATCCAGCTTGAGAGCAACACCTTCAATACTAGTCCTGGTCCCTAATCCCCTTTTTATTTTCTGCTTCCATACAACGCAGGCGAAACGTTCAGAGCAGTTATCACGAGCCGCTTCAGATGATATACTTGGCAGCAGTCGCGCTGCTCACCAATACCAACCTGGTGCTCAGACTCCTGGAAGGTACAGGCCCTAGGCATGGTTCTACCGGGCAGTACGAATATAAACTTCATTTGGGTGTCTTGGGCATGGCAATGGAAGTGTTTAAAGTCGGCGTTGTCTATAGCCATTTAATTCCGAGCTGTTTGTTATGGCATAGGCTTCCGTGCTTGATGCAAGGGAGCTCAGTTACTCCAGTCTAGGGTGGACTTCCCCATTGCCCATGGTTGCAAAGAAAAAGAAAGAAGTCGGTGTTTCCAATGGAGCTACCTGGCCTCATAGGAATCAATTTTTGTAATAGGGGCGACAAGGCACAGTGACTTTCTTGATGGCGTTAATCGGGGTTAACCCAATCCGGTTTCTTAGCTGCCAACTGCTCTTCGCTCCCGCTCGGTCTGTGAGTTAGCGTACCACCCCTCTCTGTAACCGGAGAACTTTCCGGGAACTCGGGAGTCTGAAGTCGGTCTTTCTTTTCGCCGAACGAAATTCAGTACAGTAGTACGCACGAGAATCCGCCGGAACCACGTCGCTCTACAGAAAAGTGCTCTGCGTTTTACAATTTGCAACAGTCCGACGGACCGAAAGATGCCCAAACTAGTGAGCACCGAAGAGACCAAAGACCAGGGCAAGGTTGCGGTCGCAAACAATCACCATGGTGCTGCTGCAACGCAAGACCACATGCCCCCCGGTTCCGAAATGGCCAACGGGTCCTGGATCGATCGCTTCGTGTGGGCATTCACCGACCTCCATGTTCGGCGCCCGCTGACCACCTTCTTTTCCTGCGGCTTTGTCATCGTGATCTTGGTAAGATCACACCAATATATAAGTTTGCATATCATGTGAAAATACATGCTTTAGTTTAAGAGCCTTATGTTGATTGGACTTCGTCCCACGCTCTGAGCTTTAGACGTGCCACGCCCACTGAGAACCTGTGTTTACTTCACGCGTCTTGAATCTACCAGGTGGCAGCGGTTGCGATCTCTGGCAACTTGGGGAACAGCGAAGAATACTCCAGAACTTGGGACGTCACTGACAATACGTGGGTGCAAAAGTACGACATTCTCGAGAGCCTGCAAAAACAGGTGCTACGCCATTCCTTCCCCATGCCCTTCCTTCCATTACTACAACCCTTCTTCTTCTGCCTCCTTCCCTGAACCTGTTTTCCTTTAGTCCACTCAACTTGAACACCTTTATATGTGTGTCGTTTATATGAGTTTGTGCGTTTCCTTGCTTTTTTTTATCAAACACCCCAACAGGCGGACATCGTGCAAGTGGAAGGGCAAACCACGCGGAGCTCGGTGCTCACCAGCGTGTCTTTGATCATGGCCTACGAGACCAAGGACGGCAGCGACGTCTTCACCCCCGCCCACCTGCAGCGCATGTGCGAAATGGAAGCAAAATGGTTCCAGGCCGAGGACTACACCGAATACTGCCCGCTGGATTCCAAGTAAGCCTGCGGTTCTTCCTCTCGACCTTTTCTTCGCGTGTTTCCATCCTAGCTTCCTTTCAGAGAGAATAATACAGCACCTCTGCTTTAAAATGTTTCGTTCCTCTCTCGAGTCGCCACTCCTCGTGAAGAGCAGGCGCTATCATTCAATTCCTTTCTTACTAGCTGTTGTGATCTCTCTCTTTCACAATGTGTGTATATTAAATTAGGGGCAACTGCGTGGACCCTGCCCTCTCGATTCTGTCGCTGTTTTACGGCGCCAACGCCACCACCTACACTCAGACCTGCGACCTCCTCAGTGACAGCGCAGTGGCCGCAGTGAGTGGCCCCCTGTACGCGGACCTGGCCACCACCGCGGGCGCGCAAACCTACGGGTTCTTTTCCGGCGACGACTTCACGACCCTGGGCTACACCTCGAGGACCAGGAGCATGCTCCAGGTAGAGTGAGAAGTAGTGTTCGGTTGTGCTGCAGAGAGAGAACTAATGAGGCATCATAGATATTCATTCCTGCTGCTGCGTTCTTTGCCGGCATGCCACTGCATATGCCTTTCTTTTTTTGTGCGCTCGCACACATCCATCTCCGCCCCACTCCCTCTCTCTCTCTCTGTGTAGCCCCGTTTTTCTCATATCTATGGTCTTCAAGCGTTCTATAGAATTTCTCCACCACTTCTACCTCACTTCACCCCCTGTTCTCCCTTCAATTTCCCCCTCTTCAGGTGGGTGGTCCGCTCAAGGGCTTCAACACCACGCTCGACGACGGCGACGACGAAGTTCAAGAAGAAAAGTACCGTAGCTTTTTCACCGGCGTAGAGGTATAAAATATAATTGAGGAGAGGACTTTATTTTTATGCTAGCATTTCTTCTTTTTTCTTTTTTCTTTTTGTCCCTTGATTGTCTTCAGGCTCGTGGTATCTTGTTTCTGGTGGATCACAGATATGTTCACACGTCTGTTTTCTTCCTTTTTTTTTTTTTCGCAGGACGAGTTCATCAAGATGCTCAACATGGCTCCTTCTTTTATGCAAAGCATTTACCGCGACGACACGACTTACGACCAAAACCTCGACGTGATTTGGTACAGCCGTTTGCTGTCCGGAAATGCTTTCGCTGACATCCTTGAAACCGGTCAGTTAAAGATGAGGAGACATCTTTGCTTAAAATGCCTGGGCGCATTACGTCTCATCTTTCTTCTCGCTTGTGGTCTGACGGGGTAAATTCTTGTTGCTTTTGCTGCTTTGTGTTGCGCAGACATCATCATGGTGACGTTTTCGGTGCTCTTCGTCTGGGTGTGGATCAACATTCACTCCGAGTCGTTTTTTTTGTCGGCCATTGGCGAATTGCAAATCGTGCTGTCCTTGCCTGTGGGCCGATTCTTTTACTATTTCTTTGGCCAAATCACGTACTTTTCCACCTTGCAGGTCAGTATTTTGCACGCTGTGCTACATTTTCTTGTATATGCGTTGAACAATTTACTTCTCTTATTACGCCATCTCCTCCATATACTCACGTGTGCAAACCTCGCTTGTTACAACGATTATCATTTTCACCACTTTCTATGTTCTCCACGTTACTGTGTTTATTTCTCCTGTGCTACAGTATATTCCTTTGTGCGTACATTCATTTCTTCCTTCGTCTCTTCTCCTTGCAATTATCATTCGCAGTCCTTGGTGATTTTTTTGGTGCTGGGTATCGGCGCCGACGACTTGTTCGTCATGGTGGACGGCTGGCGGCAATCCGAGTTAGACGTACCGCGACTGCCCGACGAAGATTCAGACGAATGGTACCACCGCCGTTTGGCGACTTGCTATTCGCGGACCATGCAGGCGGTCTTCAATACCTCGTTCACCACCTCAATGGCGTTCATCAGCACCGCGATCTCGCCCATCATGCCCATCAGTGCTTTCGGAGTCTACGCGACCATCTGCATCATTTTGAACTACTTGTTCGTGATTACTCTCACCCCACCTGCCATTCTAATCCACCAAAAGTACTTCGGCGGCTTCACGCGCACTGGCTGCTGCAGCGGCTACTGTTACTGCACGCGCCTCGCTGGCGTGCGCCAAGCGTGCCCCTGCTGCACCGTTCCGCACGACGGAAGCAATCGCGGAGAAGGCCGCAGTGATCTCGAAAGCTCCTCCACGAGAAACAATGAGTCGGAAATGGTCGTCGTGCAGCCCGAGGGCATGTGCCCGAGCAATTCCGCCACAATTTCTCCTGAAAGCAGCCCGAAGAGGCCTGCGTCGAACAACGTTTCAATTGAAGTGACTTCGGAGACGGACCTCTTGTCCAAGGTGATGATTGGCGCCTTTGAATTCGAGTGGTCCGACGGCCCGTTTAAAAGCCTCAAAGTGGGCGCTATTGGCTCCGTCCTGGTCTGCGTAGCCCTCGCAGTTTTCATGGGCGTGTGGGCGGCCAAACTGGAACTCCCGACCGAAGAAGAGCAATGGTGCGTGGATTACAATGACTGCACATACCTGCATGATTGAGTCGCGCGATTTGCTTGCTTTCTTTCTTTCGTCCTTCATTTTGATGCGCTGATCTCTCTCTTGAGCTGAACTCCTTCCTTCAACTGCTCACGTGTTCAGGTTTCCCTCGGACCACCTTCTCCAGCGGTTCATCAATGGCCAATCCGAGTTCTTGCAAGCTTCGTCGACCAATTACGCGACCATGTCCCTGGTGTGGGGTGCGGAGCCCACCATTCAACGGCCCAATTTCGATAAATGGAAGCCGGACTTCAACCGGGGCGACGCCACCTTTGACCCCGATTTTGATTTGGCGAATCCTGAGGTATGCGCTAGCCTCAAGTGCACAAAGTCATGCTGTACTCTGAAGTTTGCAAACGACACGAAAAGAAGAGGAACGCTTTCTGCGAAAAATTTCGACATTCACCCTGTTTTCTTTTATGCGTGTTTCAACCCTGTTGCTCACTCAGGCCTTCAATGCCATTTCGGCGGCCTGTGAGAGCGCGGAAGCGAAAGTCTGCGAAGTGGATGGATGCATGCCCATAGGGTACCTTGTCCAGCCGGGCAGCGTGATTTGTGCTGTCAACGAGTTTGAGGTGCCCAGTCGTTTACGCCTTGACTATGTCTTCTTCGTCTTAAACACCTTTTTCCTGTCCTTTACAGCGCCTCGGCGCGACTCCTTTTGAAATTCCTTTCTCTTCTTTTAAAAAGGCTTCTTTTTCTCCATGCCAATCTATAACCATTTCTATGTCGTTGCTACAGGCCTGGCACGAGGCGGCATACGGCGTGTCCGCTACTACGCTGTACGATCCCGCCACTGAGAGCGCCATTTTTTTTGCCCGCCTTGAAACCTTTCGAACGTCCACATCTCCAGCCAATTACCCGTCGCGGTCGTGGGGCGAGTTGATCGGGTTCGTCGACGGGCAGCTGAAGTTTCTCATCGTTGAAGCAACCATGACCATGGAACGAACCAGCCCCAATGCCGTGAAAGACGAAGTGTTGCCGGTGGTGAACGAACTTCTGGGCAGCTTCGAGAAGCCAGACTCGGCCGCTTCGGTGTTCATGGCGGGTTACTCGTGGGTGTGGTACGCAACCAACGATGCGCTCTTGTCCGGGATGATCACCGGCCTCGCCATCGCGTTTCCGGTGGCGTTTGGCACCCTCATTTTCGCGACCCAAAACGTGGTGATTGCCCTGTACGCGATTTTAACCATTGCGATGATCGTCATTTCCGTGCTGGGGTCGGCTGCGCTGGAAGGGTGGGGCTTGGGCATTGCCGAGTCGATTGCCGCGGTGATTGTGGTGGGTTTCTCCGTGGACTACACCATTCATCTGGGGCACATGTACGACCACGGCGGGCGCCACGAGGGCTGCGTGACCAGCGTGGAGCGCGCCCGGTATGCCATGCTGAAGATGGGCAACACCGTGCTGGCCGGCGCCGTGACTACATGTGGCAGCGGCGTCTTCATGTTTGCATGCCAGCTCAGCTTCTTCAACAAAATGGCGTTTTTGATCTGCAACACGATTGCGTTCTCGCTGCTTTACGCGCTGTTCTTCTTCATGCCGCTTCTCTTCTTGGTAGGACCGAGCGGGTCCTCAGGGCACATATCAAATTTCTTGCCTGGACTGGGAAGCGCGTCATCCTAGGCATCTATTATCGTGCTTCGCTAGCTCGCGACTGACCTGTTTTCGCTTTTCGAAGTGAAACAAGGGCAGTGAAGTCGCAGAAAGGTCCTTGCCCGAAATTTTGTTCCATTTTTGTTTTTCGTTCTACTAGCGGTTCTACACAGCACCACGAGCCAGTCGTTTCGGTTTGAAAATGGAAACTTTATTGTCCAATTCACAGTCTTATGATTTTTTACTTAATCAAATGGCGATATTAAAAAGAAATGGTGCTTAGAAGCGCGACATAGCTGGTTGCTGCTCAAACTTGGCCCCAACTGAGATATTCCTAATAACTCCATCGTCTTAATTTTTTAACTGCGTTGGCGTTTGACATTAGAAATCCCGTCTTCGGTCTTCCTTCTCATACGCAGGCACCTCAATTGTGGTGCGCGGAATTCTCCGCGAGGAACATGCTGTGTAACTCAAAGCTCACGAAGCTAGTTAAAGACGCCCAAATAGAGCCCAGGCAAGAAACGAGGTCAAATCATACAAGCGGCACGGTTACAGATAGCTCCCTTCGCTTTTTGTTCCACTTCGCGCTCGCTTCGGTAGGGCGCACGGTTTCGGCAAGCTCACTCGATAACAAATACTCCACACGCTCAGGTTTGTTCGCTGCACCTTTGTTGGCTCGTAACGGTTCTGGTGACACCGTTTCGGCTGAAACCATGGGTGAAGATGCAAGCGGTTGCGGGGGTGAAGGCGTGGGCACTGGAGGCGTGGCCCTCAGCAAAAAGCGACGAGGTTCAACGTCGATGTTGGCATCGCGCGAAGAAGTGCACAGCGGCAGAGCTATGACCAGCACAAGCACAGGTCGCTGGCCAGGCGTGCGGTCGACTCGCTGCGAAAAGTCAGGCAGCACTGTAGTGACTCCAGGTTGTGCTACTGGTCTCTCCTCGGTGACTTCGGCTGCTGCTGCTGCTGCTGCTGCTGCTGCTGCTTTGCCCTCATGTGCTTTGTGGGCGCCTCTGCTGTCGCTGTTGCTGCTGCTATGCTGGTTGCCATTCTTCTCTGCTGTATCACTCGATTGGACGGCGGTTGCGTTTGGGTCTATGTCGTCGTGAAGCACTGCACTCAAGTTGTCTTCGAGCTCAAGCGCAGCGTCGGCTTCCTGCGTTAGCGCTGGCGTGCGATCCTTCAAAGCCTTATTCGCGGCCTCGCTCAGAACCTCCGATGAGTCGCGCTCGCTGCCGCCCATCATTCTCTGAATGTCGTCCCGGGACATGCCTTGCGCTTCAAAGAATCGAAGCACTGATTCAGGGTCGCCAGCGCTCGCTAATTGCTCGAGCCGCGCGAGCTATGTGCGAGTGACATTATTTTCGAGGAGAAAAGCAAAAGGAACATAAGAACTTAAAGAATTTTTTTTCGAGGAGAAAAGCAAAAGGAACATAAGAACTTACAATATCATGCAAAAATGATCTTTTAAAAAAAGTTGGTTACTATGTCGAGTCATACAAGCATCCCTGCATAGTTGGCTGGTAAACTATCCACCTATGCCTCTAAGTCTTCGGCATCCTCCTTAATGAGCACTGCTTGAGCTACTAGATCATAAATATCACACTCCAGGTTTAAGGTTGGCACCTGTTCTTCGGATTTGCGCTTCTGCATGTCCATTTCTGCAATTTTCGCTTGAACTGCGGCTGTGCGAGTTGACAAACCATCGGAAGCTTTTCCCCCTGAGGCGCCACCATTTTTCTCCGCGAGCGCAGCTGCTTTCATCGACTCGATTTGCCGATCGAGGTCGTCGAGTTTGTCTGCAAGAATCGAGCCCGGATACAATGAAAACTTGATAATAGCACCAAAGGAAATTATATGTATCACATGACAAATGAAAGTGTATCAAAGTATGCGCATATCAGGTCTCTAGGAACAGGATTTAAGAGCAAACAAGGCATGGCATGTAGCGTCAGCGTTCTCTGCTAATCAAGTCACACCTGGGTCATTTGAGAGCTCAGCTAATCGCCCAGACAGCGCAGGCGGCGATGGTTGGGCCGTACTAGGTTGGTCGCGATTGTACTGCTGCCTAGAATCCTCGTCATCTGAGTCATCTAGGTTGTCCCATTTGCTATAGTCAAGTGCCATTTTTGTGCCAGCGGAAGAAATTATTCTTGAACCGTTTCGAGGACAAAAAATTCCTGTTCTCATTGAGAATTCACGTTTTTACGGCAAGTGCGGAAATTGTACCTTTTTTCTTCTGGAGATGGGCGCATGCTGAAGCTGGAGCGGCGCCACTAGCAAGAAGGAAACCGGCGGCGTAATATTTAGCCGCAAGAGAGAACAGGGCTTGTTGTGCCTTCGGAACTGACCGATTAGTAACTGGCGTGCCCGCTGTTACGGATTCAGACCGAAGAACACCCTTGCCGAGCCGAGGCTCTGAAGAAAGCGGAAGTTGGCTAGCGCAACCGGGCAATCCCCCGGAGCTGACTTAGCGCACCAGAGTACAAAGTACTGTTTTACTTGCGCGAAAAATCAAATCATTTTTATTGCTCTAACATAATACAAAGTATGTAAACCATGCCCTGCGCACTGCGCCTGCGCCTGCGCCAATGCGCAATGCGGCTGCACTCTCTGAGTTCAAAGCCTTTTGCGACTGCTGTTGGCTCCAGTGCTATGTATTCAGCTCGCAGCTTCGACTTTCAAATTGCGATGTGTCATAGGCGCTCGGCGGTACAGCAGATCAAAATATTGTTTCTCGAAATTCGATTTCCCCGACTTCCCTTCTTCGGAGGA
>Ga0307930_1001502_pt1 | contig 18507 bp, 25 predicted proteins | sample OrgLakmetageno46_FD_203161 | JGI IMG/M metagenome (GOLD analysis project Ga0307930, IMG submission 203161) | Saline water microbial communities from Organic Lake, Antarctica - #46 | ecosystem: Environmental > Aquatic > Non-marine Saline and Alkaline > Saline | place: Antarctica: Organic Lake...
GAGACCTGGATGCACGCGACTTGCGACGGTCAATTGGACAGCGTAGCAGAATACGAGGCCTGGCTTGCTTATGTCGACCAATTTGAAGATATCATGTGAGCTTATGATTGGTGTTTTTGTGATAGTAGCCTGTGAATTCTTCTAGATTCAAACATAACATGTTGTTTTTAGTGGCATACGCGATGTGTCTCTCAATCCCCTTCTTAATTCTGTCTGTGTGTTCACGCCAAAGGCTGGAGCCGCTCCTAACGGCTTGGACTTCGAAACGGCCTTCGCTTGTGGTCTGCGACCGTTGGTGCTACGCATGCTTAGACGCCGCTGAATTGCTTGACTTGCCACTCGTCGTTTACAACACGGGCCTCTTGAACCATCTTGAAGACATTTCAACGTTTGCGCATCCAAGTTCCTTGAGGGTCAAAGAAAAGTCCGATGCGCAAGTTGCAAAGGTACGCGTTCAGACATATAGACCTTTCTTCTGTTGACATTTTTCTTTTAGCACGACTTGACGAACTTAAAGTCGAACTGTTTTCTATGTTGCATTTTCTTTGACTAAAATAAAAGGCACCTTGGAGGCCATCCGCAGTACTACGCTTCACGGCACACCTCAAGGCTTGGGAGTCCAAACTACGGTCAAGACTGAGCGCGAACCGCTACGCCAGAGCAAGGGACGCTCGCAGAGCTAGGTTAGGGCTAGGCAGTGTTGCAGCTCGAGATTCTCTGATGTCTGGAGGTGGCCTCTATTCGGTGCCACACCACGCTCGACACTACAGTAGCCGCAGCAGCAGCAGCCGTTTGAAAAAAGAGAGCCAGAGTGCTGCCAAAAGGACAATACCATCAACCTCTGCGTATCGAGCACTCGCTGTGATGGGTGGCTCGGTGCTCGGTATAGAAAGACCTCAAAGCCTGCCTCCAGCCGTGCACTTGACAGGGCCGTTGCTTTTCAGCGATCTGAGCTGCAACAGCAGGCCCTGCACGAACAGGAGTGGTAAAGGGCGACGTGCCCAATTGCCTTCAAGTCTCTTGCGTTGGGTTGAAGGAAGTGACCGTTCCCATGTACGTACCATATTTTGGTTGCGTCTTATTGGATTGTCATATCTATGTGTGCGTGTGTAATACTAGGTATATGCCTTGCCGCAGGTATCCGTAGCATTGCCATCAGTCAATATTGCTCTGGCGGCACCAGATTCCGCTTGCGTCTCTTTCACAGTGCCCTTCTTCTTTTTCAATTCTCCCCTTCTTCCAGCCTACTTTAGATTCCACGTGGGTTGCGCACCCTATCACCAACGACAGCAACGTCACCAATGACACCAGCAACAATAACGACAACATCAATAACGCCAAGAACTACACCACCAAGAACCACACACCGTCAAGTTGGGCCGTTCGCCCAGCGCCTGTGGTTGTGGTAGATTTGGGACCTCATTGGGCTTCCAACGCGCAAATGTCTCAAGCCGCGTGGACACACGCAGGACGAGAAGCCCTAGAACTCCTTCAGGTTGTGCATTGAAATAGACTGCTGTCTGTTGCATGCACCATCTAGCGATGTGGAGCTGTGTTGGCATTTGTGTCCTATCTATATATTATGTGTGCGCGTTTCTGACCTTTGATACCGCTAGCATGCATTCATTTTAACGTTTCTACTTTTTTGTATTCTGATTTAAGGGGCTGGGGCTCGTGAATTCTACGGGCCAAATCGCAAAACACCGTCCTGGCCCGCCCACTGATTTACGTGTTGCTGACATTCTCGTCTATGAAGCGATGGTATATGTAGTACACTATGTAAAAGGAGTTGGTTGATTTGTTAAGTGACAGTAGTAGTACTTAGTTTATGCCATTCAATCATTGTGTTCACATGGCATCATTCGCCAGTTCAAGCATCCCCCCCCCCATTCTCTTCACAATTTGCTGCCGTGTTTTTTTCTAATTGGCAGAGCAACGCTGGAGAAGGTCAAACACCGAGAAGGCAACTTCATCAGCAGTTCTCTGCGCTTGCCGCGAACGCAGGCCTCACGTTTCGTGTCGTTTGGCTGCTGCCCGAAGATCAATGGGGTCTGCTCCCCAGAGAAGTGCTGCAGACCGCTAATGCTCCAGGAAGTAAATTGATGCTGGTTTCCCCCCTCGGTGCGGATGGCGTTCGCGCTAGCAACGGCAAGCTTGACGCCCTTCTCGACCACGGAAATGTGAGAAAAAATATTTGCTTGTCATTGAGAGATAAAGTTTAATCGTTTTTTTAATGTGCACCACACTAGCAAAAACCCTACAAATATCTATCCCTTTACCTGTGCCTAAATTCTTGAAGATTACCCTTTTGATTATAAAAAATAATTGATTTTTTTGGGCTTTCTATCTTACGTCGCAACTCCACGAAGCTCTTATCTTCTAGTGATATCTGCGGTATGCTATTCTCAGGTGGCAGCGTTGGTGGCCAGTGGCGGAGTAGAGCGCACTCATCGAGCGCTTGTGCACCGGAAACCACTTCTCCTCCTGCCCAGATCTAGTACTGATCGTGAGCTGGCTCGCAAGCTCACTACTCTCCGAGCGGCGGTGAACAATAGTATACACTATATTACTTTACAAAAATGGAACTTATACATGCACTCAGCTACATATATTATGATTAGACTGTTTCATTCTTGCTTCTCTTTTTTACTGGCGTATTTGCCTATCGCTCATTTTTTATAGGTGACAATAGGCAATAAAGAATTCCAACGAGACGAAGTTAGCCAACCTCATCTCTGGAACTGGAGCGATTCAATCAACGAAAGCCTTTGGCGCCTTTTGCTTGATCCGGAGGTGATTTTTTAATCCTTTGTTTTATGATTGTTATGCAATCTCGTTGGGCAGCTTTAATTTGATGCTTTAATCTCGATACCATGCGAAGCATTCGTTTGAAACTCTATCTTGGTATACACCACAGGTGCCGAGTGCCGTAGCATCAATGTCCGAAGTGGTACGAAGTGGCGGAGGTGTACAGCGTGCCGTGAACTTGATTGAACAAGCCTTGCTGCTGACCATCAGTGAGGATGACGAGAGTAATCAATCACATGGTCGTACTAATACAAATACGAGCCGAATTATTTCATCGCTGCTCGATCCCCGCCACGCTACCGCTACTTCCATAGCATCATCTGGCAGCGCTTCTGCTCCTTCACATGACACATCAAAGAAGCTGCCAGACAACGACCTTACCGCCGCGTGTGCTGCTGCTGGGCTCACCAATGATCATAACCATGAATCTCCTTCTGCTGGACGAGCTTCAGCTGCTTCAAGTTATAGTTTTGGCACAGGAGTGCATATGGTCGCAGGAAGAGAATGGTTCAATTTGTTGTCAACCATCGCGAAGAGCTCTAGCAATTTGGAATGGTTTCCGTTGGATGTTTTGATGGCACATGCGCTTGTTGCCATGGTGGCTCTTCTGAGCGGGAAATTTCTCATTAAAGTCTTCCTCAAAGTAAGCATTTTGTCTACTAAATACAATTTCACTACTATTGCAATGTTAATTGTCGCCCATTTGTTCGCAGACGTTCAAGCGGGCAGCTCGATTACTGGTGCGCAAACTTGGGATTAGCCCGAGCCTCTACTCCAAGAGCGGTGCACGTAATCGCGACGCCAACAGCCAAAGAGGTCAGGCAAACGTGATCAATGGTTTTGTCGGTGCCGATGACGAGCTCGAAAACGCTGAGGACGATGAAGTTGAATGGACAGGGCTTTTGCTAGCCCTTGCAGCGGTGCCTCTAGCACTGGTTACTTGTGCTTGCCGAGCGTTTGGCCGCTTCGTGGTAAGCAAAATACTACATTCTTTTTGTTTGCTTTATTTTTTCCTGTATGTACTGTCTCGTATTACTTCAATCAAAAGTCAATTGCATATACTGCTACCAAAAGTACGGTCTTATCCATTTATGTCACTGACATTACTATATAGAAAGAAAGAAAGAAAGAAAGTAGCGTGCCGTACGACAATCTTGTATGCTTCATTTCTCAGTGCACACCGTCCTCCAAACCTATCTTGACCTTGCCTAATTGCCTCAGCCTTGTAACGAATTGATATCCTTTCATCAGGTGAGCTGGATTGGTGTACCGTTGCTCGACTTCTTGCTTGGACCCGCAGACGTGTCCCTGGATGCACACCCGCCACCTGGCCTCAGCTCTTTGGGCGCGCCTTATCAATCGACTACAAGCGGACCAGACATCAATAATGCGATCGATGGTGCTAGCAATGCGAGCAGCAGTAGCAGTGGTGGTGCTATTAGCAGCTGCAAATCGAGCAGCGATGGCATTATTCATCACGGCAACACTGGTACTAGCAGTACCAGTAGCAGCACTAGCAGTAGTAGTGCTAACAGTGGCAGCCGCAGTGGGAGGCGGAGGCGGGAACGAGCAGCGGTGGCACAGCCGTCTTATGGATTTCCTTCAGTAGAAGGCGAATTAGCTCCAGGGCTCATTTTACCACCTCAACCTCTGGGAATGACAAGGTGATGCCTTCTTCTGGAAGGGTCTCTTCTCTGATTCTCTCGATTTCATTACGTCCTTGAATGTTTTTTTCCTTATGTCGAACTCGGACTTTCTTCTTTAACGAGTTTGCCTTCACTTTCGTTTTAGTCTTCATTTAAGCTCTTAGTTCTTGGGTGGACACTTTGTGTGTAACTTTGCCTTAATTTTGCCATGGGGGAATTTGCAGGCTCATCTTCGGCGCCGGCGTAAGCTTCGGCATATACGTGCTGCATTTGCCTGGCCGCGGCCTGTCCATCACGCATGTGGAGCCAGGCTATGGGCTTGGGGTTGCAACTGGCGACCTCCTGGTATGCTGTGCACTGCTATTGATAGAGCGACGTTGTAATAGCTGGATTTTGCGCATGGCGCGTACACATGCATCTCCCAAAAGGGCTTCGCAATTCATTGGCGTCGCATCATTTCCTCGTCAAATGATATTCAGACAGTCCTCTTGTTCCCATTTACTTTTTAGGTGGAGATAAACGGCGAACCTATCGTGCCCGGCACTCCAGAGCTCGACGTGACGACGCGCCTTCAGTCCTTGCCACGGCCAGTAGTTCTCGGATTTTCGCGCCGTGGTCTAGATTTCACATCCGCCCTCAGAGAAGAAGACGTAAACGTTCCTGTGATTTAGGAACATCTTAACCGTTTTGTATAATAGCTATCTCTGGCTTGATCTGAAACTGAATCCTCGATACTCCGCCAGAGAAAATTTAAGAACGATGTTGCGCGTGGCCATAAATCCGTAGCAGAACTCCATCATGGTATCATGGTCCAACAATTCTCCAATCAAGCCTCATATTGCTTTGATGGCAGTTACAAAACTTGGGACGTGGGACACTCCGGGCACTCAACGCCGACCTGCGGCCTGTTCGGAGGGGAGATGCCACATGAAGCCTTTTGGAGCTCGTGCACACACATCCTATTCCAAAATAACATATAAAAATTAAGAATTCCAGTATTATTGACTTCCTCCCATGTTTTCCTGTATACTGGGGGGTTATAATCCAGCATTATAATACCGTAGGGGATATGGTCAAAGTAAAGCAAAAAGGCGTTTTGTAGGAGGAAGTTATCGGGAATCACCGGGAAATGATCAAAAATTGACCTGGAATCGGGATCTGGAAATCGTCTTTTTCGACCAGGAAATGGCTCCCTATCACATTCGTACAGTAAATTGGCTTTGCCCTATTAGGTTAGGTTAAGTGTTGATACGGCGCAAAACAACAGGCTCCGACCGTCCGCGTGGTATACGGGTCACGTACGCTCTTATAAACAAGAGGGAACAGCGGCCTCGTTTCCTACAGCATTATTTCTGGCCGACTTGCCAGGCGTGCCACCAAAATATACGACCCCACGTTCAGCGTATCTTTCCTGAGCTTCTCTAAATTGCTTTAGGATTTTCCACACAATGAACGAATCTGAGGTGGGCACAAAGCCGAAGCTAATTCTGCACTTTGACGTGAATGAAACTATTATGATTGGAGATCCTGCCGGCGGAGATACTCTAGAGGATTGTCTCAACAAAATTATATGTAAGAGTGCTTACGTACGCGGAAAAGATCAAGCAATGTCATCCAGCCAAGCAACCTTACCCACCCATTGGTACGATGGCACTCATGTTAGCGACACTCCTCCGTCTCTGTACACGGAGTGGGAGATCCCTGATGGCGCTGTTTCCTACTACCGATCAGGACGTGCAGTTCGACGCTACCAAAAAAACTTCACTGAACCTGGATCTCCTGGTGCAGCATATCGGGATTCCTACGACGAGATGAAAGCAGCACTTCTCTGGCCCTCGAACGAGGACTCTCCACCCCCAGATCCCAGGCTTTCTCATGATGGAGTGCACCACTTTCTTATCCCCGCTTTTTTTCGTACAATTTCGACATTAGCGCAGCAAGGACGTTCATTTTCAATAGTGATTCGCACCTTTGGCTCCGATGCGGATGATGTGGCACATGCACTGAATGCATTTGCAGAAGGCAAACACCTTCCTTACAGCCCGTGCCTGAGATGAAGATGAATGTTGAAACGAATGTGTGGCATGGATCGTATAATGAGGATGGTGTGTTCCAGCTACGAGGAAGTGGTAGCACCGAGCTCGGTGAAGTTGAAGCACTCAGTTTGTTGGAAGCGCGCGACCAGAAGGTTAGTTGCGTGGTGTGTACCGATGACTACAAGTGGTGGAGTCAACATGGATGCCACCCGGCAGCTGGCAAGCCTGTGTGGATCACTCAAGACGAAATGACCTGCCACCACATCTTCTTCGATGACAACATTCACAACAACACCGACGATTCCATTGTGTCTGTTCGAGTACGCGAGAGTAGTGACCAATCCTTTCGTGCAATGAGTGGAGAAGACATTCTACTGCAGCAGGGAGTGCACTTAGTCCGCACTCCTACATATGAGCCAATACTCAACCCTTCCTGGTTTCTTGAACAGATCGCCAAGTGCGAGGTGGCTTATGCAGAACGATAATTTTGAATTCGAAATGCATTTTCCACTGATAATTATCTTCTCGTCAATTGATTACGACAAGCACAACAGTCCTTACTAGGACAAATTTATCTGTTTACTGTTTGATAAGCAAGAACTAAAAGAAATCGCGCTGCGAATTCAATCTGATGTCGATATCAGAAATCCCACCCACACGAAATAGGATATATAATAAACGATATAATGCAAGTGCAAGGGCAAAGGCAAGGGCTATTCGAGCATGAATAAGATGAACGTATTCACATAAATGCAAATATGGTTTAATAATATGCCCTGGGGTCCTCCAGGGTATATGCAGTTTCTCTCAGGAGCACCTGATTTGCTGACCTGAGTATCCGAAGTTCCTAATTCCTAAGTCCGTTGTCGTAGAACACGTATATATTTAAGTAAATACTGAGACGCGGCCGCTGTCATAGACCACGGCGGCCTCTCAATTACGCCCATATGCCTGGTCGGATTGTATCCAGGACGAGGGAATGAATAACCATTATTGATTCAGGTATAGTAATTTGGAAGAACATGCTTTTAATAAGTAGTCTGCGGAGGACTTGCCATTACTTTAAAAAGATGCCAATACTCTGCTACCTATAATGAACAGTAACAATGGGATTGTTGACTGCAATCGTCACTACAGGTATCATATCTGTCTATGCGGGAGATACATTTCTTTAAGTGCAATCGTTTTGATAATCTTCAATCTTAGGTCTTTGAGTCTTTGAGGTCTGAGATCTGAGCTTAGAGATCTATTGTTTGAGTTCTGAGTTCTGAATTTGTAGGTATTCGTTGATTTGCAACAAGGCAATGATGAGATTGGTTGCCATAAAGTAGAGATACAACTTCGCACATTTGGAGAAGTTGACTGCGTCCGTTAGCATGCTCACAATATCGGAGAAATAGCTGAGGACTTCCGTGAAGCCGTGATATCAAATGACTGCGCATAGTTTGATAATACCACTGGAGTAAGTGTTGAATATTTCATCCAGTAGAGAGCTATAATGAACTGTCCACACGTCAAGCAAATGCTGCCCATGAAAGATTGAAAAGCGCCGTCCTTAGAATTACTACTGATTTTACAGTTTGCTGGCCAAACATCTTCTTCTGCTTCTCCTAATGTGCCTCCTGCTTCCTCTTCAATCATTGACGAAGAAGTCCACTTATGAGTTTCATTGAGAAGTGTCGCAATGGCATCGTTTCCAGTACTGCAAATAATATTTAGCGCGAACATGATAAGGAAATGCGCTTCAAATATAATAATACAACCCACGGCAACGGCGCAGCTCAGGAACACCGCAGTTTGAAGAGCTGATTTCCAAGTAAAGTTGAAGCACACCACGCAGAAGTTCTGTTGGCGAACCCTCAAATTAAATTGCATCCGACACTTCTTTCGTAAACCTAATACGCCATAGTGGAGTTAATGGAAATATCTAATCAACAAGCAAGATTTATACACAACATGTGCTTACCGTACGCAACAATCATTATATTCATCGGGATTATAGCGATTGGGATGAGATCAATTGCATAATTTATAGTTACAGTACTGATATCAACCCCTAACTCCCGAAAAGCATGCATGCTGCTGGTTAATTGCTGTCCTTTTATTATTTCCTCAAATCCTAACAAAGAAAGTAATAATCCTACGACGCCCCCGAGAGGCCAGACATGTGTAAGAGAAAAGCATAATTTATAAATAGAAGATGTTTCTTTAATAGCCATTCCTCTCCTCGCACGGCTGAGTGACTAAATGCTCGAAGCAGCCATGGTAAGCACAAGCTTTAGAACGGATGGGCCCCGTCAGTGTTCGTTGCAGAATGACTGGAATAATGAACCAATTTTTGTATTGGCACATGTAATGAGTACTTCCTGCTACCGACTAACAATAGAAATCCTCTGTTGTGATGAAAAGCTCAAAAGTAAACAATTTGCAGTACCTGATATGAGACTCTCAAACAATAACATGAACATAACGAATACCATCAAAATAAAGCGCGTTTCACATTATGCATACTACTGAACAAGTGTAAACTTCATAAAAATATTGCGTTCACACTGGTTACTTCCTGCAGAAACTACGTAGCAATATTCTGAATGAAGATAAGGAGATAAGAAAGCCTCTGAAATGCATAATGCCCTATTGCAGTAACAATAATATTTACTTCGACGCTGGGGTGCTTTACTCGGCTGCCGAAGAGGACGTGCGCCCAGGCATCAAGCCATTGGAAATGCACGAACTAAATGCGTGTGCTTCGCAACAAAAGAGCAACCTTTACAAAAACGCATTGCTAATGCGTTTGCTCATCGACATACAGAGCGCAAATCGACTTGAGGTGGCGGGCTGCTTGTGATTTGTTAGTGATAGGCGAGAAATAGGAACTTTTTAAGCCATTGAAATATTTAGAAAGAAATTATTGATAACTGGGGGCCCTTTTTCTTTTTAGTGTACGTGTCAGCGTGTCCGTGTCCAATCGGCAATCGATAATTTTCTTCTCTTATCAAGGTTGCGTTTTCACGCGTGGAGTCTGAAAATTTCCTTTCCGCGTGATTTACGCGTGATTTACGCGGAATTCCTAACCCAGTCTCTTATTGATCAAAGCTCAGAGCTGAATTCCCATGCGCAATGTTTTATTGGATTGGATTAGGTTTGATTATACTCCCCAGTCATAAAGAAATAACAACAAATAGCAGAAAGCTGCGTCTTGATGAATCTTCCAGATGCATTAAATTGCTTGTAGTGCATGCACTTGGAGTCTGGAATACATTTTCATAACCCGGTAGTGTGCCCCCCTCGTGATAAAACGATGAGCTTACTGAATTGGAGATCGGAGTTGAGCTCTTCTATCTCAAAGAGTTGAGAAAAGAAATCCCATGAGGGTAAGTTTGCGTGCACTATTATAAAGCTATCTCGCTTCTCACAGCTCATGGGGCTCTTCAAACATTGCAGCACTTAATGGAGGATGCGAATCAGCTGCTGTAGAATTTCCGATGTCACCTGGCCCCCACGTGCGCGCATTTGCTGCGCGCTGCCAGGAAGCGGTTGCTTCGTCAGCATCTTCATCAGCACCTCTGCCTCGAGCAGGATTGGAGCCACCAGTATTGCTTGTGCCTCTGTTGCTGCTGAGGCGCGTGACAGAGCGACTTCTTGGGGACTGTGCGCTTGACCGGCGCCGCCGCTGGTAGTAGAAACTGGCCATTTGTCCCGTGGACGCAGCGATGCGCTCTTCGGCTTGGCCTCGCGGCGGTGGTGTCGCATCATCGTCGTCGTCGTTATCGTCCTTATCACTGTTCCTGCCCCTGGCCGCAGCGGCGCGGCTGTCGGCACGGCCACCCCGGCTGCCATCGCTTCCGCCGGTGTCCGTCGTGGCGCCTCGGTACCAGAGGCCGAAGTCACTGGCGTCGGCCGAGTCGGCCGAATTGGACCGAGACCGCGGCTTGGCAGCTCTGCTGTTCTTGAACGGTGGCAGCAGGCTCGACGCGTCACCAACGCCCTGAATGCCCAAATCACTGGCGCTGCGGCCGCGGCCGCGCAAACTCCTTGCTCCGTCCACTGAGGCGTCTAGCGAAGCTGCTGCTGTCTCGTCTTCGTCGTCGGAGGCGTCGTTGACATCGAGCCCAACGCCATAGTCATCGTCGTTGTTATCGGCGTCGCCCTCGTTGTCATCGTCATCGAGCCCGAACCCAAAGGACGGCATAGCGTCGCTCGCTCGCCGATCGGCGACGCTGAACCCAGCTTGCAGCGTCAATGCAACACGCGCCAACTCCCCTGGGGTCGCCCGAGAGCCCGGTAATCCCGTCGGTGTCGTCGAAGATGCCGACGGCACAGATGATGGTGATTCTGACGGCCCGTTAGGACCTCGTCCCATAGCTTGCCCATTCTGGTAGGCGGTGGTTGCCTGGGCAAAGTTGTTTCCCCGCACATCTGGAGCTTCTTGGACGGGCTGCGCTGCAGGACCCCAAGTTTCTTGCCCTCCGCAGCTGCCGCTGGTTCCCATGTTTGCAGAGGCCGCAGCGGATGCTGCTGGAACTGGCGTCGAAGGAAATGGTGCAGGAGGAGGAATCAGCGACGTCGGAGGCAGCTGCGCGGTATCGTTGGATTGATGGTTGTTGGCGTTGGCAGCAGTAGCTGTATTCGAGTCCTGAGCCAAGGCCAGAGCTCTTGCTTGTGCGTGCGCGTGCAGTCGAGCAGCCTCTTGGTCGAGAGCTGCTTCCCGCAAGCGAAAGGCTTCTTGCGCCGCGGCGGCAGATTCAGCGGCCAAACGATGACGTAAGCGCTGCACGCAACGCTCGAGCGCCACCTGAAGAAGAAGGAGAAAGCGCACAGGGGTTTCATAGTATTGAGTGACACAGTTCCTAGCACTTAAGTAAGTGACAGCAAGGTTGGATAAACCCGACTGCTAATGTGACCATTGGGACTGCAATCGAAGTACAACTCCGCAAATACATAATTATCATGGCCGCAAAGGCGGCTAAACCTTTCAAGTGCATAAAGATGGCCCAAACCTCCACATCGCAGTGGGCGTGAATTCGAGGCAGTTTTGGCCAAGTGTTCCTTTCCGATACCATTGCCATCCGGCGCACATCTTCAACCTAGTAATGCATATCCCAACACCAAACGATGACAGAACACTGGATACGAACACAAAGACCACTAAGCTTAAGCACGTAGCGATGGGTACTGTAGACTTGTTGGAGTAAACACGCCTCTATATCTCTCTTATACACTTCGCAAGATATTCATGTTACCTTGGGAGAGTCCATGAGGCGCAAAGAAGCGCTCAAAAGGCTCAACTCTCCATTCCAAGGCAAAATCGACACGTCCAATCCGGCGCGCCCCTCGTACTGCTGCGTGATGAACGAGGTTGCCGCACCAATCGCTCGACTAGGCCGCGAAGATGCATGGCCCATAAACAAGCCCACCTTTCGACACAAAAAGATTGATCGCAAGACAACATAAGCATATGCGTTAACTCACCCCACGCATATCGATCTTAAGTTTCTATGAACTTCTGAAAACCATCCAAACTCCCTCTGGTCGAATCAAAATTATACGAATCCAAGTCCAGAAGAAAAAGAAAACGTACGATTGAAGTTCTTCTATCAATATACAGTCACTCACCAGCCGAAGCACGCCCAAGCCCCAGGCGCGAAGCTGAGCTTGCAAAAACACGGCCAGGGCAGCCACTCCCTTGTGCAGCACCGAAAACTCGCTGGTGCGTAAAACCACGGTGCCCCACACCCCCACGCGCGAGGACATGGACGACAGCGCAACTCCGTGCGGGTTGACCTTGAGGAGTAATCACATTGAAAGGAGAACGAAATTGCTTAGAAAGGAAGGCATAACCATACGAAGTGAGCGCGAAATGCATTCGTATGAAGTAAGGTGATCGCGAGTGAAAGCTGAGAAGCACCACGCAAAAGAAAAACAATGAGCACACGTGGCTTGTGAATAAGCGCCAATAGCATGGCAGTACCTGGGACACGATGAAGTGGTTCACGTTGAACAGCTCCGACAGTTGGGCCATGGGCAAGTCGGCTTCCACTGATCCGTCGCTGTGGTAGCCCCCGCTCGACCCCACACGCACCTTTTGATTGATATCATGTCAGAGAATGTGCAAATTTCGGACGAAGCATGAGGGCATTGCATAGAATTGTGTCTACTAGTATGTATATTCTTTTCTGCGCAAATTGAGCAAGATTAGATGAGACGTAGAGGAGAGTTCTTTATAAGATAATGGAGCACTAGAGTGCGCTTAAAACAGGTGGAGAAATACAAAAAAGCACGGTGCATAATATGCTCTATATCAGTCGTAGTACCGTGCCGTCTAAGTCTTTCACGAGCAAGGCTTGAGGTTCGAAGACGCCAGGAACCGCTGAACTGGCGGTAGCCGCTGACCACACCACCTGAGTGGGCGCATATCATTAACAACAGCAACGACATCACGTTTTGACAGAGATCACGCAGCTCCACCGGGAGTCCCATCGGACGGCGCATGCGTGAATATGCACCAATGAAAGTTCGTTTTAATTCCACCAAGAAATGTGTGCAAAAAAGCATCCCTCCGTCCCTTTCATTGAGCAAATGCTGCATAAGTGCATGCAAGCAGAAACTTTTACCACGTGCGGCGCGGTCAGGTAGTTGAGGAGTCTAGGTGGGTCGGTGCGGTTGGTAGGGCTCACCACAATGTTGATGATGCGGCCCGTGCGGTCGAACGCCTCTGATATATACACATATATTGGGAATAGACCACCCACATATGAGGAAGGGCGGTGTGAGAGATAAGTTTTTTTGCCAGTTCTGATGCACGGCGTAAAAGAGGCATGCCGACACACATGCAGTACAACCCCAACAAAAAGTTGCCGCACCTTGGAACGTGAGGTCGCCGCCGCAGTTGTGCCGCAAGCTGCCAGCGAGGTGTTGGGTGTCGCACACCATGCCGCGCATCGGCGTTAAAGGGTGCTTGAACAACCCAAACAGGAACATGCCCACCAGAGGAGGCCACAGCTTTTGCTGCGCGGCTTTTTCCGCTTCGGAAAAGTCTTCCAAGGAGGAGGAGGTGCTCTCTGGTTGAGATGATGGTGAAGACGGTGAAGGAGAATACGGAGGCGATGCGCTCATGCTGCCAAAGCCTTGCCAGAAGAAGCTCCGACGACCAGGCTGGTTGCTGCTGCTGCCAGAAGCTTGCTGTTGTGCGAATTTCCGAGGGCGATAGAAGCCCTCAATGCCCCGGGTGGTGTAAACTCCGGAGGCCCACTGAAAGAGCGCGGAGCGAATGGCAGGGCCGTTGGGTTTGATCAGGTCCGTGCGCATATCCTCCTAAGCATTCGTGAAATGAGCTCGAGTGAGGAGACCGCGTATAGAGGAGAGAGTGAAAAGTAAATGATGTCAGGTCTAGAAGAAGAGAAAGATGAAGGCTAAAAAGGGGAAAAGATCGCTCTTTTGTATTGGAGGCGTACAAAGATTCGCGGTTTTGCCAAGCTCTGCTTTATTTCCCATAAGAAAGAAATCAATGACGTTCAAAATGGTACAGATCAGATGAGCCAGTGGTGCAGACCCATGTAGAGGTATCAATGATTCCCCCATGTAGTTGACAGCCCCCGACACAGATTCGGGTGCGCCCACGTTAGGGTTTTGAAATGGATAGTAACAAGCACCATTCGTAGCGAGACACATATGCCGATGACGAGATGACGCACAACATGTGTCACAACGCACGAAATTTGGACACTCAAGGCGATTAGAACGCTCAGTAAAAGGCCATAAGAGGCAACAAGAAGGTAGACTTTATGTATATCATTGTTCTCTCCCGCTGCCTCTCTCTCCTCTTTGCTCAACCTCTCTTCCTCGCGCACTAATCAAAAGAAAATGCAGCCACGCACCTGATCTTCGAGGATGCGCCGCAGTTCCGTGTCGGTGTGCGTACCCACCACCACGGCCATGATCGAGCCGGCCGAAGACCCGCTCACCACTCGAGGCAAGAGACGCTCTTGGAGCAAGCAACTAAGGAGTTGCCGACAAAGAAAAAAAGATGGGGAAATCAAATATGTTCGCGTGCCACGAACTCGATTGTAAACATGCTCACATGAGGCGAAAACAAATACAATGAAAACAGAAGTCAGGGAACTATGGAAAGGCAAAGAGCCATGTGTGATGCAGAATAACTACAAAATCACTACGCGTACACTACCATCAAATCTCCATAAAATCCCCATAGAGATACTACTGAGAAACGCGGGGATTTTCTGCAACAATGTGAAGGGCAGAACAACTAGATATCCTAGTAGAAACGAGGAAGCGCATGTTTACCGAATGAGGCCAATGTGGTAAAACCCGAGGGCGGCGCCACCTGAGAGCATGAGCGCTGTGCGACCATAAGTGTGGCGCGTCTCATTGAAGAACGCCAACTTAAGCCATGAGAAAGACAAAGAGGGAAAAACGAGGCAGGGCAACAACAGCAACGTCAGCAGAGCATAAAGAGAGAGGAAGTGAACCCAAATTTCGCTGCAATATCATTCAAAAGACGAAAAAGGTCAACATACTTCGCAGTTGTGCTCTCAAGCTTGGGATATAATTATTCTATCATGCTACATTAGTACCTTGACGTCGGTTGGGATGGGTTCTTCTTCTCCGTCTTCCTCCTCGCCTTCGTGCTCCCTTGTAACACCTGCAGTGGCATCAATGGCAGTGTTCTCGCTCCTGGTTTCCTCTAGCGCGTCGCTCTGCAATTGGTGTGCCAAATTTTCTTCTGCTTCTCTCTGTTTGCTGCTGTCCGGTGACGCAACCTCGGCGGAATCGCTCGAAGATGATATTGACCGACTCGTGCGGGGAACTCCTCCGTGCGTCAACGCACCATCTGCAGCAGCACCAAGTCCTGCCATGGGAGTACCTGGAGGAGCAGGCAAGGGTGCTCCCCCCAAAGGACGAGGATCTGGCCCACAAATGGCGTCGAGAGCTCGCACCACTGCTCGCTGGTAGTCCCGAGCCAACACCTGAAGGAGAGTACCACAGTGGAAGAAATAGAGCAACCAAGGTCAACAAATGCTGCCAAATTAGTTCTTGCTTCAAATCGTAGGCAAGCCTCAAATAGGCGTGAAATAAAAATAAGTTGACAGAGGAAGTATACTTTTGTTTGTTTCCTTCTTTCACAATACTGATATATTGTTCTTGCTCAAATATAGCAACATAATAACCTACCTTGGTGCCGGAGAACGCCTGGTTGAACAGCCCTTCGTGGCAGAGCCCAAATTGCGTGCGGCTCAGGCCTCCGCGAAGCCTAAAGATGAGCGAAAAAGTGTCGCCTTGCGCCACCAAACGATCCAAGTCCTTGATGCGCCGCTGTATAAGGATAACGGATAAAGGTATTCACAAGTTTCGAAAATCACGCAAAAAACGACGATATTGAAACAGCATATGTCAATACGAAGTAGATCACAAGTGAATAAAGTCAACAGTACTTGTAAATCTATTGATTGCGGCCACATTGATGCATGGCAACTAAGTACCTGTAAACTAATGGCATCATAATAGGGGCTCTGCTCATCGTGCCTCCACAAATGTGTGCCCTCGTGCCGATCTAATTCTGCTGCCGCACGCCGCCTGAAAACGCCCAGGAGACAAAGTGAATTCACCAACACGACAATAAATCAATTGATTTTATTAGTTTCTACATCGCTTTCGTTAGCACAATTTTTTAAGACGCTAATAAGTTTACCATTCGCTGTAGGAAGGTGCTTCAACCATTTGCTGCCGGAGTGCGCGCCGCCGTCGGCCATGAGGGGTGATCCGCTCCACCAGGGTGCGCCACGCCCCGTGCATTACCTAAAGAAACCATCATAGAAAACATCAAACGCCCATTTAACTGCCGCAATAGCGGCATTTTGTTGCCTGGAGAGGTCAGTGCGATGCGATTGCGGGCATTCAGAACCAACCAAGTCTAGTAGGCCACTACCTCGTACAAGAAACACTCTCAATCGGCTGCTAAGCACATGTGTACTCAGAATAATCAAATTGTCAATCGATGCATTAAATTTTCTCGATAATGGACTTACTCCTATAGCCATTAGCCCAGAACGCAGGGCTGCTAAGCACAGCAGCTGTTGCATTGCAATCTGTGGCACGGCTACAACCTCCAACAGCGCTCCCACTAGCCACCGCTCTAGCTTAGGAAACCATCTCTCAAGTTTATCGACCGCATTTACAGACCAGGTGCTGAGGCGCCCCACTGGCCACGCGCCCAGGCTCCAGTTCTGCCAGGAAAGCGCCATGTCGTGTCAAGCAAGTGTCAAGCCAGCCGGCCAGCCGAGAGAAATAATAAACAACCCTGTACTTTTTATACGTATTATATTAGGTGAACAGAGCAGCACTTTCTGCTCACAAACTGTGCTGTACTGCCCAAAAATGGTGACTACAACGCGAAAATCGCCACGAGAAACTTGCTGCTCCTAACCTCCTTGTCTTTATTATATTGTAGGTCTTCACTGATCCCAAGTTCCCAGTTACGAATCCGTCGCCAGGCCTCAATGACTGCGTAGCGGACCTCCGGTACGTGTGTACACGAGTGTGTGTCTTCACCCCTCCGCTTTCACCACCAACTACACCGACACAACTGTGCTCTCCTGAGCATTAGGACGCAAATATACTCTTTTGTGCAAGGAGCTCAGAAGAATTCCGCAAGATTACGATATTACTTTGTGGTGCCGTAAGGCAATCACATAAACCACTTCTCAACGAAACATCACATCCGGCCCTTGTTGCGTTTGCTCTTGACGTGTCGGAATATTATTTCGTTGCGCTGACGCGTGCAGAGTGTCGGACTATCTCACTCTCGGAGCATTCACATTTGGCTCGTCGTGCTTCGGCTGGTTCACTGGTGCGCCCTTATCAACACAGTCGCTCCTTCATTAAACACATGGGACATATACGCTAGTCCCGCACCATTTTGTCTCTTTGTCCCTGCTTTCTCGCCAAATCCCGTCGTTGCGACGTGTTTCGTGACATTATTTTTTCTGAATCCGCCGTTGAGATATTCGGATTGCGCCTAGGGCTCGTGCACTCTACTGTGTCTCCATGATCGTTGATGTCATTTTGGCCGTTTCGTGTGTGCGTGTTCATATAGGCCATCCAGTGCGACCCAAGTCAGCAGGAGTAGCGAGCATTATTGGCTTCACCGGCGGCTTCATGTACATCTACCAAAATGCGTCGGCTCGCTTGATGGGTTTCACTGACCCGAATTAAGTGGATGTTCAGCCAAATCTATGCCTAGATACAGTGGTGCTTCTTCATTTTACCTCGAAGTGGGAAGGTTACATTTTAGCGCTAGAGATGGCAAGGTGAAGGGCTCTTCGAACATATCATTAGGGAGTGTTATCGATAGAGGTCGCGTAGAAGCAGTTCAGTCGATGAAATGGATTTTTGCGTATCTCCGTTCCGTAGAAAGCCGATTTCTTACGAAGTTAAAATAAAATCTTTTGAGCGGCACTCTTAGAGCATGGAGGAGCGTGCCACTTTGGACCGCTACCATCACTTCCATGGCCACTCGGGCATGTGCGCCTGATTAGCTTCTTAGGTCTAGTTTCCGCTGCTTTGCTTTTCTTCTCTACCTGTTAGTCTTCTAGTTCCGGCCCTTCGGGGCCCTTGGCTGAGAATTACGCCCGTTTTTCGTAAACGATACGAGATTTCGTTTCGATTTCGCCAAAAGAGAGCACGCAATAACGCCGAAATAACGCGAAATCGGGCGTTATTCAGCGAAATAACGAAAAATACGGCAAATTTTGACGATACGATTTATCGTAATACCCAGCCGAGTCGGGGCCTGTCTCATAAACGAAAAAACGGAACTTACAAAAACGGAAAAACGGTGACCATATTATCCTATTCTCATTACTCTTAGAAAACAAATAACTTACTTGAACTCGGATCTTTGGGCATCGCTCCATTTGGTTTCCAGTCCAATTAACATATGCCGGATATGTCGGTGCCGTTTTTTGAATTATATTTTTTACTTCAAACTTAAGTTAATC
>Ga0307930_1001508_pt1 | contig 18479 bp, 20 predicted proteins | sample OrgLakmetageno46_FD_203161 | JGI IMG/M metagenome (GOLD analysis project Ga0307930, IMG submission 203161) | Saline water microbial communities from Organic Lake, Antarctica - #46 | ecosystem: Environmental > Aquatic > Non-marine Saline and Alkaline > Saline | place: Antarctica: Organic Lake...
CAGTGTTCATCACTGAGCATGAATCGGGGCATGGCAAACTCGTTTTATTGGTGGTGTCGGAACCTCAATATTACGAGTTTGCCTATTTTATTCAATGTCTTATACGAAAACGTCAACAGTCCCTAGCAATCTTGAATGGTTAAGACACAAAGAATGGGATAAGGCGCTTTAGCGTCATCCGCGTTACGGCTGAAAAGTATTGAGTATTTGCGGTGGGTTTCAAATACTGAGCGAGTGGGAGGATGACCCTGGAAGCTCGAAGGGCAAGCCAGGGAAAACGGCTGGGCCTCACTAATGGTGAGCGGAACGATTACCAAGCCCAACGTGAACTTGATCGCATGGCGGATATGCTGGAAGCCTGCATAGATATCGATGTGATTATTGCCCTGATTGAGGCTGGCGCTTAGCCATCACAGTAATTTCAACATTGCCGCCACCACAGATGTTAGGCGATTCAGTGCAGGTACGAGCAGGGTAGCGACCGGGTTTAAAATGCTCTGCATATACAGTGTCCATGTCTTCGATGGCGTTTAGATCAGTGAGGTGAATATCCACCCGCACTATATCCGCCAGGCTGCCACCTTCCGTCTCGAGCATGCGTGACAGTGCACACATGATAAGACGCGTCTCTTCTTTAATATCTCCCCGTGCAACATGACCGTTGGAAAGATCAACGGCGGTTAACCCTGAAATAAACACATAGTGGTCATCGATTACCATGTGGCTACCGGGGAAGCTTGGGGTGGGCATGGTAGGGTCATTCATAAAAGTGGGCATGCTAGCTCCTTCTAAGTGCTGATTACGCTTACGGATAGTTAGGCGGGGTCTCGACGTGATTATTTACGGTAAAGCGGTCGAGTGGATGGAATCAATTTTTAAAGAATCAAGAAACGTCAGTTGAGCCGATGTTAGTCAGTAAATCATCCCCCTTTATACGCTTCAACCAAGTGCGACTGCTGCCAAAGCCGGGCCACCAATTCTTGAATAAAGGTGCGCACGATGAGCGAGGGGCGTCGACCTGTTCGGGTAACAACACAAAACGGTGAAACGATCTCGACGAGATTAGGCAGCAGCGCTTTGAGCTCACCCCGCTCCACCCAGTGACTGGCGTAATAGTGGGGTAAATTGCCGATAAAGTGGCCACTTAAAATTAATAGCGCCTGGGCTTCCATGTTTGACGCATGGGCGCCTACTTCTGCATTGGGAAAGCTTTTAAGCTCTTCCAGGTTCGCATACGGGCGCACCACAAACGGATGATTGATGATTTCTTCTACCGTTAGCTGAGCGCTATCGCGTGCAAACAGTGGATGTCGTTTAGCGCAATAGATCCTGTGCACCTCAGTGTATACTTGGCGATGCTGCAAGCCTTCAATTTGTGCCATTTCCGGTAGAATACCAAGCTGCACTTCGCCATTAGCGATTTCGCCGATCAGGCGATCAGGGCTACCCACGGTGATATTAAGTCGCGCTTTAGGGTTCTTACGCAGGAACTCGCCAATCACGCCCTGTAGGTCAAGATCCGCATCCATAATGGTGTTATCAACCACGCCTAAACGCAGCGTGCCGTAAACGGAACTGCGTAGCTCATTCATCTCGCTATCAAAATCGTCCACAGATGCGAGCAACACCTTGGCACGTTCATACACAATGGTGCCCCGCTCGGTTAACTCAAACCCCTGCCGACCCCGGCGACATACGGTAAACCCAACCCGCTCTTCAAGTGCGCGGATATGAAAACTGACTGCGGATTGGCTCATATGTAGCGCCGTTTGCGCACCCGCAAACCCTCGATGCTCGGTTACAGCATGAAATACAGAGAGACTTTTAAGATCAGCAGCAGAGAGTTTCATCGGCATGCTCTACGTTAGTGCAATTAACATCAATAAAACGGGTGTATACATCGAAATATAACGATTTTATTGTTACATAATTCCTGATCAACTCAAAGTGTTGTTGTTCAGCAGGCTTTTGCCGCTAATTCGAGTATCACCACCCCGAGGAGCACCCCCATGCAACGTATACCTACGATTATCGCTGGCTTTCTACTCAGCGTTAGCTTCGCCACTCCCGCCCATAGTGATTTGCTGGACGACATTCGCGCGGATGGCATCTTTACCGTCGGCACGGAAGCACGTTACGCCCCGTTTGAATACGTTGAAGATGGTGAAATTGTTGGCTACTCCGCCGATATCATGAAGCACATCATGGAAGAGCTTGAAGGCGTCGAGCTAATCCGTATGGATCTTCCCTGGCAAGGCATTCTGCCGGGCCTAGAGCGCGAGCGTTTTGACTACGTGATCACCTCGGTCACCGCTACCCCAGAGCGCATGGAGCGTTATCACCTCAGCGCCCCAGTTGCTGATGCCACCATGGCGATTCTTAAGCGAGCAGGCGAAGAGGGCATCAGTGTTCCTGAGGATATCGCCGGCAAAGTAGCCGCTGCTCAGGTGGGTTCCGCACAGCTGGAAGCGCTAGAGGCATTAGCGGTACAGCTTGAGGAAGCAGGCACCCCCGTTGCCAACATCCGTACTTACACAGGTGTTGATGAAGCCTACGCTGAGCTGGGTACCGGCCGTGTCGACGTGGTAATCGCTAGCCTACCCAACCTGCTCGAAGCAGAGCGCACCCGCCCCGAGGTATTTGAAGTGGTCGGCACTTTTGGCAGTCCCGTTTACTTCAGTTGGGCGGGACGTGATGACGAAAACAGCGCGACGCTTAATGCCTTTATGGATAAGCAAATTCAACGCCTCAATGAAGACGGCACCCTAGAAAAATTGCAAGCAAAATGGTTCGGTGGTCCGATGGATTTGCCTCTAGAACTGCCAGCGGCCGAGTAAAACGGCGCGGGGTTCGTTAAGCCGATTCACTGCTTTTTACAGGTGCCACATGTTTGAGATTCTACTCAACCACTACCCTGTGCTGCTCAAAGGTTTGGCCACCACGTTGGTGGTCTCGCTGTCCGCCATCGCATTAGGTCTGGTATTCGGTGTTTTACTGGCCTTTGGTTTGACCAGCCGGTATCGCCTAGTGCACTGGCCTTGTGGGCTTTACCGCAGCTTTTGGCGTGGCACCCCCATCTTGCTGCAGTTACTGCTGGTCTATTATCTGCTACCCGAAATTGGCGTTGAAATAGCGTCTATCTCGGCCGCTATTTTGACCTTAACGCTTAATACCGCAGCCTTTCAGGCAGAAATTTTTCGCAGCGGTATCAGCCATATTCCCGCTGGGCAAATAGAGGCAGCACGGATGGCGGGTATCTCCGTTTGGCACACCCGAAGGCGCATTATTATGCCCCAAGTGTTTCGTCTCACCTTGCCGCCGCTAACCAATGAGGTCATTACAATTGTCAAGAATTCATCGCTGATTTCGGTGATCGCGGTTACCGAGCTAATACGAGTCAGCGAACAAATCGCTTCGCGCACCTTTCAGCCGCTGGAAACCTATCTTGCCGCTGCAGTCCTTTATCTCGCGGTTAACCTAGTGCTGGCACGTCTCAGCGCTTATTTGGAACGCCGCATGGTCGGCGGCCTAGCCACTGAATAGGGGAGTGTCCGCTATGTTTGATATTGCCCTGCTGTGGGAAGCGCGAGGCCTGATTCTGCAAGGCTTGTGGAACACGCTGTGGATTTGTTTTTTGGGCTGCCTACTCGCACTTTCGTTTGGCATAGTGCTCGCAGCACTGCGGCTCGCTAATCCGCGCATTTTTGGCTACCCGGTGGCCTGCTATGTAGAGATATGCCGTGGCATTCCGCTGCTCATCTTACTGTTTTTACTCTACTACGGTGGCCCCAGTATTGGCCTTCGGCTAAATGCCGAGGTCGCCGGTGTCACAGGCATCGGCCTTTATGGCGCGGGTTACTTTGCTGAAATTTATCGTAGTGGTTTCAAATCGATTCCTAAGGGTCAGCTTGAAGCAGCGCGAATGCTTGGCATCTCCCCTTGGCACACGCTAATAGGTATTCAGGTTCCACAAATGGCGCGTTTAATCGTACCGTCTGGTACCAATCAGTTGATCGTTTTGGTGAAGGAATCCGCTCTCATCTCGATTATCTCAGTGGACGACCTGACCAAAAATGCCACCGCGATCGTTAACCAAACGTTCCAGGTGATCGAACCCTATCTGGCGGTCGCGCTGCTCTACTGGCTAATTATCGAATTGATTGCCCGCAGCGGCTATGCGCTGGAAAAGCGCTTAGCCAATCGTCAACCGCGTCAACAAGGAGCTACCCCGCATGCCAATGGCCCAGAAGCTCTCACCGCCATCGTTTACCCGCCAAAAAGCGATGGTTGAGGCACAAGGTATCAGCAAGCAGTTTGGCAATCTGGAAGTATTGACCACCATCGATTTCCGCCTCGACTCTTCCGAGGTGGTCTGTGTCATTGGTCCTTCTGGCTCTGGCAAATCGACTCTGCTGCGTTGCCTGGCATTTTTAGAACCCTATGACCATGGCAGCGTCTACATCGACGGTCAATTACTAGGCTATGAAGACCGCGGCGGCAAGCGTGTCCGCACCAGTGAGAAGCGTGTGGACCAAGTACGTGCCTCAGTCGGCATGGTGTTCCAGCACTTTAATCTATGGCCGCATCGCACCGCACTTGAAAACGTGACCGAGGCGCTGCGCTTAGTCAATGGTCTGTCACGTCGCGATGCCGACGTAGAAGGCACGGCTATGCTAGAGCAGGTTGGCCTTGCCGATCATGCTGGGCACTTTCCCGAGAGCCTTTCCGGCGGTCAGAAGCAGCGCGTAGCCATCGCCCGGGCGCTCGCTATGAAACCCAAGGTGATGCTCTTCGATGAGCCCACCTCGGCGCTTGACCCTGAGCTGGTCGGCGAAGTACTGGATGTAGTGAAGAAGCTGGCCGCCGATGGAATGACCATGGTGATCGTCACTCACGAAATGGGTTTCGCCGCTAAAGTCGCCGACCGCGTAATTTTTATGGATCAAGGCCGCGTGGTGGAGAGTGGCCCGCCCAACACACTGTTCCGACAGCCGAAAAGCGAGCGCCTTCAGCAGTTTTTAAATACCTGGCGCGAGCGCCATATTGATTGACGCATGGGTTGTATGCATCAGTTGGTCCACATTATTAATACACTTGGAGAGTCCTATGAGTTCTGAAATACACTTTGATCACGCTCGCATTGAGCAACTGCCGCGCAGCAACAGCGAGCCCTGCGGTCACAACCACACACTAGAAAATCCCATCTCTACCGATGGCACCCCAGTGTTCGGCGAGCGCTACGAAGTTGCCACCCGTGGCGGCCGAGCAGTACGCCTAAAGGCAGGGCAGACCATTAGAATTATCAACACGCACGGTACTCAAGTGTGCGATACCTGGGCATTTAGCACCAACAACCTCAACGAATTTATGTCCTGGGAACACGGTCGTGCTTGGTTGAGCGGGCTGATTCCCCGCGTAGGCGACCCACTAATGAGTAATCGTCGCCGCCCGATCATGACGCTCACCGCCGACACCTCGCCGGGTATCCACGACACGCTAATGGCGGCCTGCGACCTGTTCCGCTATATGACCTTGGGGGTAGAAGGCTACCATGATAACTGTGCCGATAACCTGCGCTTAGCTATGCAAGCGATTGGCACTGAGGCATCCGAGGTGCCACAGCCGTTCAATCTTTGGATGAATATTCCGGTTAACACACAGATGAAAGTCGACTGGTGCCCACCAGTTTCCAAACCAGGCGACTATGTTGAGCTACGCGCTGAAATGGATTGTGTTGTGGCCATGTCCGCCTGCCCACAAGACATCATTCCCATCAATGGGGCAGACTGTGTGCCAGTCGAGGTGCATTTCGAAGTTTATGAATAAAAAGCATACACGGAGAGCCTGATGCAAAAACACGTCAACCATGAAACCGATTGCCCCATCATTGATATTGCCGCTATTGCGGCAGCGGTAAGCTCGGAACGTCTAGCCAATGACCTGGCAACGCTAGCTATGTTGGGCGGACGCTCGGATGGCGGTGTGGCCCGCCTGGCACTTGATGGCAACGACATCCGAGCGCGGCTGTGGCTAATCGAGCAAGCCAGCGCACTGGGAGCGAAGGCAAGCGTAGACGCCATCGGCAACGTGTTTCTTGATGTTCCCGGTAGCGAACCCGGGATGGACCCCGTGGTTACCGGTAGTCATTTGGATAGCCAACCGACGGGTGGTAAATACGATGGCGCGCTGGGCGTACTGGCCGGGCTTGAGGCCCTGCGAGCACTTAAAGATGCGGGATTTACCCTCCGCCGGCCGCTCTCTTTAGTGAGCTGGACCAATGAAGAGGGCGCGCGCTTCTCGCCCGGCACCTCAGGCTCAGCGGTCTTTTGCGGCGAGCGCAAGCTGGATGAAACACGCACGCTTGAAGACAGCGACGGCGTCAACTTAGGAAATGCGTTAGATACTTGCTTGGCAGAACTGGACGCTGCGGGGGTGGCCCGCCGCCCGCTGGCAACGCCCATGCACGCTTTTATTGAACTGCATATTGAGCAAGGCCCTATATTGGAGCGTGATGGCGCTTCAGTGGGTGTGGTGGAAGGTATTCAGGGCGTCAGTTGGTTTGAGGTAACGGTGACGGGAAGCGCTAACCACGCGGGCACTACCCCGCGTGCCCTGCGCCGCGATGCACTCGAAGGTGCCTGCGCCTTGGCAACGGCACTACGGGAAGCCGCCTGGGACGATGAAGATCGCGTGCGTTTTACTATTGGCACGTTTTCGGTCAGCCCTAGCTCGGTGAACACGATTCCTGACCACGTCACGTTCAGTATTGATTTGCGCCATCCTGAATCGGAGACCCTAAAAGCGCTGGAAACCACGTTTAATCAACTTTCCCAGCAAACCTGGGCAGGCTGTCGCGCAACGCTAATCCCGCTATCACGGGTTGATCCGGTCGCTTTTCCAGCTATCCTAACGGCGCTCCTTGATAACACCGCACACGAGCTGGGCATAACGGCACCGCGCTTAGTCTCCGGTGCCTTTCACGATGCCATTCATCTAGTCAAACACTGCCCGACGGCGATGATATTTGTGCCTTGCCGCGATGGCCTCAGCCATCACCCGGATGAGCATATTGAGCTCAACGATGCCGTTGTGGGCACTCAACTGTTAGCCGTCAGTTTGGCGAGATTAACCCGTTAAAAAGAAAGTGATGACTAAGGGCGCAGACGGAAGCCACCTACCGCAGTAAGAGACACGCTGCTGGGAAATAGCAATTTTTTTGCGCGCGTCATTAGCGGAGGGACTTGACATTGCTGTGGTCGATATCCCTCTTGACGGCGGAGTTAGTAACCGCCCTGTCACCCGTCACAGCCCGCGGGGAATTCGCAACCAGTCAACTATAATGCGCAGTCTGCATCACGTTACCCGGCTAGGTCCGTTTGCCCAGCGAAGTATTGCCGATATCGGCGATCTGCGTCGGCGATAATAAGACAAATCTGCGCCATCGGGTGAGCATTTACAACAAGTATCTAGGAACCAGCCCAGTTGACGTAATATCGACAGATAGTGGACTAGACTAAGTTATCGAATATCTCAACTCGCGTCGCTAAGCGCTGTATGAGGAAGACAATCTCACTCCAGATTTTTTGGTGGTTGGTCTCGATCTTCCATGAAATCATCGCTGTAGTGGTCATCGGAATCAGAGCATTCGTCCTAGACGGAACGAGTGGACGCTCATAGCGCGTGACAGGCCCTGTGAACCTTTCCAGCGGAGTCAGTTCCTGAGGCAGCAACTACGTTAGCTCGTCGGCATGGACTGTCTTAGCATTGAGGCCATCCAGTAATTCATGCTCGGTAAACCGGCCGCTCTTAATACCCTCACCCTCCCTTACTGCCGCGAAGTTCCCATACCCCACAATTTGTGAATCTTGGTGTCCACCGATGAAGCAACAATTCCAAGGGTTTTCAATCCGGCTGTCACCTCCAACTTCAGACGAGTATCCCAAACATCATCGTCAGCGATTAACACGATTTTCGAGATTCCAGATCGATTCGACAGTCTCATCAAAGCTCGGGGGTGTTGAGTACATCGTGCCCGCACCCACCATTTTCTAATAGTCTCATCGCAGGCCTTTCAAAGTACCCATCTCCGGCAACAGTGCGTAAACCGCTGAAGGTTGCCACCCATTCCACCTGAAGCCTGCCACCCGGACCGGCGCAAGGCTGCCACCCATCGGAGCGTAGCGACGCGGGGGTTTCATTGTTACTCCGAAGCCGTGGTGTCCGTCAACTTTGCTTGTCGTTTTCGCATGGATTCACCCCTGAGGTTGATCTTGTAGGCGTTGTGAACCAGCCGATCCAGAATCGCATCCGCCAGAGTGGCGTCACCGATGACGTCATGCCATTCCTCGATAGGGAGTTGGCTGGTGGCGATGGTGGAACGACGGCCATACCGGTCTTCCAGCACTTCCAGCAAGTCTCTTCGGTTCTCTGCGCTCAGTTTCATGAGCCCCCAATCGTCCAGGATCAGTACATCGACTTTGGCGAGATTTGCTAGCAGTTTGGGGTACTGGCCATCTCCTTTGGCGATGGTCAGTTCTCGTAGTAACCGGGTCAGGCGAACGTACTGGGCGGTGTAGCCTTCCCGGCAGGCTTTGTGCGCCAAGGCACAGGCCAGCCAGGTTTTGCCAACACCGGTGGGACCGGTGATGAGCACATTCAGGTGTTCCTTCACCCACTGGCAGCTTGCCAGGGATTGGATCAGTCCCTTATCCAGCCCCCGTGAGTTCCGGTAATCCAGGTCTTCGAGAACGGCGGTGTGTCGCAGTCCAGCCCGGCGCAGCCGGCTGGTCAGGCGTCGGTTATCTCGTTCGGTCATCTCCCGGTCAACCAGCAGTCCAAGGCGTTCCTCGAAGCTCAATTCTGTGATGTCAGACGCGGCTGATTGATCAGCCAGTGCGGCGGCCATGCCAGTCAATTTGAGGGCATGGAGTTTGTCCAGAGTCGGATGTTTCAGCATGTCAGTTTCCCTCAGTGGTAGTAGGTTGGGCCGCGGATGTTGTCGTGGGTATCCGGTAAGGCCAGCTCTTGCTGTTCTTCCAGGGGCTTCTGGTCCAGGCGGTGTTTGAGAATGGATTCAATGCTTTTGTAGCGGCAGCTACCCAGCATTAAGGCGCGCTGGCAGGCGGCTTCCAATCGTGCCTCGCCGTAGCCGGAGAATGCCCAGGCAGGAGCGGTAAGCCTGCTGCGGGTGTTTGCGGGCACCCAGTGTGGTGCGAATAAGTTTTTCTGTGGCGGGTCCGGTCTTGGCCGCCCAGGCGATGAGCCGTTCCGGTGACCACTCACCCGCCTGCCGATGGGATTCGGGCATATGGGCGGAGATGGTGGTATGCCGTCCTTTCTGATCAGAGCGACGGTGGCTGGCGACCCGGTTGCCCCGGTAAAAACACTCAATGGTGTTGTGGGTGATCCGGACCTCCACTTCCTTCTTGATCAGGGTGTAGGGTACCGAGTAGTTATGCCCGTCAACGGCTATGTGGTAGTCGATGTTCACCCGAGCCTTCTTCCACTCTGCGTAGACATACGGCTCTGCCGGTAGCGGCTGTAGAACGGGCTTGTCCAGTTGTTCGAAGTGGTCACGCCGGCAGCCGGGTAACTTCCGGAAGGGGCGGTTGTTGAGTTTCTCCAGCAGCTCACGGAGGGTTGCATTGAGCTGCCCCAGGGAGAAGTGCTGACGGTGGCGCAGCGCCGCCAGAATCCAGCGTTCGACGATCAGCACACCGCCTTCCACCTTGGCTTTATCACGTGGCTTTCGGACCCGTGTAGGGACAACGGCCACGCCGTAATGGGCGGCCATGTCCTGGTAGGTCGGATTGAGGTCAGGTTCGTAGCGGTGAGCTTTGGTCACACCGGATTTTAGGTTATCGGGGATTACCAGTTCAGGCACTCCCATGAGGAATTCGAAGACCCGGATGTGGGAGCCAATCCAGTCCGGCAGCTTCTGGCTCCAGGTGGCTTCGGCGTAGGTGTAATTGGAAGCGCCCATAACCGCCACAAAGATCTGCGCCTCGTGGATCTCTCCGGTGGTGCGGTCAATGACGGGCACGGTCTGGCCGGCGTAGTCCACAAACAGCTTCTCACCCGCTCGATGGTCCTGGCGCATCACCAGGTCCAGCTTGCCCTGCCAGGCCCGGTAGCGCTCGCAGAACCAGCTGTACTGATACCCCTTTGGGTTTGCCTGCCGGTACTCCTGCCAGAGCAGGAACAGAGTGACGTATTTACCCTTCAGTTCGTCGTGGATCTGATGCCAGTCCGGTATGCCCCGAACCTGAACCGGCAAGTCTGGAGGGGGCGGGAACAACAGCTGCTCCAGCTGAGTCTCACCCAGATCCTCCGGCAATGGCCAGTTCAGACCGGCTTCGGCCAAACGCCGAAGATACTCGCTTACCATGGGGCGGCTGACGCCGCAGGCCGCCGCAATCTGTCGGTTGCTCAGCCCTCGCTCCCATTTCAGGCGAAAGACTTCTTTGATCTTACGCATGGATAACCTCTTTGCTGGCTTCTGATCTTCTCCGGATGAAAAGACTCAGAGTACCGTTAAGTTATCCCGCGTCGGGCGGTTTCGATGGGGCGGACCAGGCAACCTGCCGGGGTGGCAGCGTTGCCGTGGAATCAGTGGCAGCTTTCGCGTGGAATGGGTGGCAGGCTTCGTCTGGAATCAGTGGCAACCTTGGTCTGGAATACGCAGACGAGTGGCCGTCCTCGACTGAACCGTTCTGGATGTGCGGCAAAAGCTTCATTCAGAGCGTCTTGACGCACTCTTGCAATGTCTACGTATTGGCCTGTAAACACCTGTGCTGACGTAAATCCTTCAAGACTGCTGTGGTGGTGTACATGGTTGTACCAGTCCACGTAATCGTTGCACCAGCGCATGGCGTGATCATAATGATCAAAGCGTCGTGGGTAGTCTGGCTGGTACTTGAGTGTTTTAAATTGTGCTTCACTCATTGGGTTATCATTGCTCACGCGAGGCCGACTGTGACTGGCGGTCATGGGCGCACCACGGTCTTGGTGCAGCGTCAGATGGCCAGGCACGATGTCGTAGCGCTGAGCGGCTTCGTCAATCAGTTGCGATGACAGGGCGCTATTTTCCTTGCGGGACAGCATCCAAGCGACAATATAGCGACTGAACAAGTCCATAACCACGTACAGAGACAAGTACTCACCGCGCTTGCGCGTCGGTAATTTGGCAATATCCCACGTCCAGACCTGATTGGGCGCTGTGGCCAACAGACGCGGCATCGGATTCGATTGTGGTGCGCGCTGAGCGCGTCGCTCGCCCTGCAGGTTTTGTTTGCGTAGCAAGCGATGCAGGGTGCTCACCGAGCACAGATATCGGCCTTGTTGAAGCAGGTTGTGATAGACCTGTATGGGTGGCTGATTGCAGTGGCTTTCGCTGTTCAACACATCAAGTACCTGCTGCTGTTCTTTCGCGTCTAAGGCCTTGGGTTGCCTGGCGTCTTTTCTGCAGCGTAAAGGGGGTTCCTGAGGGCCGATGAAGCTCAACCGCCGATGCGCTGACCGCACCGTATTACGACAAAGGTTCAAGACCTTGCAGGCCAGTCGCTCTGTGAGTCCGTTGGGCAATGACTCTGCCATCATCATGGCTACGAGTTCTCTTGATCGAAGGCTTCGATGAGTGCCAAGGCTTTTTTTTGGAGTGAAATGCAGCTGTCTTTAACGTCAAGCTGACGGCGCAAACGTCCAAGTTCTTTTTCCAGCTGCTCGATGCGTTTTTGCTCAGCCGTTTTGACGGCCGCAGGTCCTGGCTGAGACTTGTTCAAACCCGCAACGCCCTGTTCAGCGAACTCTCGACGCCACTGGGCAAGCTGGTTTGAATAAAGCTTCTCACGCCTTAACAAAGGGCCTAACTCCCCATGCTGACAAGCATCGGCTTGCTGTAGGATGAACAACTTGTACTCTACAGTGAATGAGCGACGTCCCCGCTTTTCAAGCTTGGGATTGGGCAGAATGTGTGTCATCGGCTTTGGCATAACGGTCTCCTAAAGCACCCTGATTTCTATGTTAACTCAAAATCAGTTGGTTCATGCTTAGGTTGACACACAGGGCACAGCTTTGGCCTGTTGATGCTGTTATTGGTGAAAATGGTGCCTTTATCATGGAAAAAAAGGGAGGATATTTAAGCGTGAATTCAGATACGCCAATGCAAAGCATTGTAAAAAAACAAGCGAAGTTAAAAAAACAAGTCATCGATATTTTGGCAAATTACTCAAATCTTAATCTCACCCTAGCCCCCAGAAGTCTAAGGGCCAGTAAAGGTAGTGAGCGCTCCTCTTGCTTGGTGCAGTGCGTGAGGAATCTGCTGGAAAGAGATGAGTGAAGGTCGGAACAGATTGCCGGGGCAGGTTAAATTGATCTGAAGTCTGCGAGTGAGTCACCAATAGATTTACGAGATTATCTATCGTGATAAGGTCGCTGAAGGCGATTTCTGGAAATGCTATCGATTGCCAGAGCAAAGCTGTTGAATTTAGGTAGTTCATCTTGGGCCCTAAATGGGCCCAAGCGCTGTCCGTTCCTATCCTTTTAGGGCTGACCATTAAGTTATAACCTGTTGATTTTAATCGACTGTCAACGATTTTCTTTCTGAACCGTAGGGTTCGAATTCCTCTTTCTCCACCAACTTAAAACCCTGATTTTCTATAAGAAAATCAGGGTTTTTTCATTTCTGGGACAAAATTTCTGCTTAATAACTCAACGGGTAGCGAATGGCGTCAAGCCGAGTATTTGGACTACCGTCCACTGAGCCTGCCCATGATCGAATCACCATGGCAAAGATGGCTGACAAAATTGGCAATCGGCGGATGCCGGGCAATGGTATAAGGAAAGATGACCATCAGTTCTTTAGCTAAACCTGGACCACTGACCGGGGCCGTTGCTGTACAAAACAGCACAAAGACATCTGCCGGTCGGGTGCAAATATATGACTCTGATGACCTGCGTTTTCTCGGGCAAGTGTTCGTGGGCTCGCTTCCCGATATGTTGACGTTTACGCCCGACGGTCGGCACATACTGGTAGCCAACGAAGGCGAACCCAATCCTGACTACAGCCAGGATCCAGAAGGTTCGGTGACGATTATCGATGTCCGGAATCCGGCTCAGGCTCAGGCTCAGGCAGTAACGGTAGATTTCAAAGATTTTAATCGGAATGGTCCCCGGGCCGCCGAGCTGCCGGCGCAGGTGCGGATTTTTGGCAACTACGGCAGAACTGAATTGCAGGTGACCGGGTTTGAAAACAGCGAGCCCGCGACGCTGATGGTTAAGGATGCCTCTGCTGTTGATGTCGGCATGTGGATGACCGTCGCCAGTAGTGAAGGCGATCCCTTGCCCTATCGAGTTGCCTCGATTGCTGGTAATACCATCACTCTGACCACCGAGTTTGACGGTGACACTGAAGCGGGTGACGAAGACACAATACTCAGAGCGTATCTGCATGACGGTCAGTCGTCGGTAGCTCAGGATTTGGAGCCGGAATACATCGCGGTATCGCCAGACGGGACGGAAGCCTGGGTGACTCTGCAAGAAAACAACGCCATTGCGGTGATCGGTATTCAACAGGCGAAAGTGACGCGAATAATCGCCCTGGGCACAAAAAATTATGCTATTCCCGGTAATGAGCTAGATGTCTCAGACAAAGATGATGCAATCAATATCGCCAACTGGCCGGTTCACGGCATGTACATGCCAGATACCATCAAATCTGTGGAAATCAACGGCGAGGTCTACTACCTGACCGCCAATGAAGGCGATGCCCGTGAATACGATGGCTTTGTGGAGGAAATCCGGTTTGCGGATGCGCCGTTGGCCGATAAGAACGTGTTTCGGTAAGCGGATTTCACTAACGCAGCCGGCGTTGGCCGATTACTGACGACACTGACTGCAGACACTGATGGCGACGGTGAGCTGGACCAATCGCTGGCCTATGGCGCGCGCAGTTTTAGCATCTGGAGTCGTTCTGGAGAGTTGATTGCCGACAGCGGCAACGAATTCGAAGTGATTACCGCCAACCTCCTGGGTCCCAATTTTAATAACGACAATGATGAAAACAGTGGCGATAGCCGCAGTGACGCCAAAGGGCCGGAACCCGAAGCGATTGAAACCGCGCAGATCAACGGGCACACCTATGCGTTCATCGGGCTGGAGCGTACGGGTGGGCTGATGGTTTATGACATCAGCAACCCTGCCAGCCCGGAATACATTCAATACCTCAATAACCGGAACTTCGATTATTCGATTGAAGATCGCATTGACGATGGAAGTGCCCCTGCCTGGGCCGCCGGAGACCTTGGCCCCGAAAGTATTCTCTTTGTCTCTGCTGAAGAGGCTCCGGAGGGTCGACCGTTGCTGATTGTGGGCAACGAGGTGAGTGGCACAGCCACCATTTACGAAATTCGTTAACGCCTGTTCCTGAAGAAAGACAAACCCGGAGTGGCGGTTTTGCCGCCGCTCTGGTCTTTTCCCGTTTATCTCCTTCCTCGCACTTTCCGTCATAAAACTTTCATAAATACTTAATTTAATTGAAATAAGTTACCTGTAGATTAAAAGCTCAGAGCTTGAGAGGAATTCCAGCTTTGAGTTGATACTTACTTTTGGGTGAAGAAACTTTGATGCCGGGGTTGCTCCCGGCTTTTTTACAAATTTTGACCTTTCGGTTGTCGCTCAATGCAAAGCGCGCGCCGGGAAGTTACGAATCTGAACTTCTGGAGTATCCGTTGAAAGCCATCGTTGCCCCGTCTTTTTTTTTGGTCCTGTTTTTTTCTGCTCAAGCTCTTGCCGAAGTAACTTTGGCACTCGGCCCTTGTGTGCAGGCCCACGTGGTCAACAGCGAAGAAAAAACGGCTCTGCCGGACAGTTCGCTGACGCTGACCAATGGCACCCAGCAGCTGGTTGTGGATTGCACGGCAATGCTGGGCCGTTCCAGCGATGATGCGTTCCCCAAGACCGGCGAGGCTTTTGTCCTGCTTTTTGAAGCGGCTGACACCGAACTGACGCTGTCAGCTCCCCGCATTCAAACCCGCCGGCAGATGACAGCCTTTAATCGCGAGAAGGATTTCCGTCTGACCAACGCTGCAGGAACGCCGGTGAACTACCACGTGGATGTGTTGGAAAAAGAGGGATTTCAGGTGTTTCGGGATTATCCAGGTGAGCTTGAGGCCTTTAACCGCACTTCTTCACCCGCGGCTATCCGCATGCAACTGCCGGGACTGGCTGATGCCGATACAGATACAGAGGGCCCCTCGCCAAAGGCTGGTGGTCAGAGCGCTCTGGGTCAGGGCGCTCTGGGTCAGGAAACGGTCCGCCAAATGCTGCACTACTGGTATTTGCAAGCCGACAAGCAAACTCGAAAAGAGTGGAAGAACTGGATCCAATCCAGCAATTAAAAGCCCATAAAATCAATCGAAACTGGAGTGAAAACCTATGAAGAAGATTCTTCTGGCTGTTGCTGTGTCCTCTATAGCGGCAGGTTCTGCCAGCGCTGCAACCATTTATGAAAAAGACGGCTTTACCTACAAGCTGAACGGCGATTTCCAGGTTCAGATGCGTCAGGCCATTGGTAACGATGAGCGTGCTGAAGTGGAGTACGACGACCTGGAGCTGAAAAACTATGTGAGCTATGACCTGGGCAACGACCTTACGGCCTTTGGTCGCCTTGATTTTGGCTTCAAGAAAGCCGCGAAAGATAATGAAAGGGGCAGTAACCTGGAAGAAGCTTACATAGGGCTAAAGTACAATGTTGTCTCTTTCTCATTCGGCAAGCAGAATTTTGCCTCCGATAAATTTGGTATTGAAGAAGCCTATGAGCTTAAAACCATCGGTGGCGACCTCTTCAATGACGCGGGTACCGATGTCAATGGGGATGACACCCTGCGAATTGATGTTGAGCTAGACAATGTGTACATCGTGGTGTCTCACGAGATGGATGCGGGAGACGACGGTGAAGAACGCATTGATGGTGAGTACCACGATGCGTTTATAGCGATTGACATTGCGGATCTGACTTTGGCAGCGGCCTATCAGTTGAACAATCCAGCCGATTCTGCGGAGTCACGGGACACCTATGGTGTCAGCGCATCCTACGATTTCGGTTTCATGAATCTGGCAGCGGATTACAGCGTGATTGACGTCAACAACACCGACTTTGAGACCAAGCAGTACAACATTGCGGCAGTCTTCGGCGTTGCCAGCACCACCGATGTGGCTGTGGGCATGGGCAACCAGGACTCCGATGAAAATGGCTTCGAAGACATCACCGAATGGTACGCCAACGTCACCTACAAGTTCCCGCGGGCCAGGAACGTCAGTGTTTTTGCCGAGGTTGCTAACAGTGACCTGGAAAAAAATGGCAAAGAAGTGGATATGGGTATGCTGGCCGGTTTGCGCTTGAAGTTTTAAGCTTTACTGAAAGCGCATCGCCTGTTCAAGGCGGAAGGGTGATAAACGCACAAAGGCCGGGCAATTGCACGGCCTTTGTGCGTTTATACTTCCGGATCCCTTTCGGTTTTCATCAGATGACCGGGCATCCGACTGAGGTGTCAGGCTTCGAACTTGCGCCTCCGGAGTGCAGCTTCAGGTCTCGGTGATAGTCGAGGCCACGCGGGCTAGAGGGCTAACGCATAGTTCTTACGCACTCCCTAACGGTATCGTCTGGGTATTTTTGACCTCACGCAGTGCAAAGTTGGACTTAACCTGCGCAATACCCTGCAAGGTGAATATTTTCTCGTTCAGGAAGCGGTCGTAGCTGGCCATATCCGCCGTGCTGTCTATGGAGTGTCGTTGAGGTGACAGGTTGACCAGTACACACAACCCCTGGCCGATGCGCTCCGATGCGCGCTGTACCCCGTTATAATGCCTGGTTCTTCAAGCGTTCGTACCCGCCGCCAGCAGGCTGCCGGTGATAGCCCGATCTGTTCCGCCAGTTGCTGGTTGCTGCGCCTCTACGAAGAGGGCGCAGATATTGATCGTGCCATTCTGGCGCTATCAACCTACGTCGGGCACGCCAAGGTGAGCAACACCTACTGGTATGTCACCGGCATTCCCGAACTGATGGCGATTGCCGCCGGACGCTTCCACCTCTATACGCAAGGAGGGACGTCATGAACCCCTTGCTCACCGCTCCCACCGAATTCGGCGCGTTGCTCCAGCGTTTCTTCACCGAGCGCTTGATCCAGCAACAGAACGTCAGCCCGCGAACAGTCGCTGCCTATCGCGATACCCTCAAGCTTTTGCTGAACTATGCGGGACGCGCAACGGGCAAGCCACCTGCCATGCTGGCACTGTGCAATGTCGATATGGCCTTGGTGCTGAATTTCCTCACGCATCTCGATACCGAACGGCACAACACGATTCGTACGCACAATGCACGATTGGCGGCGGTATGAGCTTTTGCCCACTACGTCGCCTCACAAGCGCCGCCTGCCCTGCATCTTGCACAACAGATTCTTGCAATACCTATGGAACGCTTCGAACGACCCATGCTTGAGTTTCTGTCTCGCGACGAGGTTCGCGCGCTGCTTGCAGCCCCGGGTATAGCGACCTGGTGCGGGCGCCGCGACACTGCCATGCTCACGACGCTTTACAACACAGGCGCTCGAGTTTCTGAACTGATCGGTATCCGGATGACCGATATCACGTTGGCGGCAACTGCCTCGGTGCGCCTGCATGGCAAGGGCCGAAAATAACGAACCGTGCCTCTATGGAAGGAAACGGCGAAGGAAATTCAACAGTGGCTGAAATACGCCGACTTGCATGTCGAGCAACCCCTCATTCCAAACCGCAGCGGATTGCCAATGACGCGCACCAATGTGGCCGAACGACTGAACCTGGCCGTCAGCACCGCGACAAAGATGTGCCCACAGTTAGCAGGCCGCAGGATCCAAATCGCTGAGGACTGGGCTGGATCGCTTACAATAGGAGTTGGTCAGTTTTGTACGAATCCCGGCCTTATCCTACTTCCTGAAGGTCTGGAAGGTGATAATTTTATTGAATTGACATTAAAGGCGTTGGCACAAACGCAGTCTCAACCAATGCTGACTGAAGCCATTGCAGAGAACTTTAGCCGTGGGAAAGGGGCAATGGCTGCGTTCGGAAAAGGTGAGCTTGATGGGTTAGTTAAAGATCGCAATGTAGCTGCTGCAGTTGTATCGGCTTCAGCATCTGAATTTATGGCGAACCCTATTCTGTCTCACGGGGTATTCGGGCCATCCGGTTTGATTGTCAGGACGCCGGATTCAGTAGCTATGATAGCTTGCGCCAAAGCGTTAATTGGGCAATTAACATGCACAATACAGATGGAAGAAAATGATCAAATACTTGTAGAAAAGCTGCTGCCGATCCTTGAACCCTGGATTCAAGTATTAAGTGCAGCACCGCTTGTTTCCAAGGCTCCTGAGTACTCGCCCCAGAAAACCTCTGCCGGTGTGCGATAGCCCAGCCGTTTCCTTGGCCGGTTATTCAGTTTGTTTACA
>Ga0307930_1001509_pt1 | contig 18476 bp, 14 predicted proteins | sample OrgLakmetageno46_FD_203161 | JGI IMG/M metagenome (GOLD analysis project Ga0307930, IMG submission 203161) | Saline water microbial communities from Organic Lake, Antarctica - #46 | ecosystem: Environmental > Aquatic > Non-marine Saline and Alkaline > Saline | place: Antarctica: Organic Lake...
GGTAGCGGTCCAAAGTGGCACGCTCCTCTTTGGTACTTCAAAAGTCAGTTTTTTTTGTTTTTTTTCGAACTTCTTCCTTTTTCGGCGGGACTTGTCCTGAAACTTTGTCGGCAACTCGGCAAATTACAGTACGTAGTAGAAGTTGTAGTATAGGCCGGCGCGAAGCATTTTCAGTTGCCCTGGGTGCGCCATGGCGGCGCAATGTTCAAGAAGACGCTCAAGGCCTTGCATTATGCTAGCGTTTGCTTCCTTGCTGTGGTGGTCAGCTACTGGACGGCGCAGGTGGGTCTTGAAGTAGCTTTTTAGCCGGGCATATTCAAAATATCTTGCCACAGAACGTGCCACGGCTTGTTTGATATTTGGCCGCGTAGGCTGAAGCAATACGTTGAAACCTAGCTGTAATGCTCTTAAAGAACATCATGCGCACCAGCCGCCATGGATGCATCGCATTCTTGGCGCAGCGCCTCTTGGGGTTTTGCCTCCTCAGCATCCCCCTCCCGCTGTTTTTTCAAGTGCTTCTCATCTCATTGATCATCACTGCATCACCCTCTCTTGCCTCACATCATTCTGTTTTTTTATGCTCATGTTTTGTTCATCGTTTGTTTTTGTGTAGCTGTGGGCCTATGGACTTTGATTGGTCTGATCCAGAGGTGCGAGCAATTAGGACGGCGCTCATTGTATAATGCCCGCTTACCGTGACCCAAATTATGCTTGACTGATTGCCGTGGCCGTCAGCGCATCCGCCTTATACTGCTAGATTGCCACTACATTCGCTATGATATGTTGTTTCTAGAAGTTTCTAGACACAGAGACTCTTTAAGTTTGTCGTAACACTCACCTTCGCGCACTCTATCCCCCCTCCCCCCCCTTCAACCTCAATCTCCATCTCGTGCCTACTAGGTCTCGGCCACTATTCCCGACGACTGCAGCGATTTAAACTTGTTCAACGCGCGCATCGGTGACGATGGCGCGAAAGCACTTGCGCTTGCACTCATGAACACTCAGGTGAGTGCTGAGGCTGTTGTTTTTCATTAGAAAAGTGTGCACGTTGCGTGATCCGAGGGAACATCGGTGGTTTTGCTCTCCGTACCTCATCCAGTCTTTGTTATAGTGCGGGCCACAATGTGGAAGTTTGAGCTTCTATTCATTACCGGTGAAGTTTTACGTGCTGAAATTCGCCATCTCTATTAATGCTTCTTCCCGACTCATCCTTCAATCTGGCGCAGGCGGAGATTGAGTCTTTGAATTTACGCGACTGCCGCATCGGCGACGCAGGCGCGGCTGCGATTGCCGCCGCCCTGGCTCAGAACAAGCACGTGCAGTTCTTGCAGTTGCGGGGCAACGATTTGGGGGACCGGGGCGCGGCGGCCATCGCGGGAGCGCTGCACACCAACACGGCGCTGATGGACGTGTATATGACGTGGCTGGACATTGGGGACGACGGGGCGGTGGCCATTGCCGACGCGCTGAAGAACAACCCGGATTCGTCGGTAAATATGTACAATCCGTTTGAATATTCCTAGTCCTGCTTGGCATACATGATTGTTCTTTCAAAAAAAAAAAGTTAAAAATACCGTCGCTGCTCCTTGTGGCTATTTTTTTTGTGCTTTTCTTCTTCTTTTAATACCAACAAATTTTCCAACCTTCCAATAGGTGCGCGTGCTGCATTTGAGTTGGAATCGAATTGGCTTAGACGGAGCCAAAGCATTAGCAGCGGCGCTCGATTCCAAAGCCTTGAAGTTGCGGGAATTGAACTTACAGAACAACCGGGCGATTGACAACGACGGAGCGATGGCGTTCATGCGGGCCATCGAACACAACCAACATTTGACCAAACTGTGGCTCAGCGGCACTCAGGTGACTTTGCGCGGTATTTTTCTTCTCGCCTTTCTTCCATCGCTGTCCCTGGCCTTTTTTTTGCCATTCTGGACTTTATCATTGACGTTTTTTTTTGTTTTTTTTTGTGCGCATTTTGATACATCGCGCGTCCATCTTAATCTTTTTAACGCTATTTTTTTAAAATTCAATTGAACCAAGGTCGACGACGCTTACGCAGCGCATTTGAATGCGTTGCTTGCGCGCGGCCCCGAGAGCCGAAAGCTGCTCGCTGAAGTGGCGGTCATGCTGGAAGACTGCGCACTTCTGGGAGTCCTAGACACGGTGCGTGAGGATATGATGATTAGATGAGGATGAGGATAGAAGAGAAAGAGTTAAAGTTTTGAATAGCAGCACGCGTCCTGTGATACACTCAGCTGACTGCCTTGTTCTCATCGTGTATTTTTCACTTCAAGAGTAGTTCGCTTTTATTTCTTCCATGTTTTTAGTTGCTGTTTGACCCTTGGCGACATTAATTGCCCTCGCTTCTCCTTCAACAAACCTTTCGTCCAATCTTCCAGGTTCATGAGGAATTGGGGGTAGAATCGCTCGAGGATTTAGCGCACGTGTCGAGAGTCGATTTAAAAGAAGTGCGAGGACTCAAACCGGTAAGCTTTCTTCGTGTTATTCCCACTAATATGTGTGCGTTACATGCATTGAAATTATATCTTGTTCTTCGGACATGCAGCCTTCATGACTAATAATTCCTTCTTGATCTCATTTCATTCTTTTGCTTGTTGACTACTGGCCACGTATAAACAGGTGCAGCGGAACAAGTTGATCAAGTGCATTTGCGCGGTGGTGATTGGCGGAGAAGCACTAGTAATGGAAGACGCCACCATGTGCCCTGGCCGAAGCCCTTAAACTACTTCTACTAATATACGTATAGAGCACAGAAAAAGCAGAAGTGGAAGAGTGAAGAATGCTGCGAGTGAAGCATGCATGCTCGAGAGCGAGACCGGGGGTTTGTGGAGTGAAATTTCGGAATGGAAAGAAAACAGCTGTCAGCAAGCAATGGGCGCATGTACGATAATTTTGTCACCCGAAGAGAAGCCGCAGTGTTAGGTATATCGGGCTGTCGGCTGTCCCCACAACGAGCTCAATAGACTAGGCCGACTAGGCCTCATAGGTGAGGCCTGGAAATCCTTAGTATGGAAGTAAAAAGAAAAAAAAAAGAAGGAGAAATCGAAGGAGAAAAAGAATAAGCCAGGACAATACCAGATACAGACGCCAGTGTGAAGTGTCTCCTCGCTTCACTAGGCCACAACCCTATACCTATTAAACTACAAGCATATTGCTGGTCGGAAATTTGTTTTTTTTTTAGAAATAAAATATAAAAATAAAAAAGTACCGACAGGCCTGCATACTACAATGAAGTCATTCAATTGCTTTAAATCAGCCAGACATCCATAGCGTGTCGATTTCAAGCATACAACACACTAATCACACACACGCACAAACAAACAAATAGATGGCGCCAAGTCTACATCAGTAGAGTTCGAGAGGTGCCTTTTCGCATCCATGCTTGCCTTTGTGCTCATCGAATAGTCTCAAGAGCTCGGCTACATACCTGAGTGAATCAGAGCAAAGCATCCATCAAACGTTAAGCACAAATTTATTCTTGTGGGATAAGGTTAATCAATGCTCGGAAAAATCCAACGAACCGTTTGTGAGTTGCTTCTAACAGCGCTGGAGTCAGGTCCGACTCGGAGGTGCGTGGGCAAACAACCTAGAGAGCACAATGCCGAAACCCACACACTCAGGTCATCCGAACGACACGAAAAGCAAAAATAAAGGAATTAAGTTCCAAGGCAGTTCAAATCATTTGTATATTCTGCTGATGGTCAATTTCGATCCGCAATCACCCTTGAAACTCCTTCTAAAGTCCTCCTCCTAAAACAATTCGAAACCATAAGGGCGATGCTAAAGTCTCACCGGACGCCCGACATAGGTGTGAAGCTCGGCGCCTTTCTGCGGCATCAAAGGCGCCCACCAGCGGCCAAGTGGGGCCACTACAGGGATCCCACGCCGCGCCAGCGCCCATCGCAGCGAGTTCGGTATCCAGGAGGGCACCAAACACGCGTAGGAACTTGCCTCACCAAACGAATACACCGGGTGAATGGTGTAGCCGTGCTGGAGCGCGAGCTTGATGAAACCTAGCCGTTTCCGTATGAAGACCGCTTCTCGTCCCGGTTGAGCCAGGCTAGCTTCCTCAATTCCTCCCGGTAATAACGCCAAGTGCTTGCGCTGCTGCATGCATGCGACCACGCTCGCTCTCGAGGCGGACCTGATGTTGCCGAGCGCAACGACCAAGTGCCGAAACACGGGCGCATGAAAGAGGGGCCCCGCCAGAAGAAACTTGACTCCCTTCTCTGCGAGGCCGGGGTGCAAGACTCCGTGGCTACCGCTAAACGCATGGCAAAAGACCCCATGCGGGCTGTAGGCCAAAAGGACTGGGTGCTTTTCAGCCTCGTCGAAGTTTGGAGGGTGCTTCGGGTCTACTTGAAAGGAGGTGGCGGCAAAGGCACGGCTGCTCGGGCAGTGCATCATCATCCATTGGTGGATGCGAGACCACGGGAGCATCTTCCATAATGGAGTGTACGGCAGCGCTAGGAAGGCTAACACCCATGCCACAGAATACCACTGCTGGCTGTACAACTTGGCTAGCCCAAAGGACAGAACAGCAGGCGGCCCCACAGACCACGGCATCGCCCCTATACGCACATGTACCGAAAAATAGGAGTAAGATCACAACGAATAGGCGTGATGTGAAGCCCTATTCTAGCGTGAAGCAACTGAACAGGTTTGGCAGAAAGGGCGTGATGTTTGAACAACTACCGTAGTGGACGATGAAGAACGACTTAAGGAAGCCCTTCAGCCCCGGTGAATCCGGGACAGCCGCTAACGTCATACAGTCTACAAAAGTTCAAGCATGTACTAGTATTGCTCGAAGCAAAGCAGGCTTAGATTAGCGTTGGTAAGAGGGAGGCTGGCTACTGAAGAGCTTCGAGCTTCGAGCGTGAAGAGCTCTGAAAAAATACGTATATACGGACAACGTTTCCAGCAGCTACTCATGTAGTACTACAGAGTACTAGTACGTACTACTCTCCCCTGTAACTGTAACCTTCATTATTCTGTTCTGTTCTTTTGGCTGGCTGCCTTCTACATTTATAACATTCAAAGCTACGGTATATGCGGCGCCCCACAAACCCTAAAAAAGAAAATTGAGTGAAAACTAAGCCGCAGTTTGAAATCCACCAACATCCTAGGAAATGGGATTTCGGGCGTGGGATTGCCGGATTGCCGATGTGTAATTCTTTAGTCTTCAGTTCCAGTCTATACGTGCTATACGTGCTGCGTGCTAGTGCGCTAGTGCTACGTGCTACTTATTCGATGGAGATACGGGGACTAGGCACTGAAGTCAAGTTACGTACGACTTCCTGCGAAAACCTCAATCTCAAATGGCCCGCGGCTCAAATTCAAATAGCAAAAACCATAACCATAGCCCAGCACCCAATTCCCAAGTGCCACTTAGTAATTAGATAAATAAATTATGCATCATATTAAATTTAGAGGGCTGACGTTTACCAGATTTCCATAACATAGACCACAGGGAAATCCATCAGCGTTCAATGGTACAAAAACGGCTGGTTCTAAGGTTTAAAAAGTCTCAGGAATGCGCACTCCGCGGTCTTCAAACATGCCCTTCACGGCTTTTTTCGCAGCTTTGTTTTTGTAGGGCGGCAGCCGCGCCACCACTTCCGCGCCAGTGGAGGTCGCAATCACGTAGTCTACCACTGCCCCTGCCACTCCTCGCTGCCGTGCCGAAGGGGCCACCAGCATTTTCGACATTTCCACCACTTCTCCTGCGCTGCTACTCACGCTGCCGCTACTACCGCTACTACTGTCGTCGACCGGTGGTCCTGCGCGCACAACAGCTACCACTCCACCAAATCCACGCGTCAGCTCCGCCAATACCCAATGCCCTGCTTCAGTAGGGGTGTTCTGTGATCCGCTGGGGAGGCCAGCATTGGAAGCCCAAGCAAGACCAGCGATCTTTTTCAAGTCCGACGGCATTGCCCGCCGCAAGGTCAAAGACAGGCCGCCTTTGGTTTCGCCGCGAGCCTTAACCCCCGGTGGGGCCCGCGTTTTCCCTGTAGGCGTTTCGAGAGCAGAAGAAGGTGTATCAATGCCAGTTATTGCACCCGCGTCGTCGTCAACATTATTGTCGTCGTCCTCCACAGCACCGAGAAGGTCGTCGTCTTCAACTCCGAGCTCGTAATCGTCGTAGTCGCCGTCGTCGCCCACGCCCAAATCGTTCATGTTGGCCTTCAAGTCGGCCGCGATGAGATCCTCGAGGTCACTGTCAAATGCTCCACCGTCGATCCAATCTTTTTCGTTTACGCTGGCTTGTGGCGAGCTTGATTTCGTCGATGTAGGCATGTCGGGCAAGGTGTCATCGCCTTCATAATCTTCGTCGTCATCATCGCCGTAAAAGTCAGTGGGTTCTACCCGTGATGGCGTGCTGCCTTCCTTTACTGATACCTTTTTAGCCTTAACTTTGGTTGCATCCAGTGATTTGGCAGCAGGAGGAGATTTCTTTGGTGCTTTCTTTGGTAGTTTCCTAGGCGCAGTTTTGACTTTCCTAGGCTGCACTAGCTCTCCAACATCAAACGTTTCACTGTTTACAAGTACTTGGTCGCCCTCGCGCAGCTTCCGCCCTCGTCGCGTTTCAGTGAGGCCATTGACAGCCACTTCGCCTTCGGCTACTAATGCTTTAGCGTGGCCACCGCCATTGGCAACATCTACAAACTTCAAGAACTGGTCTAATTTGATTAGATACGGTTCTTCGGCAGGGCCCTGGAGTAGCTCATCATCCGAGAGCGCCGGCAGAAAATGTGACCGACTTCTTGTAATTGGCAAGAGCCACCCATGGCTGGGAAGGCACCAGCTCAGCCCGAGGGCAATTCTAAACAGCATAGAGCCCACAGCTACTTATTCCGCGATTGCAGGTAAAAGCAGGCGGTGAGCGGTGAAGTCGGTGAAGCTGCAGCGCAGCGAGCTGGAGCGTGAAATTTGACCTATTTCTCGAATATAGTATCCTGGCCTGAAGTCGGAACAAATTATATTACCCGACAAAAAATGCCAACGCCACCTTTAGGCTTATCTTTGACGTGCATCCGATAAGCCTCCACGGAGGACAGTGAGCTATGGTTCGCTTTTATTCTACTAGTGCACTACTTGCGGTGTGTTGCTGCTGCCATGGGCTAGACCCATACACTTCGGACCGGCGTAATGACCCTCCCTCGGACGCTGCCTTTACGGCAACGGCACATGGAGCACCTCTTGATGCACACCGTAGGGATATGTTCAATCTAGCGTTCGGCCCAGAAAGTACCTCACAAGGTATGTGTTACATACGTGCAAATTCAATGTCACGCAGGAGAATATATGTCGACAATATGAAGTATTCAACCCATGCTAGACCGACTCCGCCTGTGGTAGAGTTCGTGTCTTGCGTATGTGTGCCACGGCGGACCATACTTATCTACCACCATTCACACCACTACTAAATACTACATAATTTCCTACCTATCTTCCTATATGCTTTTATTGGGATTTTATTGAAAATTGTGGGTGGAATGGGTTATGGTGTTTTGGGTTGGTAATGGTTGGTAGAGATTGATACTACCGCCGTGGCAATGTGTTCGTTCTCCTAACCACGTTTCAAATTATACGCTTCTTGTGTGTTGTGCCTGAAGTCACACCGCCAGCCCGCATGCACGCGACGCTAACCGCAGTGGGGTCGCGGCTTTACTTGTTTGGCGGTCTCGCGGCGCAGAAGCCTCGCGGCGGTTCGCAGTACCTCAACGACTTCCACGTGTTCGACGCGCGCTTGGGCCGATGGGCGCCGGAGCTGGCGCGCCCCTATTGCTGCGACGACAACGCTGTAGTGGACTCCTTGGGCCCTCGCCCGAGCCCTCGCTCGCAGCACGCAGCCGTGTTCGACGGTGGTCACCGAGTGTGGATCTTCGGAGGCATGAGCGACCGCGCTGGGTGGTCAGGCAACCTCGGGAGCCGGGACCCGTATCCTCAGCGCTATGGTACTGCGCAGAAGAACTCCTTTCACGGCGGTGTAGCAGGCGCCTGGCAAGGCTATGCCCAAGGAGCTGGTGTCGGTGACGGCGTTGATAACGCCGACGAAAACAAGAACTTGGGGCCGCTGTACCTCAATGACTTGCATTACTTTGATGCCGCACCAGACGTGGCTGGTGGCGACGGTGCGCCCTTCGCCGAAGCTGGTATCGCCCAAAATTAAAATACCTCAGGGCACATAGTTCGCAACAAATGCTCACACAAATGCACGAAATGGCAGGCTAACATTAACCACTCATGTGTGTTTGTACCTAGATAGATGCCTTACGTCAACCACCTCCGTGTGCATGTGTGTGTGCTGTTTTGACCTTTGGGGGTTGCTGTTGTCTTCAACAGGCCGCATGCGTTGGTCAGGGCCCTTGTCGGTAGCTGGCAGCCCACCGCCACCACGCGCGAGTCACGCTATGGTTCTTCTAGTCGACTCGCCCCCTCCTGCTACTACCCTAGACCCACCGCTCGCGACTGCTAGCAAAGGGCAAGCCCCCACTCCTGGCGCTGCTTTATATGTGTTTGGGGGCCGGAGCGGAAGCCGGTTGTTGAATGACTTGCATCGCTTCAACTTGCATGATATGACCTGGTATGCGGAGAGAGATGGCCCTTATCCTGTGCTTTCAAAATTCCTCTTTTTGGTATTTTACTATTTTTTTATTTGTCTGTATTCCTTATTAAAGCCAAATTCTTAGCCTGAAGAAGCAATGCTATATGCCAATTCAGTTGTATGCCATTCTTCAATATGCGTACGTGACATTGCAGGTCTGCAGTAAAAGAGTTATCTGGAGCCGCGCCATCTCCGCGGCATTTCTTTGCTGCTTGCGCTGGTGCAAACCATGCTAGCTTATACGTTTTTGGAGGATTGTGGCAAGCAAAAGCAACTCCTGAACCACCAACCTCAAATGGCCTGGACACTCTGGTTGAAACCCTCAGCCACACTCAGATGGAAGGAGGAGTTGAGACACCAGGCGGCGCGAGCCACCACGACAGTTACGATAGTTATACTCACAGCATGAATTCGTCCTCCTCTAGCAGCAGCGCTGGTGCAGTCAACGGTGGACAAGACGGCCGAGTGGCTTTAGCACTTAACGGTTTGTACGAATTCAGCGCCCGCACTCAGACGTGGCGTCATATAGCAGGTGCTACCTTGCCTGTGCCCTTGGCACGCCATTCTCATCTCCCCGAACCTCATCGCTTGCCCAGCCCTCGGTATGAAGCCGCATTGATACCGGTCGGAAACGCCGCAGCCTGGGTAAAGGCCACCGGTGGTGATAATAATAGCTATTCCAGTAATGATGGGACTAGCAGTGCTAGCAGTAGCAGCAGCGGAAGCAGCGCTAGCGTTGCAGGATTGTTGTTGATGGGTGGCGTAGACGGCGGGTATGGCCTCGATTTCGACGACGCCTCCCTGTTTGACGTGTCCAAAAGTGCGTGGCACGCCAACCCGTTCACTGGTCTGGCTGATTTGGACCAAACCAATGCGGCTAGAGGGAACAGCGCGTTCACTGCTTGGACCGGCCAAGACGACTACACCGCAAGACAAGAACTGAACGCGGAGCCTGAGTTGTCGCACAATAACGCAGGTGCAGTGGTAGGGCGTAGCCATGCTGATCCGTCATCACTAGCAGCTGATGAAGCGATAGCAGCTGCAATTGCAGCAGGAGGAGCGCCTCCTCTTCAGGGCGGGCGGCCAACCGAAGTCGGCTCGCTCAGCACTGCTGCCACCACCAAGGGGGGTACTACGACTAGTCGCAGCGGCACCGAGAGCTACCTGTTGAATCGCAAGTCGCCGTCGGCTTTGAGCAACCGCCCGGAGCCGCGCGTCGGGCAAGCGTGGTGCGTGGCAAGCGACGGTGCGAGGCTCTTCGAGTTCGGCGGGCGGCTGGCGCAAGTGTCACCAACTACTAGTAGTGCAAGAACCACGTCGGCTGGTTCTGAGACAGCACCCTCAACGGCTGTGAATGTAGTCAGCGACTTGTACATGTACAGCGCCTCTGTGGAACCGGCCTGGGAAGGTCGCCCTCACGGGCAAGGCGCGAATCAAGCCGCTTTAGCAGCGGCGGAAGGAACCACCACTTCCATTGACGGCGATGAAGGCTACGATGTGAGGAGCAGCACGAGCAGTGGGGACTGGGCTGGTCCGGGCGCGTTGAACGGTTGGCAGAGAGATGGCACCAGCCGCCAAGGGGAGCTGCTCGGCGCTGGGCCCTGGACCAACGGAGGGCCTTGGCAAGGAGACGCGACGCGGCAATCGGCGGACCGTGATCGCCCGCCAAACCTGGCACAGCCACCGCGCGGCCTGTTCGTGTATGCCGGGGCTGTTCGCGGCGACAGAGGTGCCATTGTGTGAGTTTTGAGCCTACTATAGTGGACCTCCGCGAACCATAATTCCATTTCGTGCCTCATCACCAAAAACCAAAATGATGTCTATGCAGCCATACAGTGATAACTAACGCGAGGTTGATCAATATTCCCAAGCAAAAAAGTATAAACCATGCGTTATTGCGTTAATAGGAAATAGTTGCATAGAAGTTCAATAATTAATAAAATTATTCTATATGGGGTTTTCAGAAGTTAATATTCAGGGTTGCGATTCCCGTTTCCGCGGAATTCCCGCGCGGTGGCTAAAAATTTCACTTCGAATGCTACTTCCGCGGTTTTCCGCGAGTTTTCCGTGCCGTGGTCATAGAGGCACTGCTAAAATCCCGTCGCGGAAATCACGTCTGATTAGTAAAATTTTATCTTTGAATTTTGAATTCCGCGGAATTTCCTGCGGGAATCCTGACCTAGGTTCTAATTGCTCGTCGTAGTTGTCGTTGTAGTCAAAAGGAATATCCATTCGACTTCGCAGGGCAAGATCCGCGACCCGCCTTATCAACAATCAATCAAAGAAAACGAGTGCCCGGTTGGTCCTCATGTAGCTCGAGGGCCATTTTCTAGTGGAAGCAACATTTTCAGCTCCGAAAGTTCTTGCTATTAAGGCTGCAGCCCATTCAAAGCCAACCTCTGCCTATTCCTATCTCGGCATAGGCAAGCTGCTTGATTCACTTCCCTTCTATTCACTTCATCCATCACCTGCCCATCCATTTGAACACTTGCTTCACCACCCCTGCTTCCCACTTCACCGGCTGGTTGAACACCGCGCCGCTTTCCGCGTCTTCGAGAGCTGCAGCTAACCGCGTGCCCTGGTCCATCGCTCGCTTCGCGTCCAACTCCGCGGCGGCTTCGGCTCCGCCAATCAGAAAGTGCGGTATATGCGCCGCTTGCAAGCACGGCTGTAAGGCTTTCAGCGGCTCTTGCCCGGCGCACACCACCACATGGTCGACGGGCAAGACCATGTCGCGCGTAGAGCCATCGGACGCTTCGGTTTCCCCTAGTTCCGGCTGCAAGGGGCGCGGCCAGTCTCCTTTCTTGGGTTTCGACAAGCGTATGTGAAGACCTGCGTCGTCCACCTTCAAGTACTCCTTCACGCCACCCCACATGTGCACCCCGCTCTTTTTCAACGTCAGTTTGTGAATCCACCCTGTGGTTTTGCCCAGTCCCGCGCCCGGTTTTCCCTTGCTCCGCTGCAGCAAAAACACTTCTCGCTCGGAGGCCATTGGTTGCTCAAAGTCCTTTGGGCCGGTGATGCCGCCTCGCTTGGCAGAGGTCATGTCCACCCCCCAAGTGTTCATGAACTCAGCTACCGACTGCCCTTCGGGCGCTCCTGACGACACACTCCCCGAAGTCGCGTGTGCTGCGCCAGAACTGCCAGTAAGGGGCGTGTGGGTCAAGAATTCGCTCACATCGAACCCAATCCCGCCTGCGCCCACCACCGCGACAGTTTTTCCGACGGTGACTTTCCCGGAGAGCACGTCTGCATACGCGACCACCTGTGCATACACGCATTTCAAAGATGCCACAAAGAGTGAAAAAAAAAAGAGTGAGTACGAAAATTAGAACATGCTCGTTGACATTTTCTGCTGAGATACACTGGAACTCAGTCCGTGCGTATCGCATCGAATGAGAAGAAGGCAAGAACCAACCCCCGAATCGAAATCCAGACAACCCGAAACCCATTCAAGTACCTTCGGGTGGTCTGCGCCTGGAATGGTCAAAGATCTCGGCACTACACCGGTAGCCAAAATCACTTTATCAAACGGATCTGCGCTGCTGCTGCTGCTGCTGCTAGTCAAGTCTTCTTCGGTTACGTAATGCCCCAGCCTCAGAGCCACTTTCCCAAAATGTGCCCCGCCTTCTTGTTGGCTCTTCGCTTCGCTACTCGCACTGCCATTACTCGTAGCGGGAGCTAGCTTTGCCAGTCGGTCTTGAAAGTACCGCAACGTTTCGTAAAACTCTTCTTTGCCGGGCACTTGCTTCGCCAAGTTGAACTGCCCGCCGATGTTCGGAGAAGCGTCAAAGAGGGTTACCGCGTGCCCTCGCTCCGCGGCCGTGCAGGCGGCCGCTAAACCCGCCGGCCCCGCGCCGACCACTGCCACTCGCAGTTCCGCACCCGGTGGCACACTTTTGCGCACGGCAGGGCCCAAGTCCTTTTCGTAGCCGGCAATGGGGTTCACTAAGCACGACGCCGTCATCATCTAGATAAAAAAGGGGGGGGGAGATAAGATATGTGTATTAAGCAGCAAATGCTGTGTATTAAGCAGCAAATGCCTGCAAACACGCGTATTGAAGTCTGCGATAATGTTTCAAAACGCTTACGTTGTATGGTGAATTCATCGGAAACCAAAATGGAATAAACTACGAGCACACCTTGAAGGTGTGGTCCAAGCAAGCTTGGTTGCAGCCGATGCAAGTGTTGATGCTGGCCACGTCGCCGCGCGCAGCCTTGTTCATGATCTCGGGGTCCGCTAAGAAAGGCCTCGCCATGGAGACCAGGTCAGCCTCGCCGTTGGCCAGCACCGCTTCCACCTGAGACGAGAACCAAGGAAGCTTAGATACGTGACTAGCGGAAAGAAAAGGGCACCCTTCATCAGTGCATTCGCATACATGCTCACACAGACACCTTCTTCGGTTAAGACTTTTCCAAGTTTTGATACAAGAAACTTCCTTGCAAATTTAGAGCTACATTTATGCATACCGTCTCGGGCATGTTGATGCGGTTGGTCGCGCAAAGGGGTACTGTGAGCCCGCCTTCGGCTTTCAGTTTTTTGGTGACCCAGCTCCAGGCGCCCCTCGGCACGGAGGTGGCGATGGTGGGAATGCGCGCTTCGTGCCACCCAATCCCCGTGTTGATGACGTCGACGCCGCAGGCCTGTTGTGCATAGTAAGACACCGACGCAAAGTATAGGAGAAGAAAAGAACGAGGAGGAGGAGTACGAAGAAATTTGAGGTCAAGCACACAGTCATAAAGAACAATATTTGGGATCGGAGCACTGGGAACCACCAGCACACACCACGACTATGACTACCACAACTTGTACCTCCAGTTCTTGGCCCAGTTGAATCACTTCCGGCCACGTGGAGCCTCCGTCTACCAGATCCAGCATAGAGAGTCGAAAAATCACGACAAAGTCGTCGTTGACCGCTGCTCGCGTGGCCTTTACGATTTCGGCAGCAAGCTTGATGCGATTCTCGTATGCCTGTGTATAGGTTTCAAAATGAAATAAGAATAGTAGGTGGCACTGATACGCAGTTCGTTGCACAATCTGGTGTGCTTCCTCTGATTGTAAACCCTCAGCCCAACACCATAGGACCAGTGACTCACTGCAGGAAAACTTTTGCTGCGCTCTGGTGCTCCTGACTACTCCCTACTTTAGGATTCGTTATCACTTACCCCGCCCCATGAATCAGTGCGCTTGTTGGTGCGAGAAGCAATGAACTGGTTGATCAAGTAACCCTCAGAGCCCATAATCTCCACACCATCGTAGCCTGCTTCAGCTGCCAAACTAGCACTTTTTGCATAGGCCGCAATTGTGTCCAAAATCTCTTGGTGCGAGAGTTCTTTGGGCGTGAACAGCCCGATCGGTGCTTTGATGCTCGAGGGCGCTACGTTCAGAGGGTGGTAACCGTAGCGGCCCGAGTGCAAAATTTGCATGGCAATTTTGGCGCCAGGGTGTTGGTGCACGGCATCAGTCACCACTTTGTGGGCAGCTGCTTCACTTTTTGACGTCAGCTTCGCCGCAAACGGGCTCACCCAGCCAGCGCGGTTCGGAGCAATCCCGCCGGTGACAATCAGGCCTGCGCCGCCTGCGGCCCGCGCCTCGTAGAACGCTGCCATGGCGTCAAGCTTACCTCCGTGTCCTTCCTCAAGCCCGGTGTGCATTGATCCTAACACGTTATGAAAATGACACTAACTCTACGGAGAGGAAAAATTTGGGCTTATCATTGTTGGAGTGGTGTCAAGAGGGAAATTGGATCTTACCCATGATCACTCGATTTTTCAAAGTGACGCCGTTCTTCAGTGCTAGTGGTGCCATCATATGAGGAAATTGACCTGTTCAGATGTATGTTTTATAATAGTGATATACTCTGGAAGTTGAATGGATTTGTGTTATTCACGACATTGGTGCTACTTCTCAACGGTGGCAATTCCCGAGTCAAATAATGATCTAGCCTTTACTACCAGAAGTTTGCGAAGCCGATGTTGGAGGCATGCTAGAAAATCTTTGGCGAACGCTTCGACGAGCGCATGCTCTTAAACCAAGCATGATTCTTGAGCCCAGAGCTGCAATTTATAATTGTTCCCCTTGCCTTCTTCTTGAAGAAGTTTTAGCAGCGGGCGGAACTCGAACGTCTGAGAAATCCGAGTGAGAATTTGAGTCCGAGCGACCAAAAATTTACGGGCCGAGTCCCGAGTGAGCTCCGAGTGGCCTCCTCTTGCAGCGCCCGAGTCCCGAGTGAGCCCCGAGTGGCCCAAGCCGCAAACGGCCGAGTCCCGAGTGAGCGAGGAAAATACTCGGGACTCGCTCGTAACTCGGAGGACTCACTCGGACCCCACTAAACGCAAATGGCCATCTCAGGTGTGTTACCGGAGTGACAAATGGACGTGCAGAGCATCCTACTTTTTTTTTGAGAAGTGCTGCTATAGAATAGTTAATGAGTTCGAGCACACGCCATTGGTTATGCCAGTTGTGTGTCGCGCGAGCATAACATCTGATTCAGGAAAACCTGATAGCTGCGTTATACTAAGCCGTGTGAGTCGCTTGCTTCTCCACACTTGAAGTTCGAAATATAAGTGGGCTAAGTCAATTCTACATGCATAAGGGGTCGGCCTGTGTGTATTGTAATATTCGTTTACTTGCACCTCAACCCGCAGCACCGGCGTTGTCACATTTGGTTTTGTATTAGCCTAGTTCTAATTGGAGTTATATTTATATCCTCTACATCACTTATTGTGGTTTGTGTACATTCATGCATTCTCATATATAATATTCCGGCTCCTTCCCTAGAGAGGCCTAGGTTAATTCAGTAACCATCAGAGGAGAGATTTCATCTGTATTGATTATAAGCGGGAAAATAATTTTACCGGCTTGATGTCTTGATGCTTCCTGCCCAAGACAAGTACACACCGCGACAGAGAAAAACGAGTCCCGAGTGAGCTCCAAGTGGCCTCTTCCTGCAGCGCCCGAGTCCCGAGTGAGCCCCGAGTGGCCCAAGCCGCAAACGGCCGAGTCCCGAGTGAGCGAGGAAAAAACTCGGGACTCGCTCGTAACTCGGAGGACTCACTCGGACTCCACTGAACGAGTTCCGAACACTGAGTTTTAGTGATGAGAGAGTTCAGATGTCAACCATCCGGACATCCGGACCTGATGAGCTGATCCACCTTCTATTCTTCTTCCTCACTCTCTTCTTTCCATCATATCTGCCCCTTCTTGTAATTTTGGGGATGTCCGAATGTAGTATCTGCAAGATACAACCACCAGAAGACCAGAACTAGACCCAGAACTCAACAACTGGCACGCTCCATTTCATTAGGGGCTATAGATACAGGGCTGGCATAAACAGGAACAGGTGTTTTTTACAAATCGAAAAAAACATGTTCGTAACACCTGTTTTTTACCTGGGTGCTGTATAAAACAGGTCGACTACGGCACTAACGCACAGCATTTGAAGCCTTGTTAACCTCTTCTCAAGAGGGCTATCGGGGCCAGTTGGTCTTATTTTATTGACTCCCTTGCCGCTGGAGAGTGTTTAAAACACCTGTTTTTTTCCAAATCGCCCCAAACAGTGTTACAAACCAAGAGGTCAGCAAAGGGACCACAAACTGCTATCTGCCTAGGTGGGTGGGTGGTCTTTGACCGGCCAGCCAAAGAAAAACGCCAGTTTTTTTTTAACCCCCGTCAAGGAGGGAATCGTAATACTGTATACGAATGGTGATATCCAGTTGTACTTCGGCTGTCTTCAGTCCTCAGTTCACACTCGAGAAAGGCCAAATACTTATTGGTATCACTGGCCATTGAACTACTAAAAATAGGCACCACGAAATTTCAAAGAGAGGCTCAGCCAGTTGTTCATTAGGTATTGAGTTACAAAAGGCATTAGGCAGTAGGCAGTAGACCAAACTGCACTGCAACACCAGGATTTCGCCGAAGGAAAAGCGAAGGTTCCTCGCTTCACGCGCCCACGAGATGGAGCAACGGAATGCTTTCTATTACTCAGAAACAGGCATAGCGTCGGCGACCTAAGCGTAAGCGCTGTTGCGTGTTGTTTTGCCAGTTTGCCAGGTATGGCGCTGATGCGCTGATGCGAGGTAATATAGAATTTCCCGTGGTGCTCGTGTGCAAGAGGAGTATTTAAACCAAGAGGGGAGCTTAAGCAATAAATTCAGACTAGTTTAAGCGAGTTCAAGGATGAATAGCACTTCCCTTCCCTGTGCGACTGAGGTTAACATTTCCGGGTAATTTCTTGTTTCTGGCTCCGACCGAGCTCGGTGTCTCATAAGTACTTGCACTTGCCAAGCCCGTCCGCATCGAATAACTTCTTAGATGCCACTCTTGTTTGGCTTTCAGCGCCAGCAATGATGGCGCTGGCAATTAAGGCAGCAGAAGGAATTGAGAGAGTGGGAAAGGAAACAGTAGCAGCTCTGTCATCTGCCATCGGCAGTTCCCACATCACCGCTGCCATTCCAAAATTTGTTAGTCATTAGTCCAATCTAGTCTAGCCTACTTAATAGGGTCGGACATTGAAGAAGGCTCTAAAGTGCAAAGGACTACCGGTCAACTTCAAGGAATGGCGTGCCATAGCAGAAGATAGGTCGGAGTGGAGATCACTGACGTACTCGAAACCTATGCCTCCTTCCGAGAATTGATCCTACGGGGTTCATGAGAGTAAAGATGAATATTGCATTGCGCAAAAGGACACTCAGCCCAGTCAGACTTGTTCTGGAGGATTCATCAAAACGCAGCTTTATGCTGTTTGTTGTTGTTTCTTTGCAATTGGGGAGTATAATCTAATCTAATCTAATCTAATCTAATACTCTACCAAAACAAATATAGACAAATGCACAACAACCATAGAGGCACAGTGAGCTGCATTTGCGCCAGAAAATTCGCTCTGGAGGGCCAATTAGCTCCAGGCGCCTTTCCTCCGAACAAGTCGGCGGGACTAAGTCGTTCGTTCGAGTGTCGCGTCCCAGGTCCACGAGGCATATCTCTGGGCTAGTTTTTTCCCCAGCAGGCACCGTCTCAATGCTTTTCTCAGGCGCCGGGCGCCAGCTGATCTCAGCATCGCCTGTCCTCTTTTTTGCTAACCAAGTATGGGTCACGTAGCTGTAATGCTGTAGGCTGTGCGAACACGAATGTTCATAGGCCTACGAATACCTGGATGCTTCTCCGATCCAGGAGCCGTACTCAGCGAGGTCGAACCAAAATCGGATTGTGTTCAGGCTCAGACTCAGTTGCTATCCGAGTTGATAGGAATTTCTCACAGATCCTCCTGAACCGAACTCCTCTACTCCAAGTCCAAGGTCATACCTACCCCACTGATAGAATGCTTTACCCATCGAGGAGCTGCGAGCCTAGGCCCACTGGGATGAACAGAGACACGAAAAAAGTGAAAGCACGGGAAGATGCAGTGGATTCGTTTCGCGTAAATTATGCACAAGTTTAGTGGCTATGCGGGTGACGGGTGTCGGGAAACTCACCGTCAGCACCCGCGAGTCCTAACGAGGACGTTGATCGATGGAATTTATCTAGATGATCGTACTCCTTCGATGCTCTCTCTACGGCAATAGCATTCTACGATAAGTTGCCATCGACGATCGTAACGCCCAGCCTCCTTACTGAACCACGTCCGGTCACGTTGTTGGAGACGGGATAAACGAAGATATGGCGGTAATGTGGGCAATAGAGTCACCTCTGCGAGTCTCTTCCGTCGCTTGGGCATTCTTGACATCGACAGTTACTTTCATAATCGTATCCTTCGTTGGGCTGGCCACGTCGCACGCATGCCCATGAGCCGGGCGCCACGACAATTACTAACTGGTTGGGTATCGCATTCTCGACCGGTTGGTTGTC
>Ga0307930_1001511_pt1 | contig 18466 bp, 7 predicted proteins | sample OrgLakmetageno46_FD_203161 | JGI IMG/M metagenome (GOLD analysis project Ga0307930, IMG submission 203161) | Saline water microbial communities from Organic Lake, Antarctica - #46 | ecosystem: Environmental > Aquatic > Non-marine Saline and Alkaline > Saline | place: Antarctica: Organic Lake...
GAACACACAACTACGGCCGAGGAGTGCTCCGGTGCGAGTCATGCTCGACTGAGTATGTCCCTCAGGTACTGTACGACGCGGACTGCAGGCCGTGGACCGCACTGGAAAATGCAAGCTCTCAATTGGATCTTGAACGCGCCGTGATGTTCAACCGAAGTGTTGTGCTTCGGTCGGATGTGCAATTGACAAGCGGAGTCGCTTTGCTGACGACGTGGCGTGACCGCAAGCCGTTGCCCCGAGGCCTTGTCTTCGACGGTCAAGTAAGCTAAAGTCTTGTTCTACTGAATTAATTAGTTCTTATACCTCTCGCACTCAATCAATTCGGTTCTGTATTTCTGGTTATTACGATCGAGTTCTTCACTTGAGTATTTCTCAAATTGTGTGCCCTGTATTGCTTTTGCCGCGGTGATTCTTCTCTCTAGGACCTCTACAAAGTCGACGGTCAGGATTCGGTGCGTTGTTTCTTTTTCGATGGAGACGGAATTGAAGTTACGTTCATTGGCTTGACCATTACCAACGGCTATGCTTCATCAAGCAGCCCTGATGGTGCGTACGGTGGGGCGGTACACACCACTAGCACAAGTGTGTCGTTGACCTTCACAAGCTGCACTATCTCTAGCAGCAGTGCGACATATGGTTCGGGTGTGTACGTTGGGAGCTCGGCGATGCTAGTCATGGACTTTTGCACATTCTATTACAACCGTGGAGCGAGTGCAGGCGGCGGATTATACTTCTCGGGGTCATCGGCGACTTTGTCACACTTGACTTTCTCGACGAATTATGCAGCCGCTGGTGGCGGTGCATACTTGACTACTGGCGCTGTTTTGTTGGTTGGCTACGCGTTTGAGAGCAACACAGGATCGGTGGGTCTGGACTTGTTTGCGCACAGTAGCAGCGCATTGACGCTTGAAAGTAGCTGCGACAGCGACACTTATAACTATGGGCGCAACCTGTTGGAGTGCTCCGGATGTAGCGTGCCGTTTTTACCTGCTCAGTATGATATTCAGTACGTGTTTCCTTCACCTGTACCTACGTTAGCGCCAGTGACATCATCGTCATCAGCTCCAACATCGGCTACAAATGGCACAGTACCCGTGCCTCCATTGAACTGGTGCGCAATAAGCACACCTGGAATCGAGGTTGACAGCCAAAACTCTCTGGCTGCATCGATTGTGCCGAACCGCACCGTGTACCTGAGTGCAGATGTGTACTTGAGCTCGACACTGTATCTGTTGATTGGTGTGAACGAGAGGCTGGACGGGTTGGTGGTCGATGGGGGCGGTCAATACAAAGTGGATGGCCAGGATTCGGTGCGATGTTTATTCCTGTATGGGTCAGGAATGCAGGTGGGTTTGAAGGATCTGACGGTGACGAACTGTAGCATCTCTTCCGGAAGCACGCATGGCAACTACGGAGGAGCCATATATGTGGGTGGCGGCGCTGTTTTGGAGATGGACGGGTGCACAGTCTCTAATAGTAAGACAGCTAGCTACGGACAGGGAGCCGGGATATACGTCGACGAGGCTACCTTGATTCTTGTGAACACCGTGATTGAGTTCAATGTCATGCACTACGGCAAAGGGGCTGGAGTGTACTTGACATCGTCATCCGTGTTGACGATGGCCGGAGGTTCCTTGAAGAACAACTTCGCGCGATCTGCAGGCTGCTACACCGCTGCAACCATGGAGGGCGGGGGTCTGTATGTCTCGAATGGTGCCCTTGCGACAATCACAGATGGTGCTTCGATTGAAAACAACATTGCCTATAGAGGTGGCGGGATATATGTAGCCTCGTACGGTGAGCTGGTGCTCCAGAATGCATCGTTGATCGGGAACTCGTACACTAAAGTGTTCTCAGGATCAACGTATACATCTTGGTATCGAAGTGGTTGTTCAGCGGGCTATGATTACCGGTCCTATGGCGGCGGTATATATGCAGATTCGAATGCCAAAGTGACGCTAGTTGGATCAATTGTAAAGAGCAATGCCGCGTATTATTACGGAGGCGGCGTATACTTCAGCTCCGGAACGTCAGCATCGATTCATGAGAGCAAGTTCAGCTCGAATTACGCTCGATATCGGGGTATTCAATAGATTTTGCTTGTGTTCCTGTTGTGATGTTCTGAATAATGTTGTTTTATCGGTTTGCGTTGGATTGTATTTGCAGGCTCAGGTATTCACGGGACGAGTGCCAAATTGGACATCACAGGGACAACCTTTTCGGGTAACAACGTTCTGAGTTCTACCGTGCACGGAGGTGGCGCTTTCTTGTCGAGTTGCACGGCGACTATGTTTCAGTGCGAATTTTCAAACCACCTCGTGAGCGGCAGTGGGGGTGGTTTGTTTATTGCAGGAGGCGTGACGAATATTTCTGAAAGTGTCTTTTCTTCCAATGGCGCAACGACGGGTGGCGGTATTTTTGCAAGTGAGGCCTTTATTTTTGCCTCATTATCAGAAGTTACCTCAAACTACGCAACGAATGGTGGTGGAGTGTATATTACCGGCATCTCGCAATCGACGTTGATCGAATGCAAGCTTTCTAAAAACACTGCAACTGGGAATGGTGGTGGTGCCTTTGTAAGCGGAAAGGATAGCGTTTTCTCTTTAGTTGCACACGAATTTCTCGAAAATGCTGCTTTCCTCAATGCTTACCGTGATTTGTTTTCGGAACTCGGCTCTCTGAACATTTCCAATGGGTGCCCTAACGGGTTGCACAATTTCGGCACTGATATTCTAAGATGCTACGGCTGTGGGGCAGTTTATCCAGCTAATCTCTCAAGAAGTGCATGCGAACCTTGGACCCCAAACTCTACCGTAAGTACTGCGAATCAGTTAGCTGGACGTGTGATGTTCAATCGTAAGATTATACTTGAGTCGAGTATTTTCTTACAAAGTGAGATCGCTATTCTCGGAAACTTCGAACCTCTGACGAACCTTATCATTGACGGCGTCGACTTCTGGGAAATCTCAGGAGGAGATAGAGCCCGGTGCTTTTACGTGGCTAATCCTGATACCGAGGTGGTGTTCATGAGTCTCGTTGTCACCAACTGTAAGGCAACAACTGAAAGCTTTTCCTTTAATTTTGGCGGCGGGGTTTTCGTTGGATCATTCGCAGCTCTTTCACTCCAAAGGACAAAGATTCGGAATTGCTCTGCTGTAAGTGGCTTCGGTTCAGGACTGTATGTGGCAAACAGGGGGATGTTGAATGCAAGCCATACTCATGTTTTACTGAATCATGGGGCAGCAGAGGGAGCTGGATTGTATATTGACTCAGGGTCAAATGCAAATCTTTTCGATGTTAATTTCCGAGAGAACAAGGCGACTGCCAGGGGCGGGGGCTGCTACAACAATGGAGGAAACGCAAAATTTCAAGGCTGCTCTTTCTACTCTAATGAAGCTTTAAATTCGAGCGGTGGAGCACTGTATCTGACTGGCTCTTTATCGACCACGTCAATCATAACTTATGAGTTCAACTTGAACTTGGCGTTGTCTTACAATGACTTGTATAAGGCAGGTGGTGCGCTCTTTATTGGCCATGGATGCTCCGAGGACGAGTACACGTATGGATCAAGTTTTCTTATGTGCTACGGCTGTTCATTGACGTATCCCGCCAACTTAAGTGCCGCGCAGTGTAGACCATGGACCGCACGTACTGATGTGCAATCTGAGCGCGAATTGGCATTCGCAATCATGCACAACAGCACCATACATCTGACTAAGGATATCACAGTATCCTCTGAATTAGCTGTGTTGGGGTACATTCCCCTGACGGGTCTTTTCTTCGACGGCAGCGGAGTTTATACCATTTATGCTAGTCAGGAGCAGCAGCAGCGCCGAGCTCTTCTGGCAGCAGCCCCAACACGGTTGGTTTTTGCTTTATGTTGCATCTTCTTGCCACTAAATCTACCTTATATTATATTATACATTCTTGTGTTACGCTGCAGGTGCATCTACATTGGCAACCCAGGAACAGAGTTGACCTTAAGTGGAATAGGTCTCTCTGGTTGTGAAGCTACCAGCAGTAGCTTTGGTGGGTATTATGGAGGTGCCGTCTATCTCGAGTCCGGTACAACATTGCATGCAATGAACACCAATATCAAAGATAACAAGGCTCTAGGTGGTCAAGGGGGCGCTATTTACTCAAGCGGGCACGCTGTTGTATCACTATTCGACTCGCAAGTGTTGACGTCTGAGGCTGATGACGGCGGCGGTATATTCGCTGCGTGGCCAGCTTCCCTTACTGCAGTTAGAAGCATTTTGAGAGGCTGCAATGCGGAGTCGTATGGAGGCAACATTTATCTCGAAGGAATTAGCTCGTCATCTTCAGCCTCCGCGCAGTCTGCCCTTGTCATGAACGATAGTGTAGTAATTGGCGGAATAGCGCGTACGTACAGTGGTGGCGGGTTGTACGTTGGTGCCTATTCTAAGGTTTCCTTATCAGGGGCGATCATCTCATCGAATGTTGGCTACCAACACGGCGCTGGACTATACTTCAATGGTGCGTCGCCGGACAGGATGACGACTTTTACGATGGCTGTTCAATGTATCGTCTACAATAACACCATTATTGGAGGCGCTTCGCACGATGCATTTTCTGGCAATGGGACTTATCATGGCGCTGGCATATGGGTCTCTTCAGACGTTGCTGGAAGCATATCAGACACCCGTTTCGAAAGCAATGCAGGGGCTACTTACGGTGGTGGTATGTCTCTTTGTAGATTTGCGCATACGTTTTGGATTAGAACCAGTTACTAGGGATCTATAATTTCTATTTGTTCAATTCTGATTTGATCTGTGTGCCTTCATTTGTCGACATGCAGGTGTTGGTCTTGACGCAAGTGCATCTGTCTCGTTTACCGATGTATTGTTTGTGAAAAATAACGCCAAATATCGAGGAGGAGGCCACTATCAAAGTAAGGACTTTATGCAGTTGAACTTTACCTTAGTAAATCTCATACTTTTTTATTCATTAAGATTTCATAAGTTTAATTCGGAATATACAAATCATTATGACGTCCTGTGCAGATGGTGCAAACACTTACCACTATCGGACGAGATATATCGATAATGATGCCGGTTCGCTTGGTGGCGGGGTAAGTTATGATGCTTTCTGATTATGTATATATCCTAATAATCTAACTTTTTATCTGCAAAGCTAAGTCGGGTATATTTGCTATTTCAGGCTTATCTTGACTCCTCTGGTGTGGGATATTACTACAACTGGGAATTTGGAAGTAATTCTGCTGGAGACGAGAGCTATGCTGATATCATGGCTACCAATACCTTCTACAGCAACGGTGGCCGTGTGTACTGGAATCGTGTATGCCCTGATGGTACTTCTAACTTCGGCCGAAGAATACTGCGGGGTGGCAACAATTTTACCTATGTGTACCCTGCTAATTTGTCTCAGGCAGAATGTGCAGTGCATAATGGCACCTTTATAGCACATACGCAATATGAACTTGAAGCAGGAATCCTAAATGACCAGCACACTGAGCTAGCAAACGACATCTACTTGACGCACGAAGTAGCGATTTTGGCCTTCACAGCGCTTACTGGTGTGGTTATTGACGGTCGTGGGCACATAGTAGATGGCCGCAAGCAGCATCGCTGCTTTTACCTGGCAAATTCAGGATTAGAGGTGACATTTTTTGACCTCGTGATCGTCAACTGCTATGCGGACTCTGATTCCTACAGTGGTAGCAATGGTGCTGGAATATTCGTAGGATCGGATGTCACGCTCACCTTGCGAGGTGTGACTATTTCCAACTGCTCAGCCATATCAGGATACGGTGGTGGGCTCTATTTAGGCACTGGCGGTGTAATGAGTGTTCTCAACAGTACTTTTGTGGCCAACGAGGCTAGATTTGGTGCGGGGATATATGTAAGAGCATCAAGTGGTATCGGCTGCTCTCTGAAGGACACATCCTTGGTGGGCAATCGCGCAGAACGCCGAGGCGCAGGTCTTCACGCAGGTAGCGGTGCCACGGTAAACCTTGAGCGTTGCACTGTACATGATAACGAAATCACGAGCACTAGTAACAGCGACAGTTCCAGTGGGTACCACGGCGCTGGGTGCTACTTTGGCAGCTCCACCAAGGTGAGCATTTTGAACTCTTTCATCACGCACAATGCCGGAGCTGGCTGGGGCAGCGGCTTCATAGCATGGACCAACTCAGTCGTGGAGCTCACTGACACAATCGTTAAAGGCAACATATGCAAGTACCGCGGGTGTGGAGCATACAACTACCTCAACGCAGCCACAATAAGTGGATCAATATTCGCAAGCAACTCTGGTGGCAACTATGGTGGTGGATTATACATGACCAACTCTTCGTCATTGGAATTGTCGGCATACATGTTCTACGACAATTATGCTACGGACAAGACCTCCTCAGATATTTATGCTGGCGGCTCAGAATCAGTAAGCAACGGCTGCCCAACGGATGCACCGAACAATTTTGGCCACGGGATTTTACACTGCTCAGGCTGCAATGATTTTTACTACCCCGCGAATTTGAGCTTGAGTGGCTGCGAAGCCAATGCAACAACGGCATCAGTGAGCACAGGCTTTGCGCTTGAGTCTGTGCTGCAGAGCAACCGTGTCATCTCCCTAGAGGTTGATGTGTATCTGGATTCGGAAGTGGTAGTCCTGGGCTTTACGCCGCTTACCGGTGTGGTAGTAGATGGGCAAGGCCGCTATAAGATTGATGGCCAGGGGCAGCACCGATGCTTCTTTGTGGGTAATGCAGCGACTGAGCTTACGCTGCGTGCCTTAAACGTGTCCAACTGTGCTGCTTCGGCCAGCTACTACGTAGGCGCCTCTTCGGGTACTCTGTTTTACGGCGGTGCCGTATTTGTGGACAACAATGCAATTATTACCATAGTACAGTCCGCGTTGGTCCACAACAGCGCTCCCAGTGGCAACGGCGGTGGGCTCTATGTGGGCATAGGTGGCTCTTTCACCGCCATCAACAGTACTTTTGCATATAATTCCGTGCCTGGTGATAGAGCAGGCGCAGGCTTTTACTTAGATACCGGCGCCGCACTCGACATCAACGGACTTCATGTGCGTACGATATACCGAGGACGAGATATGATCACGAGACTAATCAATATTTTGTGCGCACTTTTTTTAGGCTTCATCTATTCATTTTGCTAAATCATGTGGATTTTCCCCTCTTATGAACAGGTGCACCATAATACCGGTGCGAAGAACGGCGGCGGCTGCTATATCGTTGGTTCGGGTGCCATTAGGGCGTCGCGTGTTCTTGTGGAAGGCAACACTGTGTCAGGTTACGGCGGTGGTCTAGTCCTTGCAGCTGGCCATGCCACTTTCGAAGACTCTCGCTTTGAGCGCAATACAGCAGCAAGTGGCAATGGCGGTGGTGTGTGGATGGGTTCAACCTCGACAGCTCTGCTTTCACGTACTGTAATTTCGGCAAATGTGCTCTCGGGTGCAAGTAAAGGTGCTGGCCTCTATCTGGAGTTATATGCGGATGCAACCTTGGTCAATTGTGAGATTTCTGGAAATGAAATCTATAGCGGAACCGCATACGGTGGAGGCATCTTTGTAAGTTCGCATGCCTCCCTGACAGCGAACGGCACACACATCTCCAAGAACACATTGAGGAGTGCTGGCCACGGTGCTGGAGTTTACCTGGCCGCCGGAGCTTCTTTTACCATGCACGTCAGCGATGTCTACAGTAACGTCATTGGAGGTTCAGGGCATGGCGGTGGCATCGGCAGTGCTTCGAACAGTGCCATGAACACTTCCCTATTGATTACAAACAGTAATATCTCTAACAATGTGCTTGCCTTAGGGAACGGCGCAGGAGTGTTTGTCAACCAGTACGTCACTTTTACGACGAAATTCACGGTGATTGCTCGAAATCGCATCATGGGAGATGGTAGCGGTGGTGGTGCATATGTATCTTCATTGACCAGGAACGAAATGTATGAATGTGATGTCAAGGGTAACGTGCTGGAAGGTTCTGGCAATGGTGGAGGAATACTAATGACTTCTACGGTAATCCTGACACTTAATCAGTCACGCATCTCTGGTAATACTATCGTGGGCTCCGGTAGCGGCGGTGGAGTGTACATGTATAACAATGCAGCTCTGGCAATGTCCAACTCTGAAGTATCTAACAATGCGTTGTCGTATGGTAATGGTGGCGGCTTATACTGTGCATCAAGTGTCACAGTCACAATCAGTAGTGGCTGCAAGATCTCGGAAAACCTGGGTGCTAGCCTCGGTGGTGGTGTTTACATGAGCACTGGTGTACTCGCGAATTGGCAAGATGTGACGCTGCGTTATAACCGCGGTTCGAGTCTATCTCGAGGTGGTGGTGTGTTCGTGTCGAATTCGACCACACTTGCGTTTGTTTACGTGCGCTTCTATGGTAATGCTGTCTTGAAGCACGGTGGGGGTCTCTTCCTTTCTGGAAGCGGTGTTTCTGCCTCTCTCAACTACTGCGATTGGCAGCGCAATTCCGCATTAATGAATGGTGGAGGTGTGTATGTCAGTTCTGATGCAGCACTATCGCTGTCAGGGTACTCTTTCGGCAACAATACGGCTGCCGGAACGACACCTGCTGAAGGGTACGATCTATACTTTGCAAGTTACGCTGCAAGTACTTTTAGCTTCAGCACAGGTTGTGCTTCGGGTGAAATTAGCAATGGCGCTGGCATACTCGGGTGCTACGGATGCACATCGACGTATCCAGCGATCTTTGAGGCTTCAGCATGCCAGGTTTACACTGCCAACGAAACAGTAAATTCACAGGCCCAACTTGAAGATGCCTTGATTTCAGACCGCACGGTTGCGCTAAGCAGTGATATCTCGCTGACTGGTTCAATCACCGTGCTGGGTTTTCAGGGTCTTACGGGTTTAGTGATCGATGGATTTGAACTGTATACCCTTGACGGTCAAGGGAAGCACCGTGGAATGTATGTTGGCAGCGCTGGCACGGAAGTGACGCTACGAGGACTAACGTTTGCGAACTGCGGTGTTAAAAAAGCCAGCTATGGTGGAAGCTATGGCGGTGCTTTATATGTAGATGTGGGTGCAAAGGTCGGCTTGATAGATGTGACGATTCGCAACAGCATCGCTGCCAACGGATGGGGCGGAGGTGTCTTTGTTGGTGCCAACAGCTTTTTGACAGTAACGCGTACTCATTTCTCATCGAACTCGGTGGAAGATCCGGATGGTGCCGGCGTGTGGGGGCATGGCGGTGGATTGTACCTGAGCTATGGCGTGACAGCCACTGTATCGATGGCGTATTTCCAAAATAATTTCGGCGCTGGGAATGGCGGCGGCCTTTATGTTTCCTCGAATTGCTCTCTCGTTTTACGTTCTGTTCGCTTCTATGGTAATGCTGTCTTGAAGCACGGTGGAGGTCTCTTCCTTGCTGGCAGCGGTGTTTCTGCCTCTCTCAACTACTGCGATTGGCAGCGCAATTCTGCATTAATGAATGGTGGAGGTGTGTACGTCAGTTCTGATGCAGCACTATCACTGTCAGGATACACTTTCAACAACAATACGGCTGCCGGTTTGACGCCTGCTGAAGGATACGATCTATACTTTGCAAGTTACGCTACAAGTACTTTTAGCTTCAGTACTGGTTGCGCATCGCTTTCAATGAATACTGGTGCAGGCTTGCTCGGATGCTACGGTTGTACATTGACATATCCAGCCAAATTGATCGCTTCAGCATGCCAGGTGTACACTGTAACCAAGATGGCATACTCACAGGCCCAACTTGAAGATGCCTTGATTTCTAACCGCACAGTCACTCTAGGCAGTGATGTCTCGCTGACAGGTCCAATCACTGTGCTTGGGTTTCAGAGTCTTGCGGGTTTAGTGGTCAATGGGCAAGAACTATACACGCTTGACGGTCAAAGACAGCACCGCGGTGTGTACGTCGGCAACGCTGGCACGGAGGTGAAATTGCAAGGATTGACGCTTGCTAATTGTCGTGCTACGGAGAGCAGCTATAGCGGTAGCTATGGCGGTGCTCTGTTTGTTGATTCGGGCGCTGAGGTCACTTTAGCAAGCGTGACGATGCGCAATAGTATAGCAGTCAACGGTTGGGGTGGAGGTGCTTATGTTGGCGCACACAGCGTTTTCACAGTGTCGCATGGTTACTTCTTATCGAATACAGTAGACAACGACGATGGTGCCGGTATTTGGGGACACGGCGGTGGACTGTACTTAAGCCAGGACGTGACAGCTATTATATCAAGAGCCCTGTTCCGTAACAACTATGGCGCGAAAGACGGCGGTGGCATCTATGCTGCTCCTAATTGCACTCTGAATTTAAAGCACAGTCTCTTTGATTCCAATCACGTGAGAGGCAATGGTGGCGGTCTCTTCATGAACGAATCGTCCGAAGCGGTTGTAACTTACTCCAAATGGTTCGGAAATCGTGCCAATGGCGCCCTGGGTGGGGGTGGCCTCTATGTGGGACTGAATGCTGCAGTAGATTCCTTAATGCACGTCTTTCAGAACAACAGTGCCAATGCTGCTACAGGAGGTTTGGGTGACGACTTGCATCTCGATGGATCGTTTGCAGTGCGCTCGGACTGTCCAGGTGGGAGCTACAACGCGGGCGAGGGTATTTTGGCGTGTGAAGGATGTAATTACGACAAAGACGGTGACGGAACCGTTGATGTAATAGCATATGCGGCGAATCTCACGGGTGGCTGTACGTCATGCGGAGACGATTTCGGATCTGAGAGCGTCAGCACGTGTTGTGGCTCCACCAGCTGTGAAGACACTTCAACGGTCTGTAGCGACTACGAGCTCAGCATCTGCCCTGTGCCTACGCCGCTACCGTCGCCATTGCCATCACCGCTGCCCACGTACTCCCCTACTCCTTCTCCAACATCTGTGCCAACGCTATTGCCTACGCCAATTCCAACACCCATGCCTACTCCGCTTCCGAGCAGTGTACCAACATTTCTACCTACGCCGCAGCCTTCGCCGCTGCCCACAATTAGCCCCACTTCATTACCAACTCTTGTTCCCTCACTGCAGCCAACGCCTGTTCCTTCACTGTCTCCAACACCAGCGCCATCACCTGTACCTTCACTATTACCTACACCTGTGCCAACATTGATTCCATCTCCAGTACCAACACTTGTACCTTCACTATTACCTACAACTATCCCAACATTGATTCCATCTCCGGTACCAACACTTGTACCTTCACTATTACCTACACCTATCCCAACATTGATTCCATCTCCAGTACCAACACCTGTACCTTCACTATTACCTACACCTGTCCCAACATTGATTCCATCTCCCGTGCCGACTATTGTGCCAACCCTAATGCCAAGCCCAGTACCAAGCTTGTCTCCTTCGCCGGTAATTGCCACCTCGAAAGCTTAGCAGTCTTTTTCGTAAATTTACCCGTGTACTAGTATTGAGAGGTGCTTGTTGCTTATTCTTGCGTATCCAATAATCAGCTGACATGATTTAATTTTGATTCTTTTGTTTCAATTATCAATCTTATATAGGGCCCTACCCCTGCGCCGACTTCAGTTCCAACCATTCATCCTTCACCAGCTCCGAGTCGACCAACCAAATACCCTTCGCCGGTACCGACACCAGCGCCTACCCCAGTCCCAACACCGCTGCCAACCTCGGTTCCTTCATTGGTGCCTACGCCAGTACCGACGTGGCCACCAACACTTGTTCCGTCCCCACTACCAACACTGCTGCCTACTCCAGTGCCAACTATCATACCGACACCGGTCCCATCTTCATTGCCCACATCATTACCCACTTCGGTGCCAACTCTTATACCAACACCTGCCCCATCGCCACTTCCAACGCTTTCGCCTTCAAGTATGCCCACGCCACTGCCCACTCCAGTTCCTACCAGTGCTCCTACTCCAGTTCCAACACGCCCCACGCAATCTCCTACTCCAGTGCCAACAACTGTGCCCACACCATTGCCCTCTAGTGTCCCTACATCTCAACCAACCTTTGCCCCAACACCGCAGCCAACACCTGTACCATCACTGGATCCAACCCCTGCACCCAGCCCAACGCCCACCTTGATACCGACATCATCGCCCACGCCAGCTCCCACATCAGTGCCGACGCCGCTGCCGTCAATTTCTCTCTTACCCACTCCACTACCATCATCGGCGCCTTCGGCCCTTCCTGTGCCAGCTCCGTCCCCTGAGCCGACCATCTTTTCCTCTCCGGAACCAACGATGGGGTCGGGCGAAGACTTTGAAATGGCAGTAGGGCGAGCATCTGGTGCAGCACTACTGGCTGCCTTGGGCACTCTCACCTTCGGTAGCACTCTCGGCTCTGGCATTACAGGCTCTGTTGGGTCATCGGTCATGAATTCAGCTAATGGTGGTGGTGCCAATGGCGCTTCGCAATTCCAAGGGTCGCAAAACAATGTTGGTGACCCACTTTCGTTACTCTTCCTCGTGCAAGGCGTCGCTGTCACAAGCAAGCTCCGTAGCGCTCCGAAAGCATATCGACGCGACTTTGCAGGCAGCCTGAAGATCTTCAATCTCCAGGGAATTCGGCCACCACAATGGGCGTTTTCCTTGACGAATTCTCTATTGAGTGATCAAGCTAAGGCACCGTTCATCGATAGTCGACGTCGATTGACGTGGTATAATCATCAGACGGGAGAGACTGTTTTTGAATGCCCGTGCGCTTCATCGGATTCTTCGATCTTAAGCTCGATCCCGAGTTCAGGCTCATGGTCCTTTCCGTCGAACCAAAACTCGTATCATTTTTCTGCTTCTAATTTTACACTTCCAAAAATGTTTACGGTTGAGTCGTGGATAAAGCCGTTCTCTACATCGAGTGCTTACTCCTGGTGCGTTCTTTTCATGACTTAATCAACGAATGCTAAAAGATGCCGTTAGGTATAGCGGTATAGGTTTTTGCTCAAACTGAGAAGTTTTCGATTTTTGTTTTATAATTGCTAGGTTTAGCTGGTCGACGAGCACGAAGAAGAACTGCATCGGTATTGATGCCAGTGCCTTTACTTCAACCACTTCATGGCATTATGTAGTGCTAACTTGGGACGGGTCCTTGATGGTCTTGTACGTTGATGGGATTCCCACAACGAGCGGCATTCGGGCAGGCTTTAAAGATTGCCTCGAGTACACCGGCGATTTGATATTTGGTCAAGATGGTGATTTCACGGCAGGAAGTAACTTAGAAATGGAGCAAGATACAGTGGCTGTTTACAATCGAGCATGGGCTGAGTCTGAGATCTCCTCTTCGAGGAGATATGTTGTCTCGGATAACTTTGACCTATATGCACTATGGATTGATACCAGCGGCAGAGACTCCTCAGGCAATAAATTTGCTGCCGTGATTAGTACATCTTCAGAAGGAAGTGGTGTAATCGAAGCGATTGATTTTGAAGGCTGGTCGTACAGTACAACAATGATGTCAAGGTCATGGGTCTTTCCTAGTGGACAAAATGCATATTATTTCTCGACAGAGCCTACCTTTGTCCTATCCTCCAAGTACACCATTGAAACCTGGGTCAAGCCGTTCTCCACTTCCAGCAACTCTTCCTGGTGAGTCAAGTACAAATTGCGTAGATACAAATCCGTTCCCATTTTTTTCATTCCCCATTTTCATTATTTCACAGGTTCACGTGGTCAGCTGGCTCTAATACCAATTGTATCAGTGTCGATGCCAGTGCCTTTTTATCTGCCGACGCATGGCATTATGTAGTGTTGACGTGGGATGGCTCAATTATGCTACTTTACATCGATGGTGTTGCCACGACACAAGGCATCACTTCTAATTTTGCTGACTGTCTTGAATACACTGGCCAATTGATATTCGGACAAGATGGCGACTTCACTGAGGGAAATAATTTAGGTATGGAACAAGACACTGTCGCTGTTTACAACCGGGCACTGAATGCCTCGGAGATAATCTCAGGACGTCGCTTTATCGACGGAAATCACTCAAGTATGTATGCGCTGTGGACTGGCAGCAGTGGTGTAGACGCTATGGGTAATGACAATATTGCAGTTATCAGTGCGTCATCTACAAGCGACGGCGTCATTGAGATTTTGTCGTTGGAAGAGCAGGATGAGCAGTGGGAATCTAAGGCATCTCGAGCGATGCGGGAGCATTCCTTTTGGGTTCTGTTAGCCATAACCATCACTGTTCTTTTCCATCTTCTTTGTTTAAGAATCGCCCCGCTGTGCGGATATCCTAGAAACCAAATTCAAGGTGGGTACCAGTTCCCGCACATTGAGATCAAAGTGTTTTTGGCCATGTCGCTAGGAATGCTCGACACTTCTATTGGCGTGCTGTGCGCTCGAAATGCAGCCATGGGCTGGAAAGTGTTAGCTGCGTTTCAGATTTTACTTGTCATCATATTCATATCGTGGCTCTTTAAGCTTAGTCGCGGCTTCGTGAAGAAAGCATCTTGGAAGCCTCTCGCTAATGTGACTCGCCGAAGTCGTCGTCCTCAGGACAGTATTCTTGGTGAACAAACCAATAGCACCATGGGAGGTTACCTGTCACCGGCAGAGATCATGAAGTTTGCGCATGAGATGGGCATGACAAAGCAAGAGGGCCGAGCTCTTTTCAAGGAACTCGACACAGATGGCAACGGGGTTCTAGAGTATGACGAATTCAGCGTTCTTTTTAGTGACGTAAAAGCTCCCTTGGCGATGCAGCGAGCGCTCAATGCTAATGGTAAAATGCCGCGCGAAAAGGTTCCTTGGCAGCGAAGCACGCCGTTAGAAGGCGCCGCTGCATTAGTATTTGCAGCTCGATGTGAATCGGGCAAGTGGACTCCTAATGTCAAAGGCAATGATGTGAACAATGCATACGGGCTCCTGTTCAGCAAATTTACACCGAAGCATGTTAGCTACTATCCAGCATCAGTTGTTCGTTTCATTTGCATCGCTTTGATTGTGAATGCGTTGGCTCCATTGGGATTCATGCAAGTCATTGTACTGTGCATCTTGGAAGTTGTGACCTTCATCTCCGTCATACTTTATGCACCCTATATCTTTCTGGCGGAAACTCGCTCAGAGTGCGTTAGCTTCTTGTTTCGCTTTCTGACACAACTCATTGCACTCCTGGGTTCTATGGGTGCATTCCCTGAGGCTACCACCTCAGTTTTCATGGTGAATTCGCAGCTATTTGCAATAGTACAAAATGCACTCACCCAACTTCTCCCGATAATCATATTGCTGACTGGGATTATGTCCAAGCTATTTTGTCCAAGTGAGGAACCAAATTCCAACGACAAGAACGGAATCTTTGACCCTGCAGCATACATGCTACCACGGTCTGACGTGAAGCTTGACAACAAGCCGTTTGCGTGGGGATCAGCTTCAGGCGCACCACTTTTCCGTGGCACTTACCTTAACAGTCACAAGATTGTTGCGAAGCGTTTTGCTGTTGGCCACGATAGTAATCTAGTGGGACAACCAAGATCGGAGGTTGAAGCTGCAGCAGCGCTGGAAGTTGCCCGATTGGCTGATCTTGCCCATCCTTGCCTTGTGAAAATGTTTGGAACGACTCCAGATACGGAGAAGAATGGTAGCAGCGGCCGCAATAAGGGTGGGAGTAGTAAGAGCATTAAGAACAGTGGCGACGCAGAGCGCAGCGCGGGGGATCTGGAATCGATAGAGGCTGGTACAGGTGTAGATACCAGTGGGGCACCAGGTCTCTTCGTGGTGATGGGGTCCTACAGTGGCGGCAATCTCGCTGCATATTACCCGGAAGAAGCTTTCACCAAGAATGAATTCGTGCGGATTGTCGCAGAACTCTTGAGCGCTCTATCATTCCTCCATGAGTACGGCGTGGTACATCGGGATTTGCGACCTGAACACGTAATGCTCAATGATCCAAAACAAAAGAGTGTTCGATTAAGCGGCCTGCTTAACCATGCTCGTCTCGGTAACAGCTCAGGTAATCTTAGTGGCTTGAGAAATGGCAGCACTGCTGCTCAAGCAAACAAGGCCATTGGAAATGGAGACATGAGTACAGTAAATAACGGCAGTTTATCTGGTAATGCATTGATCGTAGGCCACCCCGCCTACGCAGCTCCTGAACTTTTCGCGGGTGATGATGAACTCAGTAAAGTGAACCTCATGGGGGCAGATGCCTATGCACTAGGGATCATGCTTTGGCAGCTTTGGTTCAAGCGACAGCCTCATGAGAACAAGGCTGTTCACGAGATCATTACTTTCACGACGACAAGGCTTCGCCCGGCTGTCGTTCCAGGCAAAGGTGGCATTCCTGTGAGCCATCCAGCGCCGCCGAAGCCGCTAGCCAAGCTTATCAAGGGATGCTGGGCGCAAGAACCGCTGGAGAGGCCACCTATGGCTGAGGCTGCTAAGATGTTTGAGAAAGAGGTGGGGCCTGCGGTATTGGTCTCGGTGGGTGACATCACCTCCGGTAGCGCCCTTGCTGCTAGGCGAGCTAAGATGAAAGCTGCTGCTGAGAAGCGTCCAGCGGGCAAGCAACGGCAAGGAGGCAAGGGTGACGGCAATGACGACTCTGTCGCTCATCTTTCACCAGATGAGGCGGCAGAATTACGACTGCAATTCCAGTCAGCAGTGGCGAAAACTACTGGCAACAACATGGTAGTCGGTGGTGGTGGTGGCGGCGGCCTTGGGAAGAAGGCCTTCAAAGAGCTTATCAGAGAAATCATGGCGGTGCAGCTTACCAATGAAAAGTCTTCAAAATTTACAACTCCCATTGGGATTTCGCTTGATGAAACGATTACAGTATCACATGATTCTGCGGAGGTGGGCACTACTGGGCCAACGGACGCAGACTTGAACGTGGCCTTTCTGATCGCCGATGCTGATTCCAATGGCAGTGTAGACGAAAACGAATTCTTGGCGCTATATGCGCTCGTGAAGGCCGGCAAGGTACATGGCTTGAGCAGCAGCAAAGGCAGCAGTCGCTTCTTTGGAATACCCTCTTGGGGCAAAAGCAAGCAAGGCACAGGTTCTCAGGCTGATGCATTCCGTGTTGCGCTGACAGCAGCAACAGCCAGTGCGGGTGCGCACCATGGCAATGACAGCAGCGGCGATTCGCAAGCTGCCACCCGTCGAGCAGCTGAAAGAGAGGCAGTTGCTTGGCAAGACGAAGTGAATGCGCTGCGAAGCAAGTTCCGCGAAGCGTGCACCCTTGCTGCTCGACCTGACAACAGTGGAAGTCAAAGCACTTATCGCGAGTCTTTGGATCTATCTGGCGCAGTGGTAGTAGCACCTGAGCTTGATAAAGCAGATTTTAAGAATCTCGTGAAAAAAGTGATAATGGAGCGGAAAATTCAACAACCGTCTGATGTGGACCTGGAGGCAGCGTTTGAACTTGCAGACGCTGACAATTCTAGCTCTATAGATGAGGAAGAGTTCGTCAAGCTGTTCACCCTCGTTGCAAACGGTGAAGTGTACGGTCTCGGGGGTGGTAGCAGTGGAGGCATACTTGGTGGAGTTATTGGCAGCGGTGCCGGATCATCGAAAACAGATTTAAACAATACGGCTCAATTAGCGCGTATGCAGGCGTCAGTGGTAGGTGGACTCCCTGTGCTCACGCCAGAGGAAGTTGATACACTTAAGCGTGCCTTTCAAGCTGCTTGCCGGCAGCCAGCTGGCGGTGGTGGCGGCGGTACTAGTGGTATTGCGGCACTCAAGAAATACGCCTTCATGACACTCGTCAAGAAGTTGATGCAAGAAGATCAGCCTGATGTGCCGCTGCCGCCACCCAAGGACTTGCTCGCTGCGTTTGAGGTCGCCGACGCAGACAAGAGCGGCAGCGTGGATGAAGAAGAGTTTATTAAACTGTATACTTTAGTGAAGGCTGGCGAAATCTTCGGGCTAGGAAAGAGCAGCGGCAGCTGGAGCGCACGACTCATGGGTAACGGCAGCAAACAATCTGCGCAGGTCGCGCAGCGAAGTAAAGTGAGATCTTCGATGGCCGGCGCGCTCCGCGTTGCTTCAACACAAGAAGTAGAGGCCCTGAAGGAAGCATTCCGAGCTGCGTGCCCAGAAAGTAGCCCAGATGCGCTGAGCAAGGAAGACTTCGTAGCGCTAGTGTTGCGGTTGATGAAGGAGAGCGGTGCAAGTGAATTGCCATCAGACAAGGACCTCTTTGCGGCCTTCATCATGGCGGATGCAGACAAGAGCGGCAACGTTGACGAGGAAGAGTTCGTGAACCTGTACACGCTGGTGAAGGCGGGCGAAGTGCATGGTTTGGGAGGCAGTGCAGGCAAAGAAGGCGGCTGGTCGAACAAGTTGAGTGGTGCGGCCCATGCAGCGCAGCAGCGGAAAGTGCGTGCTTCTATCGCGGCACTGCTGCCGTTGCCTGAAGTGCCTGTGCCTGCAGAAGAAGCTGCAAGGTTGTTGGCGATTCGAGGCACGAAGACGTCTGGTAGTGCGCTCTTCTTGCTGTTGTTGAAACGAGGCAAGACCTTGGCGCTGGTGAC
>Ga0307930_1001512_pt1 | contig 18465 bp, 26 predicted proteins | sample OrgLakmetageno46_FD_203161 | JGI IMG/M metagenome (GOLD analysis project Ga0307930, IMG submission 203161) | Saline water microbial communities from Organic Lake, Antarctica - #46 | ecosystem: Environmental > Aquatic > Non-marine Saline and Alkaline > Saline | place: Antarctica: Organic Lake...
CCATACTCGGCCGGTGCGTCGCACCACCTCAACCCATTGCGGTTAACAAATATTATCCCACTCAGTACACGCCGGTCATCAACGCGGGAACGGCCTCGACTCTTCGGAAAGTAAGGCCGGAGACGCTCCATCTGCGCCTCAGTTAACCAATACAAGTTGCTCATCACATCCCCCTGAAACTAGAGATCGTGAATCATGACAGCCCGATAGACCCAATCAGTTAATGGGTCCTGACCCAAGCAATTGTGCGCGCGCGCGGGGGGCTGACAACGACAATCGTGGCGCTGGTGCCGGGACAAGCGCATGATATGAAAGGTGTCACGCCGTTGATCAGAGGCGATTCGTTCGACGCCCTGCTCGCGGACAAAGCCTTCGATTCGGACTGGCTTTTGCAAGATCTCGACCAATGCGGTGCACCCGCCGTGATCCCGCCCAAAGCCAACCGCAAAATCCAGCGCAATTATGAGGCTGAGGTCCACAAGTGGCGGCATCTGGTGGAGCATTACTTTGCAAAGATCAAAGAGTTCAGAGGCATAGCCACACGCTATGACAAAACCGATTGCAGTTATGCCGCCAACTGGAATCTCGCAGCAGCCCTAATCGCATCAAGATGATTGGCCACAGGCCCTAGTGAAACCATCGGCGATCTCTTAGGATTCTTGGCATTATGAGTGAGCAGGTAACGAGCGCAGATCTGACAGCGGGGCAAGGGGGAACCAACCTAAGTTCGTGCTCTTTAACGACATGGTCGGCTATACTGTGAGTGTAGAGCGTCTAAGCGAGCAAGACACGCTGCGCTTGACACAACTGACCTACGATACATTGGCCAAGGCCGTGCGCGAGCATGGGGGCACGGTGCGCAGTTTCGCAGGAGACAGCACCATGGCGGTGTTCGGTATCCCCGAGGCGCTGGAGGATTCCGCACTGCGCGCATGCCGTGCCGCAGGGGGATCCAAACCAAGTTTCAGGAGACCGCAGCGACATTTTAGGCAAAATTCGCTTAGCGGCCGGTGATGCGCAGCGGGATAAGTTCGGGCGCGGCGGTCATGGCATCCGTGCAGGGCGCAGGGGCGGAGCCTACGGTGGTCGGCGCAGCACCGGGCTCTATTCCGATGAGAACCTGGGCCTTTTGCTCAACGCGCTGGGCCTTGATCCACCACCGGGCGCGCTGGCTGCGCCGCACCGTGTGCCTATCGGGTTGCGCACCCGCGATCTGTTTCCCGCGATGATCAAAGCGCAGTGCGCGGCAGGCCTGGTCGTGCTGCGGATTGAAGACGTTCATTGGATCGACAGCGCCTCCGAGGAACTGCTGACCAAGCTGATCAAAGACAATCGGCAGCTGAATTTGCTCGTCATCCACATACGGCCGCCCGAATACACACCAAGCTGGAGCACGCAGGCTTTCGTGAAGCCACTTGCGTTGCCGCCGCTTGGGGCCGATGACATTCGCCATCTCGCACAAAACCGTTTGGGGGTGCAGGACCTGCCCGCCGACTTGGCTTAGCAGATCACCGAGCGCGCGGTTTGTAATCCGCTGTTCGGGGCAGGAATTCTGAGCTTTCTTCTCAATGAGGGCGCCGTACGGGTGCAAGACGGCGAGGTTCTGTTTGACGCGGAGGTGAAGCGCGACGTCCTGCCTTTGAGCATGCAAAGCCTGTTTGCCACACGGACCGACCGCCTGAATTCCGACGACCGCGCCTTGTTGCAGGCCGCACCTGTCATCGGGCGCCGGTTCAGCCCGGCTGTGCTCGCACTTGTGGTGCCGCAGGGTCCGCAGGTTCAAGTGCGCTCGAGCGCTTGCAGGATTGGGACCTCGTCATCCGCACCCAAAGGTCGCACGACTATGTGCTCAAACTTGTGCTGCTGCGCGATAGCGTTTACCATAGACAGCTGTCCGCGCGCCGCCACGCGTTGCATCTGGCCATCGGGCGCGCGACCCAACAGCGCAGCAAGGGCAGGCTCAACGAGGTCTCTGGCACGCTGGCCTATCACTACAGCCTCACGGAACAGGCTGATCTTGGCTTTCCCTTCACCGCGCTTGCGGGTGGTCAGTGTTTGCGGGTCTTCTCCCTGGCGGAGGCAAACCGGTATTTCGCCTCCGCGCTGGCCCTCTATAAGGCCGATCCAACCTGCGAAGACGGGGACCAATTTGCGAAACTGCTGGCGGATTATGCACTCACCGCGCGCTTGTCGCTGGAGGTAAAAACCCTCACCGGTCTGGCTGACAGAGTGCGCCCGATACTTGAGCGTTTCGGCGACAGCAGTGCGCATGCGCATTTCCTGCACCACTACATCTCCTGTCTGGTCTGGAACGGTCGCTACCGTGATGCGCTGGAGGTGAGCCGCGCGCTGCTCGCGATGGCCGAGCGGTTGGATGAGGATGACGTTTTGGCCTGCGCGCTGGTCGCCGAAATGTCGGTATCTTGTTATTGCGGGACGCTGAAAAATGACGAGTTCGAGGCGAGGCGCCGGAAGGTGGAGGCGCTCTTGGTAGAGATGAAAGACGCCTATTTGCAAAATCTCTTCATGGCGCATCTGGGCTGGAACGAGGTGGGGCGCGGCCGCATGCTGGGCGCGCATGCCGCTGCTGACCGGCTGATCGAGGCGGGTCAAGCGATGAATGATCCGCTTGCGCTGGGATACGGCATGGCGATGAAGGGGTGACTGCGATGATCAGCAATGATTACCAGGCTGCGGTCAAGATGTTCGAGCATGCACTGCATGTGTCGCGGGCCGCGTTCGAGAGCGCCATTGCCGATGCCGCGCGTCATTTCGCCCTTGTGCCGCTGGGCCGCTAAGGGGCTGTGCCTGAAGTCGAGGCATTCGTTGCCAAATGCAACGAGCGAGGTCTGATGCTGTTTTTGTCGGGGCCCGACACCAAGCTGGGCGTGGCCTTTGTGCTGGACGGGCGGATTGGCGCGGGGCTGCACCAAATGGAGCAGGCGATCGAGCGGCGCGAGAAGGAAGGCTACGGCATTGCCGCCAACTGGTATCGGCTGTTTCTATGCGAGATCTACCTTGAGATCATCATGGGCAACGGCGATGCCTCCCTCGGCGTCATGCTGCTCAATATCAAGGTGTTGGGGATATCATCCTGTTCGGGGCCAAGCGGATCGAGGCGCTTATCGCGCATGTGCGCGCCACCTCAGACTATGATCTCGACGGTCACTACGTCGCGCGGATCGATATGATTTTGGGCTTGCTGAGCAAGGTCAAGAAGGACAAGCGTGGCGCCATCGCGCATTTGACGGAGGTGCGACGCATCCTATCCCCCGCACGCCGCACCGCCATGCTCGACCGGATCGAGGAGACCCTGAGCACATTGAACCCGGCCTCAGCTTTTTGACAAAAAGCGGATCTAGGTGATGCTCGGCAGAGAGGTATACGCCCCGCAGCGCGTGTTCACGAACCTTGGAAACCCCCGGATGCTGCTGCTGCTGCCGTCTTGCGTTCTGAGATCGAACCAGCTTCTCTTGGGCGAATTTGCGGCCAACAAAAGGTTATTGCTGCCCATAACTGCAGGGTCTTGCAGCCCCAGATTGAGCCAGTCGCACATCACCGTCTCGAAATGCGCACCAAGGTTCTCACCGATGAAATTACCCAGCAGGCCGCGTTCTGCATCGCCGGGGTGTGCAGGATCGAAATCAGGGCCGTAGGACATGCCGCGCCGCACGACGCGTCGGGCATAGTTCGCTATGCGCTGCACAATAGGGCCGTCGTGCGGATTGGCGCGCTTCATATGCGCACCGACAGGGCAACGCGAATGTGCGGTATAGTCGAAATTGGTGCGTGAGACTGCGGGATCGGGGAAGGGCGTGTCGGGGGAAGTCTTATAGGGAACGCCATTGCGCCACCGCCCGCACATCTGCGCTGCGATCACTTCGCGCAGCGCGCCGTGCCGGTCAAGCCCCGCGCCGATGCGCGTCTGCGCGCCGGGGGCCAAGAGCTTCTCCGCGTCTGCGTGCTTTAAGACTTGATCGGCGGCCTCGTCCAGATACCGCTCGAACCCGACGGCATCCTGCGCCAGCACGCGAAGCGCGTTGAAAGAAACGTTGAACCCAAATCCCTCGGGCGACGGAACCCGAAACAGTAGGTTCTCAAGTTGCGTGGGATAGCGCAGCAGGCTCGTACCGAGCGGATCAATCGGCTCCTCCCATCCTCCTGTGTCGAATCGTCGATACTGTTGAAGCGGGTCTGCGAGATGTTGTCGACATAGCCGAAAAAGACCTTATCGTCGCTCAATCCGCGCCCGTAGCGCACGCCGAGGATCGTAAACGCGGCGGCTACTTGCGCCTCCATCTCATCCACGTTGGCATTTTGGTTTGCGTTGCTCGACGCGATGAGATGAACGCGCTACGGATCGTCACGGGGTGCGGGCCAATGCGCTGGCGCGCTGTTGCCACATCGCCCAATTTGGTGGCGCGCGCGGTCATGCCTTGCCTGAACTCGGTCGGGAAAGACGCGAGACGCGTTTTGCCCAGCCCCAATGCCCTGAGCCCCTCAAAGGTCATCCCGATGTTGAAGCACAGTTTCGGCTTCTCGCTCCATTCAGCGGCGCGGGTGATGGCGGGCACGTCGACGCTGCCCCCATTCGCAGCGGTGGCAAGAAACGCGCAGGCCAAGGCGTGGTCGCTCACTTCCAAGATCAGTTGGCGCACGAGGCGATGGCGGTAGCCGCGCAGGATGTTGCCCTGCAAATCGTCGAGGTTGATCTGTCGTTTTACCAGCCCACGCCGAATTTACCGGGCACTTGTGCGGCTGAAAAACCGGGATAGGCGCGATACCCGCCACCCAGTGAGATATTGGGATTGGCGTGCAATTGCAGCACCAGCTCGCGCGGCAGCGACATCAGCTCTTGCGCCGGCGCATCCGGCCCGATGCCTTTGGCCGCATCCTGAAGCGCAAACAAATCGGTCGGGAAGTCCGGCACTTGGAACAGATCACGTGCGTGCACCCAATCGATGAACGCCTCGACGTTATGCGTCGTGTGGATCATGACATCACCGCCTTCCACCAGTAGTATGATGAGGTACATCATGCGTTGCACATTATCGCTGGGTTGGGTCGAGGGGGCGCGGCCCACCGGGCAGCTTGGGCTTGGGGCTTTTCCACAGCCAATAGGGGACGAGGATGTAAGTCGATAGAAGCTTGAACCTTCGAAGTTCGGGCAAGCTCTCGGCGAAACGGTTCAGCCAGCTGTTAGATCCGGACTTGGCTCAACTCCCTGAGAACGGGCCCGCTGTGGCATCCCGTATTCTGCTTAAATATTCGTAGGCATCCTAGCGCACACGCAAGACTGGATCATACGACGGCTCGATCCCTTCGACGAGCAGCCAGGGATTGAAGCTCCACTTTTTGCATTCTTCCACCTGATCCTCCGGGACATCCGCCAAGGTCAGCTTGCCCATGACCACGCGCCTGCGGTGGCCAGACACGTGTGGAATCGTTGAAATCATCGCCCATCGTGCCGATCGGCATCATCACCGAAAATCGCGCGGGCCCCTTGGTAAGGCGCGTGCGCATTTTGGTGTGCAGGTATATGTCCACAGGCGGCCTCGTCGGACCGGTGTTGAGCACTCCCGCCACCGGCTGCCAGGTAAAGCGGACCCAGCGGTTTGTCCCGTCTGCGCCCGTGACGATGAAGGTATGGACGGCGTGATAGCTGGCGCGTGCATAGCCTTGCGGTGCACCGATCGCCGCGGCTTGGAACTCGGCGAGTTGGGCATGTTTATGCTCGTTGGCATAGGCGATCTCGCCTGCGTTCGGGCTGATAGTCTCGCCGGAGGTAGGGATCTGGCATCGGCGGCGTGAAGCGCAGCATGCCGAGAAATTTCTGCAATGGGGTTTTGCGCAGCACGGGGGGGCGGCTTGGCCGCTAAGGTGAAATCCAAAAACGTCTGGGGCGTGGGGGCGAAAAACTCCGGTAAGGTCACCGAGACGAGATCGGTCGCGCTGCTGTCGGGCAAGTGAAAGCGCGTGGCGAACCCGCGCACGTCAGACCACCCGTAACGCTGTGTCGCACTGCCCGATCCGCAGGCAAGCCGCATCGTCACGGCTATCGTGCCACCTTGGAAGTGCGCAGCGGTGCATTAATTCGGCGCGACCTGCGAAGCCCCAAAATGGCCGGTGACGCCGATGCCGATGGAATGTACCGGTCGCATCGTCAGGCTACCGTCGGGCCGGGCAAGCTCCCGGACCAGCTCTCCGGCGATATCGGGGGGGGCCATCTGCTGCCCTTTTAGCGGAGATCTTTTCCGGTCGGGCGGTGGACCCCGCAAAGCTTCAGGCGTTGAAGGCGAGCTTGAGGCCGGGGCGGAGCCAGCGCGTCTTTTATATCTTGCCGGTGCTGGAGGCGGTGATCCAGAGGCCCCTCATGTCGGCGCCACCAAAGCACAGGTTGGTGGGAAACATGTCCGGGACGTGCAGCTGCTCGATGTCCCCCTCGGGGCTGAAGACGGTGATCGCGCCGGTATAGATGGTGCCGACACAGATATTCCCGCCGTGTGCCACCTTGAGGCTATCTGCCCATTGATACCCCAGCAGCATCTGCATCACGGTGCCGGGCATGCTGAGGAGGGGGCCCGGCGAAACCGTGCCCGGGCCCGTCATCATCATCGCCCGGAGCCTGCCGACAATGGTGTCGGAGACATTGACCGTCTTGCCGTCGGGAGACAAGCCGGCACCGTTGGCCACGGGGATTGAGGCGATCTTCTTGATCATTGACCCATCGGCGGCGGCAAAGTAGCGCCTCCCCATGCGCAGGGTATCGCCGTCCTGCATGCCCGTCTACGGGAACCAAAAGTGGCAGGTGAGTCAAAGACGATGTCGTCAGAGGCCAGCAGGTTGGTCCCGTCGCAAGCCCCGTAACCCGTAACGAAGCGTGACGGCGCCCGTCTCGAGGTCCACACGCTGGATCTTGCCGCCGTCATAATTCGGACGCGCGCGGCTCGGCACGGTGATCGGCGGGGTGCCGAACGGCACGAAACCGTAGGCGCCGCCGTGTTGCAAACGTAAGCCGCACCGTCCGGCCCGATAGCCACGCCGTTTGGCCCGCCCGGCAGATGCGCCACAACGCTCACCGCGCCCCGAGCGCTAACTTTGCAGTGCGTCTCGTTCTGGATGTCTAAGAACAGACCCGAACCACGGGCGAGCGCGGCTGGTCCTTCCGAAAGGCGCTGGCCGTTTCCAAACTCCTGTAAGTCCAATGCCATGCAAAGGCCTTCGTAATAATTTGTAAAGCTTGATGAAAACGCTCTAAGAGAAGATGCCGGAGAACGAAACCGTGGCACTTTATTTGGCGTCGATTGAAAGGTAAACATTACCGGTGTTCGGGCCTGCGGAAGGCTTCGGCTCCTCTCAGAGCGCGGCCGCCGTGCGCAGCATTTCTACCGCCTTCGCCAAATCGGCCACCATACGCGCGCGCAATGCTTTCGGATTCTGGCCACGTAAAATGGCGGAAGGGTGCAGCGTAATGAGCACCGGCAGCCCCTCGATGCTCGGCTCCACGCGCCCGCGCCGCGCCATTATGTTCCCGCCATCGCCGGTCAATGCCTGTGCCGCCGTCGCGCCAAGCGCGATCACGAGGGCGGGTTGCAGATGCAGGATCTCGCGCGTCAGCCATATGCGGCAGGCTTCAACCTCGCTGCGGTGCGGGCTTTGGTGGATGCGGCGTTTTCCGCGGGGGGTAAATTTGAAATGTTTGACAGCGTTCGTGACATAGGCGGCGTCTCGGTCCAGTCCCGCCTGCGCGGCGATTTCATCGAAAAGCTGTCCTGCCGGTCCGATGAAGGGCACACCGGCGAGATCTTCGCGGTCACCCGGCTGCTCCCCGACGATCATCAGCGGCGCATCCTTCGGGCCAAGGCCCGGCACTGCCTGCGTTGCCTGCGCGCCGATGGGACATCGCGCGCAGGCGTGCAAATCTCCGGTCTGCTCCCGTTCCGGCAAACGCTCCAATATCCGCTCGGCGCGCAGGGGGGGCAAGCTGGGCGCATCACGCTGCATCTGGCTCACGCGCGCTTCGGCCTGCGCTATCAGACCGGGAATGAGTTCCGCCTCCGGCAAGTTCTTCCAGTATTTTTTGGGCATCTCCGATTGCATCGCCTTGATCTTGAGCCGGGCAGGATTGAAGATGTTGGCGTAATACGTCTTCCAAAGCTCCTCGGTCTCGTCGTTCAGATCAAGGCGCGCGCTTTTCACTGCCTCAAGGCCAAGCGCACCACCTTTGAAACGTGTCGTGACATGTGGCGTCACGATCACCCAATCCATATCGCCGAAGCGGCGGGTAAAAAACGGCGCGATCAGCTCTTCTATGCGGTGATCCGGTTCGAACCAGCTGAGAAAGGCGCGGCGGTTGGCCCCCGTCGGGGTCACATCGCGGAAGCGGACAAATGCCTTCATCTTGTGCATGTCGCGGCGAATGTTCTTGGCCCAAGCCTCGAGCTGTTGCACGTCCGCATCTGCGCGATTGCCGAGCAGGCGGGCGTTGCCGCGACAGCGCAGCAGCACGCGGTAGAGCAGATCATGTGTGCCCGGCGCGCGGTGGGCGCAAACCTGTTTGGCCAAAGGAACGAAACCAGAGGGCACGGTCATCTCGCGCGGTGCAGGCAGGGGAGCGCCTGTGCCGAAGAGGCCAGCACCGTCGCCCTTCATTGCCCAATCGATGTCTTCGGGTGGCACGTCATTGCTTGCCAACGCACGCGCGGCGTCGCGCCACGCCTCGAAAGTGCCCAGACGCGGCAGTCGGGGCGCGTAGATCACAGCAGGCTTAGTTGTTCGGGCGGCGGTGCGAATCGCGCGCGCAGATTGGCCGCATCCGTGAGGCCGCCCGGCGACCAGTCGCGTGTGGTGATGAACGGCTTGGCCTTGTTCACAAGCGCGCCGATGCGCTTGAGGTCTCCGAACCCCAACGCGCCGTTGCGCCGTGCAGACAAGATGCGTGCCACGGATTTCGTCCCGAATCCGGGGACTCGCAAAAGCATATCGCGCCCCGCGCGATTCACATCCACCGGGAACATCGCGCGGTTGGCCAGCGCCCAGGCAAGCTTGGGGTCGATCTCCAGATCGAGCATGCCACCCTCCGCGGCCGATGCGATCTCGTCGGCCTGATACCCGTAAAACCGCAAAAGCCAGTCAGCCTGATAAAGCCGGTGCTCCCGTGCGAGCGGTGGCTTGATCAAGGGCAGGGCGGCGGCACTGTCCGGGATCGGGGAGAAGGCGGAATAGTAGACGCGCTTGAGCTTGTAGGAGCTGTAAAGCCGCGTGGAGCTTTGCAGTATTGTGGCATCATTTGCGCCGTCCGCACCGACGATGAGTTGCGTACTCTGCCCCGCTGGCGCGAATTTGGCGGCGCGTTTGCCGGTGTGTGTCCGCTCTTTCGCGGCCTGTTTGCGCAACTCCACACGGCCCATCGCGCGCCGGATCTCATCGGGGTTCTTTTCGGGTGCATAGGCCTTGATCCCTGCATCCGTGGGCAATTCTATGTTCATGGACAGCCTATCCGCCAGCAGGCCCGCTTCCTCGATCAGCTCCGGTGCGGCGTCGGGAATCGTTTTGAGGTGGATATACCCGCGAAAGTGATGGTCGTGCCGCAGGCTGCGCGCGATGCGGACCATATCGGCCATGGTGTCGTCGGGACTTTTGATAATGCCGGAGGACAGAAACAGCCCCTCGATGTAATTGCGGCGGTAGAATTCTGTCGTCAGATGTACGACTTCCTCGACCGTGAAGCGCGCGCGCGACACATTCGACGACACGCGGTTGATGCAATAGGCGCAATCATAAATGCAGAAGTTGGTCATCAGAATTTTGAGCAAGCTGATGCAGCGCCCGTCCGGCGCATAGGCGTGACAGATGCCGGAGCCTTCGGTACTGCCGAGCCCCTTGCCATCGGCACTGCTTCGCTTTGCCGTGCCGGAGGAGGCACAGCTTGCGTCATATTTCGCCGCATCGCTGAGCAGGGCCAGCTTTTCCTTGAGACTCATTTTTGCCATGGTGTTCTTATAATGTTCTATGACATGCGGTGGCAAGCCCTCGTGCGCTGCGACATTTCTGCGTGCGTGGCACCGCTGCATCGGCAAACCGTCGCCAGAGCCGCCCTTAGAGCAGTTGCCACGCCCGGCCAATCGGATAGCATGGCAAAAAATCGCACGAACAAAAAAATCGCACGAACAAGGCGGGGCGGCAGGATGAAGATCACAAGACGACATTTCGGTTTGGGGCTTGGCGCGCTGTCGGTCTCAGCATGCGGCGGTGGAACCTCAGTCAGCAGCAGCGCGATCCCCTCAGGTGGGTTGCCCGCAGATCTACTGCCGACGCCGAATCCTGGGTATGACGCCTGGGTCGGCAGCTTTCAAAGTCGCGCGGTGTCACAGGGCATTTCACGATCGACGCTGAGCGCGGCGTTCCAGGGCACGGGGTTTCTGCCAGGTTGCATCAAACGCGACCGCAACCAGACCGAGTTCAAACGCAGCCTCGAAGACTACCTCGCCATCGCCGCATCGGATGAGCGCGTGAGCAAGGGGCGCGCGGCGCTGGCCCGCCACCGCAGCACGCTGGATACGCTTGAGCGGCAATACGGCGTGCCTGCCGAGATCACCTGCGCCATTTGGGGGCTGGAGAGCTTCTTCGGAGAGCGGCGGGGCGACGTGCCGGTCATCTCCGCGACATCGACTCTGGCCTTTGACGGTCGGCGCGGCGCGTTTTTTGAAAAGCAGCTGATCGCAGCCCTGCGCATCCTGCAAAACGGTGACATTCCCGCACGCCTGATGACCGGCTCATGGGCCGGTGCGATGGGGCATACCCAGTTCATTCCAACGTCCTATCTGGCTTTCGCGGTGGATTTCACCGGCGACGGGCGGCGCGACATCTGGTCCGAGGACCCGACAGATTCACTTGCCTCGACGGCCGTGTATCTCCAGCGCAACGGGTGGCGGCCCGGCGTGAAATGGGGGGGCGAGGTCGGCGCCGGTGCGCCGCAGGGCAGCATCATCCAGCCGCAGGCAGGCGGCCCGCGGTTCTCAACGACCAGAAATTTCGGCGTGATCAAACGCTACAACAACTCGGACGCCTATGCGATCGGCGTGGGCCATCTGGCAGATCGGATCGGCGGGGCAGGGCCCCTGCGCGCCAGCTTCCCGCCAGATGCAAACGGGCTGACCAAAGACGACCGGGTGGCCGTGCAGCAACGATTGACCATCCGCGGCTTTGACACAGGCGGGGTTGACGGGGTAATTGGCCCCAACAGCGAAAATGCGATCCGCGAGTATCAACAAAGCCTGGGCTTGCCGCCGACAGGCGTGCCATCGCCCGAGCTTCTCGCAACGCTGCGCTAAGAAGTCGGCATGCTGATGCTCCCCGGCGCGTGAGGGCGGTACACGGTGGCTCTGCAGGTATGGAGTCGGCATTGTATAAGATCCAAACGATAATCTCGTTAATTTCGATTTTTGGGAGGTTGTCCCTGTGTCATGTGGGAACAGTCTTTGGCGTCAATCCTTTGCCTTGCGACGCTGCTTGCTCTGCCCCCCCCTGCCGATTGGGGTGCAATGCTGCTGTAAATTGATGTGAAGCGCGTCACAGGCTTGCCGCCGCCGCGATCGCTTGTTCTGACTTGGGGGCACATTGCGCACGAACGCCGTGCCCTGGCCCCGCATTGATCGAGGCGGAGATTAGTGCCTATCAGGTGAGGGCGAATATCAAGGACGCAGGAGCAGGGTCAGATTGGCCTTGATCGGTATATGTCATCGACTTCCGCGCCATTCACCGGTGCGACCAATGGTATGCGCAGCGCACAGGCGGAGGTATCTGGGCCCGTCCTCACCCCCATCCAAATCACGACCGAAGCGGAGGCGCTGAGCGTGGCAAACGACGCGACCGACGGCCTCACCGCATGCCCGTGCGCCGTGATCTGGCGCGCGCGTCGGACGGGGGGATGATCTGGGTCAACTCGGAGAACGTGCGCCACTCAACCACCCCTTTTTGGCTGGGTCACGGCAAGCGGGATTTGCCGCGCTGCCAAGGGTTGGTCGTTCGAGTTTCATGTGAAGCAAAAGCGCATCAGATTTGCCCCCGGCCAGTGAAAAATTTCACGGCTGGGAGACTGAGCGATGCCTCTAGCTGCACCAAACCTCTACCCCGGTTTCAATACCATCCGCCTGTCGCATGGGCATCTGACCGTCAAGGACCTCGCCGCATCGCGCATCTTCTACACGGAGATACCGAGCCCCCCAATCACCGACGAGAGTGATACGCGTTTCTACCTCCGCGCTATGACGGAGCGTGGGCACCCTTGCGTCGTGCAGCAAAAATTGGATGCGCCGGGTACGGTCGAGGTGATGGGCTTCAAGATTTTTGGCGAGGAGACCCGGCCCGCGCGGAAGCCTCCTTTAACCGGAAAGGCCGCCTCCACGTCGTGGATTGAGCGCCCCCATCAAAGCCGCATGCCCCTCACTTCCGACAACTTCGGCATCAAGCTGGGCTTCTTTCAAAAAATCGTCCGCCTCACGACAATCCATCAGCAATACGCGCTCTGTGGCGGGGTCGGACAGCTGAGTATTAATCACTTCAACTACGTCTCGCCGGACGTGGAGGCGTCGCATAGGTCGCGTGCATGATCTGGTCTTCACCAACGGGATGGGCCCGCGCATGCAGTACGTGGCGTTCTGGGTGCGGGCCGCTCAACATCATTGATCTGCTCTAGCTGATGGCCAACACAGACTATGTGCACAACATCGTACGCGGGCCGGAGCTGCATCGTATTTCCATCGCAATTTTTCTCTAAGTCCTCGACCCAGACGGCAACCGGATTTAAGTTCCCTGCTCGGATTATCCATTCGTTAACCCTGATCCGGCGCCAACGAATGGGGACTGCAAGAGCCCCGGCGCCAGACGGTCTGGGGTATCGCCGCGCGACAGCCAACTTGTCGCCGACACCGTTTGTGCCCCGAAGGAGCAGCTTCATACGTTTTGCAACGTGTTCTGCTGATGGCCAGGCCTGGTATGGCGCCCGGAAAGATGAAGCGATAACCGCCCTCAGCAGCGCCGTTGCGCAGGGACCCAACTCGCTTGATGCGGTTTGTTCCTGTGGGCGCACCACCCTTCGCGAAGCGGCGGAGGGCACGCCGGTGACAAATACCCATACCCTATATGATATGGGGCTGGGCATCCTCTGCGCGGGCGTGAATTTCCGCGACCGCACTGTTGAGTACACTGACGGAAGCGCGCGGCCAAAATATATGTCGCCCGTCCCGCGCGTTGCCAGCGGGTTCAACGGCCGTGATCGCTCGCTCATCCACCTCGCGGAGAGCCACTCGATGGATAAGGAGGGCGAGGAAATGGCAGCCCAATTGCCCCGGCGGATGCCTACGATCACATAGCATCCCTTACGCCGTGCAACGAAGGGACGATCCGTGATGGGGAGCGCCATGCCACGTTCCGCGCGACCCAAGACAAGGCTTGCGACAACTCGGGTGCTATCGGTCCGTTGCTTGTCGCCGTTTCTGTTGCAGCCCAACTTGATCAGGCGCGCATCATGACGCTCCGGCCCGGCGTTCTTTTCAGAATAGAAGCGCCCACAGGCTCCGGCGCGCCTCGATCTTCCGCAGTACCTCGCCCGCAGTGACGTAGTCGAGGTGGAGGAGACGGGTCTCGGCGCAGAGGGGGACTGCATGATTACGTCGAGAGCACCGTCTGGCTGGCCGTCGCAAGGCAGTCTGCCGCCAGAGTATCGCGCCGGGTGTGATCATTCTTTCAGGCGATTTCATCCGACCGAACGAACAGCTTGGCGATTTGGAGATGGTGGCGGATTTCGGAAGGTTCGGATGTGTCGTGATCGCGTTCGCCTGAAGCCTCAATCACGGATCATGCAGCGTGATCCTCTCGGCCATGAACGCGCTTGCCCGACCAAAAACTGAACTAAAGCTCAACGTGATCCGTCCGACGCTGGAGGCGAAACCATCTTTGTGCGGCACATTGCCTTGCCGGTATCGCAGTCGGTGAACGATCCGGGACCCGTCCAGACCACGGGTTTAAGGGCTTGGCGGCCCTAAGCGCCGGTCTTCGACCTTCCGGGCGGTTGCCATCAGGATTTGGGATTTACAGCTGGTGCTGGCCTCGATGTCGATCGGTCTTGGATGGAGAGGCTGGGGGCGCATCTGCAAATGTTCTGCCGCCTCGACCGCCAAAATTACTCAGCATGGGCAGATGAGTTTCAGTGCAGTGCGCTCGGACCTCCTGACGGCGCAGATCCCGAAATATGCCGGTCTGTCATGGCAAATGCCCTAACGCGCGGATTTGGCCGCGTCCTTTGCCGCGTCGAAGGCCTGCCTGCGCCTGTCGATTTCTGCGGCCGAGAGTTTGGCGGGGTTGGAATAATCCTCACGCCAATCCGTCGGGCCTTGCCACACCAGCGGCGAAGTCTTCGTCGTGCGCGGCACAGGCGCGCGCTCCAACAGATCCAGCGCGGACAGGAGCGTGTCCCGCTGCGACGCCCGATCATGGGGCCGCCCGGCGGCATTTCCCAAGGGGAAATCACTGAACGAAAATCGTGGCACACCCACATGCTCGACGATATCCTTGGCACAGCCCATGATGACGGTGGGAATACCCGCTTGCTCAAGACACCGCGCTGCGAGAGCGACAGATTGGTGGCATACCGGGCAATTTGGCACCAGAATGACCGCATCCACCCCCTCCGCCCCGCATAGGGCGACGAGGGCGGGACAATCCTGCTCTAGCGTGGTGCGTACAGAGCGGTTGGTGGGCAGCCCGAAAAACCGATCCGCGACACCCCCGATGCGCCCTGAGCGCGCCGCCGCTTGCAGTGCCGCGAGCGGAAAATAGCTGCCGCTATCCTTCGCAGTGGTATGATCGCGATCATAGGCGATATGAGAGATGCGCAAGTCCGGCATCGGTACCGTCGGGGCAGCATAGACTTCGTAGAACTTTGCGGCGCCGTTGTAAGGCGCCCCCGGCCCCTGATCGCCCTTGTCCGGTTGGAAAGGTGCTGCTGTCGTCACGATTGCCACGCGACACTGCGTCAGCGGTTTGGACAACGGTGAAAAAGGAACCTCGTCAAAGTGTGCCCATACGTAAGGCCGGTCGTAGCCAAGTGCGAGATAATACGCGCGGGTCCGTTTCATGTATTCAATCGTCATGGCCTGCCCTTCCGGCTGCTACCGCCTTATTTCTCCCGCGCCGTTTTCGGGACGCGCCGCCCTGAAAGCCAGACAGCATATCGGCGCAGGCGAGGCAAAATCATTCGTCCGCCGAAATGCGATAGCGCTTTGAAGGCCACCTGTTTCGGTGGTCTCATGGTAAGCGCCACGCGCTCGTTGTCGACACGCATGACGATCCAGTGGTCAACGCACACCATGGCCAAGATCCTCACGCTCTATGTGATCATCATCACAGCAAAGGATTCCGACCTCAAGGTGCAGCTTTCGTGCATGAAATGCAGCGATGCGCCGATCCTGGCTTCCAGCAAAACTTCGACTTTCTTCGGCGTGGCGAGACAATTACCGTCCGCCAGAAACTGAATACGGTTGTCGCCGATTGAAGTCACCTCAATCCCACATACGGACCGGATATTGATAGTGATGAGGTTCGCGCCGTCCAACGCAAGGGCGCTCAGAGTGACGGGACGAGTATAAAGCAGCGCAATGTCTCCCGCATTTTTTTCAAGAAACTGACCGAACGTCCAATGGTAGAGAGCACTGATCGCGGGCAAGAGCTGCAGTCCGATCCATGACGAGCTCGGAAAGCCTGCATGAGAGCAAGGGCTTTGGGGACGTCGAAAGCGATTTCGTATCAGGTAAAAACAAACGCCAAAAACTCCCTTTTACAGGTTGCCCGCGCGCGCATATGCTGACCAATCAAACTATGCGAGCCTTTGGCCGAGACGCTCTGACAAGTATCCGGGGTACGGGCTCACCCATGACAGCCGCTTTGACGCAACACTTTGGTTTATGGCCATTGTTGCCTCTAACAGGGCTGGTGAAACACGCGCGGCGGACGGTAGTGCTGACGTGGCGTGACCCTTTGTTCGGGCAGAAGTAACTGAGGTTTCACAAAATGCTGGCAATGACGCTGCTTTCGGTCGATCGCTTGGGCACGCAAGGCGACGGCTGGAGTGGGGATGTCAGCATTTCGTCCGACGGCCGGTTCGTCGCACTCGAGACGGATGCGACGAACCTGATTGCGTGAGGTACGAATGCGCGCGCGGATATTGTCGTTCGCGATTTGATTGCCCAGCAGACGACCCGTGCCTCGCTGAGCAGCATTGCAATGCAATGCTCATTGGGGGAAGCCTAGATGCGAGCATTTCGGATGATGGCAGATTCGTCGCGTTCACGGCGACGAGTGATGACCTCGATCCTGTCGATAGTGACGGCGCGTGAGATATTTACCTGGATGATCGCGATACACAGGAAACACGCATCGTTTCGCTGGGCAGTGATGTCGTCGGCGACGTGCCGGTCATTCCGTGCAACGCCTACCTGCTGAAAATGTCGGCAAAGGGTGGCTATGTAACTTTCGGTACATTTTCCGACCGTGGAGAAGGGCCCTCTCGATCCACCGAAACCGGGAATACCTATCACCGGCATCTCGTCTCAAATACGACGATACGGCTGAGTGTAGCCGGTTATGACGATACGCCTTTGCCGAACGCGCGCATCAATGCAGGGTTGGACCGGGCGGGCGGACGACTGCATGCGTTCATCGCACACGACACCTAAAACGATGATAATCCCAACGCATTCGGCGGCTCCAGCATATGTGTGCGCGACAGTTTGCTGGGAACGACGACGCGTCTGGATAGCGGGCTCTCCCGCAACCAAACGCCCGTCATCTCCGACAACGGTGTTTATGTGGTGTTCGCTGGACAAGAGCCGGGAACGGCCCCGGATGCTTTTAGCTACAATTTACGAATGGGCTTCGCTGAATTGGTAAGCGGCGGGGACGATGGTTTCAATTTAGGGGAAACGGCTATAAACCGGATATTTGTGCTGACGGTCACTTTGTCGTCTTCGGGCAGAATGGTCGATTTAAAATGAAGGGCATGCTATGCGGCGCCTCGCAAGCCTTTGATGTGGCAACGGATGGATGCGAAGGCAACGGCCTCAGTTTGTGGCCGCCCATGTCCTGCGGGACGGTCATCGCGTTCGAATCCGCTTGCTCCAGCCTCGTGGCGGGCGACACCAACGGCACAAGTGATGTATTTGCCGTGCGCAATCTGCTTTACGTGACGTTGGAGGGCGTTGATGGAAATTGGTCGCCGGAGATGCGCAGAGAGCAAACCATCGATGACGTGCTCAATGTATTGGACCGGCCTGATGGGGCGCTGTCCATCAACTTTAACGACCACTTTTTCGACCCTGCCGGCGGTACGTTAATGTTCGCGATGACGGGCATAAATGCCGGTCTGGTTCTGGACCCGCTCAGGGATCAGATCAGCGGCAGGTTTGCGGGCGAGCTTGCGCCCGACGACAGCGTGTCGTTCATGGCCTCCGATCCAGGCGGCGCTTCCTTATCGACGGGAACGACCCTTTGCGGATTCGGCTTCCCGTCCTTGCCGGACCCTTGGGTGTTCGACTATGCCCGCCTGGCCGATCTGATGATTTTTGTGCATTTGACTTTGGACAGCTACAATGGCGACGGTCAGGCGGCACTGAACACGTCGAACGATCTGCATCCGCCCGAGGGCTGGACAGTTCTGTTCACCACCTTTTATGGCGCAGGGCCCCGTCCCACGGTTGAGGGGCGTCCGGCCAACACGATCACACCGACGCGGGACGGCATGCAGGCGACCGCATATCTCGAGGGCGGAACTGGCAGGATCGCCATTGCTTACCACGGTACGGATGACAACGGCGAGCTGCTCTCCGCGTCGATACCCATGGGGCTGGGGGAGCCTTGCAGCGTGGGGCCGGTCAGATATCTGCAAGCGGCGGGGATGGCGCAGCTTTGTTGCACAAATCGTGTGAGGGATTCATCTTGTGAAACCAGCAGACGCATATTCCCGACTTACAAGACCACGAACTGGCCTGCGTATAACGAAGCGCTCAAGCGCCGTGGGGCACTGACGATCTGGTTTGACCCAGAGATGGTCTGGGATGCGACACCGAGTGGCAAACGTGGCCGACAGCAATCCTACAGCGATGCCGCCATCCAGACCTGCCTGACCACTGCCCGGCGGGGCATTGCAGAGCAATGTCCCGAGAGGGGCTGAAGGTGCTGTCCGGCATGGCGCTCAGGCAGACGACCGGGTTCGTCGAGAGTCTGTTGCATCTGATCGGTTTGAATTGGGTGGTGCCCGACTTCAGCACGCTATCGCGCCGCCAGAAGACGCTGGCCGTGAACATCCCATGCCGAGGCTCCAACGGCCCACTGCACCTGCTGATCCCCTCTCGGGACATCACTGCGTGATGCCTGCCGGGCAGTGGATGGCACCGGCATCACGGTCGAGGG
>Ga0307930_1001513_pt1 | contig 18440 bp, 14 predicted proteins | sample OrgLakmetageno46_FD_203161 | JGI IMG/M metagenome (GOLD analysis project Ga0307930, IMG submission 203161) | Saline water microbial communities from Organic Lake, Antarctica - #46 | ecosystem: Environmental > Aquatic > Non-marine Saline and Alkaline > Saline | place: Antarctica: Organic Lake...
CAGCTTTTGATTGGCCGAAAATGCACCTGTACGCGTAGTCCAATCGTGGCTTTTGATTGGCCGAGAACGCGCCTGTAAGCTTATATTTACAGGCCGTTTTACAGGTGATGTACAGGAGGATAAGCTCGCAAGCAAGTACACTGGCAGTGTGCCTCCCGGAGTGGATATGAGCTAGTTTTGATATCTTCCATATTCTCGGTGCGTAGTACACGGCATTCGTTTCTTTTCGCCGTATTTGCATACGCCACTTTCCGTAAGGATTTTGAGGTTCCTGTGTAATTCCAGAGCATAAATTAACATGATTTTACAGTTAACAGCGCTAATCTGGACGATTTCCCCAGGGCTCCCGCGCCGGACTTGGTTCCCGCTCAACGGCTAGAGTCTTATTTAGCTGCCGTATGTGTGAATGTTGAACCCCTGAATCGTAAGTGTCGGTTGCGCAGGGCTGTCGGGGGCGAATTCCTCTAGCCTAGTCTAGTTGATACTCCCCCCCTGTAAGCCTTCTAATACCGGCCCTTCGGGGCCTGTCTCAAAAACAAAGAAAGGCAAGTACACAGCAGTCACAGAGGCACATAAAGAATACACTTGAGCTGCATATGCGCTAGCAAATTCATTCCAGGAGGCCAATTAAGGCACCAACTGGCGCCTTTCCTCCGAACAAGTCGGCGGGACTGAGTTCTCGGTTCTCGTTCGTGAGTCACGTCCCAGGTCCACGAGGCATCTCCGTGGGCTATTTTTGCCCCAGGAATTCCAGGGTTTTCTAATGAATTTTCAATGCGCTGGCAATACTATCAATCTATACCAACTACCATACGAACATAATTTCCCAAAAGATGTGGTCAAGATGTTTGGAAGGTTGCTATATCCGCCATCCCATAAAGTAGCGGCCCTCGTGGATGGCTTCCCCGGTACGTATACTAACGACTATACTAACTACTAGCACTTAACGGATATAAGTGGACCAAAATCAAAAGGAGCAGCCCTCCCAAGTTCTTTTGGTACCACCAATCAAGAGCTCATGTCAAGAAAAATGTTGAGGGCTGGGCAAGGGATTAGAAGGAAAAAAACTCCGAACACCAAAAGCCGAACACCACTATAAGCGTACAGATACTAAAAATGTTCTCAAAGTGCGCGTGTATTCACGAAGTGGGCAAAAAAACATTTGACCAATGAGAGGGCCATTTTTCCAGAGATCCTTCGATTCCTACCCCCCCACCTGGTCTGGTGGTGGGTAGTGCCCATTTCCATATTGACCCCCCCCTCCCTGGGGGCGATGAAAATACCGAATTACCGCCCTGGAGTTGTCCGTTGGGTGCTCTATATACGGGAATAGCCGAAACCTCCTCTGGGGGAGGCGGGAAAAAGGGTGTCTTTTTCCCAGCCGGACGGCCAAAACCCACCTACCCACCCCACCCCCACGTCGCCTTGTGGTCTGATTGCCCACCCCACCTCTTGCGTGTATTCGTCTTTTTCTCAATAATTCCCGAGATCTCCTGATGATACAGATAGACAGATAGATGATAATATTATGAGCATCAATTAGTCTTAGCGTTTTGTCGCTGTATGTTCGCCGTGACTGTTGAGCGGAATATACGACAATTACAACCATCTTAGCCTTGAAATGTTCCTGAATTTTTTTGTCATCTTCTTTTATCTAGTAACTTCATTTCATATCTTATTTGCAGTTCACACTAAACCGAAAAAAGCAGTCAGTGGCGACAAAAAAATATATACAAAGAAAAATGCGCAAAGTTTATCGCAACGTGGACCTAAATGCGATCAACCTATCATATTTTTACTTGGCGACTCAACTATGGCTCATGTCGCCCAATCACTCAGTCAAATCCTGGATGAATGCACTTGGGTTCGACGTGGAGGGCGGTGCAAATTAGATGCGTATTATGGAATGTCTTACAACTACGCTTCGCTTCGTGCTCTTATACCGAAATACAATGGCCCCATAGGCCGTGGAGTAAAGCAAAGAGGTTGTCTAGATTGTTCTGGTTGCGAGGCTAGGAAATGGATTTGCAATGACTTCGGCATTGAACACCATGGCATCGAGTTCGCTTCCGACGTGGAATTTCCCGCTCTAAAATACCATTCAACTCAGGAAACAATCATTCTTGGATATCTGAGCAAAATTGTTCGCAAAGGTGACTTCGTTGTTTTTAATACTGGTCTTCATGACACAGCGACGACCGGTAAAGCCCCATGGGTCTATGCAAGGCAGCTCGATCATTATTTGGACATGTTACTCAGCGTTTTTCCCAACCCTTCCGTTCGTTGGGTTACAACAACTTACCCTGAAAGTAGCCTACGGCCATTGGAATGGCGCAATATCACCAATCCCGAAGTTGTCTCTCAACTCAATAATGAGTCCAGGAGAATAATGAGTCAGCGAAGTATTGAAATGCTAGATGTGGCTATGCTATCGAGTTTTAATTTTTTCAAGGGACCTCTCCAAATTGATGGACTTCACATGGGCAACTCTACCAGTCCTTCTTACGTAGCTGTAGCTTTTTCCATATTGATTGAGTTTTCTGGTCTTCTCACGACTTATCCTAGCGAAACTAGTGGCTGCAATGCTGACATTGCCTTCTCACCGGCGGACGCAGGTTTACATCACGAGCTTAGACCTGGGAAATAAGGCCCCGAGAGAAGGCAAAAATGATAATGGCAATGAGAGAAATAAAGCAACGCCCAGGGCAAGGCAAAAACATCGCGAGCTTATTGATTATACACGCTTGAAAATGGTGCTCTCAAGAAGCGTGTTCAAGTAATTTCTCAGAAATTAATTTGGTTCACTAATATTCTGCCCCGTACCCGCAGCGCAGTCGCCAAAGCACTAATTTAAGGCGAAGGGCCAGAGCTTATACAGATATTTTTATTTCTGGCGCACGAACTTGTCAAAAATAATAGAAAAAGACGCGAATTTATCAGCGGAATGGGTTTCCACTGGATTTCAGTTGCCAACTCAAGGCATTAGCTCAGACTCACGGACTCTCAGAACTCGGAAATTAAGGAAGTTAAAATTGGATGTGGATAATCGATAATCGGCGATGGGTGGTGCAATGGGGCTGGGGCTGAGGGCTGAGGCGACGAGGCCAGTTTTTTTTGGGGGGTTTGAGCCTGTGTGACCCGGATTTTTTTGTTGCCCCCCAAATCTCTCACTAGTTAGTAAAGCAATGGGCCTAGTAAAGCAATTCGGGATCTCAAATTTCACTAGGAAATTATTTAGGTCGAAAACCCATGCTAAAAATGCACCAAGAGCTCCTGCTTATCCAAATGGTTAGCCTAACTTCAAACACTGGAACCCAGGTGCGTGGAGCTAAGCCCCCCTTCGATGTGTGCCCTCGCCTGCTGCGCATGTCTTGCGAGGTCGGACTCAAGCTTTCCAGCAGCCAAGTTCAAATGCCCGCTCATTGAAGCGCTCAGCGGCAGCGCAAAGCCTTCCATCGCTGCGCCCCAGCTCGACGCCGTCGCGGAGACCCCTTGCCCCACGTCGGTGGTGACTTCCAACACTTTGCCCTGGCTGAGGTTCTGCACCGCGCCACCGGTGGCCAGCGCTGCCGCTCCAACGTGCTCCGGCAAGTCGGCCGCCACGTAACCCACGGCATCGCCCACTCCGTGCACCACGGCTGGCACCAGGACCTCCTGAGCGCCCTGGGTTGACGTGACTGCGGCATGCACCACGTCGGTTTTGATGCGACGTACGCCTGCTTTGACCTAATTTATGCATGAACTAAGCTGTTTTCATTGACAGTATTGATTGAGAGAAAGTATAAATCGATTTGGGAGAAATACCGTTTTCATTTGAAACACACACCCCGAGAATAAATTCATTTTGAAGTTATACGTAGTGAAACATTCCAAGAAGAGTCACATGATATGAACCTTGTCGACCGCTCCGTCACCCGCCACGTTGCGCCAAAATTGTTCAGTGCCTTCTTCCGCAGCTGTAAACCCGTCCACCAAGCCCATTTGCCCTAATTTAGTAGCCGCTTCGAGGTCTTGCGCAAGCGCCAGCAACTTGGGCACTCCTAAGCGATTCCGCGCTTCTTCGCCCTGGAGAAAATAGGAAGAGAGAGAGAGAGAGAGAAACATGAAGGCCACATGTCATGCCCCCATTTTGAGAGTCAAAGGTTCACACGATATGTATTGAGATGTGAATGCAATCAGACATCGAAGGGCAGTAACATCATCATTAACATTCTCGAGTGTGCACAGATAACATAGGAGATGCAACAGAATGTGCAAAGTCGTCATGTATTTGATGACTCAATCAGCGAAGTCAAAGCAAGTAGAGCATCGCACCTGCCCCGATCCGTGTTCTCCGCTGACGTCAAGAAACGCATCGTCAAAGAGATCGAGGCCATCTGCAAACACAGCGAGGGCCGCTAAACTGGGTTCTACAGCAGCAGCTTCCAAGTCTCTCAATCCTTGCTCGCCCCACTCTCCCAGCCCGCTGGTCGCGTCGCTTGCTCCTCTGGCATTGGCCTTTTTCAACGGGTGCGCGGCTTCAAAATGCGCAGTGAGCGCTTCTCCAGATTGGAATGTAACCATGCAGTCCGGGCACACGAAGCCTTCTTGGAGCTTCGACTGCGAGCGGCCTTTTGTTAAAGCTGGCCCAGCCGGCGTCGTGTCGTGTGGGTGAGCGGGAGGAAGCCCACCGTTGCTGTTATCGCCACTGCTGCAGCAGGCAAAGAGACCGCCAAAACAACCGCGAGATTTCTTTTTCTCAGCAACAGCAGCAGCGCCAGGACCATGACTAGCGTGGTAACCTGTTGATTGGTTCATGCCAACCGGCGGAGGCGCAGGCCGCGTGTTGACACGCATGGGCAAATTGCCAAAGAGAAAGCCGAGGTGTGGCTGGTCCATCGTCACTTCAACGTCCAGCCAATTCCCGCCACCGTCCCGGCTCGTCGCAGCTAGCTTCTTCGCCACGCACACGTCGAAGTTCACCCGCGCTTCTTGCAGCCACGGGGCGCGCATTTCTACAGGAGGCTGCGTGGGGTCCAGGCCTTCGTCGTCGGTGTCGTCGTCGTTCGCCAACTCATTACTCGAGCCATTGCCACTGTTACTGCCTTTTACATTCTCACCGTTGGCTTGGAGCGCCTGGGATGCTTTTACAGCTGGAACCAGGACGAAGGCATCGATTTGGAAGGCTGACACGGTCACGCGCTTTCGGATGCGCCGCGTGCTCTGCGCTGAGTTGTCGTGCCAGCACTGCTGCAAGCCGCACTCTTTGCCGTGCTCGTCGACCGACACGCTTCGCAAGTCGTTCACGGTCATTTCCCATGTGCCTGGCCACCGCACGGTGCATGTTCCTATGCTCAGGGAGCAGCCGTCCGAGACGCGTGCGGCGGCGCTGTTGGGATTGACGTTCGGGCCGTACCACTCTTCAAGGAGCCGGGCCTCGATGTCGGGTGGCAGACGAGGCTTCTTTTGGCCTTCACGGCAAATCACAAATTCGCACGATTTCATCGTCATGCTAGCATTGGTAAACGCCATGCCAGCTCCCAAAGTCACAGTGAAAGTCAACTCTTTCACTACGCAGCGCGACAGAAATTGAGATTCAGGCAAACTTGGGCTGTACAAAGAGTTGACGGCAGCGCAATTAATCTCAAAGCCAGCCGGGTCAGGGAAGCTCAGAGTCAGTCCTTTCAAGTTAGTCTTCACGGACAGCATCTTCGGGTCCCAGTTGAGAATGAAGCTCTTGAAGTAGCCTCGCAAAAGCCCCACCACAAATCGGCTCTGCGTTTGATCGATCGTTGCACGTGCGGCGTCATTCAAACGTTTCGCGACCTGATTTGGTTCGAGCAGGGGCACAATGAAGAAAAGTGATAGCGTAAAATAAAGTCAAATGAGAACATTTTACGAGCCATCCCGCATTTATGACAAGAGGTAAAAGTCTGATTGACGTTTATCAAAGACGTACCTTTGGGACCGCCATTTTCTTCGGTGAACTCGGTGCCTTTAGTTCCACCTCGGACGACTTCTCCTGTGATGCGGCGTTAGCATTCATCGCACGACGCAAGCTAGAAGAAAGTACGAAGGGTTGCCGATTGCCGGCAACTTGGACGACCTCGACACCAGGACACTGCAAAGCTAAAGAAGAATACAAAGGACGCAGCGCGACATTGTGCCTGCAGAACAAAATGCTGGATACTGGATGTTGTACCAATGAAATTGACCAATAAGCTGAAAGCTCAATCACACAGCTAGCGATCACTCGACTCGAAGACATGAAGATGCAGATTCTGCGCTTTCTCTGTACTTAGGCTCCATAAAACAGACACACAACTAGTACTGACAATAGGGAGAGCAGCCAGAGCATCGGCGCTAATTTCAGCTTACCTCGTTCTTGAGGTTTATGAGTCAGAAGTTGTGGGATTTATGCATTTTTCGTAGCAGCATCGGGAATAGTATGCGTGCGGTTGACAGTGCAACACCATCGTAGGTGAACGGTAGCATCTAGCCAATTTCAAACAAGCTCAAAATGGGCTCTGTTACAAGCAAAACCGAAATAGCTAGTTGGAGTGAGCAAGTAGTGGCGAAACACGTGAGGGGCATCAACATTGCATTTGCAAGGTACGGCGACGCATTGGAAGAAATCGGAGGCTTCAATGGAGAGGCACTGCTTGACACCACAGAGAGCGATCTTGAACCTATCTTTGTGGACCTTGGCGTGAAACACTTGCACAAAATTCGCCTCCGAGCTGAATTCAAGAAGCTACAACAGTTGACAGAGATTCCACCAGAGCTGCTTCCGGCTGCTGTCGACAATTATTTGCAGCCACAAGACGATGATCATCGCGCAATAAATGAGCCTAACCGGAGCATATCTAGCAGTGAACCTTCTACTAGTGTTGAAATTAGCAGCTCAAACAGTATCTCTTCAAGTAACCTAGGGACTAGTGGCATTTTGGAGCCGACTAGATCCACGCCCAAACCAGCAGTGCCTCCTAGTCGCTCTGCTTCTACGCCTACGACTGCGATGCCTGCAGAGGTAGTGGGGCCAAGTGACGCGACTTTGGCAGTAGGCTCGCGATGCGCGGCGCTTTTTGCATCAGGTTCGGAGTGGTACCCAGGAGTGGTGTCAGGAAGGCGACGGTCGCGTGGGATGATGACTTACTCCATCGAATACGATGACGGAGACATTGAAACCTCAGTAGCCGCTGGTTTAGTAAGATCTCTCCCGCAAGACCTTTCTCCGGATGATGCAGAAGCACAAGCTGCAGAGTTGTCCTCTGAAGCGTATACTGTGAGCGCCATGCAGCCGCTCGGTCAAACAGGTGGATATGAATGTAGCTGCGGCCGTGCGAGCCCTCTGCAGGCAGTCTTAGCTGAGGACGGCAGGGAAGCATGGGAGCTCTCAGCTAACGGTAACAATGTGGGGTTTGCACAGGCACAAGTGAGGCGCCGAGCTCTGGAAATGGCCACTGCAGCTGAAAGCCCTTCGAAAGACCCCCCAGGATTAGATTCGGGATCAGTTGCATCATCTATACCTCCGCCGAAACCTTTACCTCGGGAGATGTTACAGAGCTGGAACAAAAAGGTATCCGTATTATCTCCAGGCCAGAAAGATCCTGATACAAAATTAAACTATCAGGCTACAGGAATGCCGGCCTCTTCTGAGGCAGTGCCAAAACCATTGCCGAAGGAGATGCTGCAGAATTGGAACAAATCCGTGCCCGTGCTGTCATCGAATAGAAAAGACAATGATAATCAACTAAAAGCCTCATTTCCACAGAAGGCAGCCCTTTCACGGAAGTCGCCAGAACCTTCACCTCGAGAGATAATTCAGAATTGGGACAAAGAGGCATCTGTAGCAGAATCGAGTTTGGAAGGTAATGCTGTTCAAGGTCCAAGTCAAACGCCAGTTATGAGTGTCACACCAGAGGAAAGTCCGAAACCATTGACACAGGAGATATTGCAGAATGAGAACAGCGCTCTCCTTGCAGACGAAGAGGCTCTTAGACAGCAGAAAAACGTCGATGTCGTAAAGAGTCTGACAATTACACCCGACTCCAGCCAACCAACACCACTTCCTTCGGTTGCACAAGAAGCACCTCCTCCTAATAGGGGAGATCGGCGGCGATCCCGAGAAGCAGCACCCGCACGCGCACCACCACTGCCCCCACCCAACGAACCTTTGCTGCGAGATGATCCGACGCCACTGAAAGCTGAGGAGATCACACTCGCGGGCAATAATGAAGAAACAGAAGCGTTGCGACTGCAAGTTGTAACGCCAGTGGTTGCCAAGGGTGAAGAAATTGCAACGCCTTTTGCATCGCTCGAAGAACCAACAGCGCCAAGGATGCCGCGGCGGCTTTATCCTGGGCCACCTCCACCAGTGCACCCGTCTAGTTTCAAAGGTCTTGGCCGAGAAAAGTTCAAAGCGCTGCTGAGTAATGCCTGTAGGCACCGCAATGGCATCGGTAGCAGTGCAAAGGCTGCAGCGGCGGCTGCATCTACCACTGCAGCAGCGGCAAATTTCGATGTAGGTGCAGCGGTGTGGGTAAGCGATTCAGTCTCTGCATTCGTAGCTGGTCAAGTGGCAAGTGTAGTGCCAAGCAGCAGCGACAACGCCCCTGGAGCAATAGCTGCATCTGAAGTAGCTACAGTGACGCTGGTGGGTAGTGCCAAGGTTGTTGACGTGCAGGCCAAGAGCAAAGGCAAGGGAGGCAAGAATAATGGCAACAGAAGAGGTGGAGTGGGAGTACACTTAGAAGTGCTGCCCCGAGAAGCACTACAGGGAGGCGGTGCTTCGAACATGGATAACTTGGGCGCACCGCACGCGGCTGCCGTGCTTGAAAACGTTGACACACGGTAAATAAAACAGTGTGCTTCAAAAAGAATGCCGATTTGACAGTAGAGTTACAATTTCACATGATAGGTTTATCTTGCTTCTCGATATTTAGCACTGATCGTGTGCGGTATCTCGTTGGCTCTTACATGTATATACGTGTGTGTGCTTGGTTTTTGAAGCTTTCGTCACGACCAAATTTACACGTCTACGGGGCCGATTTTGATTGCCTTGAACCCCTTTTGCTGGCTTCCCTTGTACGGAGAAACGGTCATGCGCCAATACTTGCGGTCTGGAGGTGGGCCTACGGGAGCGCATGCTGTGATACCATCTTCGAACAGCAGTGGCAGTATCAGCAATGGAGGGAGCCGCAGCAGTGGCGTCAGCGGGAACGGAAATCTTCCACCACACATTTTTGCTGTGGCCCAGACAGCACTTGCCAATTTGCATTGTCCTGACATCATCACAAATAGCAGCGGCGACAGTAATGGTAACAGTGGTAGCAGTGAGACCAATATGAGCTCTGTTGAGGCAAAAGACCAAGTGCTTGTGATTTGCGGCGAATCAGGAGCAGGCAAGACCGAAACGACGAAGTTAGTGATGCAGTACCTTGCATTTGCATCAACTCAAGCTGGAAAAGGACAGCTCAACAGCGGCAAATCGGTGAGAACTTCGTTTGGCGATGCATTCACCATCCTTTTTGCATGGATGAACCACACCGTTTATATGCATGCAATGATTATATGGCCTTGATGAGAACCCTTCTTTGCGTGCTAAAATTCTCTTTGTGATAAATTCTAAAGGTGGCGGACTGTCTTGTAGAGTCTAGTCCTTTACTCGAAGCGTTCGGAAATGCCAAAACGCAACGCAACGATAACAGCAGCCGCTTTGGCAAATTTACTACCCTCGAATATTGCCTCCATCGTAATACGAGCAGCAGCAGCAGCGTTTACGATGGTAGAGATATCGGTGCTGATGGCGAGCGAGGTCGCATTCGTGGCGCACATTGTGCGAACTTGCTATTAGAAGCAAGCCGGGTAACGGCGCAAGCTCACGGCGAGCGGAATTACCATGTCTTTTTCCAGGTGATGAGTTGGTGCTGTACCTGTGTAGAGACGAATGGCTTTGGGAGCGAACATCGAATTTTGCGGTTTGAGAGCTCTTTCCGTTTCACTGTCGATTGACACTGTTTTGGTCTTCCTGCTTGATTTGTTTTCACCTTCTTGTTTGAACAGCTCTTGCGGGCTAGCGCCGAGAGGCGATCTGCGTTTGGGGTTAATTCTGATGCTCTTGGCAGTAGCTTGAGTTCATCGAATGGCAGTAACAGTGCTTTGCCTTGTAACTTCTGGTATTTGAATCAACGCAGTCACGACGATCACGATGATGTCATCACTGACGTAGATGATGGGGAAGAATTTATCCATCTCGTAGAGAGCATGTCAGCTGTGTCTATCCCAGAGTCACAACAGGGAGCAATCTTACGCCTCGTAGCGGGTGTGCTCTGCCTCGGAAACGTTCGATTTGAACCTATTATTGCGTTGGCGGCAGAGGATTCCTCGCCTGGGTGTAGACCTCCAAAGGACGATGACGCCGCAGCGCAAGTGGTTGAGTCAGACACGCCAGTGCTTGCAACAGCGGCACGTCTTCTCGGCCTCGGAGCAGGCAACAGCAATAACAATGCTGACAATGGTTTGGCAGCAGCGGACGAGTTAGGCCGTGCCTTCGTGACTCGCGTGCGTGAAGTTCCAGGAGGAGAAAAACTCGTTTCCCCCAACAACCCAGAAGATGCTGCAGAGTTGCGCGATGCTCTCTCCAAAGTGTTGTACAGCCGCCTCTTTGATTGGGTACGGCTTCAATCATTACTTCGAACATTCTTTCTTACATTTTCGTCTGTATCGAAGGGTTGATAGTATATTTCCCACTCATGTGAGCCTCGATTGCCATTTTTGAAACTGAAGAATGCCTCTGTTGGTGCTTCCAATTTTCTAAATTTTACCATCTTTTCCAAAACTTCTACTTGGTATCTATATTCGGCTCTGGGTCTTGATTTTAATCAGATTATCGCACAAGTAAACGCTGCATTACAGCCACCAGAAAGTGGCCAAGCCAATGGCAACACCAACGACAAAAGCACTGCAGGCGCCTCAAGGGTAGGCACGATAGGGCTCTTGGACATTTTTGGGTTTGAAGACATGGCCTGTAACGGCTTCGAGCAGCTGTGCATCAACACCACCAATGAAGCGCTCCAACAGGTGGGCGCATGGTTTGTGGGTGTTGCCGATGTACTAAATTGTATACTAGGAAGACTAAGTCTTTCCATCTCATCTTCTGATTTTTTTTCTCGGTTGCTTTGAGTTGCTTTGATCGTGTAACCATTTTGCCTCGCATTCTTTGGGGAGCGAGGGGGGGGGGAGGGGGGGGGCACTTCAATAAGTTTTCACGAATCTCTCTTCAATGCGTGCTGTCGGTTAAGGTGTTCAACGACGTGGTCTTCCGTGCCGAAGCCGCTGCTTACGATGCCGACGGAATCGACTGGGACCCGACCACATTTCCCGACAACGCTGCCGTGGTTGACTTACTAAGCGCGAAACCCCTCGGCCTCCTGCCCATGCTCGACTCGCAGTGCAGCCGAGGCCACGCTGCAAGCGACGGGGCGGCTTTAGTGCGGGCGTATGCGAAAGTGCATGCTCCGGCCTATGCACATGCTTCGCCATCATCATCGTCATCAGGACCAAAAGCAGCTTGCACGAACAGTAGTTTAGGCGGCGGGCGCGACAACCATCATGGAGTTGCTCACAGTTGTGTCTTTACAGCGGGAGGTTTGAGCTCAGGCTTGCGCAAAGGCGGGGGCGAAGATGGCGGTACTTCCATCACGCTGCAACGGACCGTTGAGTCGGATTTTGCGGTGACACACTACGCTGGCGTGGTAATAAGAAGTTTAATTATTGTTTGCTTATCACTTTTACTCACTAAAATGTTGCTATGGAATTGTTTTCTTTGTACAAAGTTTCGGAACGTAGTATTCTTTTTTCTTTCCTTTCGTTTACAACAATTGTTCACTTGGGTCATTCGATTTTTTGTGCACCTGATTTTATCTTATTCCGTCTCTATTTTAATTGTTAGGTGGTGTACAGTGCAGAAGGGTTCGTCGATCGAAACCGCAATGCTCTTTACACGCACGTGCAAGAATTGTTACAGGGCCACGGTGAAGCTGCTCGCGTTGCCGCTGCTGCGTCTTCAACTTCAAGCAGAGAAGAGCAATTCTTGGTTGATTCCGGCCTCTTGCTTGCTGAGCTCTTTCCAAGAAATGCTGCTGAAGGAGTTCATGTCGGAGTGATGAAGGGTCAAGTAGGTGGGACAGAAACTAGCCACGATGCACACTCACAGCACCATCACCACCATCACCACCACCATCACGAGTCAAGGACTGTAGCAGCCACTTTCTTTGAGCAATTGGCAAGCCTTAGAGCTTCGTTGAAACGCGCAGACTCGACGTTTGTGCGGTAAGCAGTGATGAAAATCGCTAAACACTTTCACACCGAAATCGATGATACGAACTAGCGTGCTCTCTGATGATTATATCAGCGCGTTCCCATGTCATTTTTAATTCTCTCACTATGCATCAGATGCATCAAAACCAATGCGGCCAAAGAGCCCGGTTCAGTAGACCGCGTCTCGGTGCTTCGCCAGCTCGTTTGCGGTGGCGTCATAGCCGCGCTTGAGGTATCAAAAACTTTTCCATCTTCCCTTGTCTGCGCCTTTGACAACAAAGAGCACTATTGGCACAGGATTCCAATTGTCTTTCTTTTTGTTATCAATTTTTCCTATTCAAGATAATACGTGCCGCATGTTTCATTCCCTTCAGGTACGGCGAGCTGGTTTTCCTCAGCGCATGGCCTATGATGCCTTTTGTCGCGAATTCACGGTGCTCGAGACAGCATCTGACGGCGATATTAGCAGCAGCAGTGGGATTGGTAGTAGCAGAAGCGACAAGCCGTCGCAGCGCTGCCAAGATCACGAACAATTAGCCGTTGATCTTCTGCTTTTGCCCGCTGTGCAACGAGCTCTCTCGGGTATGAACACAACAAAAACAGCGGCAGCTACGGCAACAAACAACACCACTGAACTGGTTCTCGACGCCTTTCGGCCGGGCCAAACCACGTTGTTCTTTCGTGCCGACACCCTGTTCACTCTTCGCCAGCTGCGCGCCAAGCTCCTCGCTCCGGCTGCCGTCAAGCTGCAGCGGTGGTGGTTCGCGCTCCAAGGCGCGGGGGAATGGCAGCGTCGGTTCCGGATCGCCAGCAGTACGGTGCAGCGCGCGTCGGCACTGGCAGCTGATGAAGGACTGGATGAAGTACCTGCGGTGCGTGACGCCATAGAGCACGCGCAATCTGCTTTGGCCCATGCAAAACCTGCAATTTTTGCGGCGGTAGCAGCGGGCATTTTTGCAAGTGCTCTCTCGAGCCCTTCTCGTCGTACCAGTCATTCGCCCAATCACCATCTTCCTCATATCAGCAGCAGTAGTGAGGGGTCAAATAGCACAGCCACGGAACTCATTAGCGTAGAGAAAGACGCAGCTACTACCTGCTGGAGCACGGTAATGGAAGCAATCGCAGCCCGCGCCGAAGTGCAGCTGCTTCACGCGAGCCGGTTGAAGGAGATTGACGCATGCCAGGGGCGGGCTCAGATAGTGCTCAACGCTTCTTCGAACTCGCTATCGAACCATGCTCGCGCGAAGCTCAGTGGCCTCGCGTTGGAAGCAATTTTTGCGGCAAAACACGCGCGTTTTGCGTACCGCACTCAATTGCAGCAGTGGCGTGCTGCTCATGCTGGCATTTTGGGCACGGGCGATTCGTCTGCTTTGCTGCAGGCGCCATCGCCACAACCGTCCCAGATAAGCGCCCCGTCTCCAACGGGTGGAGCAGCCACCTTGGCGAGGCAGCGACGCGGGTCGGTGTTTGGGGTGGGCGCAGCTGCCGTAGCGGCCGCAACAACTTCAGTGGCGGCGCGCAAAGAAACAAAACGGCTAGCCCGCATGACTGCGAGCCTAGCAGCTGCAGCAGAAGCCCGTGGGGCTGATATGAATAATAGTAATGAAGGCAGCTGCAGCAGCCACGAGCAAAATCAGTTGAGCCATTGTGCTGACCAAGGCAGCAGCAGTTCGAACAACGGTGAATCGGTCACTACTAGCTTGATGGGTCATATGGCTGCGAAGAAATTTGGTAAATCGTGGAAGCGCACCGCGCACGCTCGTGCTTCTATGAGCCTGGAGTCCTGGGTTCGTGCTGCTCAAAGCAAAGTTGAAGCAGCTGAGGCGGAGCTAGCGCCTTGCTTAGATGCTGACGAAAAATTGCGCGCTGCTGTACATGAAGAAGAGCCTCGATTAGAGGCTGCAGCAGCTGAATTTTCAGAGGGAAGTGCTGGAGCTTGGCATGAGCTTGAGACCAACGAACAAGATTTCGGGTTAGCTTTGGACGTTCGAGCAGCTGTTGAAGCTGCTAACTTCGCTCTATGCCATGCGAGAGATGTAGGCAACCACCACAATGCAGCAGAATACCATGCTTCTTGTGAAGCAGCACTCGTTGCGGTGGACGAGGCGACCTTCAGGATAGAAGCAGAGCAGCAGCGGCGCGCGATCGTAGCGGGCGTTTGGAGTGCTGCTCAAAGAATTTTGGACATGCAATTGGAAACGACTCAAGATCCAGAATTGGCGGACCCTGGCTACCTTACAGCCTCCGCCCCGGAACTCGCGCATGCTTTGGAGTGTGCCGTTGCGGACGCCTCAGAGTTTTGCACAAACGACACTGACTTCCACCGTTGGGACGCAGTGGAACTTGAAGACCGGCTCGCCTGTCTAGAAGCACATGTTGAAGAAGTGGAGACGTTGCTGGCAGCTGCACAAGAAGTCATGGCAGCCGAGCGCCGCGACCGTTTCAATCGTTTCAAAAGTGCTTTTGAAACTCCTCAGCAGACCTCGCCGCCTTCGTCCCATCACCGTCACCCTGTGCACGTGTCACCGGCCATCGAACGGCTCAAAGCTCAAAAGAGCCCTCTGACGAGTGCCACTCTCAACGGGCCGAATGCGTCAATTTATCCCGCAGTAATATCTGCTACCTTCACTGGACCTCCTCCTGCCAATTCTGCAATTGCAGTTGCAGAACTAGCGCAACCCCTTCCTGACTCAGACAATTCTAAGAATGCTCATACTCGATCCAATTCGTGGCAGTCTCCATCCTTCCCACAAGCTGGTGCTACAAACACAGCAGCAGCAACTTCACACCCTTCACAACAGTATGCTGACAATGCGCAGGCGCTTCGAGACAGCTTTATTTCAGACGATGCCGATGGTGGGATCTCTCTCCGCAGCGGCAGCTTAGGCAGAGATAACTCGTTTGCTGCACTGTCTGACATCGTGCCTAATGATCGTGTATCTTTTGACGATTTCAATGACGATGTGCTGGATAATATCGCTGCCTTACACAACGACCCAAGACCTGCTACGCCGCCTGATGACGATGAAGAAGTTGATCTTTCCGGTGATAACGACTCCAATGCACTCTTATCACCAAAGTTACAGCACACCTCGCCACCGCAGTGGCCTTCTTTTGACTCAGCGTCTGTGGCAGACAGCCCTTCAAAGTTCCTACCAGGGCTGTTTGCTCGTAATGACGATGGCAATAGAAGCTTCAATCAGCCTCCGGCTGAATCAGCAGATCAAGAAGTTTACGATGTAGCGGCTATTGACGAAGTTGAAGCTGCAACAAATGCCGCAGCAGTTGCCATACAAGACGAGTACTCGCTCAACAACCTGGACTTTGACGATGAAAGTCCGTTGGAATTGTTTGACTTACAAGACGGCTACGAAGATGATCGCCAGACTGATATCAATTACAGTCCAGAGGAGATCTTTGAGGTCGACGAAGACATCGAAGATGTTGAAGATGCAGAGTCGTCCCATAGCCTCCGTGGTGTTGCTCATAATTCTCCGTCTTCATTCAGTAGCTCTGTCAATAGTCCTGTCGCTCCTACCACTGAAATGCCACCTCAGCCAGCACCCATCGCGCTCTCGAACGGCAGTCAATTCGAAAGGAGCCCAGACGAACCACTGGTCGAGAACCTCTCAACAGATGCTGCTCGTCAGCCTTCTACTACCAAAAGGCACCCTCGAGAATCTGATGGCAGTGGCAACAGGGCACCTTTGATCGACTCCATTAGCGAAGATCGTGACGAAAAGCAGCGACGGCAAGAACGGCGGCGGGAGCGAGAGCGGCGGCGTGAAAAGGATTTGCCACCCATGAACTCTCCAAGTGCATTGCCTGGCACCAGCAGTAAAAACAGCAAAGAGGAACGCCACCGAGTGGTGCGGCTCGCAGTTACCGGCAAAGAAAAAAGCCCCACTGAACAGAGCCTCCATGTTAACAAGGTTGACAATCCAGATCTCGAGCAACTGAAAGTGCGGCAGAAGGCGCGACAGAAAGAAACTCGAAAACCACGCGACGAGCGATCATCTTCGCGCAACAGACCTCGACATGAGCAAGCTCAGGCTGCAGCGGTGCTCGTGAGTATCGATAAATTGGAGCAGCACGACCGCCACCCAAGTTCTTCTCGGCACGCTTCGAGGTTACCCCAAAGCACTTTTTCGCAGACTACTCGCAGGTCGGACCCTCATGAGAGTTTTGCGCAGTCTTCAGCAGCGTTGTTGACTTCACCGTCCACTCTGCCGGTGATTTCGCCCTTGAACCACAATAGCAATCATGGCACAAATGAGAGCTGGGCCTCGCTGGACGTGCGGTTTCGTGCCATGTCTCAACCAGACCGTTTCGCGACCGTAAGCGGCGTTGAACTCACTTCGCTTCTGTCAAATGCAGGAGCTGCCGCTGCCGCTTCTGCTGGTAGTGGTACTTCAGCGCTGCAGCAAGCGGCAGCGTACATCGCTGGTGCCGCAGAGTCTGCTGCAACCGTTGATTTAGTTCTGGAGCTCACTCTGCTTGGAGCGTTAGACGAGAAGCAGCGCCCACTAGCTGTGAAAACTACGCTCCATAGTAACAGGCGCAAGAGGAGCAGCAGCAGTGGCAGCAGCGGCAGCAGAAGCAGCAGTGGTGCATCCGACGACTTATGGTCTACGATGGCTCTTCTCGGCCTGGGCATCAATGCAGCAGCGGTGGCCGACCCTGCGGGGAAAGTGAAGCCGCGGCTTGAATTGCGCCTATGGGCGAGGCCAAAACAAGCGGGCGCTTCGCGGGTGCTCCTCGCGACCTGCCGCAAGAGCTTAGACATGCGCGCCGATAAAATTCGGGCATCTGCAGCAACAGCGGGCGCTTTGGCTGACCCGCAATTCGTGAAAGCAATGCTACTGGAAGACATTGCGAGTGGGGATGTTCTTTCCAAGGGAGGAACCACTGCAGATGAGCCCGCCAAAATGGCTCTTGTGTCGGCATTTTTGGACGTGGGATTTGAACCGCCTGAGTACCTTGCTGCAAGCAAATGAGTCGACGCAATAGCATTCACGATGGAGTGGAATCATCTGGTATTTCCCCCGCTCGCACTTCTGCGAGTTCGTGTAGGAAATAAACCAAAGTTATACACTGTTCAGTCAGGAGGGCCCTGAGTGCCCTTTTCATCAAAATAGAATAATTCATAAATATCGTGAGATTTTTATGCTTGGCGAAGTAACACTTCTAATTGCTAGGTTCCTGGGAATGAGGTGTAGGGAGGTTAGTTTATTTCATCTTCCTGGAGAGAACGCATCGCCCACTTATTACGGTAAGTCGAACCTTTCCCCCAGCCCCCAGCACAAAAGGCAAAAGGGGGAGTTCCGAAATAGCCAAGCTCGCCCACATCCCACATACACCAGCGATTTGAGACTTGTCCCAAGGGGCCGTAATTAGAAGGCTTACAAGTAGAGATCGAAAGGAAAGCAGCGTAAACTAAATCTAAGGAGCTAATCAGGCGCACATGCCCGATGCCCGAGTGGCCAATGAAGTGAACACCAACACCAGCAATTCCGGTGTAGACGTAGGATTAGATTAGATTGGATTATACTCCCCAATTGCAAAGAAACAACAACAACAACAAGTAGCATAAAACTGTGTTTTGATGAATCCTCCAGAACAAGCCCGACTGGGCTGAGTGTCCTTTTGCGTAATGCAATTTTCATCTTTACTCTCATGAACCCTAGTCTAGTCTAGTCTAGTTAATACTCTCCCAAAAACAAAGAAAGGCAAGTACACAGCAGTCACAGAGGCACATAAAGAATGCACTTGAGCTGCAAATGCGCTAGCGAATTCGCTCCAGAAGGCCAATGAAGGCTCCAACTGGCGCCTTTCCTCCGAACAAGTCGGCGGGACTGAGTGCTCGTTCGTGTGTCACGTCCCAGGTCCACGAGGCAATTCTCTGGGCTATTTTTGCCCCAGCAGGTCATCGTCTCAATGTTTTCTCAGGCGTCGGGCGCCAGCCGATCTCAGCATCGCCTGTCCTCTTTCTTGCTAACGAAGGATGGATCACGTAGGGAAGAAGTTGAAACACGGAAAATAAGAAGAAACGAAACATGGACTTTTCAGGGATTGTTTCCCGGGTGCACCGAAGTGGACGAGAAACCGGGGAAAAAGCACGACATAATTGTTTCGTTTCT
>Ga0307930_1001520_pt1 | contig 18410 bp, 21 predicted proteins | sample OrgLakmetageno46_FD_203161 | JGI IMG/M metagenome (GOLD analysis project Ga0307930, IMG submission 203161) | Saline water microbial communities from Organic Lake, Antarctica - #46 | ecosystem: Environmental > Aquatic > Non-marine Saline and Alkaline > Saline | place: Antarctica: Organic Lake...
CTATTGTGTTTCGGCAACTCCGAGAATGAAGAATGAATCCGAATTCGATCCGAATCCCCGGGTGGGATACAGGAGCAGTAATTTCTTTGCTCCTCACCTTTTACTGCGCGTCAGCTTTCAACCAGGAAATTAGCTGGTGGGGCACTTCAGCGGTGACTACTTTGCGTTACACATTCTACTACACGAGAGCTTTGAGCTTCCAGCTTCCAATTCAATCACAACATCGGCGGGTGGAACAAAACCGAAACAACGAAAGAGAAAGAAAGGAAGGGTATCTTGGCCATTCTGAAAACCCCAAGAGATTCATGTTCGCCTCCCTTCTTAAGAAATTCAAAAGAATCCGACACCAGGAAACCCTCGAAAATTGCATCACCACAGTCACCACACAAACTCACGATTATAAGATATATCATCATTTTGTTACGGGGAATAAATGGCAGTGCTCCAATTTCTAATGCCTTAGGGCTGAGCTTGCGTCTCTAATAGATGCTCCTTGTACCATGAAATAAACGCGTCGCTGCTCACCTGAGATTGAACGAAAAGACGAGGAGAATTCGCTTAAAAGTAAAGTTTTTACAGCCACTGAAACAATACTATAAATTGGCACGCCCTTTTCATGAAGAATTCATACGACAAACGCAGAAAAAAAAAGAAATACAAGAAAAGAAATACCTCCCTAAGACCATACCGTTCGGTCGCTCATGTCGCCGACCATAGCCACGGCTGCTTCGAGCTCGTGGTGAGTCAAGTCACAGCCAATGGCTTGCAACAGGGACGCAAACTCCGACACCAAAACTTTGCCGTCACCATCGGAGTCGAACCGCGCAAACGTTTGCCTCACAGCGACTTCGTCACCAACGCTGCCTTTCAACGCTTTCAGCTTCTTCGCAGCACCGTAACCGTACCTGAGTGTAAATATCAAGAGACAACACACCCGCCCGCACATGACCAAAAGAAATCGAAGCCCCAATCGAATTGTCACCACGCAACGCGCATTCGAACGAGAGTCTTCGCAAGCACTACGGCAAATTCATGCGTACTTATGGATCAGCTCGCTGCGACACAATAAAGAAGCATTGGTTTCTTGTTTCTGGGAAACATAGCTGACGCGTGGAATAAAAGCAGAGATTCTACTGTATTCGTAGGACAGGAAGAACTGCTTCTCTTACCACAAACTCGCGAAACCAGTGCCGATGGTGAAGCACCCGACGAAGAAGTTCGTCCAGGGCGAAGCCGTCACAATCAGCACGCCAACCAGCACGTAGAAACACCCTCGCCCAACCAGCGTGAAGAGAAAGCGAAAGTAGTCAAACAAGAACGCTTTTGTTTCTGGCGAGAGGACAGGGTGGTGGGACTCCAGGCTAACCGTGAGAGCGCCAAAGATTAGTTGGTACAAGTTGAGCAGCGTGTTCATGAAGCCGCCTTCGGCAAAGACGCCAATTGTGCCAAACACCATCATGGCCAACCCTGTATCATGCAATATTAAAGTAGGAAGAACACGAATCAACTCCAGCTGCTTCCGTCGCTCCAGAGTTCATTTCGAAGGAAGAAGGTAAATAACCGTTTAACAAAACAAGGTCAGCTTGTGACAATTCTAGAGCACTGCACCTGCAAGGAAAGACGCAGCTTTGAAGCTAAACGGGCCGTCGACGACATAACCTTTGTAATGGCTGTACGCGTTGCCTAAAACTTCCCCGGTAACTTTGTTAACTTCATGCACTTCCAACCATTCGCTCACGTATTGCTACAACACGGTATGACACGACGAATGCGAGGAAAACGTAAGAAAAAAGAAAGTAAGGATAGCGTGTTGCCATCGCGGGTATTCATTTCATAATTTGGCCCCTTCTCCTGATTCTGCAACATCTCCATCTTCATATCGATTCCACTCACGCAATTAGCAAATACTACCCTTGCCCTAGTGTATTACCGCTCCGACTGTTAAATTCTCCTTGGCCGCGGCTACGTGTTCGTGGAGGCCTAAGGTCTCTGGCGTTTCGCCGGTGGGTACAGTTGCCACGGGCTTCACGACTTCAGGGTGGGTCGCGCGTGGAACCGTCTGTGCAGATAGAGAGTTACCATACCGTACGATACGAGAAGATATTTTAAAGCAGAAATAATTCGATGGCTAGGCGCCTCACCTGATATCCAGGCGCTATCATCACAAAATAAAAACGGGAGTAGCTATAACCTCAGAGCTAGACCTGTTCAGCTGTTGCCTTATGATCTAATAATGATGATGTGGAATGCAGAGATGCGAATAAGCAGGAGGGAGTCTGAGGGAGTAGCTAGCTTCTCCGAGGTCCGAGGAGCATGCAATGGCGGTCGGTGGTCGGTGAGTCGGTGATTCCACGAATTCAGCCCAATCCTTTTTAAAATTTGTTTTCGGTCGTCGGAAAACGCAAAATTCTCAGCAGCTGAGCAGCTGAGGCTAGCATCTCTCCTTGCTGACCGAGTCATCAGGTGATGTCCACGGCGTCGAATCCCCCGGTTGCAATTGCCACACAAGTTGTTGATGCCCCAGCTGGCTTAAGTGTGGGAACAGCTAGCTTGGTCAGGACTTGCCGCGGGTGCCGCCGACAATTCCAACCAAAGCCTGGATCGAATCAGTCAACACGCGAATCCTTCCGGTGCGTCAACGTACTCTGCTAACCTTGGCACTTACCGAACGCTTCAGCCGCATCCTTTTCCTTCAGTGATTGTTTCGTGTAACTTTGTAATATCCAATGGGCGCCCTTCCCGCCATTTTATGCGTCTCATGTCGAACATTCTATTCTGGGCTGCCAAAATTTTATGTAGGTGCCCTGAATGCAATGAAGACTACGAGAAAAACTTCATTTCAAACACTATCAGAGGTAGTTGCGTATTAATGTGAAGCTGGACACTGCAAGCCTCTAAGATGACTGACAGGTATACATCCTGAAGGTTATCTTGATCATTTCAAGAGCAATACCGAAGAGCTGTTAACTTGAGTTTCAAAAACAACCCCGGGTTCTGATATGAGCCCACCTTACTAATTGTATGTACACGAATTTGAATGGCTGAAGCCTAGATTCCATATCTTTTTGTTTGCTACTCATATGGAATCCTATGTGGCTCGTGGACATCCAGCAACAGAGCTTGCAACTCTCAACTGAAGACCGAATAATAAGGAATAGCGAAATCCGAAGTTCGAAGTAGCAAGGCCGCTGGGGTTTAGCACAAGCGCCAAGGGAGAGTATTAGGGCCCGGCCTAGTGCAAAATGGACATGAGTAAGGGCCATAATCCTTGGGGTGTAGTATATGGAATTGTTAATTACCAAATATTATATGGCAGGTGGCGCGAGATTTACGTGTAATTGCTGTTTGCAAACACACATATGGATATGGATATCTATGTAATAAAAAAAGAAACGGGAGGCTTCTAGCTGGAATTGCAACCCTGACGGCGCACGGAATCTTCGATCAGGGAGCCACCAAGAGTGCTCTCTCGAGGTCGCCTTCAGGAGCGCGTGCGCGGCCTTCGCGGGCACATGCCTTCACCCAGGCGGCAGTGACCACGCGCACGTGAAAGCTGGGTGCGTTTGGGTGGCGTTTGATAGCTTGCAGGCGGGCTTGAATCTCCTGAAAGCGAGATGGGGCCGAGGGGTCCACCACCACATGCGTGGTGTTGTAGTGCAGCGAAGGGGTTACCTGAGAAAAGGCGAGGTTGACGTCACTTAAATAGAAGATGAAAGGGGTGAGGTGAAAGATGAGGAAAAGCGGAAGCTGATGTAAATAGCATGGAGTAATTAAAGGCTTTAACGGATTTCACTGGTAGTGATAAGCAATTTCACTAACAAATTCATGGACTGATCTTGCTGTACGAACCAAATTTGATAAGTACTACATTACGGTACTACTGTACAGGAATGCACAACCATTGAACTGGTTCTTGTGATTCGATCAGTCCATGAATTTGTTAGTGAAATCTTTTGTTAGTGAAATTTCAGTTCCGTGAAAGCCTCTATTGCCTTGATTTTCACGTGAATCTGATTTATAATAGAGCTTACCTCGCCAGCAAGAAGCCGAATGCGATGTTCCGCAGCAGCAAGAGCACTATGAGGCAACTTCACTGCTGCTCTGTCTTTGTTTTGGTCATTGCTTGACGGAGGCTCGAGGCTGCCGAGGTCTTGGTAACGGTCGACGTACACCTACAGTAGCAGAGCAAAGTATGCCCAGTTGCAATAATCAAAAACTTGAAGCGAAGTTAAGCTATCCTTCACGAATGAACCGTATTATTCTTCGTACCGTAAACATGTCGCGCCGCCAGAAAGCAGTAAACTTGGTCTGCATTACCTCTTGCTCTTCCCTGGAAAACTCGCTCAGCACCACATCCCGCCAGTCGGGCAACGCTCGCCGAATGTCATCGTTTCCATTTACCGCAGTGTCGCTCGAAAAAGGAGGCTCATTAGTACTTTTCTGCGTGCCTCCGCTGGAGTTGGCTGAAGTGACCAGAAGGTTACTACCGCTACTGCTATCCAGACGCAGCGGTGGCGTCGTCTTCGACACGGGGCCAAAGAGCAAAGTTGCGCCGCGCTTCTTGGCCGGTTGCGAAGATGGTTGTGACAACTGAGACTGTGACAGTTGCGACTGCGACAGCTGTGACTGCGACAGCTGCGATTGCGACAATAACGGCTGTGGAGGCGTCAAGCCACCCCCTGAAAAGGGGGAAGAAGACGACGAAGTTTGAAGGCGCAATTGCTTGTGCTGCCGCTCATGGTCCACTGCTTGCTGCCACGGCAACTCCTTCGGGCGCTTGAAGCCTACTCGATCGAGGCAGCGGCGCAGAGATGATGTTGTGGAAGGCTCCAAATAGCGATCGCCAAATTCGTCCGCCTTGAACGATAATGTTGATGTGGCAAGGAATAGTAATATGAGAAAGAAAAAAGTACGAGTAGCAGTTCGGATGAAGTGAAAAACTGAAGAACACGTTCGTATACGAATCTCACTGCTAGTATAACAGTGCCATCCAATCAAAAAAAGATGCCCCGCATATCGCACCACTTGGTTCAGGGCCAGTTGCGTGTCAGGCGACGCATCCACCACGTACTCGTAGTGCAGCAGGGCCAGGGACTTCATGGCTGCGGAGTCCAGCACCCACGCCAAGAGCACCACATCACACCCCAGCACGCCCAACTCTTCTTCCGTTAAAGGCTTGGTGGCAGCAGCAGTAGTGGCTGGTCCTTTCGCCCTCGTGGCTGCCTCCTCAAGTCGTCTCGTGCGCTGCCGCAGTTTGTTGCGCTCCGCTTTTAAATTCGCCAGCTGGGATCAATTTGAAAAAAAAACAGATATGAGGATGAATGTGCACATGGGTGTGCGAGATAGATCAAAGAATGACAGAGAAACCTCGACAGGCCTTACTTTTTTGCTGGTGTCGCCGCCGACGGTAATGACGAAATCTACTTGGGTCAGAGAGGACCCCACAACTTTATCGGCGCCGTGCATGTACAGCAACTTCTGCACGTCGCATAAATTCACGGGTGTGAAACGCTCCATTTTCATGGCGGCGATTTCAGTTTCCGACCACGATGTTGTAGTTGACGGAGTGGACGGAAGCGGGGGAGGCGCCGAAGCAAGTGGCGACGATGATGACGTCAGCGTTGCAGATGGCTCCACACCGTCATCTTGTGTAGAGTCAGCCCACGCTTGACTAGCAGCAGCAGCAGCTGAGGATGACGACGACGACAATGAGGAGGCCTCCAAGGTGTCAGTCAGCAGTTTTCGTTTCGTTGAGGAAGACCACGGCAGCTGAAGGCCAGGCGGGCTGGGCACTTTCACGCGAGTTAATTCGGGCACTCCTTCTACTGAAAAGGAGTACCTGATGTGGACAAACGCCAAAAGCACTGTAAGAATCGTCATATGATTCAAACACTGCGCATAAATAAACATTCGCACGCTTAAAAGCAGAGCAAAATGCTAGAAGTAAGAATTAGCAAATATAGCACGGAAAAACAAAGCAGACACAGAAAGGCGATACCACCACACGGCTCACCCTTCAAAGATGTTGCTGATGGGCTCTTGGTTGGGGCAGTTCATCAGGGCTTCTTCTCTTGACACCACCCCCTTCATGACGGTGGCAGTGCGGTCTCGCCCACCCTTTTTGCTCAACTTCCGCCGCAGCTGCCGCATCCCTAGCCTGCCACCAACGCCGCCGCCTGCACTCGACGCAGGGCCATCTCCTGGCGCGATGGCAGAGGAGGAACGCATGTTCTTGACTACTTCATCGAGCTCCTTGAGTGTGAGCGCCTCGTGCCAGCTCTAACAAAAGAGGGGAAACAAACGTTTATGGAAAAAGAATAGAGAGCACGTGACAAACATGGGGCATACCATATAGAACAGGAAAACGAAAGAGATAGGATAGGAGAGGATAAGGAATCCAAGTGACGACACTGAAGAGACTTAAGTATTTGATAAAATTCGTGAAAAGTAGTGGTATGCGGAAGTCATCCTCTCAAGAAATTTAAAAATAGATCAAGATTCAGTTCAGAGCACAGCGGCACCTTTTTACCTTGTCGTAGCGCAAGTTTTCACAGCGCGGGAACCTCGGGGTTTTCAAAGCGGAAAACTGGTCGGAATCCACGACTTCGGCGCACTTGATTTCGATGACCACCGAGCGGTGAGGTGGGATCCACACGTCGGGCACTGCGAAACAGGGGGCATGCCAAGGGAGGGCACATGTAAAATGGCAGTCCGTCAAGCAGAACCAGGTAGCGTGTTCAGCAGAAGGTGTACGAAAAATATAGATAGAACATAATGGTCATGAACGAGTCAGTACGGAATATCATGCTACGCCCATACGAGCTATCCACCCTTTTCGTCTCTGTCTGTCTCTCTCTCTCTCTCTTTATTGATGTACCGTCATCTGCTTTCATGTTCCAGGGGTGAAGCCACTTTGGCCAAGCTTTGCCACCCGCTGCTTTGCCCGCTTTTCCATAGGGCACTTTGTAAGGCTCCACTTTGGCGTTCAACTCTTTCACTTCTTCCATCGTGTAGCCCGTGCCCACTTTGCCCGTGGTGTACCTTCAAGTTGAAGAGAGAGAGAGAAAGAGAGAAAAACTTGTTTGTGATACTTGATTTCTATTAATTTTTACGAGCGGCAAGGCGAATCATTGCCACCAATTTAAAAACATCACACCGTGTCATCCTACGGATTCATCCACAACACGCACATCTCAGAAGGAAAGCAACTATGAGCCCTCCTCTTTCACCTAATCTCACCATTTCGTGGCGTTCACGTCAGAGGGTTCACTGCCGTCCTCGGGCATTGTGGTGTGGTCTGCCACGGCCAGCAAGAAGTGGCTCAAAAACCCTGCCCGCGACCGGCCGTTGCCGTAATAGCCCCCGACTATGAGCACGTCTAAGTTGGAGACCTTGTAGAGTATGCAAACAAGGAAGAAAGGCATCCGCACCGGAACAATTAAACCCACAGACAACACATGACCCTTCAACCTAGGCACCAGGCATACCTACGCACATCAATTCTAACAATGCCCTACTACATCTGTAGAAAGTAGTAAACATCGGCAAACACCCACATAAAAGACCACCACCACTTCCTCCTCTTAACCTGATCGCTGTATTCGGGCTTCATTTTCACCCAATGGGCTTTCTGCCGGCTCTTTTCGCCGATGCAGTACTCCGACGACAAGTCTTTCACAACAAGCCCCTCTTCGCCTTCGTTGAACGCCGTGAAAAAGAAGTCCTGAATCCGCTTCTGCCGCTCCTCTCGGGTTAAGGTCACTTCCTCCACTACCTTGTGCTTCACGAACTCTAAGCGTTTGGGTACCGGGTCTAGAATCGCTTGTAGGAGCACTCGCCGGTGTAGGAGAGGCCATTTGGTCACGTCACCGTTGACGACTGGTGGGGTTGGCGAGGATTGGGCGACCCTCTGTAGAGCTTCTGTGGCGCCCGCACCCGACACGTTCAGCACGTCAAAAACGATGTAAAAGAGATGGGTGCCAGGCACCTGAGAGCACGGAGAAGCAACGGAAGCTCGAAATTATGAGATTGACTTGACTCTTTTCCCTCCAATATTCATTTTTGCTGCGACAATCATTATATCAATAGAAATCACGCTCTATGTTTGCACACAGCAAAATAGATGGTGCTTTCATCACAAGTAATTGAGATGATTAAAATCCATTGATAACATTCTCTAGTTGGGTCTAAACCCTGCCTACATTTAGCCTCTCGTACCTCGTAGGCGATCCCCGCAGCTTTGGCTTGGTCCATGGCCTCTTGCTCGTAAGCCGCCACGGTGCGGTTGCTCCCAAAGGGCACTAAACCTCCCTGACCTCCTTTGCGGCTTGCACCGTAGCTCACCTGTATGACATAGAATAGATTTTTAAAAAGAAATCAAGTGCGAAGAAACATAATATGAACCATAACAGCGCACAGGCACGAATCATTATCAGCGAAATGGCCAAAAATTAACCACACAGTTTTAAAAGCAAGCGCAACAACGTAAAAAGTAGGAAGGCACTCGTTTCTCTCACCATTTCCCCGTCCAAAATGCACGACTCCACGTTGACATGGCTCTTGACGAGGTCGTTCATGACCGGGCCGTACAGGTGCGAGTACTCGTTGGCCCGCCGGGTGAACCACTTCACCGATCCGTTGGCCAGCTTGTGGCAGAGCATCCGTTCGCCGTCGAGCTTGATGTCCATCACGAACCTTTCATCGAAAGAAAGGGAGAGAGAAGGAGAGAGGATTATCGATGCCCATCCAGCAGTACACGCTGGGAAATCAATTTACAGGTAATGACAGCGCGCGCAAGCGAAACTTTACTAAGAGAGGAGAGAACAGGTGGGCAGAAATAAAACCAAAAAGAGACTGCCAAAAGAGTACACAATGAAAGCATAATAATAAATATAATACAAGTGCCCCCACGCGTGCATACTTGTTCTTTTTCATGGCAAGTTCGCACTGCGAGAGCTGGTTTTTGCCGTCATGCCCATTGAAACCTTTCGACAGCATTGGCGTGAACGGTTGGCCCACGACTAAACGGCTGTTTTGGCCCATGATCGCGAGGCCAGTGGGGCTGGTCAACGCGTAGCAAGTTTTGCGCAAGTCGCAGCAGGCCGAGAAGCAGGGTTCCGCCTGTAAAAAAGTGAGTGGGTGTAGCGGTAGCGAAGCGAAACAAGGGTAAAAAGTGGAGAAAAGTGTCGAAGGGGGAAATCAGAAGAACCTTCGTAAGAGCCAGAGCAATTTGATTCAAGTCGCTACCAAACATGCATACAAAATATGCTTTTTGATTTTTAAAGTATTCATACAAAAAGACGACAAGAAGTAAGATTCGAGAAACACTTTGAGATTGCACGCACCTACCTCTTCATGGACCCATTTCAGAACGCTCTCATGCCTCAATCCCAATTTCATGTCCCGCAGAATGATGCGCACCAGCCACTTCTGCTCAATGGCGCTGAAACTGGTGAAGACTTTCTCCCGAAACAGCTTCATGCGAGCTGGAGTGTCGGGGCAGGCGGCTAGCTGATCGAGCAAAGTGTTGACCTGACAAAAGCAACAGAGGGGAGGCGAAGAAGCATGAGATATAAAGGTACGAGGAGATGCACATACATGAAAGAGACAAATTGATACAGATTTACCTGATCACTAAATTTGTAAGACGACACCTCTGAAAGTTTTTAACTGAACTACCGTCGTCCAACCATCTTACTACCGTGATGTATCTCTCTCTAATTTCTTCCTTTTAATCTGTACCATACTCCATGTCACACCCTTTAACTTCATGCATCACCGTCATTCTCCCTCTCTCTCTCTCTCTCTCTCTCTCGCTCTCTCTATCTCTCTCATAATGGTTACCTCGCCAACAGTGAAGCTCGACCACGCGTTCCCTACGCGGTGCTGAAGCACCTCATAGAGCACCCCTGAAAACTCCCCGATAATGCCTCCATTACCACTAGCAGCGCTCCGAGGTGCACTCTTCGTGGGGTCGCGCCAGTGGAGCAGCCTTTGGGCATCGAAGGACGATTTAGGCAACCCTAGCAACTCCACGTACCTGTTTGGCGAAAGTATAGTATCACAAAGTGAGAGGAGCGAAAGAAGCTAATTCTTTCCTAAGATAATGACGCTCGCGATTGAAATTAAACTCATAACAATACTAGTATAATCTCCAAGCTAAAAAGAAGAAAAAAAGCGAAATGGGTTATCAAACTTACAAGGTAGCCAAACTTTTGTGTTTCATGCCAAACATGCCCCGGCCAGCGTCAATTTCCGGGACAATTAGCCTCAGCAAGGGGTATAGCGAGGGCCTCGGCTGCATGGTGCGCAAGCTAGGCGGAAACAAACTCCCAATGCGGTGTTTGCCGGCGGGCAAGCTGGGCACTTTCTCAAAGCAACGGCACAGAGCGGCAAAGGAAAGTTCGGACGCAGCAGCTTCCAGGGGCGCATACAACGCATCAGCGGCAGCTGCAGCCTCTTGGTTTTCTAGGCTGAGTGCACAACTAGCGGCACCATCATGATCATCTTCGGTGCCAACTGCGCCATCATTCTCAGCGGCTGTGTCGCTGCTTGCAGCATGTTTGAAATGTTGCTTCATGGGCGAGAAATCGCTAGCTTTCCAACCTTTTCCTCGTGCCCACGACATTATAAACGCTAGGGAGGTTTGATTGCCAAGCGTCCACTATAGCTCTGTACGTAGAAACATGCAATTATTTAACAGGGTCTAGGTGTCTAGCTAGATGATAGAATGGACCTATTGATCGTCAGCATAGAAAGCTTACAAACGCTGTCACTTGCTTGTTGCTAGCTCTTACCTTTGGCAACTGTGGCTTCAAACTTCAGAACTTTCAGAACACCCCGACTTGAGGCATCCTGACTATTCTCTAGTTAGCGCTCTACTAATGTGTAGTAAACAGCCAGACAGCTTCCCTTTCCGCTATCCAGCATAGTACAGCATTGAGATTCGAGATACAAATAGAGAGACCAGATAGTACAGCAGTGTTGAAGATAGATATTTTTTTGTTCTGTTCTGATTTGAAGATCTTTCTTTTCTTGTTCTGATTTGTCAAGTGTCATCTGCCCGACCTCTGACAAGACAACCCCGTCACCAACTACTTACCTTCACAGGCTCGCACGCAGCTTCACAGGAAGTAGTTAGCTTAGGCGCAGCCTAGTCAGGACAGTCTCCACAAATTGGAGAAAATGCTGCGAAGCCTCATCTTCTTTGCCTATGCTGCTGCCGTCTCCGCATTTCACTTTCATCCCGGTAAGCTAGCGCTCAAATTGTCGCGATTCTTGGTTTTGAGATTCTGATAATCTACAATGAATTTACGCAGCGTCGATGTACTTGCACCAGGTCCCCTATCGGTAAGGACGCACGCTCGCACAGTGCGGTTTGGCGAAGAAAAGATCAAGTTCAAAATCTTCGCCGATGGCCGCGTGGAGGAGACGGTGATCGGCGTCGCGGGCGAAGACTGCCTCAAAGTAACGGAGAAGCTCAACGAGAAGTTGGGCAAAGTTGTGACTACGAAGCCAACGGAGGACATGACGAAAGAAGTTGCAACTGAGAAAGTGAAGGTGTACGAACAAAACAAATCAGAATGGTAGCCGCTTAACCTAACAGAATAAGTTCATGAGTAATGGAAGTGGGTTCCAAGACAGACGACAGACAACAGACATTTGCCACGTTTGTTCTAAGCTACGGACAACAGTGCCTGACTGAATGTTTTCCATGCGAGGTAGCGAAGTATTTGTGATTCTTTCAGGTCAATTGCAGGCGCCAAAGAGAGCGCATTTTTTAGTAAGTTGGCGGAATAATTGTGAGAATAATAACTCCCCTGGATCTGTAGTCTGGGTCTTGAATTTGAACAATTTGGCCTGTATATGGTAATTCTAAGCACCACCCAATGCAATGTGCGTTTTTATCAGCAATTCTGAGTAATAATTATAAACAGCGCAGCAGTGGCTTCTGAGAGTAGGAGAGTAGGACCTAATTCCCGAATTCGAATTTAGCTATAGGGCTATAGGGCCACTTCAAAAATTCATTGACATCAACATGCCTTAGTGAGACTAAAAACTTCGAAGTGCACCGACGCACAAACGGGCAATCCTTGTATTGGAGCTCTTGGATTTCAACAAAAGCGGTGTTCAAATACCTAGGATCCGACGCGTCTCTGGGTTCAGGCCTCCACCTAGGTGCTGCTGTTGCTGAGCAAAAGCCGCCAGGGCGGGTTTGGCTGCTGGCACGAGGGTGCACAGTTGCTGCAGCGGCTGTGGAGGCAACGAGAGCAGAGCGCCAAGCGCGTGCGGGGGCTTGGGCCCCAAGTAACGCTTGGCGAGGAGCAAGAACCCTTGCCAGCGCGCGCGCTCGAGCCAGATGCCGTTGCGCACCATGATGGGCATCACTTGCGTGCACACCAGCTGGGCCAGGGCGGGCCGCTGCCGCGCGCACTCGTGCACGAGCCGCAGCAAGAGCAGCGGCGGGTGGGGCTTTTCGTCGGCCAGCTTCACGACGCACTGCCCGAGGCTGCCCGGCCCCACCGTGTCGGTGCGGCACAGCACTTCCAGCGCTGCAAACACGCAACGCCGCACGTGGGCCAAGTTGGCAACGTTACCGTTTTGCTCGATGGTCGAACCATACCGCACCACTAGCTCTACCAGTTCCGACGCCGCTGCTGCATGGGCTTCGGTGCCTGTTTTGCCCGCAGCGTTGCAGCGGTATCGCACCGCGCGCTCGAACTCCGCACAGCCCAGAGGCTGGCGGTCGGGGATCCCCGCGGACGCCAGGAGCGTGAGCAAAGTGCCGGCCTGCATGGCGGCGTCCAAATCGGGTTTGGTCCACGGCAAGAGCCGGGGCAAGAGGTTGAGCAGGGTGGCACGGTCGCAGGCCCCCAGAAAGGGGACTTGGTGGCGAATGTCAGCAACACCGCGCTGCACGTCTAAGGCGGCTGCGGCTTTCAAGAGCGCAACTGCATTCGGCAACGCGGGGTTCAGAGTCTCACTCGCAGCCAAGATTTCGAGGGCCTTGAACACGATGCCGTTGGCGCCCTGTTGTGAAGCTATTGTAGTAGCAGATCCTCCTCCTCCAGTGGAAGCACCCGTTTCAGGCAGGTGGTCCACTGGGGTAGATCCTCCCTGTATTTTTGGGTTTGCAGACACGCTGGTCCCCAGCAGGGTGACGACACCTGGCTTTCCAAACTTCAGAGCCGCGTCTTTGATGACACTAGGCAGCGCTAAGCTGAGGGTGGTCACCACTACCCCACCGCCGGCCGGCAAGAGGGCTCGGGCGGCGGCGACGGCGGCGTCTTCGCGACTCGTCGCGCTGCTGCTGCTGCTGGCACTGGTGACTCCGGCTGGTGCCCCGCCTGCCTCGCCACTCCACTCTTCCACGGCTTCGTCTTCTTCGCCCCATTCCTCTTCGTCGTCTTCGCCCCACGCTGCGGCTGCACCCCCGCCACCACCTCCTTGGCTTGCGTCATCGTGGCCTTCGTTGCCCACTTCAGCGGCCAGCGACAGGCCGCTCCTCGCTACCGCTCGCGCTTCTGCTTCTTGCGCCACTAGCTGGGCATCTGCCGCTTGCGCTGCGGCGAGGGACGCATCCGTTGCGGCGGCCACGGGTGCAGCAGCTGCGTACACGGCGACGAGCTTCTGAAGCACCAGGGCCACGTGGCCGGAGAGCGCCGCCGGCAGTTGCAGGAGCCGTCGGGCCGCGGCTCCGTCCAAAGCCCGGTGCTGCACAGCCACTGCTGCCGATGAGCTTGTTGAACCAGTGCTTGAACTTCTGCCAAGGCTACTTGCAGCAGCAGCAGCAGCACCACCACCACCAAACTCGCTGTTCCCGTCACCGTCGTCATTGTCTTCGGCAGCAGCTCCCGCAGCACTTGCTTTTGCTTTGCCCCAAGACGAGGACTTGGCTTTCTTCTTGGGTGGCGGCACCGGCGGCGGCCTCGGCGGCGGCACAGGAGGAGGCACCGGCCCAGCAGGAGCCAATGATGCAGCTGCAGCCGCAGCCGCAGCAATCTGAGCTTGCGCGCGCACAGCAGCGGCCGCCGCGGGGGTGAGCGCAGGGAAGGCAAAGAGGCGCGCCGTGGCACTGGGGCCCGAGGGCTCCGGCATTGCCGCCGAGGTCTGACTCAGCAGAGACGAAGGGGTCCCGACGGGTGAGTTCGGGTCGGAGGAGGTGAAACCCCCGGAAATGCTGTTGCTGCGCGCGACACGGCTTGGCGTTGGCAGTGTGACTACTGCTTCCAAGGCTGGCAGAGGCTCATCTACTTCGTTGTCGTCCTCTTCAACCATCTTACTGTCAGCGCCACTGGTACCCTGGTCTCCGTTGCCATCAACATCCAGAGGTTCATCAATTTCGTCGTCTTCTTCTTCGCTGGCACCGAATTCGTCCATGGCAGCTGCCGCTTCATCATCTTCAGCGTTTTCCAACTTCGGTGCTGCGGCTGCTGCTGCTGCTGTCTCGGCTGCTGCCCGGTCGACTGCGGCCTTGTCAGCTCGATCTCGCGCGCGCAGCTGCAACAGCAAGGCGCCTCGCTGTTTGCGAGACGCTTCCGACGCCACGGCGTCCGCGCACCGCTGAAGCATGGCGAGAGCGCGGTGCTCCACCAGGGGCGCCAGCTCCGGCGAGGGCCACATGTAGCGCACCAGCAGGTTCACCGCGTGTTCGCGCACGCTCCGGCACCGCGCTTCCAACAACTGCTCCTCGGCAGTGGCAACACCGCCGCCGCTGCCGCTGCTACTGCCGCCCGCGCTGCCGCCAATACTCATGCGGCGCTCCAGCCCAACAGCAGCAGTAGCAGCTGGCGGCGCCATGACAGCACCTTCGATGCCCTCGTCGCCATTATCGTCGTCGTCGTCGCCGTTCTCGTCGCCATCGTCGGTGCGCAGGAGCGGGCTGTGTGGGCCTGTGCAGGCGAGCTGGAGCGCGGCATCGAGAGCTGCGAGGCGAGGCCCCTGGGGGCCGCTCCGTTCGAGAGCTACTACCTGAAGGAGTTGCCATCACAGAAAGGGGTATGCACATACACATCCAAGAGGGAAAGGCAATCATTGGAGGGGGTAAACGACTCTCACGATACAATGAACGTCTGGGCAAACAAGGAAAAACAAAAAGTTTTCCTCTCGAAAACAACGAATTAGGCACATACCTTGAGCACGTTGAGGCCTGTCTTGACCGCCTGCGGGCTCGCGGCTACAACATTCGAGCGACTGCCGTACGGGTCCAGCACGCCGCGCCGCGCCACCGCGGCGCAGAGGCCGTCAGGGAGCGCAGGTGCTTCCAGCAGGATCATTTTCAGCGGCCGAAACGTGCGACGTGGCGGCGCCTGCTGCTGCTGTTCTTGCTGGGCCCGCGGGCGAGGCCCTGACTGCGCTAAGAGCAGGACTTCTAGGAAGACTTTGTCGTAAGCCGAAGGCCCCTGCAGAAGAGACGAAGCACCGCTCTCTAACCCATCGTCCTCGGTATTTGCGTCATTCCAGGATGATACTGGTGAAGGCGCTGCGGCTGCTGCTGTTACTGCTGTTAGTCCGCCACGACCCACCGCCTGATTGTTGTTTTGCCCGGCGTTCAAAGTCACGAGAGCATCTGCTTGTACTTTCGCTAGCTTGGCACGACGAGGCGCTTCGTGCGCATACAGCGCCCAAAGCAAGGCCAAGAGCTGCTCCCCGCGGGTTGCCAAGTCCGCACAGCAAAACTCCACCATCCGCAGACATGCTTTCAAGTTGCCTACTGCACCTCCTGCGAGGGCTCCTAGCGTAGAAGGCTGCAGCTGCTGCCCTTCCACCATCAGGAGGTGGCCGTTGGCGCCGGTCGTGAAATTACGGTTGCTCAGCTGCAAACCTACGGGCAAACCGTCAGCGAGGAGCTCAAGCTTGGCGGCGAGCGCTTCCCGCAACGCAGACGAGGGGCCCAGTTCTAAGGCTAGACCGCGGCGAGCGCGCTTGGATTGCGCCACTTCTTGAGCCTCAATGGGCGACGAGGCGGCGACGGCACCACTAGCACCGGTGGATGCGGAGCCAGCACCCCCTTGAGAGGAGGAAAGAATGCGCGCGGTTGCTTCTTGAGCCATGGAGGCGGCCTAGCAGAGCACACATGTGCCAGGAAACAAGAGGAAGAGACGACAAGAACCGACAAAAAAAAGGATGAATACACGCATAAACGCCACAGACATTTTCAGTACACAAGCTTTTGATTTAGCAGCACAGAAACCAAGAGTGAACTCATGCGTTCGTGTTAGAGAGAAAGAGAAACCGCAAGCTCTCTCTCTGGAAAACATAGCTGATAACACTCGAGCACACTACCTGATCGTGCGTCAGCGTCACCGCAAAACCACACGCTCCACCAGCTAGAGGCTCAGCAGCAGCTACTGCAGCCGCCGCCGCCGTTGCTTGAGCTCCTTGCGGCCTTCGCGGGTCCCCGCTACCCCCGCCAATGCGCTTTAGGCGGGGGTCGCTCGCGTGTTTGGGACCGCTGCTGCCACCTGCAGGGCCAGAGCTGAGGGGAGGTGTGACCCCACCTCCTCCATGGCCACCTCGGCCACCCGCAGCAGCTGCTGCGGCTGCGGCCTTTGTTGTGGCGGCCATGGTTTGGCCAATGAGGAGCGCCGGCTGCTGGGCGTGGGTGCCACCAGGGAGAGCTTTCTTGACGGGCTCTGAGAGGCCTTGCCCCGCCAGCAGGGCGCCCAGAGCATCAGCATGGCGAAAGCGCTCCTGTTCTTGCACGGGGGTCAGGCGGAGCGCACCCACTCCTATGCGGCCTTTGCGCACCACCAGCATGGTCTGGTTGCGCAAAGTGGCGCGCGCGCTCGCTGCCTGAGCCTCGAACACGGCTGCGCAAGCCACCGCCGCTGCTGCGCCTGCTTCATCAGAAATCGAGTCATTTCCTCCTTTGAGGGAGCACGGCTCGAGACAAGCAGGCCACGGCAGCGATGCATTCGCAGCCTTTTTCGAAGAAGAAGAAGAAGGCACGGCTGCGCTCAGCAGTGCTTGCAATGCTTCGGCCGCCTTCGGGTACAGGGTAGGGCTTGCCAGGGCAGCGGAAGCCAGACCTGCCACGCCGCAGTACAACTCGGCTGCAGTCGGAAGGCAGCTGCTGGTGGTAGTGGCATCCTTGGCGTTACTCCTGGCTGTCTTGGCACTTTTGCTCTTGGCTGCTGCTCCAGTTTGAGACGACGGTGCGTCGAGTAGCCAAGCCCCCAAAGCTTTCACAGTAGCTTCCGCACTAGCGAGCAGGGAGGGGCGATCCACTAGACCGGTCTTTCTGCCGCCAGGGCTGGGGGGTTTCCCACCGGCAAGATGCGCTGCTGCGTGCGCCTCCGCCACTAGTATCACTTCACAAGCGCGCAGCGCTGCTGCTCGTGCCAGCCCATGCGAGGGGGGGGCACTCCCTTCGTCATCGCCGTGTGAGTTGCCAGCAGGACTACCGCCCATCGCGCGTTGAACCAAAACTTCTTTTAGTTGAACCAAGCTCGCCCACTAATAGAGCGCAATGAGGAATAATATACGAGGCACAACGAGATGGGAGGTAAGGAGGGACGATGAGTGAACGGCACCAAAGCATGCATCAAATAGATAGCGCCAAACAAAGACAAACAGATTGGCTACATGAACAAGCCTACGGAGCCGCACCAGGTCTCGCTGAGCCTCGATGTCTTCAGAAGGGCCAGCAGAGATGGCCACAGCCGCCGCTGCAGCAGCGCGCGTGACGCCTGCCCTGTAGGCACTACTCGCAGCGAGCGCTGCAGCAACCGCTACATCCGAGTCCGTGTCGTCTAGAAGCCTCTCCAGTAGCGCTGAGGCAGCCGGCAGCTCTGGAGGTAGCTGCGGGGAAGCGTCGGCCCAAAAGGACGGCAAACTAGCGACCAGAGTCGTGCCCAGCAGCCTGGCCACAGCAGCCCGAACCACCGATCTGGAGTCCTGCTCTAAGCTTTGTGCGCGGGGCAACGCATCGGCGCAGTCGCCCACCATAGCGGCGGCCTCAAAGGGTTCAAAGAGAACGTCGAGTTCTTCGTCCATTTTCAGCAGGAAAATAGGAAATAAAGACTACCTAGTTGTCTTCGAAGTACTGATCACCAGTATTGTCTAGCGGAGTTGGAGCTGGGGATTGTTCAGCGCACTTCTCTGCCTTCACTGCTTCAGGTACAACTGGTTGTGAATCTACTACCTATAACACGGAATATTGAGAGAGGCGATCGACTTGCTGGCTATGTCTGCTTCAACACATGCACTAGCAGAATGGAATCGAGGGATGCAGCGCTGAGGGCCAGTGACGCCAGCGAGCCATCGTGAGATCAAGGGTGAGTAGGGCCAGAGTTGAAACAGGAAAATCGTGGAGAAACGAAACACCAACTTTTTGGGGGCTGTTTCGCATGGCACTCAAAAGTAGAAACGAAACAGGAAACTAGCTCCGAATTTATGTTTCGTTTCAA
>Ga0307930_1001522_pt1 | contig 18393 bp, 7 predicted proteins | sample OrgLakmetageno46_FD_203161 | JGI IMG/M metagenome (GOLD analysis project Ga0307930, IMG submission 203161) | Saline water microbial communities from Organic Lake, Antarctica - #46 | ecosystem: Environmental > Aquatic > Non-marine Saline and Alkaline > Saline | place: Antarctica: Organic Lake...
AACGAAACATTTATGTCGGGCTCTTTTGCTGGTTTCTTGTTCACTCGGGTGCACCCAGGAAACAATCCCTGAAAAGTCCGTGTTTCGTTTCTTCCAATTTTTCGTGTTTCAACTTCTTCCCTATCTGGGGTTCATCAACTGTATACACAAGAGTAAAAAGCTAACTGTGGATGCGATGGTCGGTCCATGGCACACTTGAGAATGGAGGGTCCATACCTGGTACTCGAATGCTCAGTATACAATTTAAAGAGCAATAGCACTGGTAATTCTTTGCTGCATTGCTAGGATTATAGCAGGAATCGACAAGCTCGTTACGTTCTCTGACTTTTACATTCTCTGCTTGTTGTCTACTTCGGTGATTTGAAGCCGTGAAAGTATTCACCGGCCATTAAGCTCACAGACTTTACCATCGACAAATTATTATGGAAGCCCGTGTACTTTCAGTGACAAATATTCGCTGCCACCCAACGTATAGTGTAGAAGTTACTCGCGCCACAGATGGGCTGCAGCGGCAACTGCTGTACCGTTTTTCAGCATTCCGTGCTTTGCACGCAATATGCCAGCCTTCTTCAAGGCTAAAGCACCTGCCATTTCCAGAGACGCCAATGAGGCAGCGTGCAGGCATTGCTTCATCGCCAATTCTTCTTGAGCAACGCCGCCTAGTGCTCGATCGTTGGCTGAGCGGCGCGGTGGCTGCTGCGCCCACGCTCGAGCCTCGCGATCGCGCCGCTCTTTTCGAGTTTTTGCACGTGCAGCCCGAGGATGACAACGACGAGGACAGCTCTGACGAATCGTGCAGTGATGAACCTAACGATACATCTGGCTTTTTTCATCGCCGTAGTGCGCACTCTCGCTACCTGACAAGTGCCCAAGGCAGTCGCTCAGGTCTGCTCACAAGGCCGCTGCATCAAGGCGATCTTAGGTGCAACCTTTTCCGGCTGAATTGCCTGGGAGGTGGCGCTGGCCACTTAGACCGACCTTTTCACGCCTATCTTCAGCTCTCTCATATGAGTTTAAATCTGTTCAAATGCCAGAGCAAAGAGCAACAAGGCATTGTTGATAGTGGTGCGATGTATCCATGTCATCAGTCCACGCTCGGAGTTTCGCACATTTATGGCGATGACGAAAGCAACAACAACAACAACAACAAGACGGCTGATAATGAATCGACTGGTAATGCAGCAAGGAATGAACTTTGGCGTAGACATGACAAGCTGATCGCATCGGTGGCACTCAATGATCTATTGGCAGTGCGTCTGATTGAATTAGACGGCTCAGCTCCTGGCTGTGCTTTTTCTATCAAGGTAAACCTTTTCCACACTTCTACTTTCCCTCTTCTATTCAAGCCTGTGTCTCAGTCCAGGTTCAGTAACTGAGCGACAAATACATTGACTTAATGTATACTTATTGCTAATTTACTTCATCAAGGATGTGGAGCATGGTTCCGCAACTTTTTTGGCGGCCACGCCTGCTGAAGCAAAGAAATGGGTGCATGCCATCTCCACATTTCAAAACCGTTTTCTCGAGGTATGCACCTGTGTGCAGCGTCTTTTTAGTGCGTTTTACACGGCCACAAACACTCAATCATAGGACGCTGATCTGCGGTGAATTTTGAACTTTTGTCTTCGTTTGCCTTCCTCTCCTTCCCTAGTTCTCACTTTGTTTCGACGTCTAGCTTGTTCTAACTACTGACCCAATCAATCTGTTCCATCGCCCAATCTATTGCAGACCACTACTCGCCAGCTTGATCTTTTTGGCTGTGGCCACGTGCCAACACTCCTAACTTTCAACTGCAGCACCAAAGGAAAGGCTCACTCATTTGGCGAAATTGATCATCATTGGTGCGACAGTGTGCTCATGCAACCATTGCTCTGGGATGGCCCTGTAATGTTGCCGCATCATTTCGCCTGCCCCAGCGGCAGCGTGCACCGCGAGAGTGCTGCATGTCAAAATATAATTGCGCTTAATGCTGAGGAAGCCGAACTAACAGTGCATTTTGGTCACGGCAAGCTCACTCTCTCAGCGCGCGAAATTCGAGCCATGGCATTGGGCGGTGGACTTCGTCGCAGGAACACACGAAGAGGGAAGAGGGACGACAACAATCCTGACGATGATAGATTTAGTAGCAGTGACGAGAATGGAAGCGAAAATGGCGACAATGACGACGAGAGCAACCCAAGTAGCGATGAGGCTGAGAATGGCGAAGATGACCTCGGTCACAGCGACAGCAGTGAAAGCATCAGGAGCAGCAACCAAAACAACAATAGCAGCAGGAGTAGTAGCGACGGTAGTAGTCACGGTAGTCGTGGGCAGAGCCCCGGCACCAGTAGAGGCCACCTTCGTTTCACTAGCGTGACTTCAGGAGACAGCAGCCTTGCTGCTCAGGCCGCTCCCTTGGGTTGCAATGGCAATGGTAACGGGAAAAGACTACGCAAATGGGGGCCTAGCCGCCGGCGCCCTGCTTGGCGCGTAGTGGAGCCTACAGCCTCGGAGGCTTTTCGGAGTGGGTGGATTCTCATGGTGCGAGTGCTGGCAGCCGTGGACGACTCTAAAGCGCTTAAATCATTCCCTGCCACGACCAACATGGTGGCTAACGTGGTAGGTTTGGATCCTGGTGCCACCAAGCCTCAAGCCGTTCCTGCTCCTACCAGAAGTGGTGATCTGGAGGCAGTCAAAGTTGCCACTCGACATGCGGAAGCAAGCGCTGCGGCAGCGCAGGCCGCCTCCAAAGCCGCCCTGAAAGCTGAAGCCGCGAAGCAAAGGGCTCTTCGAGCTGCTGACAAACAGGCCTCAAAGCGACTCGCCGAAAAAGAAGCGCGGCGTCAAGCGGAGAAAGCACGCAAGAAAGCCGAGACGGCGCTGGCGAAAGCAGAAAGAGCGTTGGTGCATGCTCAGGCCGAACATCAGGCAGAAGCTACCCAGAGGCGCGCCGCCGAAGCCGCAGCAGCAAGCGCCGAAGAAGCCGCGCGGGCAGCCCAAGAGCTCGCGCGTGAAGAGGCTAGAGCAGCGGCTGCCACCGCGGCCGCCACCGCAGCGGCAAACGAGTCCTTTGCTGCTGACCATGACGCTTCGGGTGCGGAGGCCGAGGTCGCAGAAGCAGCATCAGCGGTAGAAGCAGCAGCTCTGGCAGCGGCAGCAGTATTGAACACATCTGCATCGTCACAAGATGGAGAGAGCCCTATCTCGAATGGAAGCAATAATAGCCATGGTAGTCGTAGCATCGACAACGAAAGCAAGAATAAGTTAGCTTGCTTGAATGAAGCGTCCCCTTGCGTAGACAACGGCAATTCTGATGCAGCACCGTCCTCAGTGGTGGTAGCCGCAACCAAGCCCACATCTGCTAGCAATAGTCCTGTAGGAGTAAGCCATCTGGCGTCGGCGTGGGTGGGAGCGGCTGCAGTTTTAGCGAAAGACTTTTGGTGGAACTGGCAGCCTCTTTTTGCTCTAGTAACTCTGGCAACTGCAGCAGCCCTTCTTGCGCGCAACCACCAGAGCAATAATAGCCCTGATGTAATACCATATTCACTCCCTGACGATGTCGCAGTAAAATCATGTGAAGTGCCGCCTCCAGCACCACCTCCATCTGTTGCTTCGAGTAGTGCTACTCTGGCCTCGGCAGAAGGCGTTCAAAACACTCAAATGCTAGGATCAATCTTGAATGGCTCACCCACAACCCAAGCACAAGCAGATACAACAACACCGTCGCCACCGATGTCAGTCCTTTCGGTGTCGTCGATGTCATCGGGTAACTCACTGCTCGTGCCGCATCCTGGTGGTTTCACACCGGTGCCACATCATATGGACGATGATGACGGCGTCTCGAAAGGAACCGTTGCATTGTTTGGTGGCGCTGACAGCGCCTCTGCTGCCTCGCCAGTGCCCAATTCTCCCGTGTGCGCATCCTCAGATTCATCGTCATCGTCACCATCAGATGCATCTTTGACCTCTCCATCCTCTGTATCATCGTCAAATGTGTCGTCGTCATCATCATCATCGTCATCATTATCATCGTCGTCTTTGTCGTTCACGTATTCTGAAACTCCTATGAAGTCGCCAGGACTGCCGCCACAGCCAATGCAGCCGACAATGTCCACTCCCAATGCCCCTATTTTTGACAACATCAACAACAGCAGCAATGGCAACAGAAATGCTTTCTTCACGCTCAGGCTTATTGAGCACGTGTGGCTGCCTGACCATCACCCGCGAGTCTTAGCTGCTCGCGCGGCTGCTCGCATCCGACGAACTGCAGGAGCGACGTCGGTGAGTGCATCTTCGCCTGCGGAGACAGCAGCGTTGGAGACTGCAGCAGATACATCAGAGGCAAAGGAGGAAGCACACCCTGCTCCTCCGGGAAATCGATCAGTTACACCTTCTGCTCAGCCTCCAGCGCGTTTCTTAGCGGGTGCAGACGGAGATCATGCCAGAGCTCTCCATCAATGGCAAACAACTTTGCATTGGCGGCACGCTGTAGGCCTCTCCCGTCATTGGTTTTGTCGCAAGCCTCAGCCTCACTTTGATGTTCTGAAAGGCTGTTTGGAGCACTACATGTGCGGCGTAGACCGTGCTGGGCGACCGGTAGAGGTCATAGTCGTGAACGCTCCCGAGCAGGCTCTGACTCATCTAGCTGACTTAGGTGTGACAGTAGATGCAGCCGTAGACCACTTCACCTTTTTGCAGGAACTCTTGTGGCGAGAACTGTTTCCAAGCTACGACTGTGATTCCGAAGAGGAAGATGATGCTGATGAGCAAGGAGCAAATACTAGAAAAAAGACAAAGACGTTGAATGAGGAAGAACCAGCTGGCCGAATTGATTGCAGTGCAGGAGTAGCTTACAACAGCAAGTGCGCGACACTCCGGCTCATCGACGTTCAATCTTTGAAGTTTTGGGATGTGGGCCCCCAAACAAGTGCTTTCTTTCGAAAGTTGCAGGAGCTTTCGCGGCATTACCCGGAACGAACGTGGCGCACCATGGTGCTCAACGCGCCGCCTCACTTTTCGCTAACGTGGCGCGCCTTTGCTCCTGTGCTCGAGCCGAGGGTGTGTTGATCATACCGCACTATTCCTCACTTTTTCTGACACACACCTGCCTCACCTTTTCCTTTGACTTTTCTTTCGAAAAGATTTCGGGACTGCTCTAATGCATCTGCATCTTTTTGAAAGGTCCGCGCCAAGTTGCATGTCTACCGTGACCTCGAAGACTTCCGAGCGCCGCTTTTAGACCTTGTCGAGCCTAGCCAACTTCCTGTGCACTACGGTGGCACCCTTCAGGCGGCAAAAGCTCCTGGAGAGGTCCTTCTCAACCACTATGGCCAGCACCTTGCCAGCGGTCCCCCCGTAGGCAGTCCGGCCCTCGATGGGGCCAGCCGGCCTTGGCTGACTTACCCTCTAGAGCGCGCAATTCGGAAAGCAGCTCACGCGGCAGGGCACTCCGCTGGCGCCACTGCCTCAGCAACTTCATCCAATCCTGTCGTTTCCACTGCCCTCGGTGCTCCCACATTTGTTGCGCCATCAAGTGAGGCAGATCGAAAAGCTGCGCACGTGTCGGTGTTGGATAGGCCAGGGTTTCAGCTTTAAGGAGCAATGCAGGGCCAACGGAAGCAAGTTTACTAATTTCTAATGAATTTGCGGCCTATATCCGTCAGAATAATTTTTCTATTTGCCCCTTAACCTATAGTATTATTAATATTGCGATCCCACATGGCTCCCTTCAATAAAAAGCTACCTTTCTTATTCCAATACCAGCCCCACGCCCTCACGGCCTGCGTTACCTGTGTCGTTATATGACATATGACATAAATTCTAAATGCAATTCTTATTCCTTTGGTTCATGGAGTTGAGAGATCACAGAACAACTTGAGGTCCTGGGGTGGCATTTCAACTGATAATCCTAGACGGCAGCGGCTCTACCTCTATGTGGCCATAATTCATCTATAAGTGCAGATGAAATGTGAGACCACTGATATCTGCGATCCGGAAATCGATTGTCGATTGACCAATCAAATTACAGAAACAACACCTTATTCTGAAATTGGGGAAGGATCTTTCATCTCGAGCAGGTGGTGGTGCCAGTATGTGGCATTAGGGCCAGAGTTGAAACAGGAAAATCGTGGAGAAACGAAACACCTACTTTTTGGGGGGCTGTTTCGCATGGCACTCAGAAGTAGAAACGAAACAGAAAACTAGCTTGGAATTTACGTTTCGTTTCACGTGAAACGCACGCGGAGGACGCTGGGAATGTTTCTGCTTCTATTCTTGAAACGAAACAACAAAATCCGAAACGCTATTACCAAATTTCCCCGATTTCACCCCCGAACGCAGACAAATATCGACATTTCCGCCTACGACTCCATAGGGCCGTCTTCTATTTTGCCAATTACGTGGTTCCTAAGTGGGTATTTCGTGAATTCCGACTACTCCGTGCTGCTTCGGAAGTTTCTATGATTTTATTTACCAACAAGCAACCGCCCCGAGAGAACTACATATGCGAAATGCGAATCCGCGACCTGCGGACGAAGCCGAAGAAACGGGACTCGGTGCCTCAGTGTTTCGTTTCTCGAAACATGAAACGCCCAGGGAAATACGCTGGTCTGTTTCGAGAAACGAAACGCCGGCGAAAAGCGTGCTTCGTTTCTGTTGTTTCATTACCGACATGTTTCAACTCTGGCCCTATAGTGGCATACACTACTGTAGGATGCACTTCGAAAAATGTTGACTAGGTGGGACCTGCGGTTCCGCGGCCGAAGTTGCACCCTGACATCATAACCGAAGCGACGCGTCGTCTGCATTCCTATCAAAACATCGTCATTATTTGAGGTCACCTTACAGAAGAATAGTACATAGCTGGGTAAATATTTAATCAGCTCTATGGAAGTGGGGACTCCTTGCTGGGTATGGGACGAGCGCTCTCGCGAACCTGACTTTCCAGATGACGCAGGGAGCGGCCGGTGGCGGCAGGCACGGGTCACCGCACGCTCGGGCGGCGGCAACGATGGTAGCGACCTGGTTTTGGAGTGCGCCCTCGACGAGGACGGCAGCGCGTGGAAACGTGTCTACAAAGCAGTTGAGCAGGCTGCGAGCGGCGGCGGCGCCGACTTGCCGGGTTGCAAGCCGCGCAACCTTCGCCCGGGCGCCCTTCACCCTGGCGGTGGCGGTGACGCCGAAGTGGTCGTCTCGGACCTCATCACCTTGCCCCACCTGCACGAGGCCGCCATCTTGCACAACTTGTGGGCGCGCCACGCCGAGGACAACATTTACACCATGACGGGGCCCATTTTGCTGGCCGTGAACCCGTTCAAACCCCTGGGGTCGGGCACATATGGCCCGGAAGTCGTGGCACGCTACCGTGCAGCCGGCAAGCTGCTTGACGAAGGGGGCGGAGCAGCGCCGGCGGTGGCCGCCGAGCCGAAGAGCACGAGCAGCAGCAGCAGCAGCCCCGACAGCCCAACCGCAGGCGGCACCGCAGCTCCGCACGTGTACCTAGTGGCCGACGCGGCGTACCGCGCGCTATCAAAAGGTTTAACCGCTGCCGCAGAGAGCCAGCGCCAAGGCCGCCGCCGCAACAGCCTAGCTGCGACGACCACTGCAGCCGGTGCGGGGCCTTCGTCAGCGGGTGGCAAAGTTGGAGCCGACCAAGCCATTTTAGTGTCGGGCGAGTCGGGCGCGGGGAAAACAGAAACCACCAAATTCATCATGAGCTACTTCGCAGCGGTCGCGGGTGCAAACTCAGGCAACGGCGGAAGTGGTGCTCCTAGCAGTAGCAGCAGCAGTAGCAGCAGCAGCAATGGCAGCAACAACGGCCAAACGGGTGCTAACAGCAGCAGCAGCAGCAGCAGCGGTGGCGCTATGGCCGTGTCAGTGGAGCAGCAAGTGCTGCAATCGAACCCCATTCTCGAAGCCTTCGGCAACGCGCGGACGCTGCGCAACGACAACAGCAGCCGGTTCGGCAAGTTCATTGAAATTCACTTCCGCGGGAGCAAAAGCGGCGGGTTCGGCGACCCTCTGCTGGTGGGCGCAAGCATTTCTACTTACCTCCTCGAGAAGGTGAGCATTGCGGCGAAAATGAGAAGCACACTCTATTGGACTTGCAAAGAATACACTTTTAGCATCATTTTGTCGCCTACCGCTTTCTCACGGTTACCTTTGTTTCGTGATGTGTTCTTCAACTTGCTGCATGATGTAATCCATTTCATGGTTCCGCCATAACAGGTCCGGCTGGTGGCTCAGTCGGAAGGGGAGCGCAATTACCACATTTTCTACGAAGCCTGCGCTGGGGGCAGCCCTCAGCAGCGGCGCGCGCTCGGCCTGCCCCGTTTGTTCGAGGAGGAGGACGACGACGAGGGTGGCGGCGGCGGTGGAGGCTGGGCGGACGAGTACCGCTACTTGAATCAGTCGGACTGCTTGGAGCGGCGCGACGGGGCCGACGACGGGGCGGAGTTCGGCACCATGCTCAAGGCCATGGCCGAAGTGGGCCTGTCGTCCGGGGATGCTGACGTCAGCAGCAATAGTGACACTGACGGGGGTGAGATTGGCGCCGTGTTGCGGCTCGTCGCCGCAGTGCTTCAGTTGGGCAACGTGGCCTTTGAAACCTTCTTGCCCGAGGTGGATGACGACGGCAATGGCGAAGCTCCAAATCCAGCGCTAGATTCGGACTCTGCTGCGGCGGCATCGGCATCGTCGTCGTCGTTAACACGCCCGCGGCGGCGCGGCAGCGTGAGCGCGGCCGATGCGCAGTCGGGCTACGACCCCAACGCCACCAAGACGCGGGCCTTGGGAGTCGCCCACTTGAACGCGGACGAGGGCGCGGCCGACGGTGGGGGCGACGGCGGCGGGGTGGCTGGCGCGAACGGCCAGGGGGGTGAACCGGGGGCTTGCTTGCTGCGCGCCGCCGCCTTGCTCGGGGTCCCACCCGCCCTGCTGTCCAAGGCGCTCGCGGCCAAGAAGCTGGTGATGCCCGGGGGGGAAACCTACGAAGTGTACCTGGAGCCGGCGGCCGCTGCCCACGCCCGCGACGCGGCCGCCAAAGTGGTCTACAACCGCCTCTTCCTGTGGCTCGTGGCCCGGATCAACCAGGGCCTAGAAGCGCGGCACGCGCCTGCAGCAACTCCTCATAGTGCTAGGGGGGAGCCTACGGCAGCAGCAGCCACAGGTGGTAGGCAACGCCGCTCGAGTGTGACTGCTGCGGGAAAACATAGCAGCAGCAGCGCGAGTAGTAGCGCGGCCGAGGACAAAAACCACGGGTTCATTGGGGTGTTGGACATTTTTGGGTTCGAAAGCTTCAAAACGAACTCTTTCGAGCAGCTGTAAGTCTATCATCTTCTTTCATCCAATCCTTGATTTAGGCTTGGTGCCGTCTCGCGCGTCTATATCTACATACGTCTAGGTGTCATATCGGCTGAACTCTGCTTCCTGCCATGCCCGTTTGTTTTGAAATATTGTTGTTGCTCTGCTTCTTCTGTTTCTCTTTGGTGCGCTCAGGTGCATCAATTATGCCAACGAAAAGCTGCAGCAGCAGTTCAACGGCTTCGTGTTTGAGCTGGAGCAGGCCGAGTACGCAGCCGAGCAAATCTTGTGGTCCTTTGTCGACTTCCCCGACAACCGGGAGTGCCTAGAGCTGATTGAGCAGAAGCACGTGGGGGTGCTGGCGGTGCTGGACGAGCAGTGCAAGCTGATGTCGCGAGCCACGGACAAGGGGTTCGCGGGGCATCTGTACGACAAGTGCGGGCCGCACCCGTATTTCAAGGCCTCGGCGTCGGACAAACGCAGCGGCGTGTTTGTGGTGAAGCACTACGCGGGCGAGGTACAATTAAGACGGAAAGGAGGGAATGCAAGAGAAGGAGGGCCAATCGCATGAGAGGAAGCGTTTGGTGAAAGTGTTGGTTTTGTGTGTGGACTGAGATGCACTGCACGTGTCTCTGCTCTTGGTGTTTGCGATGTTTCACACACGCGCGTTACTCTCGGCATACTCGCACCCTCCCACCTTTTTGAACGAAGGTGTGCTACGACACGGAAGGCTTCCTCGAGAAGAACATGGACCGCATGAACCCGCTGGTGCTCGACCTCTTGGCCCACTCAGAGCACGAGCTCGTGGCTACTCTAGCGCAGGCCGCCGCCGACGCGGGCGCAGGAGGACCGAAAAACGACGGCAGCAGTGGCAGCGGTGGCACCGGGCGCGGCGGCGACCACCGCGGCTCGTCCAACAACCTCATGAGCCGAGGCTCCGCGACCGAATTCCGAGGCAGCAACACTGACTTGTCCGACGTCCGAACGTCCGACCTGCGCGGCTCCGACATGCGGGGCTCGGCCAACGATCTTCTAGGCAGCGGTGGAAGCAGCAGCAGCAGCAGCAGCCGCGGGAAGCAAGACTTCGTTGGGGGGCAGTTCAAGTTTCAGCTCGGGAACTTGCTCGAGCGGATCGGCGCTACCAGGCCCCACTACGTGCGTTGCCTCAAGCCCAACGACGTGAACATGCCGAGCTTGTGGCACAGCCGGCGGGTCTTGGACCAGCTCAAGTGCGGAGGGGTCTTAGAAGCGGTGCGCGTGTCGCGGGCGGGGTACCCGAACCGTCTGACGCACGCTGCGTTCAAAGCCCGCTACCGGCTGTTGCAGCCCAGCCCGAAGCGGGTAAAAGCACTGCTCCAGGAGCTGTGGCCTGTGGCCACTTCGAACTCAAGCAGCGATCCTGCTGCTGCTTCAGAATCTTCTGCAGCGAATGCTGGCGCTCTTGCTTCAGACTCCACTTCTGCTGCTGCGCGCGATCCGCCATCTTCGTCGTCATCGTCGTCGTTGCCGCCCACTGCCGAGCATGCAAGCTGCCTCGCGCTTCTCTTGGACTTGGTGCCTCTCATGGTGCAACGGCAACGGCAACAGGACACCTCGACCACCGTTGCAGGCACGCCATCACCGCCGCCATCGCACCCTCATCATGGTGGTGGTGGAGGCAGCAGCGGCACTCACCTCTACGAGCATGCATCCTCACGGCGCACCAAAGAGTGGCTGGCGGCGGCTGGAACCCAATGCGGGCGCACCAAGGTCTTCTTAAGGGCGTCGGCGTTTGCGGTGCTCGAGTCTTTGCGGGCCCAGACGCTCACCAGGGCTGCTGTCACCTGCCAGGCGTGGGGGCGCGGTCTTGTGCGCCGCCGCTACTACTGCGCCCTCCTGGCTGCCGCCTCCACTTCGCAGCGGTGGTCCCGGCGGGCGGCGGCGCAGCGGGAAGCGCAGCAGCGACGCCGCGAAAGGGCGGCCCTGAAATTGCAGGCCAAGGCGCGGCAGCGGCTGGCGCAGCACCAGCGGTGGCGGGCGCTGGCAGCGGCCATCGCAGTGGCCCGCGCGTGGCGGCGCCGCGTGGCCCGCCTTTTGGCGCAGCAAACCACCGAGCACCGCGCCGCGAGAAGGGTGCAGGCCCAGGTGCGCGCCAGGCAAGGGCGGAAGCGATTCGCCAGGCAGGTGGTGCTCGTGGTGTGGCTGCAGAACTTGCGCCGGCGCAAGGCGGCCAAGAAGCAGGCGAAAGCGCTGCGGTTGGAAAAGAACAACTTGTCGAGCGTGGCGTCGGAGCGGGATGCCCTCAAGGCCAAGCTCGCGGCCATGGAGCAGTCTCTGGTGGAAGAGCAGGCGCGCCGCGTGCGGGACGAAGAGGCCGCAGTGGCGGCTGCCGTGGCCGCCGCCACCCTAGCCGCCACCACCGCTGCGCAGGCCAAGGCCGAGGCCGATGCCGCCGAGCACGCTCGCGAACTGGAGGCCACACGCGCGCAGCAGGCAGCGGAGCAGGCTAGGGCCGAAGCGGAGGCCGGAGAAAAGGAAGCCGCCGCAGCTGCAGCTTCAGCGGCGACCACGAACGAAGCGGCCGAGGAGGAACGGGCTCGAGAGCAGGCGGAGCGCGAGCGTTTGACCAAGGCAGAAGCGGTGGCCGTGGCAGCGGCGGCGACGGCCACGGCGGCGGCGGTGGCGGCGTCGAGAGCGCGCGAAGACGCAGAAGCCAAGGCTGCCGCGCAAGCGCAGGCCTTGCAGGAGCAGCTGGCGTTGCAGGAAGCCAAGGCCCGCGAAGCCGAAAAGCGGGTGGCCGAGCTGGAAAAGTCCATGGCGGCAGCGGCAGCGGCTCAAAGAGAACAGGAAGAGGAGGCTGAGGCTTCCCGTGCTGCAGCACCGGCGCGTGATGCCGCTGTAGCCTCGGTAGCTGGCGCTGCTGTGGCCTCAAGCGTGCATGCACGTAGCGAAGACGAACAACAACAGCTGGAGATACTTGGGGAGGTCGCGTCCTCTCACACCGAGCGGCGAGCGTCGAATGACGTGGTTCCCACGGAAGCGTCAACCTCAGCGCCCGCCATGGCAGCAGGAGGTGGCGCCTTGGGTGCTGCCACTACTACCACAGGGACAGCTCCGGTTGGGGAGCAAATTATAGAGACAGCCTTATCAACCGAGCAGCAGCCTCGTACGGGAATTTCCACTGAAACTGCTGCAGCTGCTGCCGCCACCGCTGCGGCTGCGGCTGCCGCAGCGTCAGCCGCTGCCCTGGTGGCGCTGGCCGAAACCGGGGGCGACCCGTGGGAGTTCAGTGACCCTGATGGCGAGTGGGCGGGCGGCGACGAGTCGCCTTTGCACCGTGCAGTGGCGAGCGGCGACGGCACGGCCGTGGGCACCTGGCTCGTGCGCGCTGCTGCCACCCCGCTGATGGGCGCTTCCAGTTCGTCGTCGGGCGAAGAAGACGACGACGACGAAGGGGGCAGCGAGAGCGACGAAGGTGGCGACAATGGCCTCCGAAGCAGTGTTTACGACGGCCGCACCATCGACGACGACGACGACCATGGCGATGCCTACGACGGCAGCGCCGACGGGTGGTTCGTGGCGCGCACTGCGTTTTGCTTGACGGCGCCCGCGCCCAATGGCCGCGCGGCGGCGAGGCGCTTCCCGCGGCCGGTGGAGTATTCCTCGGCGCCGGCGTCCCCCCTGGCGGGTTTGGAGTTTCAGGGGCTGCCAGACTCGCCGCGGAGTGCTCTGGGCGCCGGCGGGAGTTTGACGTCCGCGACGGCCCTGACCGCCGCAGCTGCGGGAGATGCTAACGGCGGCCTCGGTGGAGCAATGTATGTGTTTGCGCCCCTCTTTCAGCCCCCTCTGGTGTGGCGCACCTGCCTGGGGGCAGCCCTCGGGTGCTTGGACCCGGACCGCCGCACGGCCTTGCACACGGCCGCGAAAAGCGGCCGCACCGCCATGGTGGAAGGTCTGCTTGCGGCTGCAGCGGCGACCACTGTAGCCGATGTAGTGGTGGCGGCCACGGCGCTCGAAGTTGCAGTCGCTAAAGAGAGAGCCGCTGCACGCGCGAGCGCAGTCAAAAACAACAGCGGCGCCGCAGCAAGCAGCACTTCTGGCAGCAGCAGCAGCAGCGGAGACAGCGACGAGGTGGTCGCGCTTGTGGCGGGGCCAGTGTGGGGCCATCCGTGGGCAGTAGCGGCCGCAGCGGGCGCCGCCCTCGGCGGTGGCGGCTCCAGTTTGGGCCTCTCGCCGGCGGACCGCTCGGCCTTGACGGGCTTGCCGGGCTTGGCGGTGGCCTCGTGCTACGCGGCCCTGGCCGACGAAAAGGGCGACACCGCCCTGCACGCAGCGCGGCACTTGGGCGCGACGCGCTCCCTCCTCAACCGCGGCGCCGACCCCAACTTGCGCAATTCCGACGGCCAAACCCCTCTGCACAAGGCAGTGCGGAGCCTCGACGCCCCCCTTGTGTCGGCGCTGCTGAAGCGCGGTGCCGACGCCAACGTGCCCGAGCTCCAGCCCTCCCCCAACTGGACCCCCCTGCACTGCGCCTGCGCGCGGCCTGACGCAGCCGCCCTCTTGAAGGCGCTGTTTGCCAGCCCCAAGCAGACGTACTTGCGGGTCGAAGCGAGGGACGCCCGCGGCGATACCCCTTTACATGTGGCGTGCCGCTTGGGGGGTGCCCTGGCCGCGCTGCGGGCTTCGAACAGCAGCAACAGCAGCAGCGGTGGCAGCAGTGGTGGTGCAGGGATAGGCGGCAGCAGAGGCAGGAGTGGCGACGGGCGTCAGACGCAGTCTCTGGCAAGGAGCTCATCGGCTGCTCGCAGCAACGCTAGCAGCAGCAGCGGCGGTCGGCTTTCTCGGCGCGCCACCATGATGGCCGCAGCAGGTTCTGTAGGTGATGGTGGCAGCAGCAGCAGTGCCAGCACTTTAGAAGTCGAGCCGCGGCCATCGGGAAAGCACCGCCGCCGAGGCACTAGCCAAGGCCGCCACGGGAGCAGCAGCAGCAGCGGTAGCGGTAGTGGCGGCAGCAGCAGCTCAGGTAGCAATGGACTGACGAACCACGGCGTACCCGAGCCAGGGAGTGGAGTGCTGCGCGCAGTGCAGCTGTTGCTCGCGCACGGCGCCAACCCCAACGCACAAAACACGAGGGGCGAAACCCCCCTGTTGCTCCTGGCGCAAAACCGCTTTTTGAGAGACGAAAATGCCAACCTTGCCGCGGCTGCGTCAGGAGCTTCTTCTAGCCCAGGTCGTGCTTTAGGAGCCGCTCCTGGCAACGGTGCAAACATCGCGCCGTATTCACCCTCTTCGCCGCCTAGACGGCCGGACGGGAGCAGCAACAGTAGTACCAGCGCAGGGAGTTTAGTGCTCCACGCGTGTGCTTTGGCGCTGCTCGCTGCGCAGGCCGACCCGAATTTAACCGACGTCTTCGGGTCCCCCCCACTCTTTGCCGCCGTGCTGGCCAACGACGCGGCGCTCGCCGAAGCGCTGCTGAGCCACGGTGCCGAGCTCAACTTCCCGCAGCCCCAGCTTCAGTTCGCCCACGCGCAGCGCAACGCCAACGCTGCTCCGGCGCACGCGGCCGCGCTCTTGTTAGCGAGCGGCCTGGCGAGCGGTTTTGGCAACGGAGCCTTGCGCATGGCCCAATCTGCGTCACGCACGGCTATTGCTGCTGCTGCTGCTGCTGGAGGAACAGGAGCCTCAGGTTCACAAGCTGCTCGTGCGCTGGCGACAGCGGGTGGCCGAGACTCTCCGCCGCCGCCGCCAGCGCCCCCACCCTTTGCTGCCCTGCCGAGCGTGCCGACGAGCAAGGCAGCCATGGACGCTCCCGCGGTGGCGGTGGAGTCGTTCTTCGGGTTCTTTGGGCTCGATGCGCCTTCTTTCGACGGGGTGCTCTCCATGGGCAATAGCAACAGCGATCAAGCAGGCAACAGCAACAGTTTCAGTTTCGGCTCCAGCAGCATGCCACGGCCAGAGCCAGCAGCTGCTGCCGCCGCGTTGCCACCGGTGTTGGTGTATGAGCTTGTGCCTAATACGGGCTTTCTGAGGGCGATGCTGCGCGCCCTGGTACGAGAGAGTTCTAAGCGGTATATTGAAATACAAGCACGTGTAGTGCCACAAAGCATGGTGTTAATTTGGATCTACTTGTTTAAGCTTAATCTCTGTTGCTGTTAGTCTTGCTGCTTTTCTCTCCTAAAATTCTTTTTTTTCTTTAACTGTAATTCAGGAAGTGCCTCCGCTGGCAGTCCCCGACGCGCTGCTCACTCACTGCATGGCGTGCAAGGCCGCCTTCAGCCGCAGCACCAACCGCCGCCACCACTGCCGCCTCTGTGCGCGGCTCCTCTGTGGCTCCTGCACCGCCCGCCGCGCCCCCGCCACTGCCTTCCCGTCGGGCTTCGACCCCAGGAGCCCGGGCGCCGCACGAGCCTTGGCGGAGGACGCCAAGGCAGGCCGCGCCACCGGCAGCAGCAGCAGCAGCAGCAGCTCGAGAGGTGGGGGTGGGCGCAGCGGCAGCGTGGGCCGCGGAGGGAGCGTAGGGAGGCCGAGCAGCGGCAGCGAATGGCTTCGCATGTGAGGAAAAAAAAGGGGGGGTTCAAAGATACTCCTGTTCTATCATTGCTGTACCGTCGTTCAGTCTAGTCTGCTACTACAGTTGTTGCAGACAGTTACTTCCTTTTCTTCTGTCACCCGTGATCTCTCCCCCCTCTCAGGTGGGTGGTCCGGGACGCCGAGCGCTACGAGCGGGTGTGCGACCCTTGCTTCGCCGCCCTCGTCGCGCCGCGAGGCAGCCACCACGGGTCGAGCGCTGTGATGAGTCCTCTTGCCATGACCCCGGCACGCACCCCCACGCGAAGCCAGTTCCTTCCAATCAAGGCCAGCAGCAGTGGCAGCAGCAGTGGAGGCAGTGGCGGCAGCGGCAGCAGCACTGGCAGCGGTATTCGTGGTGGGAGCGCGACGACGTGGCAGGACATGTACGCTCAGGTGGACGACGACGACGAAGGAGAACAAGAGCTTGATGCACCCGTGCACGGCCGCGTTCCCGGCATCCGCACATCAGTGGACGTTGTCAGCAGCAGCAGCAGCAGTGATAGTAGCAGCAGAAGTGATGAACGCAAGGGATCGTGGGCGATTTTGGCCACTGCACGAGAACTGGAGGAAGAAGACGACGAAGAAGAGGCCGAGAATGAGGCCAGCAGAGCTGCAGCTGATGAAAACGAAGCAGCAGGAGTTGCAGCAGCAACAACAGCAGCGGCAGCAACAGCGGTGGCGGTGGCAACTGGAGCAGCATTTCAAAGTAGTGGCAGCAGCGGTAGCCGCGGTAGTGGTAGCAGAAAAGGTAGGAACGACCAAGCTAACGACGACGACGTCGAAGACGACGAAGCAGCGGAGCGGTTTGTGCTCGGCGCGCCAGAGGGTAGCGACAACAATGACGCTGGTGCTCCGCAGGATCAGGTACTTAAGCCTCCGGGGTTGCCGTTGTGGGCTAGCATTGTCGAGAAGGAGGATACGGTTGACAGTGCTGTTGACGATGCTACTGATGCGTCTGTCGTTGCAAACGACGACGAACCTTGCCATGAGGACAGAGAGACACCAAACCACCCTCAAATCCACTTTGAGCCGTCTCCTGACAAAGAGATGGAGCTGTGGTCTCTGCCGTCGTGGTTTCCTATTTGGGTGGGAGGTGGACACGGAGCGTTGATGCATGAGAGCTGAAGAAGAGATTTCAAAGAGATGTAGACAACCAAACTGCGGACAGAAAATCTTAGGTCACACCAGAGGCCGTCACAAATAGATTTGTTCGCTTCTTTACGCAAGTTTTGTGGTGTTTTCTGCTCGTCGATATTTCAAAACTAAATCCCGTTGATGGCTCTTCTCATGTTGCTGCTGCTGCTGCTAGTGACCTCGCATTCCTTTGTCTTAGAGTGCTTTTCCTCTCATTGCTGAAACACAACACAAAAACACCAAGTGGATTTTTCGAGAGCGACCTCATTCCGTTTTTTTTTCTTTCGTTGTGGTATTCACTTCTCGTTGATGAAACGCACCACCCAAACCCCGTTGGCAAAAAGGCTTCGGATGGACTTCTTTCCTTGCTTTCCGGTCATTTGCCGTCCGTGTATATCTCTTTTCGTATTTGTTTCATGCGTTTCTTGTCTGTCTCATTTGGATAATGCATGTTCGAGTGTCGTAGCAACGACTATTCTGCATGTCCAGAAGTATCTGTCACTTACCCTTTCCTTTGTTTTCGTCTCTTTGCGTGCATGCATGCATTGTCTGCTTGCTTTCTCTTACGGTGCGTCTTGCAGGCGAGTCCAGCAGAAGGCAACAACAGAAACGACGACCACGATGACGACGACAACGTGCGTCGCAATTTCGACGATGCCCTCGGTCCGCTGCCAGAAAGTTTCCAGAAAGGCCTGGGAGCGGAGCCCACAGCGTCGCCCGAACGGTTGCCTCTCGCACTGGTCGAAGAAGACGGCGATGAAGGAGCAGACATTGGGGACGAACTCGTGAAAGTGTGGGACGGCGCCTTGAACGCTGCCATTACCACTTTCAGCCCCACGAACAAGGCGATTCAACAGAGCAACAGCAGAAACGGCCGCAGCAATGGTTCAGGAAGCGACGAAGTCGATGAAGGCAGCAAAGATGAAAGAGGCGGAGGCGACGACAGCAGCGGGTCAGAGAGCAAGCATTCAGACCACAGTGGCGGCTGCGACATCGGCATGGGTGCCGAGCCACCTGAAGATGGAGGGGGCGCTGCCAGTAGCAACCACGACGTGAGCTTTGACGCGGCGGCGGCGGCGCTCGGCGGGTCTCTGGACGCCGTAAGCGGGGCTTTGGCGGGGGCGGCGCTGGAAGTGCGGGACGCGGGCGCGGAGGTGTTGGGCGGTACCTTGGAGCTCCTGGGGGGCCCTCCCCCTCCTCCGCTGCCGCGGCGGAACACGCCGGCGGTTCTGAATGCAGCTTCAGTTGAAGTCGCCTCGTCGAATGGCAATGACAAAGCCAATGGCGGTGGTGTTACCTCTGCGACCTCTGCGACCTCTGCTGCTGCTGATGCTGCTGCAGGAGCCAAAGCGGCTCCACCCCCGTTGCCGCCGCGGTCGTCACGGAGTAGGCCGCGAGAAGAATCCTTGCTCGACAACTTCTTTGGGTTGG
>Ga0307930_1001523_pt1 | contig 18392 bp, 9 predicted proteins | sample OrgLakmetageno46_FD_203161 | JGI IMG/M metagenome (GOLD analysis project Ga0307930, IMG submission 203161) | Saline water microbial communities from Organic Lake, Antarctica - #46 | ecosystem: Environmental > Aquatic > Non-marine Saline and Alkaline > Saline | place: Antarctica: Organic Lake...
CCTCTTTGACACCCCACACCCACCCCGCCGCAGCGCTTTTGTGGAAGCGCGTGGTGCTCAACACGGCGACCGTGGTGTTGGCGGCAGCTATACCGGAGGCGATGCATTGGGTAGCACCTTAGACAGTTGCAGCAGCAACAGCAGCAACAGCAACAGAAGCAGCAGTAGCAGCAGCAGCGGTGCCGACGGAGAGGTGGACAGCGCAGCGGCCGCAGCGCGCGACCTGCACGCAGTGGGAGCTGCGCAAGCCCAGCAGGAATACCACTCCTGGCTGAAGTTGAGCGCAACATCTTCGTCGTCCACGGACTTTGTTGGATCCAGTCCTTCTCCCATTGTGAGAGACCGAAGAAATGCCACTCCGCCACATGCACCATCATCGCAAAGAACAAGTCAAACCCCGCCGTCAGCGTCAGCAACTCCACCTCTACCACCAGGGTCCCATCCTTCTCAACCACGCCATGGACCCCAGACTTCCACTACTCCACTCTCTAATGCAGTGCAGCCACCCAATCCGCTGGCTCTGGGGCTCGAGTCAGCGCTGGGCGGTGATTTATTGGACAACCTGGGAGCTCTCTTTGGACCGGGACTAAACGCCGAAGGTAATCAACCGGACCCTAGAAGCAGCAGCAACAGCAGCAAAATGCACGACAGCGGCAGTGACCAGTCACTCATGAACCGAAATCAGATCAAAACGTCTGCTGCTGCAGTCTCGTCAACAAGCGGTTGGCAAGTGAATCGTGTTCAAGACTGGGCGATTCAAGCGGCCATGGCACCTGAGGTGTGTGTATCTACAAGTGACAAGAGGCTGTAGATGTAATCAGCAGTTCTTTCACAGTTGTCAGCATATTTCACAGTTGTATTATTTCACTACTTATTTTTCTTAATATAGGCGCGTGCTTCAGCGCTCAAGTTCGTTTGATAGAAAACTTGCCTCTTATTCACCCCTCATCTCCCCGTAAAGTGCATCCGTCCTCTGCGTACATATTTGTTCCTGCATTCTCTTCGCATTTTGCGATGATAAATTTTTTAAACGTGTCTAAGAAGCCACCTACTTAATCCGTCTTACAGGTAAGGTCAGCCGACCAGGCCGCGCTTGATCGCTATGCCCACACCAAAAATGCAGCGCTCGCGGCTTCTTGTCGTAGTGGGAATGGCAACCACTCTCCGCGCAAGACAAGGCCGCCTACTGCCACTAGTGGGCAGATTCAAGAAAGCAAAGCAGACGACCTCTTGATGCGTTTCTTGCCCCGCATTCAAATGTCTGAATGTCCAACAAGAGCTTCAGCGCAGTCCGACTGCTTGACTCAAGCATTGACTGAAACAGATGGCAGCAACAGTGTAAACCTTGATAAAGCAGGTGCTCCTGCTCTTACTGCGGCGCCAGGTGGTAGGGTGCTTGAGCGAGGCGTTGATGTCGTCACGAACGAACTTGAATCGAGAATGGCATTTGCTAAGCTTCACGACAGCACGATTGACGGAGGGCAGAAACTCTTGGAGCACCGTGCGCGTGTGCGCGCTTCTCAGTTGAGTAATGCTGCTGTAAGGGGTTCTTCGGTCTCAAAGCACCCTAGCGAAGAATGCGACAGGAGCAGTGGCGATGCCAACAATAATAGCTGTGTAGGAGACACTGAGAAGGAGCACCTTTCCACGAAGCAGGCTTTAGCACTCCTGCGGGCTGACGACGCGCTTGCTTGCGGTTTACTTCTCGCTGAACTTGCTACTGGGAAGCCTGCTCTTTCGTCTGCTCGCGTCGAGGAAGCTCAAGAATGCGCTGCCACGGGAAGGAGTGATGGAAGGGTTGATTTGCGCGCCTGCCTTGAGCCTTCTGTCGATGCCCTTCCTGCGCCCGTGGTGGCGGCGGTGCGTGCGCTGTTGCACCCGAATCCTCATTGTCGTCCAACCCCGCGCACACTCCTCGCCATGGCTGAGGGTGCAACTCTATCACATGTGCCACCACGGGCGAGTTCCCGCAAAAATCAAAATGCAACCCCAGTCGATAGCAGGAATGTTTGTACAAACATTCCTGCTCTAAAAAGACAGTTTGATTTCAATGATGGTTGCCTTGGTGACATTTTTGTTTATGACCCTTTTAGTAATAGCAGCCAGCAGCTTGATCATGGTGCTGCGCTCAAAGCGCTCTTTCCTTCTTATTTCTCCGTGCTCTACGACTACATGCGAGAAGTATCCTCACAAGCCCAAGCCGCAGACTTGGCGGACATGTCATTCCACACCATCGCCAAAACTTCCTCTTCACACGCGGCAACTACTGCGGCAGCAACAACGGCAAGTGCAGTAGCACAGGGGTGTACATCAGAGGGTACATCCGGGGAAGCTTTAGGAACCGCCGCAGCGACAGCAGAGACTGCCACCGCCGCCGCCGCAGGCGCAGCAATCACGCGTGACAACATGGTCGGAGCCTCAAGCTTGGCGATGCTCGTGACTACACTGGAAGCACTGCCTAAGCTGGTGACGCTACCTCCACCAGCTTTTGCCATGGTGCTCCCATACGTCTTACACGCGGTAAGTGTGTCAGTTGAACGGATAGAGTTCGTCGACGCATAACTTTGAAGTGATGGAGACGAAAGAGATGAATCCCTTTAATATTCCACTTCTGAACTAAGTTAGCTTCTTATAGATAAGTGTGGATGATATGACGTTAATGTGTACAATTTGCGTGCATTTTACCTCTTTACATGTCGTCCTTCCTTCGCTGACATCCTCACTCGACTATGCGCACAGGTATTTGGCTCGACTACACCGTATATTTACGCTTACGAACACATGCGGCAGCGGCGCCTTGAACGTGAAGCCGCTGAAATTAGCAGCGATGATGACGATGACGATGATGCAGAGAAGCAACAGCAGCTGGAAGGCACAAATCGCTCGGACCATGACTTCTCTAGTGCTGATGGTTCACCAAGTTCCGTTGACGCGCTCCTCTTGCGAGCTCGCTTATGCGCCACTGCGCCGCAAAAGCAATTGGGTAGCGGCGATGAAGGAGCTAGTTGCCTCGTGCTGCACATTCCAGCTGCAATGGCTATGGTGGGGGCAGCTGTGGGCCTTCCTGCCGCTCAAGCACTCTTCTCCACGCGTGTGGTTGCCTTCCTTGAAGCAGCCACGCAGCACCCCCCTGCGCTACTTTTGCCTCTCTTGCGCCAAGCTGTTGCTTCGTCTCCTTCTTCTGTGAAAGGCCGCGAACACGACAGCAGCAGTGGTGATGGTGGTCAACCTTTGTCAATTTGGTCGGCCATGTGTCGCACTTGTGGGTGGTCTACTTTGCGGCTTCATTTGATACCCCAAGCGATCCGTTGGCTGGAACCTGCAAATGTGGTACTCAATGAAGCGGCCGCACACGCAGAAGCATTGTCTGCGATACGTGCGGCAAAAACTATGGCAGATTCAACGACAGCAGCAGACGGTGTCGACGACGGTGAAGACTACTTCGAGACCAGCAGTCCTCGTGACCTCATTCGGGCAAGCACTGAGGTGCCTCTGGCCTCTGCGCGGGTGCTAGCTACCTTGGTGGCCCCGAATGCGCTAGGGCCGATGCTCGCGATGCGCCACATTCTTGCTCCACTTCTGGACATGCTTGGCAAAATCCAGCGCACTTCTCCTTCTTCGCCTGTTTCTTCCAGAAAAGTTGCCGATGCGATCACCTCAGTGTTTCTCGCTATTAGCGAAGTGGAAGGAGGGTCTTCTCGCTTGGTGTTTCCTGCAGCTCAACTCGTTGCAACTGCAGCGCTCAGCCGTGCTCCAACTGGGGCTTTTTCGAGTTTGATGCCAGCGCTCAAGCAACGTGCTGCGCCTGCTGCTGCTTATGCTGCGTTTAAGACCACTGTAGCGTCGAACTCATCTAACCCCATAGCTTCCTCTTCTCATTGTATCGGCGCGTCATTAACATCGGTTGCGTCTCCTTCCCTGCTGCATGTCGCTTCCATGACTGCTCTATGTGCTGCGAGTGAGCTGATTGCTGTGCTCCGAGGTCTTTTAATTCCACAACTCTCCACACCCGTAGTCCTCGAGCTGTACTTTGGCGGGGCCACGCTCAAGAGAGGTAAAAGCAGCAGCAGCAGTCAACACAGCAGCGCTAGTGGCGTGGGCCCTGGAAGTGAAGACACAAAAGCTCGTTTGTCATCAACCACACCAACGACGAAGTCGAGTAGTGATCATGCCAATGCCAGCCCAGGCAGAAAGCAAGAGCCCAAGGATTTGCCAGGAGACTTGCACAGCGTAGGAGACCTGCTGATTGCGCTGCTCCCGAGCCCCGCACTCGTGGCCGAGCGAGCCGCGTATGAAATCGCCGAAGACGGTTTGAACGTCAACAACAATATCTCAGAGGGCGCAGGAGAGGCAGCGCGCGCGGCAGCTGTGCATGCGGCGAGTGTAGAGCGCGCACATGTAGCTCGAGCCGAGAAAGAAGCCCTCCGAGATGCGTCCGCACTGGTGGCAGAGGTTCGTGAGGAGAAAGCATAAGAGAGCAGAGATGGTAATTGAACCTCATGTATTGCTAATCTCTACTTCGTCACAAGAACGCTATGTTTCTATTTGGACAGAAATTCCGCACCTTTTTGACTCTTATTGCTACTTGCTCGTTGATACTTGCATGGCGTGTGATTCAACAGGTGGCTTTGCACCTGATGGTGTCGGCGAAAGCGGCGACGGTAGAATCCGTGGTTTTGCCCCTGGTGAACCGTTTCTTTGCGGCTTTTGACAGCGTCTATGGCCTGCTATTGCAGAACCACGCCTCGGTAAGAAGCAGTAGGTTTGAGTTCGTTAATATTGTACTACATGTAGTTCGCTCTCATTTGTTCTGACCTGTAATAATGAACGCGTAATCTGTTTATGTTTTCTTACTCAGTAATGCTTTGTGTGTGTGTGTCGTTCACCCTACATAGACGGCAGGAAAAGACGAAAGCGGCCAAGTAGCCGTCGCGCTCACGCTTGCCCGCGGCCTGTACTTACCCATTGCTTCTCTCGTTGGGTTCGATGCTATGACCGAAGGAGTGCCTTCCGCTTCTCGCGTGCGGCAATCCATTCATGGCACCTCCAGCGGGACTTCTTCTTCTTCTTTATCTTTGGAGTCCAATCTAGCAGTAACAAATGGTGGTGGTCGCGTCGGTGGCAGTGGTGCTGGCGGTGATGGTGAAAGTGGTAACCAGCACCGTGGCAGTGGCGTGCGACACAGTGGGTTGCACGGATGGGGAGATTTGTTCGGTGGGCAGCAAGACAGAGCTTCGGAGCTCAATTTAGTCGACAAGGGCTTGAAATGGTTCAAGAAACAAAAGGACAAGATTGGGGGGCGCGAGCACCGCCAAGACAAAACCAAGTCGAGTCGAAGCCACCACAATGCTGAGGGAAGCGGCCACAAGCAGTGGCAAGATGCAGACGACGACGCCGCGTGGTTCGTGCGAGAAACTATGCTTTCCCGGGGGTCATCCCTTCAACAACTGGAGTATTCATTGGACGATGGTGGCGATTTCTACCGCGGAGACGCGAGCCATCGCCAACGAACCACCGCCATCGCTACCGCTGCCACACTGACAGCTCCCCAGACTCCAGTGGCGGTTGCACCGGCTTCGGCGACAACCATACAGACAGCGCCGCTTGAGGTGGTGGAGAACTTCTTTGAGGCGTCAGCCACAAGACGTTTGCGGAAATTGTCCTCGGGCTCGGGCGACGCAAGCGAGAACGATAGCCAAGAAGGCGGCTACACTGAGGATGACGACAAAGCAGCTCTTGGTGAAGAAGACGAACCAAACCCTTTCTTAGGCGAAGACAGCGACATCGACGAGGAAGAAGATGAAGGAGAAGAAGAAGAAGAAGAAGACGGCAACGATGACTTGAAGGAACGTACCGAGAGGTTGAATGAAGCCAACAGCGATGACGTTTTGATACATGCAAGCACATCATCCTCCTCCTCACAACTTCTTGCAACGTCACTTGAATTGACGTCAAAGTCCTCGTCCAATGATCTAGCAGCATCCTTTGACGAGATGGGCAGTGAAGGGGCCTCCATGGAGCTCGGTGCGTTGCCTGACAGGCGACGCACAAGTAGCCCTGCTGCTGCTGCTGCATCTCCTCCAACACTCGCAAAGTCTTCATCGTCATCGCAAGGGCGCACTGCGGGTATGAACGATGTATCATGCCTTGAGGGGCTCAAGTTGCGGTTCGCTCGAGGAAGAGGCGCAGGCAAGCGCATAGCTTGCGTGCAGCCTTGTCTCGATTTCCAGCGCGTGGGTCGTTTGCTTCCCCTGCTCTTTGTGCCACGCTGCCAGGTTGCAAGTGTACTAGACTTGAACCCAACTAGCTTGCGCGCCAGCAGCCGCGCTCTTTTCGAGGCCATGGTTGGCGTTGGAAGCAACAGCAGCAGTGGGCGGGTACAAAGTGGCAACAACAGCAGCAGCAGTGGCAGCGGAAGTGGTAATAGCGGTGCTCCCAGCTTGACACCTCCTGGCGAGTTATCGAAGAGCCTCTCTAGCTCAAGTTCTCTGCATGAATCACCTGGCAGCGCTATGCCTCAGCGGGCAGCTAATCCGAAACCCACAGCTGCTCACGGTATAGCACCCCCAGCAGCGGCCATACCAACCGCGGCAGCCACTTCTTCAGCTGCACCGTCAACAGCTTCGGCTGAAGGAGGAGCGCATAGTCGGAGCAGTCATGCTGGTGCTGGAGACGCATCACAGGACGGCGGAATTCGCATCATGGTGCTTTCACTTACTTCTTTTTCTCCTTCTTCTTCTTGAATCAGCCGTCTTAAAATCGACCCTTAAAATCGACCTAATTTTGCCTTTGTGTCTCTGTGTTGGTCTTCAGGTAACGGACGCTATGGAGACTACTCTAATCACCGGCCACCGTGGTGGTGCCATCACTGTCTGGTCGCTGCACAACTTGCCTGAGCTGACGCCCCGTTGCTCTTACCGGGCCCATGGGGACGGTGTGGTCGCTGCCGTGTTGTTTGGAAATACATCCTGCAGCACGGGCCACACCGTCGCCCCGCTGGCTGCGTCCTGCGATTTGGAAGGCGCCTTGCACGTGTGGGACACGGAAACGGTATATAGGAATATACGCGCTTTTCTTGAGATGACGTATTGTCGATGCAGAGCGCTTTTTTCTACAACTCACGCTGGTAGACGAAGAAACCTTCTCAAATCATACCATGAAGTGTCGAGAGTCGCAGTTCTCAAGAGTATCTAAAATCTGAACTCTTTGTGTTCCTTTTCAGTGGGATATTCAGGAGTAACGTAAACACGCTTCCTTTGTATGTTTGTTTTCTTTGTGCGCACGCGCGTTTATGCTTTTCAAGGCAACCACGTTAGACGCCTGGCGCAGCGGCTTCTCTCACGGTGCTGCGCGCGAGTCCCGTCGGGTAGCTCGGGCTTCGGGCCGAGATCCCGGGCCGGCCCCGGCTATGCGATGGGCGGGCGCGAGCCATCTCGGCGGAGGCGGTGGCGGCTGCGGCAAGGGTTATCCAAGTAGTGGTAGCAGCAGAAGCGGTAGCAGCAGCAGCGGCGCTGGCAGCGGCAGCTTAGGGAGTAGCCATCACGGCAGCAGCAGCAGCAGCGGTGGTGGTGGTGCGTCAGCATCCGTGTTGGCCGCAAGAGCTGCTGGATGTGCTCAAGGCAGTGCCGGACCATTAGATCGCCTGCACGCGGCATCAGCGGTAGGGCCTTATGTCGCACTCGCCGATTTGGGCGCGCACTACGACTTAGAGCCGCGGCCTGCGGATTGGCGCCCACCAAGGGATGCAAGATTTGGAGGTCACAATACCAGTGATGATGAAGGTGATGATAATGATGGCGACGATGACGTTGATGAAGACGAAAAATGGTTGTCGGAATTAGGGATGGGCGCCAACCCAGCTGTATGGGTGAAATCTCCTGGATGGTCCACACCGCACCAGCTCTTGGCGGCCACTCCGGGCATGCTTCACCTCTTTGACCTTCGCTGCCCACGAGACTCTACAACTAACAGTGTTTCGCGTGATAGCAGTGGTGGTGGCCAATTGCGAGTGGAGCTGTTGCCCCGCGCGGAGTGGGCGCTGAGTCCGTCTCCTCTGATCGACCTCGACCTTCAAGACCCGTTCAAGGGGCCCGGGCTGCGGTGCGTGGCGGCGGGGCGGGCCGACGTGGCCGGTGGGCTGGACCCGTATTTATACGCAGGCAGCGGCACGGGGCGGGCGTGGGTGGTGGACCGCCGCAACGGCCGCGTGCTCTTCGACTGGCAGGCTCACGGGGGTGGGGCAGAGGGTAGCGGTGGTAGCGCTGGTGGTGGAAGCAGCACTGGCAGCAAAGTGGGCAGTGGGAGTGGCATGGGAAACCCTTGGGATGGGTTAGGTGGCAGTGCGCACGGTGGAATCGGCGGCGGCAGCAGCAGTGGTAGCGGAGGCGGCCTAGGCGGCGTAGGCAGTGGCGGCAGCATGGCGGGGGGCGGGGGCGTAGGATTGGGCAACGCTTTTCACGATGCCCGCGGGTTGAACTCGGCGGTGCTCGCGGTTCGGCCGGGGGCGGCGCGGCACAGTTGCGTGACCGTCTCCTACGACCAAAGCGCCCTGGTGTGGGACCTGAGTGGGGCAACGCCGCGTTGCGTGTCGTCTCTGAAAGGTTTGCCGAGCGTGTCAACCGCGGGGGTCATGGGAGCGCACCTGCACGCCTCCACCATACATGTGCACGACTTCGTGACGCCAAGCAACAACAACAAGAGATCGGGCGATTCTGCACCAGCAGCGCTGCCTTCTAACAGGCAACACCAACAAGTGCTTTACGCAGCGGCCGGGCACAAAATATCCATTGCTGCGCTGCCTTCGCCGGGAGTCTCAGACACAGCGGTGCCGAGGTACTTCTACGACCGCGGCGGCCACAAAATTCATAGGCACCAACTGACCACCAAGGCCAGCGTGGTCTTGCCCCTATGGCGGATGGTGCTCCTCGGAGGCCTCGACGATAAGATTCGTGTCTGCATCTGAAGAATGCGCGTTACGAAATAAAGTAAATGTTACGACATTACCCTTTGATGTGATGCATAAGGCATAAGGCCGCCGCACCCGTCACACCCGATAAATGTTATTCTTTTAGTCACTTCATCGAAGTGGTGCATGGCAGAATGGCACCGACACCGACACTAGGGGCTCGGTTAAGCAAACGAAACTTTAATGATACAAACAGGCCCAATACTGGCATATCCCTCTCTTTGACTATGCCTGTACGTGCTTGCGATGTACCTGAATTTTGGTGTCGAGAGGAGTGAAGGGAGATAGTACAAATTCAAAGTTCACAGGGGCACTGCGACTATATCCAGATCCAGCTGCCCTGTGCTTCGATCGGGGGTACATCAGTTCCTTTGTCTTCAGTGATTTTGGGCGCTATGGCGCTATGGCGAGGGGTTAAATTGAATGAGTTCCGAGTTCTCAGGAGCATACAACGCGAGAAATTGAGGGCGTTGCGTATATATGGGCGCTGGGCGCCGACTGCGGGTACGCGGATGCACGGTCCCGCATGGCCCGTTCACTTAGCCCCAGATGCGTAATATCATGGATCGCTAGGGCAGCACCGCGCTTTAGCATAAGTCGATGTCGATACGTACGGCCATATCCGAATATGTCTACCTACTAGCTAAATTTCCGTATTTGTACTTGTACGGTTCTGACAAGTAGGGTCGTCGCGTCGTCGTGTCACATTAAGCGACGCAACGCTCGTTCCGAGGCAACACGAGACAACGAGACGCGAGACGACGACCATCATCCAGCAACCATCAACCATCAACGACTGACGACCGCGACCCAGACGACAGACGACAGAGCGACGGAGCACGAGGTAAGAAAGCACAACTGTGCGGGCACGAGCAAGCAAAGGCGGCGTGCATATTTGCCGATAAAAGGAACAAGAATTCTTGTTTGAAGCCTCTTAAAAGCGTCTGCATTGTGCACAGGTACTGCCGCCCTAGTTTAGCTTGGTTGTTGAACAACCTGCCACACTCGCTATGCCTGAGAAGCGGCCCGCTGATGATGATGATCCAAGTTCGCGTTCACAAGCTGAAGCTCGTGAACGGCAACGCCGTAGGCGTGCTGAGCAAAATCCTGACCAACTTGACGAAGTGAATGCTCGTCGCCGTCAGCAGTACGCTGAGCGCCGGCGACAGAACCCTGAACAGTACGAACAAGTCAACGCTCGCCGCCGCCAACAGTATGCGGTGCGCCGACAACAGGAAGCCCTACAAATTCAGATTACGGGTAACGCCATGTCGCATGAAGAAATTAACGCCCGCCGCCGCGAGCAGTACGCCGAGCGCCGGAAGCAGAACCCCAACTATCACGGAGAAGTAAACGCCCGCCGCCGCCAACAGTACGCGGAGCGCCGACAGCAGGCCACCCAGCCAAGCGAATCTTCGGGAAACGCCCTGCAGGTCGCAATGCCTGCAGAAGGGTCGACTGAGGGCGCTGCCGCCATAAGCGCACAAGCAGCTGCCGGTGGACGGCAACGCCGAAAGCGCGCTGAGCCGCCCCCTGAGCAACTTGACACTTTGAAGACGGTGCCGGCGGAGCCTTTGGCTGATGTGAAGGGACACACATTGCAGCAAATCTGAAGCTCCACGAGGACTTCTTGGAGGCATCTTCATCCTCATGCCTCAGCCATAGGATTCGCGACCCGATGTGCTTAGGACTTCTCCAGGAAAAGTCGATGCAGGTTCTATCAATTTTATCCGCAAATCGCCACCTCGGGCGTCTGGCCGCTCTTGAGTGTTTTTGCCAGTTCTCGCTTCATCAAGGCCTTGCGAGTTGTCAACTGGGGAATAATCAATAGAAAGGAAGAGAAGTCTTTCACAACCACGGTTCTTACTGATTAATAGAGCAAATAAAAAAGAGTAACGTCTAATTTGTAATTTCTATAATCATTAAACCTTAAAATTTTGTGTTTTACTTAAATCTCAGACCAAAAATCATAAATTAAAACCTCGAAATTAAATGATATATATATACGGGTAAGTAATGTACCGCAATAGCCCGCATAATACGTGGGGTTATAATAATAAACCACCGAACTCGAAGCGGCAAATAAATCTTCTTCTGGTTGTTTGCTGAATCGAGAATCGAGGATAATGCGATTACACGCAGTAGAAGCACGTCGAAACATTTAGATCATTTAGGGCCGTGTGAGTAGAAACTTTATACTTCAGAGGAGGGCGATAATTCGAGGCTCAACAGCCAAATCTCGAGGGTTTTCTGCTCCGCGTCGAGCTCTTCTGCGGTCTCTACAGCGCTGGCTGCTCCATCGGTTTCGCTGCCGCTGTCGCGCCCGCTGCCTGCTCGCCCTCCGCCGGACAGCACTGGTGCACCCGTTCTCATGAGGAGGGCTTCGCTGGAAGCGTCCGAGCCGCCCATGCGCTTCAACTGCCGCGCGCGACGAGCTCGGCGAGCTTTGGTGGCTTCGATTTCGTGGAGCCGTTCGAGCACCGAGTTGAGCTCGAGCACGGACGCCTGGGCGCCGGGGACTTCAGCCACCACTCGTTGAGCAGCAGCAGACGACGACGATGCAGCTGCAGCAGACGATGACGACGAAGAAGGGGCAGAGGGTGCACGCGGTGCTGGTGGCGGCACTGGCGGCGGGACTCGTGTGGGCGGCAGCGAAGCCATTGCCGCTTCTTCAAATCCCTCCAGCGCCGCTGAAAGGTCGGAATGTGAGTCGTGCACTGACAGAGAGGCGTCTACTTCCTCAGTAGTGTTGATGCCTGACGCGCCAGTCAGTAAAGTGCTGTCCGCGGCAGGCGCAACAACTGCGGACTCCGTCACAGCAGACGTGCTGTTGTCGGTATCGGCATTGCTATCGTCGTTGTTCGTTACCGCCTGCGTCGCTTCTTGGGCCCGCAGCGCTGCCAGCATCGTTAGCATGCGGTCAGAATCTGTGGACACTTTCTTGTTGCTTTCTGTCACTACAGCAGCAGCAGTAGTAGTAAAGAGGCTGCTACTACTCTCTGAGCTCGCAGCAACAAATGCAGTTGAAGAAAGAACCGTATCGACAGCAGCAGCATCAGCTGCAGCTGCATGTTGGGACTCGGAGGTCGCAGGGTTAGGTTGCAACTCACGGTCAGTGCTTTTGCGCAGACCTTCGGCTCCATCTTCAAGTGGTTCGTCGTCGATGACCAGGTCTGACGTGGCAAGTTCCTCCAGCGTTACTGCACGCTCCGATCGACCGCTGCCGTTCGACACTGGTGGCGACGTCAGAGCGCGAAATGTCTCCGCAGTAAACGGAGCTGCATTCTCCAAAGCAGCAGGAGTTTGCGGATGCACGTTTGAAGAAGTTGTAACAACGGCTCCAGAAACAACGGCAGCGCTCATTGCACCTGGTGTTGGCGTGCTCCGCTCAGGCTTAACGCTGCTGATGCTGCTGCCATTACTGCCTGCACTGCCACTGCCACTGCTGCCGCCATCGCCCTCGCCGCTGTTGACGCTGTGACTGCACGACCGTGGAGGTAAACCTCGCAGGAGCGCTGCTAAAGCAGCCTTGCTGGCGTCTTCGCTGCTCGAAGGGGTCCAGGAGGCGGCGGTGTTCCTGGGAGGGTGCGGGCTGCGGCGCCGGCTCGCGGGCCCTGCGCTCTCGGGCCCACTGCTTTCTTCGCCGCCGTCCGCAATCGGCGACAAGAAGGGCGGCAGCGACGACGATATCGAGGTGGTGGTCGTTGGCAGGGCAGTGGTGAAGCCTTCGCTGCGAAACGGCCTGGAGCTGGGATGACCATTGCTAGAATCTTGACTAGCCATGAGAGAAGACGACGAACTTGACGTTGGGGTCAGAGCAGCGCCACTTGTGGGTGAAGTTGGTTGCAGATTCAACCCATTACCACCCGCAGTAGCCGCAGCCGAAGACTCGTGCAGCGCTGTCAACAAACTTGCCAAACGCGCCCGAGCTGAGCGCAATTGGCCGTCAAGCACCTGGGCTTGCGCTTTCCACGCTACCAAATCCACTCCTGCAGCAGCTGCTTCGCTGGACGAGGTGAATGTGCCCCCATCTGCTCCTCCTGCCGCATCGTCGGAGTCGCTCGCCGAGGTCAATGAACCCACTTGAATCCCCAGCTTGGCTGCCGCGGCAGAGAGGGCCACTTTTTGCAGGCGCGACACCCCTTTGGTGTGGCTCGACAACGCTTTGGCGTGGGCTTCCACCTCTCGCTTCACGTCAGCGAGCGCGCCCTCCAGCGCCTGCCGCCCAGCGCCAGCCCAAGCCTTGCTAGTGTTGCTGCTGTCAAAGCCACCGCTTGAGTACTTGCTTCCTGAACGCCCCGCGCTGTTCCCAGCCGCTGCCAGCTTGTCGGCGAGGTTTCGCCGCTCCGGCGTCTCAGACAACCAGGGCGATTCGGCTCCAGCGCCAATTGCAGCACCACCAGCAGCAGTGGCGTGAGGTGCAGGAGCATGGTGATGAGAATTACCTCCAAGCATTGCACGTTCAGTAGCGCCCCCCAAAGCATCATCGCCATGGTTGCTGCTGTTGTTCATGTTTGCTTTAGCAGTGCTGCTTTGTCGGCGCTGAGGCGATACGCTGGTCTTGCCCCCAACGACGACTGCTGCCGAAGAAAATGACGATGAAGACCTCAGAGTGGTGCCCTGAGCGATGGCGCTCCCACCCCACGCTTTCTTCGCCAGTGGGGTGCCTTGACGGTCCACCTCGCGCCAAAGCGGGTCGCTATCGCTGGCCGCCGCGGCATCTTTCCCCTGGGACGCTTTGGTCGCAGACAAGAAACCCACCTTGGTGGGCAGGACGACTGCCGTGAATTTCACGCCGCCACTGCCACTGCTGCCACCACCATGGTTATTGCTCGCGAAGTGACCACCGCAGCTGCCCCCATCGTGGCCGCGGCTGCTGCTCCCAAAGCCAACCCGTTGGCAGTTATTCGCAACCACGTGAGCGTCCACTGCTTGCTTGCGCTTCGGGGACAGCCGGCTCGTTCCACCACCACCACCACTGCCACTCCGGCGCGCTTGCCGCTGCTTCTGTGCCATGCGGCGAGCTGTGGCCTGGCGTTTCAGCGCTTTTTCGCGCAAAGCCACTGCTTTGCGCTGCTGCTCTCGCTTCTGGGCAGCGGGCTTGGAGTGGTAGTCGGCCGTGCGGGCGCGGTCGGGGGAAAAGGTCAAGGCCTTGGTTTCGATTTCAAAGAGCTCTTGGGCGCGCGCCGCTCGGTGCTCTTCTCTTAACTTCCACAGCGCGTGGAGGCGTTCGAACACAGACGAGTCTTGGCTGTTGGTCGTAGACGCCGACGCCGGTTCGTTCACACCATTTGCAACAGATGTGTTAACGCTGTTTTGCCCATGGGTACCTCCAGACAAAGGGCTTAACACACCGCAATTGTCGGTGCTCGCCGCCACGAGACCTCTTGCTGTTGCTCCTTTCTTGCACTTCGTGAACACCATCGAAGGCCACCCTTTGGGGGTAGTTCCGTCGCTGCTGTCGCCGTGCCGCTCGCCGTGGCCCAGCCCAAAGGTGTTGTCTACTTTCTTGCTTCTGGTACTGACACCACCGCCAGCGGCAGACGACGCCGAGTCGCTCAGAGCACCATTGTTGCTCGAGAGCCGTTTCTCGCGCCGAGCACTGCGCCGAGATACGCGCGACTTCCGCGACAAGCGACGAGGAGCACGCGTGCTGCGAGCACGGTTGCTGACTGATCCCACGTTCTCCTCGTCTTCGTCGTCGTCGTCGTCATCATCGTCGTCATCGCCAGTGCCACCAGCAGCGCGTCCTCGACCAATCAACTTCTTCTTATTTTTCGTACGCTTCGATTGGTGTCGCTTTCGCAGCGCCGCCAAGGCAGCATCAAAGCGCCGCACTTCTAGAGGTTTTAGACCGGCTGCAACTCCAGCGGCTGTTGCTTCGTCCTGGGTTAAGTCAATCAAATCACTGGCTCGAGAGGCTCCGAGCTCAGCTAGCTCCTCTGCCAGGGCCTCGGAAGTCACCCGACATCCAGCTAGAAAAGCTGCCACACTGCTGCTTCTCCTACTAACTCCTTCACCTTCAACTTTATCGTCTTCCTTTGTCCTTTCGACCGAGCTAGTAGGAGCTTTGTTAGCATCGTCACGAAGAATAGCATCAGCTGCTGACACTTCGTGGTTCGCGAATTCCATTGAAGTTCCAGCTTTTGCTTTCTTCTTCTTGTCTTCTGACTGTTTTGAGCTTCCTTTGCCTTGCCTTGAAGTGCCCTCATTGCCATGCATGACTTCACTTGTTGAACCGCCACCTACAATATCTACCGTTCCAGATGCGCGCGATGGCGAGGCCCGTCGAGTCAAGGATGTCGAAGGCCTCGCCAAGGACGAAGGTGGGCTCGCGCTTGCCCGCGACACACTTCCGCCTCGTCCAGTGGAGTGAGAGGCCCCACTGGGTCCACTAAAGGCACTGCCGCCTGGCCCACTGGGCCGAAACGGCGGGTGTACGGCTGCACTACCAGCGTTGATGGCGTGGGCAGGGTTTTGGCGGCTGCGGCTGCGGCTGAACGAGTCCCGAATGGTATCGCCCAAGCCGCCGTCAGTGTCGCTGCCGCCACCAATGATGCCGCGCAACGGCGATCTCGAAGCCCGCTGGGTGTTGGGATGGGGCCATTGAGCAGCCGAGTTGTGGTGGTGATGGCCGCCGAGGTCTCCGATGGTACTGCCGGCCGTGAAGTCGCTCACGCTGGTGTCGCGCATACTGACGTCATAGTTGGTGGCATTGCTCTGCATGCTCCGCTCTCCAGGCCGATTGTGGTAGTGGTGGTGGTCGTTTTCATCCGCGTGTTCATCATCGTTGTCGTCGTCATTTACGAAAAACGACGTGTTATCGTCGTCCGCTGTGGTGGAGGAGTTCGGAGGCGCGTGCTGAGCAGCAAACGTCACTTCAAGCGGCAGAGGCACCAATCCCCCAGGACTTCGACGGCGGTGGCTCGCGGGCATCCAGCCATTTGCATGCGCTTGCGCGATCGCGTGCTTGCTTCCTGCTTGATGATGGTGATGATGGCGACCTTCCGTGCCCCCGGAAGGCCGCGACCGAGACCGCGACGAGGTGTGCTGCTGGTCCAGGCGTTGGAGCTCTTCCAGGAGCTGCGCTTCGGCGGCCATTAACTTCGCTTCCGCTTCCGCTTCTGCGTGATCCATCGCCGCGGCCCCTGCCCTTCCTGCTCTTCCTTTTCCGCCACTTCCTACAGGGACGGGGATAATTGGAGGAGGAGGAGGCGAAGTAGCGGCCGCAGCTGCCGCCCACCCAGGGTCGCCGTAGGCCCAGGAAGGGGTGCGGCTGCGCACATATCCCGGCGGGTCGGGGGACAGGCGGCCTCCGAGTGCGTGCGCCAAACCGATGGAGCGGGCGCGCGACATGGCCCGCGTGCTGTCTTCGTCCGACGAGTTTGCGGCACTGCTTCTTGAAGCGCGAACAACTGCTGCCCTACTTCCTCCTTGAGTAGTGGAGCTGTCTTCGGCAGTCGACGTTTGCTTTTTCGTGCTTGTGAGCATTCCGAGTGAAACGTAATCGGAATCAGACTCGGACGTGTCTTCACTTGTAGGGAGGTGCTCAGGGGATGTCGCAGCCGCGCCCATAGTTGTTGTTGGAGGAGCAGCCACTTTTGCAACTTCATCCGGAGCAGGAGCGTCAGTATCTCCAGCAGCACCAGCGGTGACCCCTCGAATTTCCCCGTAGCCAAGTGCATTTTCATCTGGAAGGTCGTTTGGAATCCCCTCGTCCCCTGCGAGCTCTTCCGGCAAGGGAGGCAGTTCGCGGGCCTGTGCGGCCGCCAGAGCCGCGGCAGCTGCAGCGGACGCAGGGCGCGCAAATCTGGAGCCGTCCAAGGAAAAGGCCAAGTCCTTCGGGTGTGGTTTGACCACTGCGTGGTGATTGTGGTGAGCGGTGGCCTTGGCCGCAGATCCTGCTGCTGCTGCTGTTGTTGTTGGCATGACCGTTGAAGCAGCAGTGGCGTGATCTGAAGGCTTTTGGCGCCCAAACCCAGCAGTTTGCAGCACTTTAATCGCGCCCATCCCGCCGGCGTTGGCCGCGTAACCGTAACTCGACACGTGCTGAGACAGCGCCGACTGGCGGGTGGCTTGCGCTGTCGCAGCCGCTGCCGCGGCCATCGCCGCAGCGTGCGCAGGTGGCATAGCCTTACTCCCTGCATTGGCAGACGACGACGAAGAAGGTGCCAAGTGTTGGCCGAGGGGCCGCGACGGCGCCCGCGCAGCTCCAGCAGCAGCGGTGGCTTGGTGAGCGACAGCAGCGCTTCGGGCAGCGGTGTAGGAACCGGTGCGGTGAATGGCGTTGCCGTCGAGGATCTGGTCGAGAGAATCAGGTAAGGTGAGTTTGACAAAGTGTGTTAATTGTATAGGAAGTTATGAACGTGGGCACGGAAGGAAATAGTCCCTTGCCCGTGCACTTACTTCTAAAGCAGCTATCAGGTTCGCCACGGATCGTCGGTAGCCCGGCGTCGTCTCGACCAATGGGCAGCCGCTCAGTTGCAAGGCAGAAAGGGTGTCTTTCAGGGGTGTGAGCGCAAAGAGCTGAGCAAAACCCGTGAGGCCAGCGTTGTGGCTCGCGTCAAGAGTCCGCAAAGACCCACGCTTTTCGAGGAAGACCAGAGTGTTCAACCGATTGCTTGCGAGCTGTTTGTGTTTTATGTTCGCACAGCCAAGAGGAATAACCAGAGAGGAAGGAGTGCCACGGGCGAGATATGATCAAAACTAATTCCAAGTCATCAATCATCACAATTCAACTAGAATTGAAAAAACATGTATATCGTGGAGACGGAAGTAGAAAGCAATTGTGGCAAAAATTAAGTTGTTGTTTATTCCAATGTATTGCACCTTGAGCGAACGAAGTTTAGGCGGGAGTTCGAGAGGCGGGTGCGTGAGTCCATTGGCCGTTAAGTCCAACGACTCGAGCGACTCCATATACTCAAAGATCGAGGAAACCTCTCCATGCAGTGGCTCGTGGCCCGACGCGAGCATACTGTCCAAAATGCCACACCCCACGAGCTCCAAATGGCGCAGCGTGCTGCCCACTGGCAACGAGGGCGCTGCGCGCAGCGGGTTCGAAGGAGACACTGCGGTCGACGACGGCAAGGGCGGTGGGAGCAGTCCAAGTGCTTCATTTGAGGCATGCAATGGTGTCGCTTGTGGCATGGTTGGTTGTGGCGACGATGACGACGACGACGGTTGCGGCGGTGGCGCATAGTTCAAGAGGTCAAGGAGCCACTTCAGGTTGGGCGTGGGTGGGAGCTGGCTGCACCGCAAGCGCACCAACCGCCGCGAGCCTGGCTCAGCGCACTGCGCGAGCTCGACTTGAGAGCCTGCACCCCAGCGCAACAGCGGCGCTAGCGGCGACGCCTGGCCACCGCTGCTGCTTTGCACACTGGCATTGCTATCCGTGGCAACGGGCACGTTACTCCTTTCCACTCGTGCC
>Ga0307930_1001524_pt1 | contig 18390 bp, 9 predicted proteins | sample OrgLakmetageno46_FD_203161 | JGI IMG/M metagenome (GOLD analysis project Ga0307930, IMG submission 203161) | Saline water microbial communities from Organic Lake, Antarctica - #46 | ecosystem: Environmental > Aquatic > Non-marine Saline and Alkaline > Saline | place: Antarctica: Organic Lake...
CGCACTTGCTTTGTTTGCGCAACGCACGCGCATTCCTACTTCTGCCCGCAGCATTGGCTTCTGTGCCATTTGGGTTTGTATTAGTTCGAGTTCGAGTTCAGTTGGACAATTAGCTCTAGTAGACAAGAGAAGCTTTCTGCTGTCTCAACTCCGCGAGTTCAGCATTTAACCTTTGCTGCTCCAATTCGAGTTTATCGAACTTGGCCTGCGCCTTCGCAAGATCCTTTGATTCTCGGCTGCTCGAGCGCCCTCGGCTCATTTGTCGGTTCATCGAACTCTCTTTGGGCAACTTATGTGCGCTCTCAACGCGGCTTGCCTCTGGCTTTGCTTCCGCCTCTTTGACATCGTTGCTTTCGACAGCATATTCCTTGCACTCTGCAGCGAGGGCAGATTCTGGAATAGTGTCACGAAGTTGTTCCACGACGCTTGGATCCTCTTCTACAGTTCGCAAAAACTCCATCACGATCAAAAACTCATGAAAGCCAATCTCGTTGCCGCGGTAATACTCGTCAATCGAGTTCAAGCATAAGTCCACGTCTGACTCGTGGAGGCAAGCCTCCGATTCGGACACTTCGGACATCAGCGTTCGAAGTTCATCGAGGTAATACATTTTGTCCATTCCAGGTAGCCATCCAGCTTGCCCATCCTCCGGTGAAGCGCCCTTGTTGACCACTTTGACGGCAGCGGACGTTTCCACTTTCATTTCGTCGGCGCTAGGCGAAGGCCGTCGTGAGGCGACTCGGGACGCAATGCGCGACGCCGCGTTGCTGGTCTTACCTGACCGGGCTGCGTCTAGGACTTCTTGCTTTTCTGCTTCTTGAAAGGCTTTCATCAGCATTTCAGCTTCTTCCGCACGGAAAATGAGGGGGAGTACCCTGAACAGAGGTTTGAGCATGTCCCGGCTCAGCGTGCCATCGCCCTCGGTGTCAAGCTGGTCGAATATTTCCCGAAACAAAACAAGCGAGTTCGTGGGCTTGTTAGTATTTTTCGGCTGCATGCCGAGCGCACGACTGACACTCATTACTTGCTTTTCTTCGTCTGCTTCCTTCTTTTGATCAACCTTCGCTTCTTCCATAGAAGTGGTCACAACGCCAATGAAAAGAGTCAACAGCACCATGGTGCCCACCACCACAAAGCTCAACATATACGCGACTCCAATCCAGCCAAACGCCGCAGGCTTGTTGCAATTTGCCTTGCTCCAATCCTTGGCCATACTTGCACCTGGTATGGCACGCCCATAGCTGTACTCCCATTTGTCGCAGCCCAGTGTGTTGACGTACATGACGTCAGTCCAGTCGTCGAGCGTGCAAGATCGGAACAACGTGAGCATGGCAGTCTGCAAGTCTCCGAAGTGCATTGGGTCGCTTTCCGAAAACATCATCATGCCGATATTTGCGTACAGGTAGAAGAATAAGAACAAGATGACGGCGACGAAGAAAATGCTTCCAAAGCCACTGATCAAAGCTTCGATGATAATGCGGAGTTGTGGCAAAGCTTTCACAAGCTTGAGAACGCGGAGGAGCCGAAGCAGCCGAAGCATGGCAAGCAATGAGCTCAAGTTTGGCAAGAAGGGGAGCATGAAAATGAAGGCCGTGGCAACGATAAAGAAATCAAAACAATTCCAAGAGTCTGCGAAATAATGCAGCGGCCGATGTCCTTCCGCGATGACTTTGACCACCACATCAATGGTAAAGATAACCAAGATAACATTGTCGCACATGGCTAACGCGTCAACAGTGGGCATGTCAACGTCATCGTACATGCGCGCTTGGTTGCTGCCGGGTTTAGCGAGCTCTGTTTGGAAACCCACCACAATGCCGGCTGCCAAAATCGTAACGGTAATAAGGTTGACAAAGATGGGATGATTGGCGATATGATCCATGACAATGGCCAATTTTAGGTATAGCTTGTAGACAGGATTGGCGATTTTGTCAAAGTTATAGCGCATGATAATGCCTGCGCGTGCGCGCTTGATGCTCATGAACAGTCGCGCGGCCGCTTCTGCCTTCTCTAATTCGGTCTCTTCACGGTCGCCATCAACTAAGCCCATGGGAATGTCTTGCAGCGTGGTGGTCAGCGCGTGCGCAGTATCGAGGTCTTCCACGAGCGCAGCGTCGTCATTTCCTGCTGGACCACCTAAACCATTGGCTTCCTCCTCAGCCAACTCAGCGGCAATTTTCGCTTCTCGCAAAGCTTCTTTCTCTTCGCGTTCCTTTTTCTCTACCTTCTCGCTTGCCTTGAACCCTTCAATTGCGTCGCTCATGCCGCCGCAGACAGCCCCAATGAACAGGCTCAGCATCACGAAACTCGAAACCACAACGAACATGATGAAATAAAAGCTCGCAAACAGAGGCTGCGACGACGGATGCCAGCATTCGTTGAGGTAGAAATAGCCAAAGCCGGTGCCAAGCCCAGAGCCTCGTTCACCCAGTGCACCATTTGGTCCAAAAGGTTCACCACCATTCTTGCCCTTGTACAGGCCATTCACGGCTGGGTGCTGGGTGTCGCAGCCGTAAAAGTTTACCAAAAAGATTTGGCTCCAGTTTTCCAGGGTAGCAACCCGAAAGAGCGTGAGCATCGACTGGCCCAAGTTTCCAAAGTGAAACGGGTCGTTTTTCTGGAACGACCCCACGCCGAGCACGGCAAAGAGGTAGAAAATCAGGAGCATGAGAATCAACACGTACTGCACGGAGTTGAGGCCGTTCGCGAGGCCCATCACGATGAGCTGCAGTTCTTTGACTTTGCCAACCAACTTCAAGAGCCGCATCAACCGAAGGAGCCGCAAGAATGCCACGTTCCCGATCGTGTCACCAGGCAGCCAGCACACCGCCACCAGCCAAAAATCGAAGTTGTTCCAACTCGCGTCGGGGTTCGTCGAAAAGTTCCAGTACCGCAGGGGCGTTCGGCCTTCCGCCCAGATTTTGAACAAGCACTCGGACGTGAAGATCACTTGAATCGCATCGTCCATGACAGCAAGCACGGGGTCGCCATCCATGACCGGGTAGCTGAAGAGGAAAGGAAAAACAAAATAGAAAGGGGAGACTATGAGGCAGAGTGCATAAATGCATAAATGAATGACAACGGCAGGATGAGAGTAAACCAGTAAACAAACAAATAACAGAAGAGAGATGAGAAAAGACGTCTAACTTTTAGGTATACATGAATTTTACCTTTGGACGCCAACGAGAATGCCTGCTAAAATGATGCAGAAAATAATGAGGCCGCTGTATTTGCTGTGGTTAGCGACGATCTGAGAGCAGCACAAAGACGAGGATGAAGAGAAAACGAAAGCACGGTTGAGAATAAGATATCTTCTGGTAATAAATTTGAAAGATTTCCAGAAGCACGCATGCGTCTTGTCTAGTTCATGAGCCCCGTAGGAAGACAGAAAATTCAACGACAACGGGCACAGACACAAAGCTCTCTTCGTGTTCAGCAAAATCATATGAGCACCTGGTTCAAGATGACCACGTCGTTCATTTTGCTGTACCAATCAGGGCACGGCGGCGGTGGGCTGCTCGAAAAACTCGTCTTGAAGACATCGACCTTCGAAAGGGAAGTGTGCGACTGGCGGCTGACGCGCATGTGCTGTTTCCGTAAAGGGGCTACTTCTTCGTACCACTCGTCCCAGCGCTTCGAATAACCCGTCGGCTTGAAGTGCGCGGCAAGCCAGCTCGGGTCGTAAAAGACGCCCTCCTGGCTGAAGTACCACTGCAGCTGCTCCCAGCCCCAGTCGGAAATGTACGGTGGGCATATCTCGGGCAGCGTGACGTCTTCCTCGACCACCGCTTCTTCGTCCACCATCGGGTCGTTCGTGTCCAAACCTGACAACACGAAGCGCGCGGAGAAAAAAGTGAGCAATATGCGCAAGGTTATTGCTAGATAAAAACCGGGTGTATTCAAAGGAGCAATGAAATTAAAGAAGCAAGGGATTCTACAGCCCACAAAGGCGCGTGAAACGAGATCAATGTTGCGACCCGTGGCAGCCGTGCCACTCAAACAAACACCGCACGTTGTGAAGTGAAGATGCGAACGAACTCACCTAGAGCCATGTGCGCTAAGTACTTCGTCTTTGGCTCCTTTCGGAGATCCGCGATGAGACTTTGGCGCTGCTCATCGTCGAGCCTGCCAACTTGCTTCTTTAATTCTTCCTTAAGCTTCTCTTGCTCCCGCTCTCGTGCTTGAGCCTCCGCGCGGGAGTTTACCGCTGCGCGCGCCGCAGCAAAAGCCATTCTGGAACGTCAAACGGGAGGACAGCAACCAGCGCGCCCTTTGCGCACAATATGCCGACCCCTTGCCAAGAGAAAGCCCTGTGCAACAGTGTTTGTTGGCCGGCCGAAAACTGTGAATCGGCAATTATTTTTTATCATAATTTTGTGTCAATATCGTAATTTTGCACTAATTTATAATATTCACCACAAATACAGATGACATCATGACGACAAACGACGAAATCAAGCCAAAATGCCAAAAGCCGAGGTATCAAAATGTCGCAGTGTACGAATGTCACATTGAATTAACGATGGATTCACCAAAAAAGAAACGTCGTCGCGATGATTGCAACGATGTGACTGTCCTTACTACTGCGGAGCGTTTTCAGCGGTTGCTATCATGGGTTACTCCGGATGGAGGTGGTCTAGTGAGCGACTGCGTTGAGTTGTGCGACGGCCCTCAGCTCGGCTTTCATGTCCAGGCGCGCCGTGATCTCGCGCTAGGAGAGACTGTAATCACCATGCCAGCATCGTTCATGGTGAATGAGGCAACCCTGCTAGATAGCCCTATAGCTGCCGCCCTTGCTGATGGTCGTTCCTACGCCGACCACGAGGTTGCAATCGAAGCCTACCACGAAGAACTCGTCAAGATGTCTGGCGAAGAGCTCTTAGCTGACATTTTGTTTCATCGTGAGAAGGCAGGTAAGCCTCTTGATGCTAAAGATCGGACTATTGCTAACGCGCCCATGACGGACCGTGGGCTCTTGGTGGCGTTCCTAGTGCATGCACGCTTCGACCACCGTGAAGGCGGCAAAGAGAGCAGCACCAATCCTGCATTAGCAAAACCGAACTCGTGGGCACCTTTTGCTCAGAGCATTCCGGATAACTTCAACTTGCCACTATTGTGGGCACCTGCTGACTTACGCTTGCTAGCAGACTGCCTGCTAGGCCATGGCGTACTTCGGTCCGTTGCGGCCATGACACGGCTAGTGGCTCACGATTTTGAAAAATTAAGAGTACGCTTAGCCAGCCCTACCCACCACGCTGTAGCGCTACGGGCGCTCCTTGGCCCCTCGCTAGGGTTAACTTCAGTGGCTTTTGGCGATGCCTATAGTACTAGTAGTACCTCAGCAGGTACGTCATTGGCTGAGAACGAAGATTTAGCGAGGCCGGCGCTGGAAGGAGGCTGGGGCGAAGCAGCCTTCGAGAAGTTCCTTTGGGCGAGCGCCGCTGCGTCATCGCGCAGTTTTGGTGACGTGAACGCCATGGCTGGAGACGCCGTCTCTGATGATGCTGCTAGCGGCAAAAGCCTGCTCGGCAGCGGACGGCGCAGTGGGCTAGGTGTCATGGTGCCCGTACTCGATTTCTTAAACCACGATCCTGAAAGCGCTCAAATTGAGTGGGTTTCTGGCAATAGCAGCAGCAGCAGCAATACTGCTGGTAGCCTTAACCCTGGCAACTCTGGCTCGCTCCCACGGGCAGTCCTGCGCAAAAAAGTGCGGGCCGGCGAGCAAGTCTTAACCCATTATGGCGCCCATCGCCCCAACGATGAGCTGCTCATTTGCTACGGCTTTGCGGCATGGCCACCTCAAGGCAAGCAGGAAGCCCGAACCTCCAGGGAAGCTGCATCGTTACAAGAAGACGTGTTGGAAATTGGATGGGGACTTGACGATGCTCCTGGCAGCAGAGAAGTGTGGCTTAGTGGTGGCAGCGCAGGAGCGGGACCTGGCAATCCCAAATTGGACGCATTTGTAGTGGCAATGGACCGAGGTGGAAGAACAAATGACGCCAGCGCCACCAGTACCAGTAGCAACAACAGCGAAGGGAAATCAAGTAGCCCTGAGGCAGTGCAGAGGCAACGGTTGCTTGCGACAGCACTGGTGCGCGGCGAGCGCATTGAGGTAGCACTCACGCTTGAGGCACCAATTGGAGAGTTGGTGGCCATTGCACGCGCACTCACCGCCGTTGCGGGTGATGCACAGATGCCAGCGCTACCAGCAGCGACAAGTGAAAGCGTCAGCGCCGGCGGCAGTACCCATTTCATAGGAGGTAACCACGGTAGTAACAGTGAGGAAGCCACCAACGAAATTGCAGCTTGGGCGTACTTGAACACCTTTTTAGATGCCAAGCTAGCCAAACTCATGAGTCATTTGCAAGCTGCACTTGGGGAGCGCTTCCCTGCGCCTGATGCTTTGAGCGTCCGCAAATCACATTATAGCGCCAGCCAAAGGACTGAGAGTGGTGGCGCAGAATTGAAAGCGGCCGAGGGTAGCACCGCTGCCGCTGAACCCTTGAGTGCCGCGCAATGGTGGCATGCAGTCGTGAATGGTGCACGTGGCAATGGTGCAGGAAAAGGCAACGTGGTGATAGGCAAAAATATTTACGCAACTTCAGCGGAAAATTGTGTTATCGCCGCTTTTCACAGCAAAGTAAACATTTTGCAGCATGCTGCGGCGACAGCGGCTAGTCAATTGGGCGACTTGAGAAGCAGGGTCAGATAGGCATGGTCATATCGGAACAGAGGTCTTGATGTTTTTGGGGGGTTGTTGGTTTGCTACTTGCTACTGTGGTACTTCATTGCAGTAGTGTAATTATGTTCTTTCTGGGGCTTGCTGGGTTTCCTTGAGAATCGCCGATTGCTAAGAAGAAGTGATTTATGAAGCGCGGGATTAATGCTTGACTACGGACAAAACGCAGTGTTCCAAGTCACATGTAGACTGTAGACAGAGGACTGAGGCTCAAATTCATAAATCATACAAAAAACTTACGCGCGCTACAGGAGTGGGAAGTGAGAAGGGCCTTCAGAGGAGGGACTTGGGACTTAAGGACTGGGATTAAAGAAACACGCAGCTTTGTCTTGGTTGAAATAGAAATGCATTGAAATCGGGATATTCCTTTCCTACTGACTACTGGAGCCTAATCGTGCTCCCCTTATTAGTTAATAAACTCACTCATAAACCCCAATTGGATTTCAACCCGAAGAATCGAGGAGTCTTCAAGCCAAAAGGCATTTTCCCTGCGGATGTCTTAGTTGACTAAAAGGGTACTGTCGAGCTTCTGCCGTAAATAAGTCTTCAATTCGTCATCCGATTTATGTCGCCATTCCCAGTAAGGGATAGGCAACAAAGGTAAGTCATCGAGCTTCAAGAGCTGCCGCCGCTTCAACCTCGTTGGACCATTGGGCGCGTACGTGTTACCGACGAAGTGACAAGGTCCGTCAACTTCAATTCCTATTGTATGGCCTCGAAATGTAACCGTCGCGTCCACGCTGTATCCAGACGCCACCTGAACTTCTTCTTGGACATCAGATACACCTTCGAGACTGGTTAGTACATTCACTACTTCTTTCTGAAAGTTTGAGGAATGGCTTTTATTTTCAGTGAATGCTTTATGACATCGCTGCTGCAATCCGATAGGAAGTTCGTTGTATACATTATGCTCTTTGCGCCAAAGCTGCCATTGATGGAGCTGACATAGACCTTGGTGGCTAAAAGTTGCAGATCGAGCCGCGCAAAGGCTTTGAAAAGGCGAATATCCTCCGAAAAGGTCTTCGGATTGGAAGTCGAAGACAGCGCAAGCCCATGCCATGTTCGTAAGGTGCTGAGGTTCAACCTCAAGCAATCGCTGTGCCGAATTTCGTGTAATAGATTCGAAAAGGTCTGTTTCTTCATGATTCATCATGGCGTAAGCCCAGGCTGTATTGGAGAGTGCTTGAGGATTGAAATTGTGCAATTGAGGCATTGCTGCCTCAGCGAAACCACGGAAGAGTGCTGGTGCAGGTTGGTTTGCAGTCGCAAATGCCCATGATGTAATAGAGATGGCCTGCGGATCGAAGATGTGCAATTGCGGGATTGCTATTCGGGCGATATTTTCATATAACAGTGGTGCTTCATGGCCTGCCTTGGCATATGCCCAAGCTACATTCGAAAGTGCCTGAGAATTGAACTCGTGCAGTCGAGGAACCGCGGCATTGATAGCGGCATCAAACAAAGCTGGTGCAGCGTGTCTTGCCGTTGCAAACGCCCAAGTGGTATTCGCAATGTTCTGAGGATTAAAGTCGGACAATTGCGAAGGCGCTATCTTGGCAATGGCATCAAAGAGGGCTGGTGCCTGATGCTCAGCTGTAGAAAAAGCCCAAACTGTTATGGAAATCGCCTGTGGGCCGAATTCATGCAGTTGCGGCACAGTTATCTCCTCGATAGCATCAAAGAGCGCCGGAGCTGAATGGCCTGCAGTCGCAAATGCCCAAGCCAAATTCGAGATGTTCTGAGAAGTATACTTGTGCAAGTTTGGCAGTGCTGCAGAGGCTACTGCGTCAAATAATGTCGGAGCTGCATGCTTCGCTGTAGCAAATCCCCACGCGATATTTGTAATGGTCTGAGATTCAAATTCGTGTAATCGTGGTGCTGCTTTATCGGCAATGGCATCATAAAACCCTGTTGCTGCAGGGCCCGCCTTTGCAAATGCCCACACTGTACTTGCATAATCATGAGAGTTGAAGTTATCAATCGAATTCAGGATGCGTTCCTCAAGCTTCTTCCAAGTGCCTGGCCCAGGATCCCACTCCGTTACTGCTGCAATCTTCGCTATTCCGTGTACTGTATTAGCAAGATGCCTTGCACTAAGCTGACCTAAGCCTCTTTTCGTTTGGTCCAATAACGGATCTAGCAATTCCTGGTTGCGCTTTAGCCATCGCCGTTCATGTTGACTGGATACGAGCTTACCTACATGATTCCAGCAGGCTGCTAAATCAGCTGGCTTCAATTTAGGTCCATATGTTGCGTGCACATCCAGCACAGCCGTTATAGTTGCACAGCTTCCAATTCGAGGAACTGCTTCAAGTGCTTGATATCGCCTTCGAGCATGTGAACGGAATGAATGCAAGTCACCCGCTTGGACTGAGTAACTTCCCAAGGCGGCACAGGGAGTAGCTAGGATTGCACGAGGCAGGCCAAGAACATTTCTTCGCAATCCAGAGCTGGCTGGAAGGAAGCGAACTAGTTGAACTAACTCGCGAGAAAAATTAACTCGATAGAGTAACGAATTCATTGCGTTTGGCCTATGATGCGAAATTATGTGGGCAACAACTTAGAAAGTGATTCGCGGATCGATTATCGATGGCTCAATACAACTCGCTAAATCGCCGCATGTCTAGCTGTGCTTTCGACTCCCTCAACCTCGTCAGGACGAATCGATTTTTATTTCTACTCAGTCATTGCTCGTGCCATTCCCTCTATCTGTAGTACCAACCTCGGTTCTTTGACCAAGGTTGCTTTGACCTCATTGTTTGATTTTTTGATTTTGTGCCGAGTGCCGAGTGAGTGCCGAAGGTCGAAGGTACGTACAGGGAGAATCGGCGTCTAATTGTCCAAAATGGCTCATATTTAAATTTGGGCGCGTTTAATTTACGCATCTCATTCAAGAAGAGCTTAGCAGCACCGTGGTCTGCACCATTTTGGTAAGTCGGCATCAGCGGCGGCATCGGAGAGAGGTCTTTTTCAAATCGAATCGAAATCTTTCGCTTGGTCCCTTTGTCGGAGCATTGGGTGACTTTATATTCATGGAATATACCCCAGTCAACCCCGATGGCAACATCTTCATTTGAAATTGCGCAATATCTACTTCACAACACCAATTGCGCCTGCTTTTCTGATCCTACACATTCGCCTGCTCTTCTAAAAGGTCAACAATTCGATAACCATGAGTTCCCGGCGACGTGCTGCGAGCACTATGCAGTCCAAGGCCACGAAGCTTACGGCGCTCGAGCAAATGGCCAAGGCCCGGGCAGGTGGCGGGCGCAATGACCAGTTCGAGGTGAGAAATGTCTATCAAGTCTACGACTCAACGTACAGCACTTCAAGTCAAAAAAATTAAACATTACGCTTGATCTCGCTTCAAGTTTACACGCGCGCAGCTTTACGCGGCAGTGTCTGCCCTTCCTCTACGTGGGATATGTTGCGTGGGGTTGAATGAGCGCTGCCTTCCTTTTGATTGCACCTGCAGCACCTCTCTCTGCGGGAGAACCTCGGAATGGATGCCGATATTTTGTTTCTACATGCACCCCAAAAGAAGCGATTCATTCTTTTGATCCACACTCATCTAACCTTTGGCTCAATCTCCAAATCCGGCCCCGTGGTATCACCCCAGGTGCCCGAAGAAGAAGACTTGTACGACGAAGTCGACGAAGACGCGTACACGGAAATCGTGGCGGCGCGGCGGAAGCGCGAAGACTTCGTGGTGGACGACGACGGTTTGGGCTACGACGACGACGGCGAAGACCACTTGTTCGACGGCCCCGACGCTGCCACTCTGAACAAGCGCGGGGTGCACGGCAACCTCGACGCCAAGGGCTTGAAGAAAGCCAAGAAGCTCAAGGGCCAAATGCAGGCCAGCTCCAGCAGCGGCCTTGAAGGCGGCGGCAGCAGCGTGACGGACGCCGGGATTTTGGGGTACATGAAGACGGCGGCCGAGAAGAAAACGGTGGCCCGCGGCCCGAAGCCAGTGACCATTGGCGGCCTCTCTGCCCCTGCCAAGCCCTCGCTGGACTTAGACTCCATGCTCAACGACTTGAGTGCAGCCGCTACCGTACCCGCTGCCTCCAAGGGGGGAAAGAGCGCCAACCCTTTTGTGAAGACGCCCACTTCGATGAGGCCTAAAGCTGCGGCGTGGACCCCTGCTCCGGCGCTCTCTGGCCCCGCGGACTACGACGCAGACGAGTACCAAGCGGGCGGTGACGACGACTATACTTTCGACAACGACGACGACGACTACCAAGCCGGCAATGGCGACGACGAAGAAGACGGCAGTGCAATGAAAGAAGGCGACGGCGAAGATGCTTCGGCAGCTCCAGCCGCTGCAGCTCCCGCGCCTCGGTCGCGTTTTGCCACCAACGCCGGTGCCGCTGCGCTGAAAGCGGCGGCTGAAGCCAGCGCGCTCAAGAAGGAACAATCGGAGGCCGCCACTGCTGCTGCCACAGCCACCGCTGCGGCAGCCAGCGCCCCCAGTGTGAAAGCCGCTTCCTTGGACGCCGATATGGATCTGGATTCCGGCCTGGCAGCGTCCTCCAACAACCCCGCGCTCGCGTCGCAAAACGCCATTGACACGGCGCAGTGGCTGGGCAAGGACGCCGAAAGCGGGGACACCTATCTGGACCTGTATTGGATGGACGCCTGGGAGCAGAACGGCGCCGTGTACTTGTTTGGGAAGGTCGCGGTGCAGCCGCCCGCGGGCAGCCCGGAAAACACCCCCGCGAGCCACGTCTCGTGCTGCGTGGTAGTGAAAAACTTGCAGCGGTGCATGTTTGTGCTGCCGCGGGCGCTGCCAGGCCATGAAGTGGACGACCAAACGGGGAAGCTGAAGCGCTTTGCGTGGCCTGACGTGCACAAAGAGGTGCGCGCTTTGTCGTACTCTCGAAGGGACTTGCACAGTACGCATTCCTTTAATCTTCTGTGTGTGCGTGAATTGTGAACACAATTATGTACCTTTGTTTCTGGAACTCTACTAATGACTGCTGGCAGCTTCTTTCTGTTGCTCTGTGGGATGCCAGTGCTCACGCCTACCGATTTGTTGGTTTCTCTTTGTTCCTATTTCTCTGTACTTCTGCGACTGAAGGTGGGGCAGGTGTTGTCGTCGGTGATCCCCAAAGGCTCGGGCACCGGGTTCAAGTGTAAAGTGGTCAAGCGCAAGTACGCGTTCGATGACGTTGAAATTCCGCGCGAAGAAACCGAGTACCTCAAAGTGAGGAAATATTATCAAAATACGAAAATGAGAGGCTCAGAGAATTTCGAGCGTTTATGTGCGAGTCCGAGCAATGAATGAAAAGGCGGCAAACATAATTGCTTTTCTTCCGTAAATTATTCTTTGCCTCCTCACCTCTGCACTATTTCTTTTCGCTTTCCTTTCGCCCCAAGGTGGTGTACCCCGCGTCTTACCCGCCGCCGCCGCTCGACGCCTATGCGGGTGGGGTGTGCCGCACGATTGACAAGATCATGGGGGCCCAGACCTCGCCGCTGGAGCACTTCATTGTGAAGCGGAAGTTCATGGGCCCACAGTGGGTGCGCATCAAAAACCCTAATTTGGAGGGCACCGCTGCGTCTTGGTGCAAAATTGAGGTGCGCTACATGTACACAGGCAGAGAAGCAAACACAACGAGGAGATTCCAGGCGCTCGAGAGGTGTAAGGCGTACAAAGACAAAAATTACACAAAAGTCGTCAAGCATAACACTGCATTTCTCTTGCTTTATTCACATTTTTTTTCCCCTTTGGACTCTTTTCTGTCCTTGCTCAAACGTACCCGTGTGCTATGGGCAGGTCAACCTCGACGACCCTAAAGCGGTTGTGAAATGCCCGGAAGACCACCCGTCCCCTACGGTAACCACCATGACGGTGCAAATGAAGACGGTGGTGAATCCCAAAACCCACGCCCACGAAGTGGTTGCCGTGGCCGCCTGCTTGCACAAAAACGTAGCCCTCGACTGCGCCACCGAAGAAAACCGCAAAGCGATGAAGTGGTTCATTGCCGTGCGCCCCTTGGGGACTTCCGCAGGCACGCAGCACCCGGCGCGGTTGCCGCACGACCTGAAGAGCATCTTGGCCGCTAGCAATATGGCGGCCGTGCAGCAACTGCCCAACGAGCGCGCCCTGCTCTCCATGCTCTTCACCAAAATTGGAGCAGAAGACCCGGACGTGCTGGTCTCGCACAACTTGTTCGGGTTTGACTTCGACGTGCTGTTGACCCGGGCGGTGGAGCACAAGCTTGGGGTGTGGTCCAAAATGGGCCGTTTGCGGAAAGCCAAGCTGCCCGCCATGAAGGGGGGCGCCAAGGGCGGCGGTGGCAACAACCGCGAAGCCATCATCGCCAGCGCCGCTACCGGGCGGATCTTAGCGGACACCTACCTCTCGGCCCGCGACTTGCTGCGCGAAGAGAACTATTCCCTCTCCCACTTGGGCCGGTCCTATCTCAAGGCCAAAGACGCCGATCGCGTGGACATTGACCCGATGGACGTGCCAGCGTACTTCTGCTCGTCGCAGCACGTGACGCAACTGGTGCACCATTTAGCTCAGTCCGCGGGCATGGTGCAGAAGCTCCTGTTCAAGCTGCAAGTGCTGCCGCTCACCAAGCAGCTCACCAACATCAGCGGCAACTTGTGGGCCTCCACCGCCAAGGGGGGAGACCGCGCGAAGCGGATCGAGTACTTGCTCCTGCACGAGTTCCACCGCCTCAAGTTCATTTGCCCCGACAAGCAAACCTGGCAAATGCGGGAGCACGCGGCGCAACAGCAACAGCAAGCGGCCATGAACGGGGACGGGCCTTCGGGAGGCGGCGGCAGCAGCCAGAAGAGCGGCGCAGGTGCTGCCAAGAAAGGGCGCGGCAAGCCGCAGTACGCCGGGGGTCTGGTGCTGGAGCCCAAGAAAGGCCTGTACGAGACCTACATTTTGCTGCTGGACTTCAACTCGCTGTACCCCAGCATCATCCAGGAGTTCAACATTTGCTTCACCACCATGGACTGGGCCCCGCACGTGCCGAAAATGATGGCCGCGCTCGAAAACGGCGGGGGTGACGTCAGCACTCCCACCCCCGCAGAGGGCGCGCACATGGACGAAGACGTGGCCTTGGACGCGGTGCAAGAGGCAGCGGCCTCCGGGGCTCTGCCGCCACCGCCGGACGAAGACCAAGAGGCGGGGGTGGTGCCCAAGGTGATTCGCACCATCATTCAGCGCCGTGTCGCCGTGAAGGGAATTCTCAAGCAGGAGCGCGACCCGGCGAAGAGGCAAACCCTGGACATCCGCCAGAAAGCCCTCAAGTTGACCGCCAATTCCCTGTACGGTTGCCTGGGTTTCGCGAATTCGCGGTTTTACGCCAAGCCCATTGCGGCGCTGGTGACGGCCATGGGGCGTGACACTCTGCAGCGCACTGTGGACCTGGCGCAGACCCAGCTCAACCTGGAAGTGATTTACGGCGACACCGACAGCATCATGGTCAACACTGCCTCCACCGACTTGACAGTGGTGAAGAAACTGGGGCAAGACGTGAAGCGCGAAGTGAACAAGCTGTACAAGACCCTGGAGCTCGAAGTGGACGGCATTTTCAAGTCGATGCTCTTGCTGAAGAAGAAAAAGTACGCGGCCTTGGTGGTGGAGGAGAAGCCCGACGGAAGCATCGGCTACGTGAAAGAAACCAAGGGTTTGGATCTGGTGCGGCGCGACTGGTGCCGCCTCAGCAAGACGCTGGGCCAATTCGTGCTGGACCAAATTTTGAGCGGGGCCAACCGGGAAGAGGTGGTGGAAGCCATTCACAGCCGTATGGACCAGGTCGCTTCGGCAGTGCGGGCCAATGAAGTGCCCGTGGATGATTTCGTGGTGACCAAGGGCATGAACAAGGCGATCAAGGATTACCCGGACGCGAAAAGCATGCCCCACTTGCAGGTAGCGTTGGCGATGATCAAGGACGGCAAACCCGTCAACACGGGCGACCACATCCCCTACGTGATTTGCGTCGACACCACCCCGGGCTTTGTGCAGCCTGCTAGTTTTGCCCAGCGCGCGTACCACCCGGACGTGATCGCCAAGTCCGACGGCAGGCTCGCCGTCGACTACGAGTGGTACTTGACCCAGCAAATCTTGCCTCCCATTGCCCGCTTGTGCGAGCCCATTGAGGGCACCTCCACGGCCCAGCTGGCAGAGCGGCTCGGCTTGGATGCCGCCAAATTCGCGCGGATCAGCGGAGCGGACGCCGACGACGATGCGGCCCTGTGCGATTACGTGCCCTCCAGCAAGCTCGACGACTCGGAACGGTTCAAGGGCACCACGGCGCTGTCAGTGCCATGCGGTGCGTGCAACCATACAGCACCATTCAAGGGTGCCGTCTCCTTTAGCTTGGGCTCGGCGACAGCCGACGCGGGGAGCGCCGCGGCAGCGGCAGGCAGCAGCAGCAGCGCCGCCGCCAGTGCAGGCGGTCTGCGGAGTGGCCTCTACTGTGGCAATTGCGGGGTTGAGTTCTTGGGTGCAGGCAACGCGGCCAACTGCTTCGCGAAAATGAGCAACTTGCTGAGCTTGCGGGTGCGCGCCGACAAAGCCAAGTACTACGAAGCGTGGATGGTCTGCGACGACTCAAGCTGCCAGCACCGCACCCAGCAGCAGAGCGTGGTGGGCAACGTGTGCTTGCGCAAAGGCTGCGCCGGCCGCGTGCACCCCGAATTCAGCGAGAAACAGCTCCACGCGCAGCTCACGTACTACCGCGAGCTCTTCGACGAAGACGTGTGCATTCGGAAGCAGAAACTCAGCGCGACCGCACAGGCGGCCTACGCGGCATCCAAGGCGTCAAAATCAAGCGAGAGCAGTGGCCGCGCCGTCACAGAAAACCACCGCCAAGTGTACGGCTTGTTGAAGCAGCAGATGGGCGGCGAATTGGAGCGCTGCGGCTACAACTGGGTGCCGAAGGACTTTTGGCGAATGGCCTACGATCCTGCTGCAGCGGCCAAGGGCGGCAAGTAAATGTAGTACTCGAATAGTCTTATGAGGTCTTTGAGAGCACAGGGCTAGTGAACACAAGCAGCCTAATCAGAGAAACAGATATCGTGGACTCCCCGGTGGTATCATAAGTCTCTGGAATGGTACAGTAAGTCGACTTGGATTTCTAAATATAAATCAAAAACCGGTCCTATAGACTGTAGATATCCAAGGAGTAAAAGACCAAAGTCGGTTTCCTAACTGCGAATAGAAATAAAGCAAATTGGTGCAAATAAAACCCGTAAGCTTTGGCCCGCAATGTGAGTCTTGCTGACTTCGTCTTCGAACTTGAGTTGGACCATTGGGCCATTGGACCAGACTAGACCTGCGACTAGCTTTAAATTCGATTTCTTTTCCACTGAAGGCAGAAATGGCTTTGCTTTGACACAGGCCACAAGGGGCGGGAATTAGAATTAGAAGGCCAACAGGCAGAAAAACAAAGCAAAGGAGGTTATACTAGATACTAGGACTAGGATAGGGATAGGGGCCGACTCAAGAGGGGAAGCTAATCATGAACTGTTTGTGTTGGTTGTTTTTATATTTCGTGCCCCGCTTTGCTCTTTGCTGCCCTTGACATTGCTATGGATGCTTGTGTTTGGATAAAAGCTCAGGAGTTACTAAAAATTGCGACTTAGGATCTTGGGAAGTGCTGAGAAGGCCGAAAGGTACGGACTCGTCACAAACGTACTTGTACTGTAAGTACGGAAAGCGCTCCAAAATGCGTCATCGTCGAGATGTCAAATCGAGAACCGAGAACCAATCCTCGTACGTGGTGTTAAAAAATAAGAACAAGAAGTGCTGACTTGCCAGCAAGCTAATATGGAAAGCTAGCGCTGAGCTCACTTTGACGAAACTTCGAAGCAGGCCTTGTGGGATGATGAAAGGTGGCTACTTTTTTGTCAGTCTACTTCTGAATCTTGCTGGGCTCGGGCCGGCTCCTTGTATGAGTATCATTACTAGCAGTTGGCAATTTAAAACTCGCAATGCCGTAGTCGCAAGAGCGAAAAAGAAGAAGCCGAGCAATGATGCTGATAGCTCCAGTAGCGAAGAACCAAACCGTCAAACTGCAGGGCGCGTTTTGCCTGTACGTGGCAGCGTTCGGGCTCAAATTAAAATGGTGGCGCAATTGAAAAAGCTGGAGGAGCAAGAGGCTAAAGCTTCGACGCCCGCTAGAAAAACCAAGTTCCGACGTTCCAAAGACGAAGCCCTTGATTCAGTCAACTATCGAAAGTCTGGAGACGGCGATCCAGATAGAACAATTTGGGTGCCAGGAGCCAATATGGCGTACGGCACATGGGTGCTCCTCGTTGACGGATACAATATCGTGGGAGCCAGCGAACGGCTGTCGTCGTTAAAAAATCGCGAGTCCCTGGACGCTGCTCGAACAGCCCTCATCGAGGACGTAGTTCAGCTCGCTTCAATGCGTGGATGGCGCATTGAGCTAGTTTTCGACTCTTACATGACTGGTCGAGCAGGAAGCCGAGACCCCTCAGCGGGAAGCGATCTCGTAAACACAGTGTTTACGGGCAGTCGAGAGTCGGCAGACTCTTACATAGAGAAGACTTCCTATGCACTTTCGAGCTCCACTGGTTCTACCTCTGAATCTTACGCTGTCGCTACAAATGATAAAGCCATCATAAACGCAGTCACTAGTCATGGTGGTGTGACTATGTCTTCTGATCGATTCCTGGTCGAGCTGTCGAGTGCTCGATACGAAGCAGGATTCATAGCGTCCTCAGCAGCTTCTAGACAAAACCGCGTTGCAAACATGATTTCTAGCGCCAGCAGGAAAGACTACGATGAGAAAGACGAGGTTAGCCGCTTGAAACGTGCAAGAGCTGCTGCCAAAGCAACGAATGCTGCTTTGAATTCTGCTGCCACGGGCGCAGCTCCGGTTCGATTTACAAACTTCATTGAGCTGCCGTTTGACTTGTCGAAGAAAGTCAATGCGAAGATTAGAGCCGAGACTAAAATGGAGGAAGAAATGAAAGCTTCTAAAGCTGAGGCAAAGGCTGCAGAAATAAAGACTGCATCCGTGAACAAAGCCAGAGAATCCTTCAGGGGGAAAGCGTCGTCAGGCAAGGGCGATTTGATGGAGGCCAAGAACCAAAAGAAACAGAGCAAGGAGAAAAACAGGAGTGTGAACGAAATTGATTCTTTAACAGCTTTTGCAGCTGCCAGTGGACTGCCGGCTCCGAAGTGGGAAATAGATAGGCCTGGCGCAGCAAGCGGCTCTACAACCTTTACCGCCATCGTAACAGTAGGCGAAATTGTTTCTATTGGAGAAGGCGGCACGAAGGCCGAGGCAAAGACAGCCGCCGCCCGAGCTGCACTGAGGGAGGCCAGTGGAAACGACCTTTCATTGGCCTTAGTAATTAAAGAGTGCGCCTGACTACACCCCATCGTGTTCTCCTCCACCCACCGCCCACCACACGTGGAGCATTTTTGCCCACCCATCGTCCCAACTCGCGTCGCGTTTCCTCCATTCCCATTCTTGCTAACATATATACCTAAAGCAGGGCGGTAAAAGGTTCAAAAGTAGAGTTTTTGCCAACTAACTTTTTGATTAATTTTGATTAATTTTTGATTAATCTTTGATTGATGATTCGTCGAGAGCAAAGGGGCGGCTGGTTGAGGCCCGGCTTGATTTCAAAGCGCCCATATTCAGGGA
>Ga0307930_1001525_pt1 | contig 18385 bp, 17 predicted proteins | sample OrgLakmetageno46_FD_203161 | JGI IMG/M metagenome (GOLD analysis project Ga0307930, IMG submission 203161) | Saline water microbial communities from Organic Lake, Antarctica - #46 | ecosystem: Environmental > Aquatic > Non-marine Saline and Alkaline > Saline | place: Antarctica: Organic Lake...
AACGCGGCATTGATGGCGTCTGGGAAGCCTTTGAGGCCGTCTACAACGGCGATCAGGATATCTTCTACGCCCCGATTGCGCAGATTGTTCATCACCGAGAGCCAGAACTTGGCCCCTTCATTGTTGGGTTCGTCCCAACAAAGGAACGGGAAGTCCCACAGGGATCTTGGTATTTTATTGATCTTATAGGGTTTTCTTGTTTTTTGTCCCTCCCGTTTTTGCACTGATTTTACGCGGCCTTTTTCGGGGGCAGGATTCCGAGGGTGTCGCGGAGCTTTTCTTCTGAGAAATCGTATTCACCAAGCATGTTGATGTGGGCCCATGACATGGGTGAATGAGCTGCGATCAGACGCAGCAGGTTTTCTTTGGCCTCGAGGTCTGGAGCCTTTTCGATCTGTCGGGCGAGATACAGATAGTTCCAGCATATGATGCTGTTTTTGATGAGGCGATTGCATGCCTCTGCGATTTCCTGCTCTTCCTTTTCGGTCTGGGTGTATTCGCGTGGATTACCGACGGCCACGGCGCGGGTGAACCGGTTGGCCAGTTCGACTTTGTTGAGCTGTTTTTCAATGGCTTGGCGTAGTGCCAGGTCGTCAACATAGCGTAGGATGAACAGGGATTTGATGATCTGTCCAAAGGCTTTCATCGTTTGATAGAGCGCATGCTGGCGCGAATAAGAGTTTAGCCGTCTGAAGATGTCGGACGCGGTGTTTTCTTTCAGTTTAATGGTGGCCACAAGGCGCAGAAGGTCATCCCAGTTTTCTCGGATGACGGTTTCATTGATTGTTTTGTCTGGCTGGACCACCCAGTCTTCAGCGGCTTGGTTTCTTGGTTTAAAAATATAAAGCGTCTGTTTTCCAACGCTTTTGATACGTGGAGCAAAGGAAAACCCGAGCATGTGGGTCAGGCCAAAGACTGCCGAGTTATGCGGGAATTTGGGTGATGGCGTGATTTGAAAGGCGGCGTATTGTGGCAGGTGTCAAATCCAGCCAGAACCTCACGAGGAGCAATACGCCTATGAAGAACGATACACTGAGCCTTCCGTTTCGCCAACCGGAAACGATCGTAGATCCGCTGACAGAACTTGCACGGGAGGGTGCTCGGCGGATGCTGGCGGAAGCGCTGAAAGCCGAAGCTGATGCATTTGTCGCCAGTTTTTTAGATGAACAGCTGGAGGATGGCCGCCAGCGGATTGTGCGGCATGGATTTGGCCCTGAACGGCAGATCCAGACCGGTATTGGTGCTCTGGATGTTCAACGGCCCAAGGTGCGCGACCGGCTGGCGACATCTGATCCGTCCACAAAGATACGCTTTACGTCGAACATACTGCCGAAATGGGCGCGCCGCTCGGTGAGCTTGGATGCCTTGCTGCCGGTGCTGTATCTGAAGGGCATTTCTACGGGTGATTTCCAAGAGGCGCTCTCAGCCATTATGGGCCCTGATGCGCCCAACCTGTCGCCAAGTGTCATATCACGACTGACGGCAGGGTGGCAGACACAATATGACACCTGGATACGGCGTGACCTGTCTGCACGTCACTACGTCTACATTTGGGCGGATGGCGTCTATCTACAGGCCCGGATGGAGGAAAGTGCTGAATGTATACTGGTGATCATCGGCGCGACACCTGAGGGCAAGAAAGAACTGATTGGCTTTCAGGTCGGCCTTAGGAAGAGCGCGCAAAGCTGGCATGAGTTGCTGGCTGACATAAAGGGTCGCGGGCTGTCCATGGCACCGGAAATTGCTGTTGGTGACGGCGCCATGGGGTTCTGGCCCAACTGGCCCGAACGTGCATATTTGGGCGTTATGAGGAACAATAGCGGAACTTCTCAGTTATTGACGATACGTTAAGCAATGCTGACATTGCCCTCTGCCATGGAGGGCTTTGTTTTGGATCAAAATATTCTTGCGGCTTGGAGCCTGTCGTTTTCCGAACTTGAGTTTGTGCATGGCTACCGACACGCCATGCGTATTGGGATCGCCGTTCAACTTCTGCACTTCCGAAGCCACGGGTACTTTTCCACATCGCTGGGTGAAGTATCTTCAGATGCGGTTGAATACGTAGCAGATCAGGTCGGTGAGTGCGTTGTTCCAATTCCCATCTATGATAGTGCCAGTGATACGTCTCGCCGCCATAGGCTTGATATTTTGCGATTTCTTGGGGTCCGACGCGCAACAGATCGTGACCGTGAAGCAATACGGACCGAGCTTAAATTACAAACTGCGCACCCAGGCTCAACTTCTGAAAGTTTGATCCTTCATGGCTATAAATGGGCACTGCGCAACGCTGTGTTTGTCCCATCTCGGAAGATCATGGCACGACTGGTCCGCTCTGCGCGACATGCGTTTCAGGAAGATTATCTGATGTCAGTGTTCAATCGACTGGAGCCTATGGCAATTGAGAGCCTTGAGGCCAGTCTAGCTGATCCGCGTGGAGCACTTGGATTTCAACAATTGAAAGGTGATGTTGGGGCCGCCACCTTGGACAATGTCCTGGATGCGGCTGAACGGCTTGAATTCATTCGCGGCCTTGATCTGCCATTTGACCTATTGGAAAACATTGACCCGTCTTGGGTTCGAATGCTGATGCGACGGGTTGAGGGCGAGACCGCCTCAGAGATGCGGCGGCACAGCAGGGGACGGCGTCTTGGTCTGTTAGCAGTTTACCTGATGTCACGCAGGGCGCAGATGATTGATGGGCTTGTCGATCTATTGATTGAGATAGTGCATCGGATTGGTTCTAAATCACGACGGAAAGTAATTGGCCGAATTGCTAGAGATATTGAGAAGGTTCACGGTAAAGAACGAATATTGGTGGAAATTGCCACCGCTGCCATGCTCAAACCCAACGGACGTGTTGCTGATGTGATCTACCCTATCGCTGGCGCAGCCAAATTGAAGGCAATCATTGATGAGCACCGCGCCAAAGGCACTTTGGACAAACAAATACAGACTGTGATGCGCGGCTCTTACGCCAGCCACTACCGCCGGATGCTGCCGCCACTGCTTTCTGCTCTTGATTTTTTTTCTAACAATGTAGGCTGGCGACCTATCTTGGATGCACTGACATTGATCGTTCGCTTGAATGGCGAGGGACGGCGTTTTGTGCCGATGGCACTTGCACCTGAAGGATCGATACCGCGTAAATGGCTTGGTACTGTTGTCGATGAGGCAGGCCGCCTGAATATCATCTCTTTTGAGCTTTGCGTGTTAGCGCAGTTACGGGACCGGATGCGTGCCAAGGAAATTTGGGTGGCGGGCGCGGATCGTTATCGCAATCCGGATGACGACCTCCCCAGGGATTTTTCCGAAAAGCGGGATTCTTACTACGCTGGTCTCAGCCTGACACAGAGCGCACGCACTTTTTCCAAATCTATCCGAGAACAGCTCGAACAGGAGCTGCTTCATCTGAATGCGACGATACCGAAGAATGATAAGGTACGGCTGCGTTGGTCTGGTGACAACAGGATCAGCCTCACGCCGTTTGATCCAGCGCCTGAGCCTAAGGGGTTGATTGCACTCAAGTCAGAAATTGGGCGGCGCTGGCCCATGACAGGTCTGCTTGATACACTGAAAGAAGCTGCCTTGGATACAGGGTTTCTAAATGCCTTTGAGACCTCTGCTACAAGAGAGGTTTTGTCGCGGAATGATCGCGACCAGCGCCTACTTCTTTGTCTGTATGGGCTGGGAACTAATGCTGGCCTGAAACGCGTGGCGGCAGGAACCCCAGAGATAAGCTATGATGAGCTGTTGCATGTGCGGCGGCGCTACATTGATCCCTCATCATTGCGTGCAGCGTGCGCGAAAATTGCTGATGCCACACTGTCAGTTCGCAACCCTGCCATTTGGGGGAATGCTGGCACAGCCTGCGCCGCAGATTCCACTAAGTTTGGAGCTTGGGACCGCAATCTTATGACGGAATGGCACGCTCGCTAGGGCTCTTGCGTGTTCCAGTTGTCTGTCTCATCTTCCACTCCTCAGTGGTTACGATGAGCCAAGAACACTCTCTTATCAAATAACGCTATTTGGACCCATAAGCGCTGACGTCAGACACCAGCGAGTAAACGTCGGGTCTCGTTAATGTTGAGACTGCGGTGCTATAAAAATCAACACTTAGAGTTTTCCAATTTTCCGCTTCAAGTGTCGGAAGCAACGGCGGACAGTTTAGGCCGTTTGTTACAAATGCTGCGTTGCGCACATTTCGACATGAAGGGCGGAAACCAGACCTTCGCTGCGGGTGCGAGCCAAGAATGCTTCATCGGCCAGTGCCGACATTCAAACTGGCGCTGATCCGGGTTTGTCTCTGCAGTTCGGAAGGAAGCACCGACACCAAAACTTCTAAATCCAGCACATGCCTCTTGCGACAGGTATGCACCACGAGTGGCCTTTTCAGCAGCCGCTGTGTTTTGCAGCGATCGCACAGCACAACGTTGGTCCTCATGTCACAAAGCCTGGTTGAATTGGCTTAGAACAGCACCGATGGCAGCCATGTCGCCAAAGACGGAAACAGCCAAACCAGGATGACACCGACGGCTTGTATCCCGATGAACGGCAGGACTCCTGCATAAATATGGCCCGTCGTGACCTCTTTCGGTGCTGCACCGCGCAGATAGAACAGCGAGAACCCGAAGGGGGGAGTCAGGAAACTGGTTTGCAGGTTTATGGCGATCAACACGCCAAGCCAGATCGGGTCATGCCCGAGCAGGATCAATGTCGGTGTTACCAGCGGCAGCACGATCACCGAGATTTCCACGAAGTCCAAAAAGAACCCGAGGAAAAAAATTAAGATCATGCTGAAAATCAGCGCACCTGTCGCCCCCCCCGGCATATTGCCAAGGATTGCCGCAACGCGTTCGTCGCCGCCCAGCCCTATAAAGACGAGGCTAAAAATACCCGCCGCCAAAATCGTGGCAAAGATCATCGAGGTCATCGTCAGCGTGGAATTGACGGCTTCGTGCACCACTTTTTCCTTCAGCGCGGCGCGCAGTGCCAGCATAATGGCACCGCCGCCAACGACGACCAGACCCGCGTAGACGATGCCCAAGGCAAAGGTTCCATTGCTGAGGTCGTCGCGCTGGAACCGTACCGGAAAAGCCCCGGCAAATAATCCCAAAAGCACAAGTGCAGCGGTGCCCAGCACGATCAGTTTCGGGTTGATGCCCAGTTTGTGTCCAGTCATCAGCAGCGCGCCGATCGCACCAACTGAGGCGGCCTCGGTCGGGGTGGCGATGCCGCCCAGAATGGCTCCCAGCACGGCGAAAATCAGTAGCACAGGCGGTACAACGGCACGGATGATTTCAGCGAAGTCGGGCTTGGCCAGGTCCATAGGCGCAGGCGGCATGTCTTGCGGACGGATCCAGCCACGCAGCAGGATGTAAACCAGATAGAGGCTGACGAGCAGCAGACCGGGAATTACGGCGGCCGCAAAGAACTGACCGACCGACAGCGCCTCGACCGAGAATTTGCCCTGCTCGTATTGCGCCTGTTGAAAAGCGTTGGACATGACATCGGCAAGGATAATCAGCAGGGTTGATGGCGGAATGATCTGGCCCAAGGTGCCGGCCGTGCAGACAATGCCGGACGCCACGCGCGGATCATAGCCGGAGCGCAGCATCGTTGGAAGGGCGATCATCCCCATCGCCACAACTGTGGCTCCGACAATGCCCGTGGAGGCCGCAAGAAGTGCGCCGACCAGAACCACAGAAATACCCAGGCCGCCGCGCAACTGGCCAAACAAGCGGCCCATCGTGTCCAGCAGATCTTCGGCGATCCGGCTCTTCTCCAGTGCCGCCCCCATGAGGACGAACAAAGGGATCGCAATCAGGACGTTGTTGGTCAGCGTCCCGAAGACGCGTTGCCCCATGGCCCCCAGCAGCGTGATGTCCATTTCACCAACGGCGAAACCGATGTAGGCAAAAATTATCCCCACGCCTGCGATGCTAAAGGACACCGGAAAGCCCAGCAGGATGGCAGCCATCAAGGCGACAAACATTATAAGATCAAGGTATTCGATCATGACTTGCTCCTTTGCATCATAAGCCGGATCAAGCTGGACACGGATTGCAACATCACGAGGATGCAAAAGGCGGGGATCAGGGTCTTGAGGAGAAACACGGCCTGAATGCCGCCGACCGACATTGGGCCCTCAAAGATTTTCCAGGAATTGCGCACGGACGGCCACGACCAATAAAGAAGGGCGGTCATGGATGGCATTAAAAAGAAGAGATGGCCGAAGATGTCTATGCGGCGTTGCCAGACAGCACTCGCCTTAGCGTAAAACACATCCACGCGGACGTGTTTGTCGACCAGCAAGGTATAGCCCGCGCCGAGCATGAAAAGCGTCGCATGCATATAAAGCACGCTCTCTTGCAGCGCGATTGAATTTAAACCGAAGGCATATCGCCCGAGGACAATTGTGAATTGAACGAGAACCATAAACAGAGCGAGCCAGCGAACGAGTGCCGCGACGCCAGTGTTTAGGCTGTCGATTGTTTTTGCCAACTTTTCCATCTGCCCCTCTCTAAGACGCAAAGTCAGCCGCGCGAGGAGTGCCCCCGCGCGGCCGTTCGTTTTAGTAGCCCATAACCGCAGCGCGTGCGTTCATCTGGCCGTTGTCGGCATAGACCATGTAAGGCCCTACTGAGTCGCGGTATGAGATGAAGCTTTCGGTAATTCGCTTGACCAGCTCGTCGTCGTCCTGACGTAGTTCGTCGATCACTTCGCCAGCAGCGACACCCATCTCGGTGATCACGTCCTCTGGGAACATTTTGACCTGCACGCCTTCGTCCGCAACGAGCGTTTTCAGTGCCAGCGCGTGTTTTGTGGTGTATTCCGTCCAGACAGGATTATAGAGACTTTCGCAAGCCAGAGTGACAACAAGTTTCAGATCATCTGGGAGGCTTTCGAAGGCTTCCGAGTTCACACCGCATTCCTCGGCTGAGGACGGCTCACCGACACCGGGCCAGTAGTAGTTCTTGGCGACCTGATAGTAGCCAAGTGCGCTATCAGTCCATGGCCCAATAAACTCGCCTGCGTCCAATGCACCGGTTTGGAGGGCTTGGAACATGGCAGGGCCAGACATGGCTTCGGCAGCCATTCCCAGTTTCGCCGCCATTTCGGACGCGAGACCCGTGGTGCGAAACTTCAGACCCTTCAGGTCTTCGGCTGAGTTGATGTCGTTGCGGAACCAACCGCCCCATTGCGGGCCAGAGTTGCCACACAAGAAAGGTTTGATGCCGAAACGGCCATACATTTCGTCATAAAGCGCCTGACCGCCACCGTGGTACATCCAACCGAATTGCTCGTCTGCACGCAGACCGAACGGCTGGCTGCCGAACAGCAAGATGCCCTTGGATTTGGAACCCCAGTAGGCAGGAACAGCGTGGTAAAGTTCTGCCGTACCTTCGCTGACGGCGTCAAACACGCCACGCCCCGGGACAAGTTCGCCAGCGGCGTAAAGCGTCACTTCAATGCGGCCGCCGGACAATGTGGTGATACGATCCGCCAGCGTTTGCGCGGCGACACCGGGCCCGGGCAGGTTTTTTGGCCAAGCTGTCACCATCTTCCATTGGCGTTTGTCCTGCGCGATGGCTGGCGTCGCGAGAGCGACGGCGGCAGTGCCGACACCTGCGGCAGATAGGAATTTACGTCTGTCCATTTTAGTTCTCCCATTGGTTGGTTTTGGTCTTTTCGTAGTTCAGTTTCCCAAGATGCGTGGCAGTCTCAGGCCGTTTTCGCGGGCGCAGTCGATGGCGTCTTGGTAGCCCGCGTCCGCGTGACGCCACACACCAGAGGCCGGATCGTTCCACAGCACGCGTTCGATACGTTTGGCAGCCTCCGGCGTGCCATCGGCGCAGATCACAACGCCTGAATGCTGGCTAAATCCCATGCCCACGCCGCCGCCGTGGTGAATAGACACCCAAGTGGCCCCCGAAGCGGTGTTTACCAATGCGTTCAGCAGCGGCCAATCGGACACGGCGTCAGAGCCGTCCATCATGCTTTCGGTTTCGCGGTTGGGCGACGCCACAGAGCCGGAGTCGAGGTGATCACGACCAATCACGACAGGGGCTTTCAATTCACCGCTGGCGACCATTTCGTTGAATGCGAGACCGGCGCGATGGCGATCACCCAGACCAATCCAGCAAATCCGTGCTGGCAGGCCCTGAAAGGCGATCCGCTCACGCGCCATATCGAGCCAGTTGTGCAGGTGTTTGTTTTCGGGGAACAATTCCTTCATTTTCTGGTCTGTTTTGTAGATGTCTTCCGGATCACCGGACAGCGCCACCCAGCGGAAAGGCCCGATGCCGCGGCAAAACAGCGGGCGGATATAGGCGGGTACGAAACCGGGGAAGGCAAAGGCGTTTTCCAGCCCTTCGTCCAACGCGACTTGGCGGATGTTGTTGCCATAATCCAACGTTGGCACGCCCGCGTTCCAGAAATCCAACATCGCGGCAACGTGGATTTTCATCGACGCACGGGCTGCTTTTTCGACGGCTTTGGGATCGCTTTCGCGTTTTTCCTTCCACTGGGCCATTGTCCAACCTTGCGGCAGGTAGCCATTGATCGGGTCATGGGCGCTGGTTTGATCGGTCACGATATCGGGGCGGATGCCGCGTTTGAAAAGCTCGGGGAAAATATCCACCGCGTTCCCCAAAAGACCCACGGATTTCGCCTCGCCCGCCTTGGTCCAACGGTCGATCATCTCAAGCGCCTCATCCAGCGTATCGGCGCGCTCATCAACGTATTTGGTGCGCAGGCGGAAATCGATGCTTTCAGAGTTGCATTCAACCGCCAGACAGCAGGCGCCAGCCATGACGGCTGCCAATGGCTGCGCGCCGCCCATACCGCCAAGCCCGCCGGTCAGAATCCATTTGCCGGTCAGATCACCATCGTAGTGCTGGCGGCCTGCCTCAACAAACGTCTCGTAAGTGCCTTGAACGATGCCTTGGGAGCCAATGTAAATCCACGACCCCGCGGTCATCTGGCCGTACATCGCCAGACCCTTCTTATCGAGTTCGTTGAAATGGTCCCAATTGGCCCAATGCGGCACGAGGTTTGAATTGGCGATCAGGACGCGTGGGGCTTCGGAATGGGTTTTGACGATGGCAATAGGTTTACCCGATTGCACCACCAGCGTTTCGTCGTCTTCGAGGTCTTTCAGACTGGCAACGATGCAGTCAAAATCCTGCCACGTCCGTGCGGCCCGTCCGATGCCGCCATAGACCACCAATTCATGCGGATTTTCGGCCACGTCGGGGTGCAGGTTGTTCATCAGCATCCGCAAGGGCGCTTCGGTCATCCAGCTTTTGGCGTTCAGCTCCGGGCCTGTTGGGGGGTAAATGTCACGGGTATTTTTGCGAGGGTCGCTCATGTGGGCCTCCAGGCGGATAGGGTTTCAAGGATTGATTTGAGGGTGACGCGCAGGGTGTCTACGCGGTGCGTGGCGTACTCCCAAGGTGGGATTTCGGCCATGTATGTGGACTGCGCGAGTTCCATTTGGATCGCGTGACAACCTTGCGCAGGACGCCCATAGTGGCGCGTGGTCCAGCCACCCTTGAAGCGGCCATTGGTGATCGAGGTGTAGCAGTCGTCATCGTTGCAAATTCTTGCAACTTTAGACTCGATTTCAAGGTCGCAGGTCGTGCCAAGGTTCGTGCCGATGTTGAAATCGGGCAGTGTACCGTCAAACAGATACGGGATCTGGCTGCGGATGGAGTGGCAATCATACAGGATCGCGAAGCCGTGCAGCGCTTGGACCCTGTCCAGTTCTGCCTGAAGTGCGGCGTGATAGGGCGCATGATACGTCGCACGGCGGCGTTCGATTTCGGCGGCGTCAGGCGTTTGGCCGTCTTGGTAAATGCTCTGTCCGTCAAAATCCGTCAGCGGGCAAAGTCCCGTGGTATTCTGCCCTGGATAAAGACTGACGCCCGATGGATCCCGGTTCACGTCGATCACATAGCGGTGGATCGGTGTGCGCACAGATGTGACACCTTCTGACAGACCGTCATAAAGGGTATGTATGTGCCAATCCGTATCGGTGATCGCCTTACCGGTCAGATTGAGGCGGTCGAGGCAGGCGTTTGGCACACCTGTACCTGTATGAGGCAGACCCAAAACAAGCGGACTCGTGCCCCGTGCGATTTCAAGCTGCATCAAGCAGCCCCCCAAAAACACGGGCGTGCAGTGGATTGATGCCGATGCCGTAGGACAGGGCTGCGGGGGTCTGCACGTCCCAGATGGCAAGATCGGCCCGCATTCCGGCGGCGATCATGCCGCGATCTGACAGCCCCAATGCACGGGCGGCGTTGCGGGTGGTTCCCGTCAGCGCTTCTGCGGGAGTCAGGTGGAATAGGGTGCAGGCCATGTTCATCGCCAGCAACACCGACCCAAGCGGCGAGGAGCCGGGGTTCCAGTCTGTGGCGACGGCCATGGTCACGCCGTGCTTGCGGAAGGCGTCGATGGGCGGCGCTTGGTCTTCGCGGATGGCATAAAACGCACCGGGGAGGATCACCGCAACTGTGCCGGATTTGGCGAGGGCCGCAGCGTCCGCGTCGGTCGCGTATTCAACGTGGTCAGCAGACAGGGCACTGAATTCGGCGGCCAAAGTGGTGCCGCCGATATGGCTTAGCTGTTCGGCATGCAGTTTCAGAGGCAGGCCAAGCTGTTGCGCTGCCTCGAACACCCGCCGGATTTGGGCAACATCAAAGGCAATACCTTCGCAAAACCCATCCACTGCATCCACAAGGCCCATCGCGTGGGCGGCACGCAGCGTCGGAATACAGATGTCGTCGATGTACGTGTTGGCGTCGTAGCCAGCGGGCACCGCATGCGCGCCCAGAAAACTTGTCACGACATGGATTGGGCGGGCTTGCCCAACCGAACGAGCGACGCGCAGCATTTTGAGTTCGGTGTCACGGTCCAACCCGTAGCCAGATTTGATTTCTATGGTGGCGACCCCTTCGGCGATCAGGGCATCAGCGCGGCGCAGGGCCGCAGCCAATAGCTCGGTTTCGCTGCTGTCGCGCGTTGCGGTCACGGTGGACACAATACCACCGCCAGCGCGGGCGATGGCTTCGTAACTTGCGCCCTCAAGGCGCATCTCGAATTCCTTGGCGCGATTACCACCATGAACGATATGGGTATGACAGTCGATCAGGGCTGGCGTCACAAGCCGCCCCCCGAAGCCACGTTCTTCAAGGCTGGAAAATTCCGATGGCAGATCAGACATGGCCCCGACCCATGCGATTATCTCTCCCTCAACCACAAGAGCCGCCTCATCGATCAGCCCGTAACCGGTGCCGTTATCAGACATCGTCGCCGCGGTGAGGCCGGTCAGGAGTAACGGAGGGGTCATCGAAAATCCTTGATTAAGATCCTACTTATATTTAATAAGTACATACATAATTAAGTCAAGGGATTCTTGCCGTGGAGAAAATCATCGCCAAACAAGCGCTTACGCAGAACGGCTGGGAGCGCGATGTCGAGATCGGCATCAAAGACGGACGAATCGCCTATATTAGTTCCGCCCAGAGCGGTGCGAAGGCGACTATAGATTTGGCACTACCTGCCCCCTCGAACCTGCACAGCCATGCGTTTCAGCGGGCCATGTCCGGCCTGACTGAAGCCCGCGGGCCGGACCCGAAGGACAGCTTCTGGACCTGGCGGCATTTGATGTACAAGTTCCTTGACCAGCTGACACCCGATCAGATCGAGGTAATCGCCGGGCAAGTCTTCCTTGAGATGTTGGAGGCAGGATATGCGGGCGTGGCCGAGTTTCACTACCTGCACCACGATGCGGGCGGCGTGCCTTATACCAATCTGGCCGAGCTGTCGGAAAGGATCGTCGCCGCGGCGACGCAAGCGGGGATAGGACTGACGTTGCTTCCAGTGCTGTATCAATTCGGCGGGTTGGACAAACGCCCCTTGGCGGGTGGGCAGCGCCGCTTTGGCAGTGATCCGGATCAATTCGCGCGCCTTCACGAGGGCGCAAGCCGCGCTGTCGCTTCCGGCGTGCAGGATTTCAACATCGGGGTGGCGCCGCATTCACTACGGGCGGTAGACACGGCTGGGCTGGATCGCGCAATTGCTCTCGCCAAGCGCGGACCAATCCATATGCATCTGGCCGAACAGGTCGCTGAAGTCGACGAAGTGAAAGCGGCCCTGAACGCGCGGCCTACCGAATGGCTGCTGGATCACTATGACATCGATCCACGCTGGTGCCTGATCCACTGCACGCAGATGACCGCATCGGAGACCCGCGCATTGGCCAGATCTGGCGCAGTGGCGGGGCTGTGCCCGATCACCGAGGCCAATCTGGGTGACGGGATATTCAATGGCACGGACTATCTTGGGCATGGAGGTGTTCTTGGGTTCGGATCGGATTCCAACGTCCACATCACCCTGTTTGAGGAGCTTGCGGCGCTCGAATACTCACAGCGCCTTCGCGACAAAAGCCGTGCGGCCCTTGCCACCGCGGAGCGATCAACCGGACGGGTGCTGTTTGATGCCGCTGCAAAGGGCGGTGCACAGGCGGGCGGGCGCGACAGTGGTGTGCTTGCGGTTGGCAAAGTAGCGGATGTGCTTGGGATAGACCTCGACAACGAATGGGGCGCAAACCGCAGTGGCGACATGGCACTGGATACGCTGGTGTTTGGTGGCAACGGGCAACGCTGCATCAGTGATGTCTGGAGCGCTGGACGGCATATGGTGAAACAGGGTCGCCACATCGAGCGGGACCGGATAACAAGTGCCTTCATCGCCGTGATGGCAGAATTGGAGCACGAAATTTGACTGCTGACCCGCGCCTGTCTTGGAAAGAAGTCCGTGACCAGATCCGCGCGAGCATCCTTGATCGTAGGTATGCACCGGGGGACAAGTTACCGCGCGACGCCGATATTGCCGAGAAAATTGGTTGCGCGCGCTCGACCGTGCAGCGGGCCATGAGGGATCTGTCCGATGCCGGATTGGTAGAACGCAAGCGAAAGGGCGGCACCCATGTGCGGATCGACCCGGTGACACGAGCGACGCTGGATATCCCGATCACCAGACGAGAGGTCGAGCGGCGCGGCAGCGTCTACGGCTATCAACTGATCGGCCAGAGTTTTGGCGTCATCCCCCAAGAAGTCGCCGGAAAGTTCGAGCAAGCGGAGGCAACCGAAATGTTGCGGGTGCAGGCGGTGCATTTTGCCGACCACAAGCCGCATATTTTTGAAGATCGCTGGATATGCACAGACACAGTCCCCGAGATTCTTGACGTCGACCTTGCGCGCGAGAGCGCCAACGAATGGTTGGTCCGCAAAAAACCATATACGCGCATCGATCTGAGGTTCTATGCGATGTCCGCTGATGTAGAGACCGCCAAGATCCTCAACATAGACGCCGGCAGCGCATTGTTGGTTATCGAACGCACAACATGGATCGGGACGGCGCCCATTACTTTGGTCAAAGCGTATACCGCACCGGGCTACGAACTCCTGACCTCGAACTAGAGGTTTGGCGACTTCTGACAGGCATAGGTCAAAGAGGTCCAATTGCACCTTTTGCGTGGCAATCGAGCGCCAAATACAGGTACAATGCGCAGATAGCCGTCATTCGAAGTAAGCTTTGGAACGACAGCTTCGTTCGCAGACCGACGTGTCAGCCAACAAAATGCTGCGCTCTGCACGAATGGCCGCAATGACGTGCCGCACTGCAGGAATTTTAAGAGGCGGTGAAAGGCAGCAATGGGCCGTTCATGTAAAAATTTGACGGATCGGCTTTGTCCCATAAACTATGCTTTTTGCGACCAGCGCCAAAGGGCAAAAACCCCGTCCCAAAAATCGCTTCAATAAAAAATCCCACAATATCTATGAAGTTGTGGGATTTTTCACGAGGGCGGGCTCGGTGTCGTCGATCGGCGCGATCTTGAACGGTGGGTGGACCAGGAACGCGACGTCAACAAGTAGTGCGTGACCGAGCATTTCGCATTCATCCATATCCATATCAATTTTGCCCGCTTCGATCTTTTCCATCCGGTCGCTTGCCATACCAGTTTTTTCTGCGAAGGCCGCGACTGAGTATCCTCGGAAGTGCCTCAGGGCTGCAATATTGTGTCCGATGCGGCCTTTAAGGTCCATTAGGTTTCATCCCTCGCGCGCATGATAGTTTGTCGGCTGACGCCAATGTCACGTGCAATGGCTGCGACAGCGTTGCCTGCTTGTAGGCGGATATTTACGTCCAGCTGTTGAGCGGTGGAAAGGGCAGGGGGGCGACCCATGCGTTTTCCTTCAGCTCTCGCGCGGACAAGACCTGCCTGTGTGCGCTCAATAAGAAGGTCGCGCTCGAACTGGGCCACGGCATTGATCACACCCATTGTGAGTTTTCCAGCTGAGCTGGTGAGATCCACGCCACCCAGTGCAAGGCAGTGAACACGAATACCTAGCGCCTCGAGTTTTGCCACGGTGCTGGAGACGTCGATGGCGTCACGCCCTAGCCGGTCAAGCTTCGTCACGATCAACACATCGCCTTGCTCCATCTTGTCGAGCAAGCGAGTAAATCCGGCGCGTTTGGCAATCGCGACTGAGCCGGACACTGTCTCTGCAATGGTGCGGTGCTGTTCCACAGCAAAGCCAGCGGCCTTAATCTCTGCGATCTGATTTTCGGTTTCCTGTTCTATGGTGGAAACGCGGGCGTAGGCAAATGTTCTGGACATGGGGTTCTTTGTTAAGAAATCGGTGTCCGTAAGTGTATGGATGTTCTTAAGTGCGTCAAGCTAAGTTTAGGACATGGGGTAGGGGGATGTCCGAAAGGGAACGGTTTTGAACGCCCATCCGAAGGTTGATGATCCTTATCAACACCCCCATTTCCAAACTCTGTTTTGACATCTGCCAGCCATTTTGCGAAAGCTCGTCTATGCCCTCTGAATTCCAACCCCAAACCTATGCCGATACAAAAGACAAAGACGGGTTCGCTGAACCCGTCACTCCAAGCGATACGATGCGGCTTTTGACCGCCTATATGCGTACCAACATTCTGTCCTTGGTGCAGTTTGCAGTGAGGGAACTGTATGATACCATTGATCAGTCGCCGATTTACTCAGTCGCCATGGCGCTCGACGAGGTTTTAAAGGTGACGGTAGAAAAAACCCCAGATAATACGCTGACCCAAAACCCCTACCATGTGGTCGAAGGGCATCGTTTTGATTTCACGGTCGATTACGATCATGATTTGAGGCTGCTCGCACATCACGTGCAGCGCATAAAGGTGATCATTGCCGATATCGAAGACACTTCAGGGTTAGCTGGTTCATAAACGGATCAGAACCGTCGGGATTATGAGCAGAGGTTTTGAGCCTCAATACTCCCCATAATTCAGAACAGTGGAGCAGGGGCTCAAAAACGTCCCAGACTGTGTGTAAACTCGGCTCACGCGCGGCATAAAATGGCCGCGGCGATTGACCTGGGGTGTTTTGCCAATTTTGACCGCTTGGGGCCCTAAACCCCGTAAAATTCCGTTATTGTGTAGTTTTGGGGCTGTTTCTGCCGGAATTGGCAGGCAAAAGTCCCCATCAAGCGTGGATTGCTCGCATGAGGCCAGCAATGCCCACAAGGGTCAAGGCGCGGCGGATATTGTAGGCCAGCGCTGTCAGACTGAACTCTCCTCTGACATTCTCGATGCGGCGTGTGAGGAAGTTCCTTTGCCCCATCCATTGCTTGATCGAGCCAAACGGGTGCTCGACGCTCTCGCGACGCTGATCCATCACTTCGGGGTTTGCGGCTAGCCGTTCCGCCATTCTATCCAGGATGGCCTCATTCGCGTATCGCGTGACCTTTCGGAAGGCAGCATTTGTGCATCGCGCCCGCAGGCTGCATCCCTTGCAGGCTTTCGTGTTCACATAGCCGATGGCATCATTCTCACGGATCTTACGCTTGTATTTTGGCAGCAGTTTCTGGCCGCCCGGACAGATCAGAACGTCAGCATCAGCGTCATAGCGGAACTGCTCTTTTGTGAAGAACCCATTTTTGACGGCGGAGCCGCGCAGCGGCTTTGGAACATACGGCGTGACGCCAACCGCTTCGCAATCCTCAATGTCTTCGATCTTGTAGTAGCCACGGTCAGCAACCACATCGATATGATCAACGCCCAGATTTTCCCGCGCGGCATTGGCTGTCTCGGCCAGTAATCCCAAGTCGCTGACGTTATTGTGGACCTGTTGCTCTGCAATCAGTTTGTGCTTGGTATCAACAGCAATCTGGATGTTGTACCCAACGCCAATGCGGCTTGAGGAATGCATCGCACGCGCATCTGGGTCCGTCAGGGATATCTGATCCTCACCACTGGCTTCCAACTCTGCGCGGTGCTCCTCAAGGCGGGCGCGGCGGTCCTTGATGGCTGCGATCTTCTCTTCCAGATTGTCCACGCGCTCCGGTGGCGTGGTGTCGTCTTTATCCGCTTCATCCAACTGTTTGAGATAGCGATTAAGCCGCTCGTCACTCTCGGCCATGGCCTTGGCCAGTTTGCCCTTGGTAAAGTTGCGCTGACCGCTGTTTACAGCCTTCAGCCGGGTGCCATCGACGGCAATCAGCTCGCGGCCAAACAAATCAAGGCTACGGCACAGGACCACAAACTCACGGAAGACTTTCCGAAAAGACGTTTTGTTCTCCCGCCGAAAGTCAGCAATGGTTTTGAAGTCAGGCCGCAACTGACGCATCAGCCAGATTACTTCCAGATTGCGGTGTGTCTCGGCTTCCAGGCGGCGGCTTGAGCGCACCCGGTTCAGATACCCATAAATATAAAGTTTCAGCAGATCGCTGGGATCATACCCCGGTCTGCCAGTGGCCTTGGGGAGCGCACGATCAAAACCCGCAGCCGCAAGATCAAGACTCTCGACAAAGGCCTCAATGAACCGGACCACGTTATCGGGCCCAACATAATCATCCACGCAGGCAGGCAACAAAAGCGTCTGTGCGCGGGAACTTCCTTGGATGTGTGTCATGCAAAAATATACCATTTCTGCATCCCGCAAGGAATCCTCAATTACACAAAATCAGCCAAAAAACGCCGGCATTTTTAGGTGTTGAGTTTCCACACAGTCTGGTCCGTTATTGGCACTGCGAGTGCAACAAGTAGACGGTCGTTTGCATGTTACACTTAGTCTTTCATGCTGGGGAACAAATGCGTCCGTTATCCTTCCTCCGTTCGGATGGCTATGTCAGACATTTCGTTGGCCAGTTTCAGCATAACGTTTGAATGTACATTTCGATCTAAGTTAGGTGTGACGGACAAATAGGTTATTGTCACCTGCGCCAGCGTAATTGCAGTCATTTGGAGGGGATCAACAAACCCTGAGTTGCTTGGGCCAACTAGATTTCCGAACTCAGTGCTTTCAGATAGCTCTCCCTTAGCACGATTTACGAGTGCATCACTCATGAGCGGCTGTTACTATTTGAAACTGAGAGTTTTGATTGAATGAGGGGAAACAGGCATGAACGCTGTTGAGATCGAGGAAGCAATATCGGCATTTGCCGAGCTGCCTTTCGATGGCGATGAGTTTCCTTTCTCGTTCCTGCTGGCATTTGGAAACAAAGCCACAACCATCAAACGCCTGCAAAGCGGATCATCTAACAAGTCCGACCAGGGCGGCATACTTCAGACCAACAACATCCACCTCAAGGTTTGCACTGAGGGCGACGTCACAAAAACACTGGCGCAGCTCAAGGCCAGCCCTGCCACCACAAAGGCCAAGGCGAAATTCGTGCTGGCCACGGACGGCTACGATCTTGAAGCCGAAGACCTGACCACAGGCGAAACGATCGCCTGCGCCTACACTAACTTTCCTGACCATTTCGGTTTTTTCCTGCCCTTGGCAGGGATCAGCACCGTCAAGCAAATCCGCGAGAGTGCCTTTGACATCAAGGCCACCGGCCGACTTAATCGGCTCTATGTCGAGCTGTTGAAGGACAACCCCGAATGGGGAACAGCCGCGCGCCGCCACGACATGAACCACTTCATGGCGCGGCTGATCTTCTGCTTCTTTGCCGAAGACACGGACATCTTCAGCGAACCCGATCTGTTCACTGGCACGATCGAGCGAATGAGCGAAAGAGACAGCTCGAATACCCATGAGGTGATCAGCGAGCTCTTCCGCGCCATGAACACCAAGGCCGAAGATCGCACCAACGCAGGCATTGCCCGTTGGGCTAGTGTTTTCCCTTACGTGAACGGCGGGTTGTTCTCGGGCACTACTGACGTGCCGCGCTTCAGCAAGATCGCGCGGTCTTACCTGATCCATATAGGCAGCCTCGACTGGACGAAGATCAATCCTGACATCTTCGGCTCGATGATCCAGGCGGTGGCGGATGATGAAGAGCGCGGCGCGCTTGGCATGCACTACACGAGCGTGCCAAAC
>Ga0307930_1001526_pt1 | contig 18380 bp, 17 predicted proteins | sample OrgLakmetageno46_FD_203161 | JGI IMG/M metagenome (GOLD analysis project Ga0307930, IMG submission 203161) | Saline water microbial communities from Organic Lake, Antarctica - #46 | ecosystem: Environmental > Aquatic > Non-marine Saline and Alkaline > Saline | place: Antarctica: Organic Lake...
CGTCGGGACGGAATATTTGGCTAACTATTTGGGATGGATGAGATTATTTGAAACCTCAGAAGTATCAACCGCCAACTGGCTGAAATTAGCTTTAGGTCGTTAACAACACGCAACGCGAACATAGCCTATTATATACAGCTGTTAGGTATAACGCAAGCGTTACGCGCTATCCATCCCCCACCTTTAGGAGCTTTTCGCGCAATTCGGTAAACTTAACACGAAAATCACTACTCGCCCTCTTTTTATCCTCTATGGTATTTGTTGCCATTGCCGAAGATGCAAAAGATGAAAAGAAAGAAGATGCAAAAGAGAAAGAAACACTTACCGAAGTATTAGACAAAAAAGATGCTTTTAAAGGCTTCGTGGATATTTACCGTGACACAGAAGACGGTAGCGGTTTAGTTGTCTTTGATCAATCACAATTGAACAAACCGTTTTTGTACTTTGTATCCACTGTTGATGGCGCAGTCGCCGCAGGGACTTTTAGAGGCCAATTTAGAGGCTCTCGTTTAATTGAATTTCGTCGCAACTACGACCGCATAGAAGTAGTATCAAAAACCCCACGCTTCTACTTCGACCCAGAAAAAGCCATCAGCCGAGCTGCTGAGGCGAATATTAGTGAAGCTATTTTACTGTCAACTAAAATAGAGCACGAAGAAGACGGTAAAATCGCTATTTCATTAGGCGAATTATTCGCAAATGAAGAGTTGCACAAAGTTTCCCAATCGCCTTCAGACGACCCCAAAGCAGAAAAGCGTCGATTTAAGCTAGGTAAACTCTCAGAGGACAAAACCTCTATTATCGAGATCAAGAACTTCCCTGAAAATACCCACGTGGTTGTCCGCTACGTTTACGAAAATAGCGATCCTAAAGTCGACGGTGGTAAGGAGGTCTCTGACTCACGTTATACCACCTTGCAAATTCAACATGCCTTTATTAAAGCCCCTGAGAATAACTTTCAGCCACGCCGTGACGACCCAAGAATAGGTTACTTTTCGCAACAGTTTGATGATCTAACCTCTGACCAAACAGCAAACTATCGTGATGTGATTAACCGTTGGGATTTGCAAAAGAAAAATCCGGGTGCTGAGGTATCAGACCCAGTTCAAGCTATTGTTTGGTGGATTGAAAATACGACCCCAGTAGAGTGGCGTGACACCATTAAAAACGCAACACTGGCGTGGAACACTTCGTTTGAAAAGGCCGGTATAAGCAATGCTATTGAAGTCAAAATTCAAGCTGACGATGCCGACTGGAGCTCGGATGACGTGCGTTATAACGTGCTACGTTGGACTTCTTCACCGCGTCCTCCATTTGGTGGCTACGGTCCAAGTATTGCGCACCCATTGACAGGTCAAATCATTGGTTCTGACATTATGCTGGAATACAGCTTTATGAAAGGCCGCTGGATTGCGGGTGAAATGTTCACAGATGGTTACGCTGCATTGAATGACAGTTTACAAGGCGATGAACGCATGAACTGTTCGCTAGGCCATGCACTAAACCTCAGCATGATGTTTGGTCAATATGCTGGAATGGCGGATGGCATGGGGAAAATTGAAGAAGAAAAATTACTTCGTCAATCCATGGCGTATCTTATCTTGCATGAAGTCGGTCATACATTAGGCTTAAACCACAACATGATGGCGTCGCAACTGCATGTTCATGATGAAGCGCATGATGCTGCGGTTACTCAGGGCATACTAGCTGGTTCAGTGATGGATTATCCATCCGTTAACTATGCGCCAGTAGGCAAAGAACAAGGCGACTTCTACACTGAAAAGCCAGGTCCATATGATGATTGGGTCATTTTATATGGTTACTCACAAGCCCTTGCCGATCCAACTGCAGAAGAAAAGCGTCTTAGCACTATTTTAAGTCGCTCTGCAGAGCCACAATTAGCCTTTGGTAATGATGCCGACGATATGCGTGCAGTTGGCCGTCATGTCGACCCCCGTATCAATATTTTTGATATGTCAGGTGAGGCTGTTGATTACGCGCAAGACCGCTTTGAATTAATCAAGCATATGGCAGGTAAACTTAAAGAAAAAACATTGCTTGATGGTCGTTCACATAACGACTTAACGGTTGGCGTAAATGTATTATTTGGTGAATTTTCTCGCCAAGCTTCAGTGGTATCACGCTATATTGGTGGTGTTTATGTAAACCGCGCTTTTGTTGGTCAAGCTGGTTATACGCAACCGTTAACACCGGTCCCAGAGGCCGAGCAACAAAATGCAATGGATACGCTAAGCGCGTTTGTTTTTGCACCTGATGCGATTGATGAAATGGCCCCCTTATTTGCTTATATTCAGCGCCAACGTCGCGGTTTCAGTGGTTGGGGAAGAGACGAATCACCTCGCCTACATGACATGCTACTGGGCGCTCAAAAGAACGTACTTGATCATGTGATGCACCCAAATGTATTGATCCGCCTAACTGACACCACCTTATATGGCAATACATTTACCGCTGAGAAAATGCTGGCCAGTTTAACTGACTCTATGTTCAAGGCTGATATTAAAGGTGATGTGAACTCATACCGTCGTAATTTGCAGGTTGAATACGTGGAGCGTTTGATTGCAATGTCGGGTTTAGAAGACAAGAGTAAGTATGACAACTTTGCTCAAGCATCCTCTATGTATCAGCTTGGCAAAGTAGCCGATATGCTTAACAAGTCAAGCGGTGATCAGGCCACTAAGATCCATAAGGCGTTTTTAAAGGACCGTATTGAGCGGGCTTTTTATAAGGGCTGACACAATAAGCATGGGCCAGAATGAGACGAGGAGGGAGTTACCTTTTCGTTAATTTCTTGGCCTATTACCAAAAACACCAATAAACGCTTGCCAATCATCCTGATTAAATACGTCAAACTCGCGGCTACTGATTTGGCTGTCTTTATAGCGTATTCACGTTTCGCCTATATTTCTATTCTCAGGTTCGCCGTTTACAAAAAACAGTGATTGAGGTTTTGAGCGCAGATTTACTCTTTTTCACTTGTACTTCGCTTGCACAAATCCAATGCGCTGCGTATTCGTTGTTATCAACATAAACAGTCGGCCCTTATTAAGGTTATTTTTAAACACAGTATATAGCCTTGATAGCCATGAATTATGACTCAATCATTTTTTGTAATTTGGTAATTTTACGCTTAACACCCACTTTTGCATCCAGCGATAAAGCCGTCTCGTAATAGTCTAAAGCTAACACCAGATTATCATTGGCCTCATGCAACTCCCCGAGCAATCGGTGAGTTTTGGCACGAAGCTGACCATCAGCGTGGACATGATTGGTTAGCGCAATAATATCATCGACGATGGTGGGTAATTTAGGCCCGGGTGATCCACAATACGCTCGCGCTTCTATTTCATATAAGTTATAGAGTGCATAAACGTCATGAGTATCTGCTTTAACCTCGACTTCAGAATGAACAGTTTGTTCTCGCAACTCTTCAAAAACATCAACGTTTTTTGCTGCTTGAGATGCTGAACTGGGCGTCGGAACGGACGGTGATACTTGGTCGATCGTGACACCTTTCCCGGAATAAGTCACATTGGAGCTCTTTCCAAAATAACGCAGATACAGCCAAACCAGACCACCGACGGCAGCCAGACCAGCGAAAATCACGAAAACCGTCATCATTAAGTAAAACCCCACAACGATCACTGCTAACAAAACTAAAAAACGAATTATTTTCTTCATGATATCCTTTAAAACGATGACGTTATTTACAAATCAATTTTATAAAAATCTTTATACCATTCAACAAAAGCAGCAATACCATCATCTAGGTTAGTATGCGGGCGATAACCGACTTCCTTTACCAATGCTTCAACATCAGCATAGGTTTCCACTACGTCACCGGGTTGCATTGGCAATAAATTCTTTTCAGCGGTTTTACCAAGTGCTTTTTCTATGGTTTCGATAAACGTTAGCAGGTGCACTGGTGTTTGTGCACCAATGTTATAAATACGCCATGGGTCTTTGCTTGAACTAGGAGAAGGCGACTTAGCGTCCCATTTTGGATCTGGCTTGGCGACATGCATCATGGTTTTAATAACGCCTGATACAATGTCGTCAATGTAGGTGAAATCACGGCGATGATTACCAAAATTATAAACATCGATAGGTTCACCCGCGCTAATCGCCTTAGTGAATTTAAACGGTGCCATATCAGGGCGGCCCCAAGGACCATATACGGTAAAGAAGCGTAAGCCCGTGGTCGGTAAATTATACAAATGGCTATAGGTGTGAGCCATCGATTCATTGGCTTTCTTGCTAGCTGCGTAAAGTGAAACCGGATGATCCACATTATCGTCAACACTGAATGGCATTGTTTCATTAGCACCATAAACCGAGCTTGATGAGGCATAGACTAAGTGCTCCACCTCATGGTGGCGACAACCCTCAAGTATATTCATAAAGCCAACAATATTAGCGTCGATATACGCATGTGGGTTTTCAATCGAAAACCTAACGCCTGCTTGCGCTGCGAGATGAATGACACGATCAAATTTATGCTGTTCAAACAAGCTTTCCATCGGATCACGATGCGCAATATCTATTTTTATGAATTCAAAACGCGCTGCGTTTTCATGCGCTCCTATCCAATCTAAACGCGCTTCTTTTAGCGATGTATCGTAGTAGTCATTGATATTGTCTATACCGATGATATCCATGTCCATGTCGAGCAATTGGCGGCATGTGTGGGCGCCGATGAAACCTGCTGCGCCGGTGACTAAAATTTTCAATTTATTTCCTTTGTGGCAAATTATCGTTCGATTGAATATCTTTCGGGCTAAAGATATGAGCGCCGAATATTTTCATAATAATACCCCGACCCGACTTCATGAGTAAATGGTAAGTGAGTAAATGTAGAGGCATTTTAATACAATGTCCTCGCACCGTTGCTAAGAAATAGCGCATAGGGGTCGCATTGCAGTCTAATAATCGATGTTGAGGTAGTAACACCTTTGCAAAAATAAATTGATCAAAAGCGACGCGTAATGTCGACTTATTTAACAATAAATTAATCGTCTGTGCCGGCAACGATAATTCAAATATGTTTTGCAACGCACGCAGCGCCAAGCCTATTTCGTACTTGAAGCCAAGATCCTCAGCAACATCAGTGATGTCACTTAGGTTATTAGGGCCTATTTCTATCAACATAAAATACAAGTCTAGTACATCACGAAAAGCCGTTTTATATTCTTCATTTCTAAATAAATGCACCGCACTGTGCACAAACTGAGCCTGTAAACTGAGGGTTTGAATGCCATTTTTATTGCATACTATGTGATTTTTCAAGATTGAAACACTCGGTGCATCATTGGACACAATCGGAATAATATTATGATGAACATCAATTATTGTGCCTCGTTGTATATGCGCTAAAGGCGCAATTTCATGCGCCCACTTGCGATAATAACGTTGATCGTAGTTGCTAATTTTTTCACCGAACCAACCATGCAAAGCCAATGTTTGCTCACAATCGCTAAGCTGTACTTTATTTACCAAAATATCGATATCACTGTATATTCTACCCTGCCCCGCTAGTGAATGATTAAGGCTATATGCTGCCCCTTTTAAAAACACCACAAATTCTGATACTGGCTTAAGAATATGGCTTATCTCATTGGCTTCTAAAAACACCTGCTCTTTTTGTTTCTCAGCTACCTTTAACGCGTTTTTTAGATGCCGTATCGTCTTTTCATCTAATTGCAGTGGCTTTTCATTTGAGGGCAGTGTTTTTTTATATGCTTGCAGCGCATGTTCATCTGATTCTAGGGTTTTTTCATCGAATTGCTTATCAAGGGTCTTATCAAAAATAAGAAACGCTAACTTAGCCAACACTTTTTGCTTTCTAAGGACTACCATCACCTTTGAGCGCTCAGGTTCGGTTAATGCTAATAGCGTTTCGGGCTTCAAAAACAGCTGAACAATGAGGTGTTGATTAAGTAACATTGATAATATCTTCAGTTAAAAACAAATCCACTTCGTTTAGATCGTTATAAAAAATTTCGAAGTGCTTTGTTTTTTCTATTAATGAAGTAAGGGTGTCGAAGCTAGATTTTCCAATTGCAGTGAAATTGAAGGAATTATCAACTAACTGCATAAAACTCTCGGTCATAGTCAATTGATAGATGTCTAATTTTCTATCTGCCTTATAGTTGGGATAAACAATCCCTACAATTGCAGCCGGGGTTCGATTTTGCTCAAACGCTGCTTTGGGCGGCGCCATATGGATCACGTCGCCTTTGCCGGTGTCGGCGGCCAAAGTAGAAAAAACAGACTCAGGAAAGCAGTGTTTAGCTAGCGCTATCGAACTATTTTTTAAACAAATAGGCCTTACAAATGGAATAACTTGATTCGTACCCGGTATAATTAACGCCATTTCATCCGATAACAACCGCCATCCGTTCTGCGATAGATGTGCCGTTAAGGTACTTTTACCCGAGCCTGGCGGTGCCGGAAACAAAATGGCTTTATCGTCTTTGGCAAGCACAGCAGAATGGACGATTGCATACTGTAATTCATGCGCGGCAACGGTCCAATTCATTCCCCATTCAAGCATTGCATATGCCTGATTTGCCGTTAACGGCTGAAAGGGTTCACGCTCATCACATAAAAAACGAGCTTGAGGTTTATAAAAGCGCCTGATCCCGCCTGAATAGGTCGCGCTCAAATAATAATCAACATAAACCAATAGGTCTATTTCATCGCTATAAGCATCGCCATATATAATATTGGCATTGCGAGCGACCAATGGAATATTTGTTTCGACTTGAAACATGAATGGGGGTAAATTTAATTGAAAGGTTTGCATTTACTCTAACGCCTGCGACTCAACGAGAAAGCCTTGGTCAATCAGTGTTCGCAACTTGCTTAAGTCTTCTTTAGACAAACGTTGTGGATAATCAAGCCACTGTTTAAAAACCGCTTCGCTAACGCTAATGGAAGTGACAACGGTGCTTAGCGTATTAAAAAAAACCAACCCTGAATTATCTAAAAAGGGATGCATAAGCATCCCTTCTTTACACTCTAGCTTGGTTTTTTCACCAATAAATTTATTCATCAAGGCGCATGGCGTAAACTTTCAGGATGATGGTGCAGCGCTTTAAGCGTTGCCAGTGTCGACAAAGGGTCAGCCACTGCTGCTATATGTAGTTTGCTTAGAAATAGTTCAGCACTTTGATACGGTGGATGGTTTCCATTTATTGCATTCACTATTGGGTAATGAATGCCATATCGACCGCTGTACTTAGCATTCAAGTAGGCACTTACTATATAGCGGTTAAGCTCTACTGGAGATCCATCTTCACCGCCCAGGTGCCTAATTAACTTTTCCCAAGTGTATAAGCGTTCTTTGTTTTTATTGTAGCCGCGTTCTTTGAGCTCAATGTCATAGTAGCTACCGTTATTCTCATAGCTACCCACTTTACCTCTCACTTTGTGCTCGATAAAGTGTGTCAATTCAACTTTGTCACCTAACAAATGGCACAAACGCAGCTTGTACTCTTGTCCGCCTAAGCATCGTCTTAACTTCCAATTAATAACCGGAGAAGCGGTGTATGTGACATTTGCGTATAACCAGCCAAGGGCAGCAATACCAGATCCAAGCCATTGATCAGGTAACTTCAAAGCTAGGTCTATCCCACCAGAAAAATCAGAACTGCTGCCGGATGCCACATTGCTGTTCGTTAATCCAGTTGCCCATACCGGTTTAGCGGGAATTGTCGCCAATGCCGCACCAACAGAAGCCCGCGTTAAAAATATACGGCGGCTACTTGGTTCATCCAAATTTTGGTCGCTCAAATTTGAATTTTTGTCTACCATTTGATATCACCTAATTACTTACTACATTAGTTTGAATGGTGCAAAAATCGAGCCGAAAAATAACTCATTGTTTTTATACGTGTTTTATAAATACCACATAAAAACTGGTAAAAAACCTGACACCAATATAATAAATATACGTGTATTATAACGCTATGTCATTGCCTTTGGCTAGTTTTCTCAGATCCCGAACCGGGATAGCATAACTGATCCCACTGGGATTTGTTAAGGCAGACTCCTTACCTTCTGATACAAATACTTTATTTATAATCGCGACCACTTCGTTGTTATTGCGATTAAAAACCGGGCTACCACTGTTACCCGGATAGGCTGTGGCATCTAATTGATAAACCAAAAATGGTGTTTTAAGCCGCTCTAACATTTGCAGCGTTAGCTGATACCGATGATATCCATGTCCATGTCGAGCAATTGACGGCATGTGAGGGCGCCGATGATTGAAACTTTTCGAAATTATACTTTACATAGCGAGCATAATGCTAGAATTACAGGCTTTTACCACCCTAATGTATAGATCTTTTTTCGGAAAGCGCATATGATTGTCAAAGGTTTTTACACTTATCCAAAGACGTAATATTTTTGTCTTATAAAACATAAGCTTAAATTCGGTACGTTTTTTGCTAACACCAGTGGTAATAGCATTACGAAGTATCTAAGGAGCTCACACAATGGACAATAATGAAACCAACACAACACCAGAAACGGTTAAGTCTAGGCGTAGTTTTATTAAAAAGTCGTCAATCGCCGCTGGCATATCAATCATACCAGCAAGCAACGTCTGGGGCGCATGTAACGTTTCAGGTGTGTCAGGCGGGTCTCAAACTGTTAATACCACATGCCTTGTGGCAGCTTTTGGTGGTGGTGGTGGTCTGAGTCCTGATAGATGGAAGCTTTTTCTGGACTTTTCCCCTAGTGAAGCAAAAATGACCCAAGTCGCAACGATTTTGTCTGATATGAACGCAAGTGCACTTTTTGGTAGTGGGCAGAAAAGAACGGACTATTATTATTCCGAACTGAGGAGCTTCATCTTTAACAAAACAATAACAATTATAGGTAATGGTGATGGTACGGGCCTGATCAGAGACAAAACGATTGACGTCGGAATTGCTATAGCAAATAATTCAACCTCCCTTGAGTCACATATAGCCTGCACTTACTTAAATGGGTTATTTGAGTGGAACACTGGACTGAGTCACGAGTTTTCTGGACTAGATGGTAACCGTTTATTTGTAGACCATATTTGGGGATCAGCTGAAGTAAATGGAGCTAGTAACGTTATTACTGTTTTGAATGGCGCTTATCGAGGAGATAGGCAAACAACAGAGCTAGATTTCAAGTCTGTCCTTGGTATATAAAGAATAATAAATTAGGTAGATTCGCTAATAAAGAGCATGCAAACAACGGATACTTTCCTTATACATAGGCTGGCTGATAAGTCAGCCTTTGTTGTTTTTAATCGTTTAAATTGGTGTACCTATATCATTAGTTTCAACCAGGTCATCGAAAATTTAAACGAGGGTATTATAAAAAGTATTAGCTCAAAAGATTTCATTGTCCTTACTGCGAAAGAACAAATAGATACTTTGTTTAAAGCAGATTATTGGGACACGTTTAAATAAATGATTAGTTTGAATTCGGGCCAGTATACCTACCGCATCAGAGGTGACATCGAGTCGGTTGAAGAGCAACTTACACGCTTATACCCCGACTCGTTAAATCATGAATTCGCCGTTGCTGACTTTGATATTGAGATACAACAAACAAGCTTGTTGAGGACCTTACTGCGCCCACAAGTGACGCTTAATATTGAGGGGCATAAACCCTTCAATCCTATCCATCCTTCCAAGCTACTACCCTCCATTGAATGGGCAATGAACTGGTGTGTGTCAGCCTACGATCACACAAAATTGCTTATTCACTGCTCGGTCGCGGTAAATAATGGCAAAGCCATATTATTTCCAGGTAAGTCAGGATCAGGTAAATCAACACTATCAGCCTATTTGGGTTTAAACGGGTGGCACTTATATTCTGACGAAATGGCCATTATTAATCTGGATACGGGTTATGTTGAAGCGGTTTTTAGACCCGCGTCATTAAAAAATGAATCTATTGAAATTATTAAGCCGTTTGTGCAGGCAAGTGAACATTATATGAGTTGCACAACTAAAGGCACTCATAAGGGTGACATCGCCCATGTAAGGACTATGTCAAAGGACGTTTATGATACGCTTGAACCGTGCAAAATAGCCGCTGTGTTATTTTTAAATTTCGATAAAAAGCAGCGTTTTAATGCCTATGAAATTGATAAGTCTATTGGCTTAGCCAAAGTTATAAGCAACGGCTTTAACTACAGTGTTACTGGTGAAGCGGCTTTTAGTATATTAGTTTCAATCGTTAATCAGGCAACCATACTAGAGGTTAGCTACAGCGAAATGGCTGATATTAAAGAACTCATCGCAGAGTTGGTGCTATGACGCCAAGCGGTATTTCAAAAGCGCTGTTTTTGGCCACGCTTACTCAGCAAAAAAGTATCACCGAGTTAGAACCTAAAGAAGCAGACTCGCTATTAAGAGCGGCCATCGCAGCTCATATGCATGGCGTATTGGCAAACACAGTAAACCAGAGGCTATCGCTTTTATTGCCACTGCCACTATCTCGACATTGTGCATCGATACACACTTTTTCATTCGCACAAAAAAACCAGGTCGCCGCCGCTGCTAAGCTGTTATCAGAACAGCTATCATCCGCTGGAATACCTGTTTTGTTACTCAAAGGCGCTGCTTACATCGTTGGCAGTAAACCAAATGCACAAGGCAGGCTAATTTCTGACATCGATATCCTCGTTCAGCGAGAAGCATTAACAACCGTTGAAAATGCGCTCCAAAAAAATGGCTGGCGGGCTAAACCATTGAACGACTATGATGAAAAATATTATAGAGAATGGTCGCATGAATTACCTCCCTACATACATAGCGAAAGCGGCGTAACCCTCGACATTCATCACAATCTAATTCCTCTGTCTTCAGGGAAAACCATCAATATTGCGCAAATTGATGCAACAAAAGTGTGGGTAGCAAACAACCTATATATTCCAAGCGACGCCTATCTTATCCTTCATAGCGCAATACACCTGCTATTAAATGACGATACAGAAAAAGGCTTGAGAGACTGTTTTGACTTGCATTCACTTATTCAAGGGTATCTAGCATCAGGGTCAGTCGATTCATTAAGGGCAATATTTATAGAAGCTAATTGTGAAGCTGAATTTAGCATACTCATTCATTTGCTAAATCGAATTTTCAAGACTCAATACAGCGAGCTTTTGTCAACTGGTGTTCAACGCTTATCTTGGCATGACCGGGTATTGGTCAGTTCGTTGTATAAAACTATTTTCCCTCGCACTGACTATCTGCGCCATAACAAGTCAGCGCTAGCAAGGCAACATGTTTATATACACGGTCATTTAAGTAAAATGCCCTTATTACTATTTATTCAGCACATCTGCTATAAAGGATACCGCTCGGCGGTTAAACGGCTATTGGGTGAAACTTTTTTTAAGTCTTTACCACCAAAAAAGTAAAATAGGATGACTGCAATGGTGAACCACCCGACAATGCCAATTAAGCGTCTTTAGGTGGCTACCGGCTGCATACATAGCATTCTACGGCAGCCGCCCCCGCTACAGCCCTAAATCAATGGTCTTGGCCAGTTTACGTAGATCTCTGATCGGGATAGCATAACTGATCCCACTGGGATTTGTTAAGGCAGACTCCTTGCCTTGTGATACAAATACTTTATTTATGATCGCCACGACTTCGTTGTTATTGCGATTGAAAACAGGGCTACCACTGTTGCCAGGATAGGCTGTGGCATCTAATTGATAAACCATAAATGGTGTTTTAAGCCGCTCTAACATTTGCAGTGTTAGCTGGTTTGCGTTTCTAGCAGGGTTAACGTCAGGTGTAATCGCCGCAATAATGCCTTGATGTGTTGCCGGGTATAAACCCAAAACAGCACCAATAGGAAAGCCGGTAAAGAAAACAGATGTTCCGGCATCAACTAAGTTATCATTCGCAAGCTTGAGCGCAGGCAATGTTTTATCAATAGATAATATAGCAATGTCATGCACCGGATCTATGGCGACAATTTCCATTTTATGGATCGTTGGACTGGGCCCCGAGCCGCTTAAAGCAACAAAATTTTGCACAATCCTGATATCTAGTTCTTTGGACACCACGTGGTAATTGGTCACAATGTATTTGCCATTGCCTACCACAAAGCCTGTTCCTAGTATTTGGGGTGCGCTTGATTCGATTGGCGCATAAATAGCAATACCGACGACCGAGGGCTTTATTTGTTTAATTAATCCAGGCAACGATTGAGTTTGCTGAGCCAATGCCATAGATGAGAAACACAAACAAAGTAAAGCGAAAACAGTGCTCCCCCAATATCCATAACTAACGGCACTTCCTTTTTTGATTTGCATTATCATTCTCTTCTGTTGATTTGTGCGTTAGCATAACTAAAATAAGAACACTAACCAATCAAAAAATATGCTGACTCAGATTTTTAGAAGCTACGAACTAGATCATGTGAACGCATTGCTAGCACAAGTAGCGAGTTCACATGGCAGTGTATTTTTAAGTCAACTTTGGTTAATACCTTGGCTAAAAACACTGCCTAAAAAACCTCTTTTAATGGTCTGTAAACGTGACTCACAGATACTAGGCTTAGCCTTTTGGGGATGTCAACAACACTGGCTTGGTGACAAATATTATTTGAATCAAACTGGGGTGCATAGCGATGATCAAGCTTGGATAGAGCAGAATGATATTATTTGTCGTCCTGATGATCGTCCTGCCGTGCTCGAAGGGATGTTGCAAAAGCTCAGTGAGTTAAAAAACTTTGCAAAAGTGACCGCCCAAACATGCCTCAGTGATGACTGGCAGCATCCTCGATATCTAGAAGCAAAAATCACAACAGAAACTAATTTTTATGCTGGCCTAAAAATGCCAGGCAATTACCTTGATAGCCTTTCAAAAAATACACGCGCGTCGATTAGACGTTCAAACAAGCTAATTGAAGATAAATTTGGGCCTATTTATGTCGCTATTGCCCAGCAAAGCGAGCATCACGACTTATTCAATAAAATAGCCGAACTACATATCCTAAAATGGGGAACTAGCGAATATGGCAGTGGATTCACTAATCCAAGGTTTGTCGAATTCCATGCACAGTTACTGGGCATAAACAATCAAGAATACTCAAATAAGGCAAAACTACTCACGCTCACAGCGGGCGATTTCATACTAGGATATTTATACATACTGATTAGTAACAAACAAATACTGTTTTATTTATCCGCAATTAACTATGTCGACTTAGGTAATAAATGTAAGCCGGGGTTAACCATGCACTTTCATGCAATAGAGCATTTTAAAAACCTTGGGTATGACAATTACGACTTTTTAGCAGGCCCAGCAAGATATAAAGAGCAAATGTCGAATAACAGTTATCCGGTGTACCACGTCTCGATGTATAAAAATACGAGTCGCAACAGGCTCTTAACAAAGCTGAAATTACTGCTAGGACGCTAACACTTGGCCTAAAGTATATTTTTAGCTGGCAGTCTGATTTATTAACTCACGTTATCAAAAGAAATACGGATAGTTTTCCAATAAAAATTTATACTCTTTAGTGAGAAGATGATTGAACTCCAAAAGCAGGTATAGCCTTACAATGATTCATGCGTTTAATTTTGATGGAACAAATGGAGTCCCCACCCCATTTTCAGTTGGGTTACCTTTACCTAAGGGCACTTTTTGGCCTGAACAAAAATTACAGATAGTCACCGAGTCTGGTTTACCTGTCATTTCAAGTGTGACTCCAAACTCTTTGTGGGATGACAAATCTATTCGATGGTGTCAAATTGAAGGCTATTCAGAGCAAAGCAAAAGCCAGAAGTACTTTGTAGCCCAAAGCCAAGCCAGCATAATTAAAAAACAAGATTGTGCATTTGAAAAACAAGGCGCCTTCTTTCTTAAATCCAAAGATTTAACACTTCAGGTATCCACTGATTCTTTTTTATCAGTAAAACAATTAACCGGCACCAACCTTGTGCCACTTGAATTATCACCACTATTCTCCTTAAAAAAAACCGTAAAAGAATCAGCTACTGCATTCAAGTTGATTAATTCAAGGCTGTTAACCAAAACCAGTTCTTGCAACCACCCCCTTTATGCCACATTAAAGCAACGATATAAAACGCAATTAGAGACGCATAAAAAATACCTATACGTTACGGTTGAATACAAGCTTGATTACCCCACCAACAAACTCAAAATAGAGCTGTCTGTGCATAATCCAATGCCGCTTATTCAGCAAAATGGGCAATGGGATCTGGGCAACGAAAATAGCATCGAGCTAACTCAATTTGGATTGAAAATAGCATTACCTAAGGGCGGTTTTTCAGTTGCTAATACAAGAGCATGTGCCGCTGTAAATGCTGACGAAAATCATAAAAAAAAGGCATTCAAGCACTTTAAACAATGGTCGTTACTGGTAAACAATAGTGGTGGTGAAAACTGGTTATCTAAAAATCATATCGATAAAAATGGCCTTGTTGCTCAAAAAGAACGCGGAGCTGTGGTTTTTGAAGTAGATAAAAAGCAAACACAGACCTACAGAGAATTAAGACCTGCACCGGCATTTATTATGTCTGATGAAGCGCAACGCTTTGCTATTCATATTGATAATATGTGGCAAAAATTCCCTCTGGAAGTAAGCGCCCTGAATGACCAAATGGATATCAATTTTTGTGAAACAAGCACCGATGTTTGTATTGAGTTACAAGCCGGTGAAATAAAGTTTCATTCACTGAATATCGCGTTATTACAAACGCCAGCGCTAACCAATGTCAATTTACAGCCCCCTACTCTGAGGCTTAATCCTGACATATTTTGCAGCGCCAATACTATTCCGTGGTTAACCCGATCGATTACCCAAAGTCCGTTAACGAGCATCGTTAGTTTAGGCTTAACAGGAGATAGAAACTTTTTTGCTAAGCGCGAAGCTGTGGATGAATTTGGCTGGAGAAATTTTGGTGATATTTATGCTGACCATGAAGCAGCAGGATACAAAGGCGATGATATTTTTGTATCGCACTACAATAATCAGTATGACCCTTTACAAGGTTTTCTAAAACAATGGGTGATCACTGGCGATCCCAAATGGAAACAATTAGCAGATGACCTCTTTGAACATATTGTTAATATCGACATTTACCATACAGAGTTAGATAAGCAGGAATATAATGGCGGCTTTTTTTGGCACACTGACCATTACGTAGAGGCTGAAACGGCGACTCACCGCACTTATTCAAAACGCCAGCAAAAAGGCGTCTATGAGGATCATGCAGGCGGCGGCGGGCCAGGAAGTCACCATTGTTACACCAGTGGCTTAGCCTTGTATTATCAGCTAACGGGAAATGAGAGTGCGAAAGACGCCGTTATCAAATTAGGCAACTGGATAACGTGTTTTTTTGAAGGTGACGGCACCTTGCTTGGCTCATTGTTACAATATCGAAATAAGGGCATTGTTAGAAATCCCCTTACGGGTCGTTATCCTCTAGACAGAGGCGTAGCAAACTATGTCAATGTGCTGCTTGATAGCTATGAACTAACGGCTAACCGCCATTATGTGGCAAGAGCGTCAAGCATCATTACGCAAACATTTCATTTTACCGATATTATTGCTGAGCGAAATTTTGAGGATATTGAAAACACGTGGTATTACATTGTTTTCATGCAGTCAGTTGCCAAGTATTTGTGGATGTGCGAAACCGTTTATGGCATTGATCATGACTATGCCGGTATCAAAAAGTCATTTCTACATTACGTTGAATGGATAGCAACGCAAGAACAGCCGTATTTAGAGAACCATCAGAAACTTGAATATCCGAATGACACTTGGACAGCGCAAGACCTAAGAAAAATAATGGTACTAAACATTGCCTTAAATTATGTCGACACGGCGCACTTAAAAGAACTTATACAACAAAAAATTGATAGCCTAACGCATTATGTTGAAGACAAATTATGCAACAGCGACGAAAAAGATTTCACTCGGGTGTTAGCATTGGTGATGCAAAATAATATTGGTGATATTAGTCAAATTGGCCTTTCTAATAATGTTGATCCCGAGGTGACGATTGAGCATAACACCACACCATTTAGTTTTATCCGTTTTGCTGGGCGCTTCATCAAGAGTTACTCATTAACTCGGGAACTGAAGCTCCTATTTATTCGCTTCCCTCAGCTGAGATTCAAATAATGCAACAGACACCAGAGCGTTGCAGTTTTATCATCCCTCATTTAGGCAGGGAGAATATGTTAATTGATACCCTCAGCTCAATTAGCCTGTTAGACAAAATTGCAATTGATATAGAAGTGATCATCGTCACAAAAAACCACAAGCTGCATTTCGATGTTGACGCACTGTCTAATCACATGAGCATACACATTATTTATGCGCCACAGCACGTGACCATATCAGCGCAACGAAATTTAGGTTTTGTACAAGCGACGGGTAATCTAGTCGCATTTTTAGATGCCGACATTAGCCTTGCTCGCAATTGGCTAACCGAGCTAGGCCTATTATTGTTAACACCGCAAACAAAGTTGGTTAGTGCAGTGCAAGTCGCCTCTGAACATGCTAGCCCACTTGAAATACTAAGAACCGAATTAAGTAACGCCAACGTCGATTGTAACGTCGAGTTTTTACCCGGCAGAAACTTACTCATGACACGCGACACATTTATCACTTCCGGCGGCTTTCCTGAGCACCTAATCACTTGCGAAGACTATGTTTTTACTCAAAAAGTGGGTGAACAAGGCAAGTTGTTTTATTCCACAGCGAGCACCTATGTTCACCTTGGTGAAGATAAAGAATTTATTCAAATGGCGAAAAAAGAAGTGTGGCGCGGGCAATCAAATTTAGCCTCGCTAAAAGGAAGAGATATCGGATTGTCTGAGTATCCGAGCTTTATTGCACCACCGGTGTTTTCTTTTGGGCTGCTATTTGCACTGCTGTTTTCTGTTTTTGGATACAGTGTATTCGCTGCATTATGCATGGTTGCGAGTATGGGTGTGCTATCGCTGTATGTACTAAGATTAGCCAAGCTAGCATCACCTTCGCTTTCAATAGTGACCATTATTAAATTTTACGGTCTGTATTTTCCTGCGAGAACTTGGGGTACAATTTTAGGCTTAATCAAACCCATTCGAACGAGTAGCCACAGTTGATTAATACGTCACGCAACATGCATATATTACAGTTTATTTGTTCAACCGGATTTTATGGAGCAGAGCGCTGGATACTGGCCCTGTGTAACAATACGCAAGACCCTAATGTGACCTATAGCTTGGCGGTTACCGATGAAGTGGCATCAAAAAACCTTGAAATAGCAGCACATTTTAAACGCGACTGTGGTGACGTATTTAAGCTACCCATGGCGCATAAATTTGATTACAAAGCGGTGTCTGCGTTAGCTAGTTACATTACAACGAATAACATTGATGCGCTGCACACACATGGTTATAAATCAGATGTGCTTGGCGTATTGGCAGCAAAAAAGGCGGGCGTGCCGGTTATTGTGACTCCGCATGGTTTTGAAAACGCAAAAGACATCAAGCTTCGGCTGTTTATTTGGTTGGGCTGCCAAGCCATGAAGTTTGCCGATCATGTGGTTCCTTTATCACCGCAATTAGTTAAAGATTGTAAACAATACTCCATTAAAGAGCCGCAATTAGTCTATATTCAAAATGGTGTTGATTTATCCGAAGTTGAAAAATTCAAAAACAAACCGTCGGCATTAAGCAAAACTAAAAAGCGCATTGGTTTTATAGGCCAACTGATCAGTCGTAAAAATGTCGTCGATTTGCTTGATGTGTTTGATGCACTGCACAAGAAAATGGATAATGTTGAACTGGTATTATTAGGTGATGGCGATTCGCGCGCCTCACTTGAACAGTACGCGCAAACCCTAGTGTCAAAACATGACATTCAGTTTTTAGGCTATCGCGATGACCGACTAGATTACTTAAAAAGCTTTGATTTATTCGTGATGACATCAACATTGGAAGGTATACCGAGGTGTTTGATGGAAGCCTGCGCAATGGAAACCCCCGTTGCCGCTTATGACATTGCCGGTATCGATCAGTTGATCACTCACCAACACACAGGTCTGTTAGCTCCTTTAGGTGATAAAGCCGCCTTATTATTAGCTTGGGAAAAGATATTACAAGATCAAGATTACGCGAGCCAGTTAGGTAAAAATGCCTGCGACTATGTTAATGAACATTATTCAGCTAAAAGAATGGCCGATGAATATGTCGCTTTATTTAATCAAGTGTTGGATAACAAGGAAGTTAGTCTGTGAAAAACAAACCTGAATTAGTCTTTATACTCACCGTTGATACCGAAGAAGAATGGGATTGGGACGGCCCGTTCCCAGAAAAAGACTTTTC
>Ga0307930_1001527_pt1 | contig 18376 bp, 15 predicted proteins | sample OrgLakmetageno46_FD_203161 | JGI IMG/M metagenome (GOLD analysis project Ga0307930, IMG submission 203161) | Saline water microbial communities from Organic Lake, Antarctica - #46 | ecosystem: Environmental > Aquatic > Non-marine Saline and Alkaline > Saline | place: Antarctica: Organic Lake...
TCCTCTGCTGCACGCATTTCCAGCTCCGAGTCATCTTCCTCATTCGAAATACGACACTCAAATGACCCAAATACTCCTAGAGGAATACATCTTTATTTTATATTTTGATGGGATACTATACTAGTGCGCTTTCTTTTCCTCTCTGCAGAAAAATGCGAAGCAAGACATAGGAAATAGGAAGTACACGAGAGAGCACGCTTTGAGTTAATAGCTTTGCTAGATCATGAGTACATTAACTGAAGGATGGAAAGAGTTCTACTCGCCACGAGCTCAAGCTCCTTACTACGTCAATGGCACAACCGGCACGACTACCTGGGAGCGCCCAGATGAGCCAGGTGCTAAGCGGGCTCGCGTCGAGGGTCTTGATGGGGGCCCTGCGGGTAATCCTAGCAGCGGCGCTGACGCTGCTGCCCTTGAAAAAATGGTGCAAGGCATTCAAGAGCAGCATGCAGCTGAAGTGGCCAATTTAAAAGGCAAAATATTGGAGCTGAGTGCGACAGGAAGCGTCGCCGCTGGCCACCACGCTCAGCACGGGCACGTTGCTTTTACAACGAGTGAAGAGCCGTTGCCGCCGCAGCCCACTATCATTACGCAACATGATCCTTCCCACGAAAAGGAAGTTAAATGGACACGCGCTGATTTGCTAGTCAACGAGGTGGGTTGCAGGTTGTTCCTTCTCACACACTTCAGATGTTGTCGAACAGCCACTATCTGTAGTAGAAGTCAGTTTTTCTCTGGATCAGAACGTGCTTCCGTCGCTAGTACTTCTTAAAGTACCTCCACGTTTGTTGCATGTGACATGTATATTTTTAATATCCATAGACCTTAGCGGAAATCTACCGCACTGAATCGTGCGTCGATCGCGACGGAATTACCGTAAAATTTGAGGACGGAGGTAAGTTCCTCTCTCATTTGACCCTTGTTCTGCATCGATATCAATCGACTGTAGTCACTGAAGATTCCGTGCTGCCTGTTGATTTGCTCTTGTTATAACATTACCTTCGACAGCCTAGCCACCAGCAGTCCAATTTGTGCTGTAGTCTTCATGTCATCTGTTTCTTGTATGAGTATGTATCTTTCTTGTTCCACATGTGCGCCGCTGCCATCATGCTGCCATCGTTGCAGTGGACCCGCTGGAGGGAAAGCACTTGTACAACTTGGTGAAGGAAAACCCGCGCTTCTTAAGGACGTGTGAGGTAAGTCGCGAGCGCATTTTATAGTTTTCCCTCTATCCTTCATCGCGTGTCATTTTCTTTGCACGTATTTTTGCCGCTTTTCTTCATCTTTTCTTCCCTTCATTCCTATCTATCTCTCTCTCTCTCTTGCCGTGTTGCTTTCTTGTTCTCTCTTCGCGGGGTTAATATTCTCCAGGTAGGCTGTGCGATGGGTACCTCCGCCCTGTACCTGTGCCAGGCGATGCAGGGCCGCGAAGGCGCTCTTCACGTCGCGTGCGACCCAAACCAAGACACGCAATACCGGGGCATCGCACGAGCGAATCTACAGCGGGTGGGTTTTGACGCGCACACATAGAACCCCTTCCTTCTTTGCCCCGTGGCTGTTTTCAAGAAGGGTGGTTGGGTTAGAAAGGGGTCTGAGTCTTGCGCATCTTCACATCTCCTCCCTCTATCTGTTTGCTTTTGTTACGCTTGCGGTCTATTGGACAAAGGCGGGGCTTGACTCGATGTTCCGGCTTATTCACGAACCCAACTACCTTGGGCTTTCTACCCTCGTGCGAGAGGTACTTAGCAATACAATTATGAATCGTGGAAGTGCTTATTGCAGTGCGAGCACAAGTGCAGTTATGTTCGGATTTTACATCAAATTAATTCTGCCTTGATGGTATCATGGAAAGTGAAATTTATCTTTGAATCACGACCCGTCTTTTTCTTCCTTTCTTTCCTTTGCTTGGCAATCACCCATGTTAGACTCGCACGGGAGTGCTGCCAGGTCGTTTCCATTTGGTGTTCGTCGATGGGTGGCACACTTTCGACTACACGTTGCTCGACCTATTTTTCGCAGACTTGCTTACCGAGGTAAACAGGAATAAGTGTTTTTTTCCCTTGGCAGCAGAGTTTTCCGTCACGATTGAGAGGTTTATATTTTTCTATTCTCCAGCGTGCCTATCAACGTGATAGCGTTAGACTCCTTGTTGCATTACATGAAACACTTTCCAATGCTTAATAGGTGGGTGGCATCATTTGTTTGGATGACATCAATCACAAAGGCGTTCAAAAAGCCCTCAAGTGGGTGCGCACGAACCTTGACCACCTAGAGTACATAGAAAAGACGCCAGCAGCTGCCACCATGGCCACTTTCGTGAAGCGTGCAGACGATACGCGCGAATGGTCGCATTACAAAAACTTTTGATTTATTGAACCATGGAAATTTAAGAATTTTGTAATAGGTTTATGAGCAATTCCCAATTCGCTACCAAGTTCTGTCGACCTCAGGACGAAATACCTATTGTCTTGGATAGCAATGAATACCGTGAATTAAAGAAAGACGATAACTCGGATTGCCGCTAGTGCGCTACTGCGCTGTGTGGTGATTTGGTATATAGCTAAATCATTGAGATAGCCTGAGTGGCACTGAGCACCAGGCTGGATGATGTAAACGAAACAGGTATTTTAGAAATGCATATGAAGTGCTTTTGTGGGTTTCTGGTGAATTGGTTGCGCTCCTTCTAGCGAGCTAGAATCAATAAAAGTCATTCGTGACGTCCAACCAAATACTGTCGCCCATTAATCGCGAGGGCTTGGATGTGAGTGCCTCCTTTTTAACGTTCGTCTTTACCTTGCTTGACCGGTCAATATTTCGAATAATTGTTCCATCGGGATTGCGCATGCTAGTAATGCTCACACTGGACGAAGAATAGTAGTAGGTGGCTCCGTCACTATCACCGAACAGCGATGAGAGAAGTAGTAACGGAGCACATAAGACAGCAACCAATGGCAGAATACCACGCTTGAAGGGTAAGCTTGTGATTACTCCTCTTTGGTCTTCGTCCACAAGCACTTTTCTTGTAAATGGCAATGAGACCCGGCCCACAGATCGTTTCGAGGTTCCGGCGCCTGAACTTTCTCGTCCGCTCGGGCTGACCTCAGGACTGCCATTAGAAGCTAAGCGCTGCGCAGGCAATTTAAGGCTAGGCTGAGGCTGAAATGCTGATGCAAAGCTCGCCAGAATCAAAAGAGCGATGAGGCGCATACAAATACTGAGAAGAGCTACCAACTATTGCTAAGCTCAAAGCGAGCCGAATTGTTTTAGATATCAGAATATCAGTCGATCAGTCGTCGTCGGTACAGACAACATCCACGAGTTGAAGGGTGTATCCAGTGCCGGTCTTTCGTTAGTGAATACGACGTGAACGGAACCGAAAGAAAAGTTCAGATTTGCTACACTAACGAACCAAACTGAAAGAAAAGTTCGCTTCCCGCCGAATTAACGAACCCACAGCGAAAGAAAAGTTCGGTTTCATAGAATTAGCGAACTAGAAATAAACCCGGAATGGAACCGAGCTGCTGTCTTTAAAACCGCGGGTTTTACCTATAAGATTTGGGAAATTGATTTGGAGCCGATTTTCGCATATCGTTTTACTAGTTAGAAATTTTCAAGTATAGCAAGTGGGTTTGTACTTTGATGCCGAATTCAACTCGAAGTGGGAGTGCTACCCTTAACGAACGGAACCGAACGAAAAGTTCGGCTACTCATTTCTTAACGAACGGAGCGGAACTAAAAGTTCCGCTGCAAAAAGTTAGTGAACCAACCCGGAACCGAAGGGAAAGTTCGTTAATTCTTCGGTTCCCTAAAAGTTCCCGGAACTGCACTAACGAAAGACCGGCACTGGGGTGTATCTATTCTTTCTTCTCAACTTCTTCTCAGCTTCTCAGCGCTCAGCACTCAGCACTCTGGATTGATGCCCATGCGGGGTCGTTATCCTACGATAACGCCCTTACGGGTTATCTATACTGCCTTGCCACTTGCCACTTGTAGCTAAGGTGGCACTACCACAGCGGCACGCCAGTATTAAACCAGCCTTATGCCAATTTGGCTTCTATGCTAATACTAGTAGAAGTATCCCCCGTTCTTTTCCGCGCGCTTTTGTGTCTATGAGTAGATGACTGTTTTGTTTTTTACTTAGGCAATTCCAGATCTCGGATTTCCAGGGCAATTCCACTTTCGACTGAGCCAATTATACTCTATAGGCCTTCGTTATGTGCACATAAAACCGAAGAAGAAGGACAGAAATAGCGCCGATTAGAACCCCATCAGAATATTCTTAAACAGCGGAATCCTTTGCCTTGGATGATCTAGCCTGGTGGCTAGGAGACCCGTACAAAGATCTGCCGGATGCCAACCCGTTGGTTTTTGCTCGGGATGGCGAAAGAGCATGGCCACCCCATGCTGCGTCTGCGCGGCTGCTGATGCTATTGCTACTGATGCCTCCAGTGCTGCCGCTGTCACTGCTGTCGCTACTGCTGTTAATGTTTCTAGACTTACTGTCACTGCTGTCACGGAGGAGTCTTCGCCTCTTCGTTCGCGAATCTGTGACTGGGCTATCAACAAGCCCGTGCACCGCTGCTAAGTCAGATGTGATATACGGCAGAGGAGTTGGGGTACCCGATAGCGGCGTGGTGCCCTCTTTGCGGCTGCTATAGCCGCTATCGTCTCGGCGATCTGAACTAATGGTCGAGGAAGGGACAACGGCGGATGATTTAATTTCTGAGGAAGTCAGTTCGCCAGCGAGGTTCGACAGGGTAGAGCGAAGGCGTTGTCGCTTCGGGGTGCTCGCGAGGGGGTCGTGCGCTTTCAGAAGGGTGAGAGGCAACCCAGCTTCGCATCGGCGGCTCAATACATACCGTACATCCACAACTATAGCTGGCTCATTCGAGGCATGCTTGGTAGAGGAAGCAAGATGCTCAGCAGTGTCACGGTTTGGCACGATAATTCTGTGCAAAGCAGTCACCAGCGCAACACCACCGGGGTGGTTTTCACCGGGTCCGGAGCGTGGGGCCACAATCACGTACGAACCTACCGACGGCTTGAAGTCTGAAGCAGGATGCTCCAATAAGCGTCTGCTTCCTTGGGACGAGCCTCCATTGTGGCCTTGGTCAGAACTGCCATTCTTTTTCTGTCCGTACGTGTAGGCGTTAACGCTCTCACTGCTCTCACCATCGTCGCTAGCACTATCCGTTTCGTCGCTGCTGTTGTCGCAGGAGTCGCGATCATAGTTGCTGTTGACTAATGCCATTAGGCTGTTTGGGGCCACTGTGTTGTCTCGAATTACTCGTCGACTCCTGCTGGTTTGGGTGCGGGCACTTTCGATTTTCTTGCTCCGAGCACCATTCTTAAGTAGTACAGACACAGATGATACCTTTGAGGCTTTATTGAATGCATTACTTCGAATACTTCTTAATTTTTGGCTTGCACTGGGTGCAACTTCCTCGACAATTTGAAGGTCTGCAGCAGCTTCATCGTCTGAGTCGTCAACATTAAAGATTGTGGCGGAAGTCTCGACGCGTTCACTGTCGCTTTCGGTCTCATCGCCAACAGCAGCGAGCGGTGATTTGGACGCCTCTACTGATCTTGTTGCTGCTGTTACTGCTGTTACTGCTGAGACTACATTACATTTAGTAAGTGCATTACTTGCATTGTCAGGGGTAGGTGCAACAGGAATAGCACTGGTAGCAACATCAACGGCAATAGGAGTTCTTTCAGGCGCGCGGTCAGTGTGCCGAATGAGTTTGATACGTGACTGCCTCGACGGCGACCGCGCCAACCCTGCATCTACAGAAGGTTGCGCTGCCGGTACCGGAGAGCACGCCGACGACAGTACAGGTTGTGGAATTGCCGCGTTGACAAAAGATACTGGATCAGCTTTTTCAAGGGCTGCCATGGCATTGGTGATGGTCTCAGGACTCAACCCGAGTTCACCAGCAGAAGATTGAGAAACAGCAGTAGTTGCACCAACTTGATTCTGAGCTCTTGCGGCAGCTTCACGCTCGCGGCGTCCGACCAATTTGATGCGCCCACTCGAATGCCGCCGCCTTGTCTTGGAGCTGCTTACACCGTCAGCGCCAACCTCTGTTGCTGATTGGGTCAGCTCACTTCCTGAACTTACTGGCAATGGTGGTTCTTCGGCAGTCGCACAAGTGGTAGCGTCAGCAGTCGCTTGAGTGCGCCGACCACTTTTAGTGGAACCTTCCTGCAAGGCTGTCGCAGCATTCATCTCATCTTCGGCAGCTACCGCAGCAACAACTGCAGCTTCGGCACGCTCCGCAGCTGCCAGAGCAGCATATGGAATGGCACAACCACCGCCCACGCTTTGGAGAGCTGGGTGGCGTAAAGCTTGGAGCGGCGTCAACCGCTGCTGTGGATCGGGGCACAGCAAGCCACTCAACAAGCTCACGAGTAGCGGCGGTGCGGGGCCTTGCTTCGTGCGTAAGAGTTCACTCACGCGCTTCACATGTTTTAAAGATCGCCGGTGCACGCCTGACATGCTTACGTCGAGGCCAGTGCCATTGACATTATCATCATTGTTATCATTTCGGCCGTTGTTGGCTTCGACCTCTGGGACCGAGTCATTGTTGCCTTCATTGCCTTCATTTAATTTTGCACTTCTCTTACTATTCTCGCCAAATACCGACGAATAGAACCTCCCACGGTTGAAAGTGGAGCGGTGTAACGGTCCAAGGAGTGCTTCTATGTCACACACCATTAAAGCCCTAGCTCGACGTGCGCGCCGCACCCGCTGCTTGAACTCTACATTGTCATAGTCGCCGTCACCGCTTCTAAAATCTTTGGTGCTACCAGTACTACTACTACCACTTGTCCCTGCCATTGCACGATTGCGGTCTTCATCCTCAGCGGCTTCTGCAGCCTGGCGAAACAGTGGCAAACCAAGCCACAGTTCTGCAAGCAAAACCCCTAGAGACCAGGCATCCGCCGCGCAGGCTACAGCTCCCGGCAACCCTAAGAGCACTTCCGGCGCTCGGTACGCTAAAGTTTGGCACTCGAATGACAGCGCAGATGCAACGTGCTCAGTGCAATGGTCGTTGGTCCTGGCATGATTGGCAACAGAGTTGGCAGCGGTATTTGTAGTAGCCGTGGCGTTGGCGGCAGGAGCGGTTGCCTGTTCGTATAGAGGGCCTTCAGAGTCAGCATGAAGAGCGTTGCCGAAGTCTGCTAGCACTGGCACAAAGGGCAGACCATCACACAAGCCTGCTGGCGCACCAAAACCGCCACCGCTATCGCTGCCAATGCTCTCTGATTGCCGCTGCGTCTCAGCTCGTGAGGCCGTAGGTACTAAGAGCACGTTTTCAGGCTACAACAATGCAAAAAGAAACAAAGATTATTTTAAACAGTACGGTAGGCAAAAATCGAATTGATCAGCTTTTCTTGAGAGTGCTTAGTTCTTCGTTGTAGACAGTGTAAACAAGGTCTACACAATAAAGCTGACGTTAAAGAGGTGTAAATACTCAAACCTTCTCTTACCTTAAGGTCAGCGTGGACGATACCGAGGGCCTTGAGCCTAGCGAGAGCAGTCAACAAGTGGGCAGCTATAGCCAGTACCACGTGGGCTGGAGTGTGTGGAACCTGTGGCGGTAAAACCCTCGACGACTTTCGCGCTTGCACTCGCGCATCCCACTGTTCGCGTGCAGTAAACGAGGACTCGGCGCTGTCTTCACCATTACCATTGTTGTCACCACTGCTGCTGCTCATTGCACCGTGGGTGGATTGTCGGCAATCATCAGCGCCATAGTTTGAATTTTGAGTGTTCTCTGGCGCATTTCTTGAAACGGAATCATTTGTAGGAGGCGGCGGTGGCGGGAAGATGCCAGCTCTAGGATCAACGACCCGCCAAGGAGTGCGCGTGTGCCCCCCTAATGGATAGCCGCCAAACGCAACGTCTAGTAAGGAGCCCGCCGCCAAGTCCAAAACGACAGCGAAATGCCCGAGGAAGTGGAAAGTGCCCCGCAAGCCTAACACCGGGAGCCCCGTCGCAGCGCTGGACCCTCCCATACTCCACAACTCGTTTTCTGGGCCAGCTGAGCAGCTACTGCCGCTGCTGCCGTTAAGGCTAGTGCTCACGTTACGGCTGAATTGCACTGCTGCGAGAGCCCGCGCTTCTCGGCGTCCTAGCTCAGCGAAACCGGCGCGCAACACCTTCACGGCAACTCGTCTCCTGCCACTGCCAATGCCAATGCTGCTACTGCCATGGGCATCCGAAAAATGTCTGCCGTAGTCAGCGGTGTAGCTACTAGTTTGATGTCTCAAGGGAGCTAGGGTGTCTTCGCACTCCAGAATTTGCGCGAAAGTTCCTTCGCCTAGCAGTCGCAGCGCCCGATATCGCCGCCCCAGCAGCGGCAGCGCAGCCAGTTCCATGCTAGTGCCACCGCCAATCCGGAGCCGCCCACCTGGCCCGCCGCACCACACTGCTGCGAGCCGCGCTTCTCGCATGGCGTGGCCCTGTGCGGAGTGGCTAGTACCGCAGCTGGCTGCGTCGAGGGATTGGTGGCGGATGCGGCTGTGGAGCGCCTCGAGCCCCATTGTTGATACCACTAAAGGGTTGACCTTGAGAATTGAGGAAGGGAGAAAGGTGAGGCGCCACAGAATAGATTAGTAAAGCATGAATAGATGAAAGGGGAATTCGAAATCAATTGAACGCCTATCAAGCAGTTTAGCAATTGCAGTGAAAGGCTAGGCAAACGCACCTCGATGTGTGGTTGGCCAGTATCCTCATGCGGGTTTGGGTGGCTGTCTGTCGGAAACAACTGTGCGGGGACATAGTCACTGAAAGCATAAGGGCCTTCATCTTCATCAGTATTATCGGACATACTGCGGCTAGCAGTCTCGTATTTCGAGTCAGCGTAGCATCCAGCGCCCAAGCAAGTGACGGTCTGTCGATGTAATGTCTTGAAAGATTTTCACTTTTTCACGTCCCCATGACCGGATCATACAGGGGGTTTGTTAAAAACCTTGCCTGCTGACTTCTGACTTTGCTGTAGTCAGTCTGTAGTCTGTAGTCTGCGTTCTGCGTTCTGCGTTGCCACTTGCCAAGATGGCCCCGCGGATTCAGGTTCCTGGTTCAATCCACACATATCGACTTACAACAGTTCGCATATTTTCTACATCAGGCACTGGACTTATTATAGTTCGATCTAAGGCTTGGAGAGCCCCACCCAGAACCAGAGGCAGAAGAAAAATATCAACCGACTACAAGGGAGATGGCGCCCTAGCAAACTCAGAGCTCTTATAACAACCGGTTCCTTCTTCTGTGCAGCTATATTGCTATCACTGCGCTCTTATGCACTGGGCGCAGTGGCCGTTCCCGGTGGGCGCACGAGGGTGTAGACGATGCGATAAGTGCGGATGTCCACAGCCCGTCCGCCGAGGCGCGCCACTGCAGCTGCCAAGTAAGGGTCGCCCTGTAAAATGCAAGCAAGGAAGAGCGGCCGGTAGCCAAAATTAATAATTCAGTTTTACAAGCGAACTCTTCGTTGTGAAGCACGAGGGACCATAATCAATTCGAGCAGCAGCTGAAAACTGGGAATTTTTTCTCTGTCCTTTTCTCGACTTCTTCTTGCAGATGTGTGTGGACACCACACTAAGTACCTGGTTCGACGGGCGCAAGTAAGTTGCGGTGCGTTGCAAGGCCTCAAACTGCAGCGGCTTTCCGTTGCTGTTTGGAGCACCCAGTCCTTTCGGCAAATTGTACAGGCAGGTGGTTTCCACCTCCTTGATTAAAGGAGGCTGCGCTGCTGCACCGCCGGTAGGGGGGCCTCCTATGCCATTGGCGCTCACTGCCGTTACTACTTGCCGGACCTGATGTCGGTGTACATTGCGATGAGTTACTACACTAGGCGCATGAACATCAGGAGCAAAAAGCTTATGGTTGTGAACAAGAGAATAAACGGATTCGAGTCTAACTTAGCTTCCTTCACTTTGACTTAGATTCTTTGATATTGCCTCACCGTTTCGAGCACCGCAAACTCTGTGGAGTCCGCCAGATCTTCCACCTGTTTCATGACAAGAAAAGCACCACAACACGCACACAGGAGGTGTCACTACTGATATGTTTGTATCAATGCACGATGATAGCATTGATCAGTGACCTCACAAGAAGACAACGATAGGAGAGTGTGCACGAGAAGCATTAATGAAGGTACAAATGTCCATGCACAATTGCAAACCTCAACTCGGCGCTGGGTGGTGGTGAGCTCAGCTCGAAACATGGCGCCATCCGCACCGTTGGGAGCGAGCACAAACGCAATCGCGGCAGCTTCAGCCTCGTTGTCGCCCACTCCACTGCTGCCTCGACTAGTACCACCCATACTAGACCCTCCACCACCACTGCCGCCAGCAGCACTGTCAGAAACGAACCCACCACCGCTGCCGCCACTCCGGCTGGCGTCTCGGCCGCTCGTAAACCCACGCACCGCACCTTCTCCCAGCGCGGCTTTGGCAATGGCTCCGGTGTTGAACTCGCGGTCTGCCACAATGGCTTGCGTTGGTGATACGCTTGCTGGTGCTGTTTCAGTGTTGAGTTGATTCTTTGCATCACCTGGCACCACGCCTCCGTTGACCGCAAGTAGGCCACTGTTCGCCAAGGAGCTGGCCGTAGACACTGGCGCTGTTGTGGTAGACGACGATGATACCGAGGGATTATTGAAGGGCACAGGGCGAAAGCGTGCTTTGTAGCGAAGGGTAACGCCAATATCAGCCTGGGCTGCCGCGTAGCTCCGATTGCCACCGAAGAGTCCCACGCCCTAGGACAGAGCACCGTTGAAAGGGGGTGGTGAATGTCAGGGGCCGAGGCACAATCTCAACTCATCATGCATGCACTGTGGACTCATCAGTCTAGTTTATACTTCATGATTGAATGAATCCAAGATGCAATGAAATTAAACTTACCGATGGAGCTTCGACGCTCAGCGTAGTCGAATCAGCTGCCCAGGTGCCAGCCATCCAAGGAGGGTAATAGACATCGGGCGCCTCTACACGACAAGGAGGTGGGTATGCATCCTTGTCGTCGATACGTGATCTTAAGCTTGAACCCGCAACTAATGGTTCGCTACCAAGGGCTGGGAATGCTCGTGCAGCGACCTATCATGCCATAATTGCAAAACAAAGCGTTCCAAAACGTCAATACGGGTAAGTTTTAAGTGATCACTCTTGATGATAGTTTATCGTACCAGCGCAGCTACTGAGGATCCGAATATTGCCCGTCGCGATGGATAAATTGGATCGTCGAGAAGCTCATTTGGTGTTCTAATTTGGTCAGTTGCGCGCCTTATAGAGGCGTCAACGCTTGGTTTGAGAGCTGTTGCAGATGATGCTAGAGAGAATATTCCACCAATGATTAGCCACATCCTACTTAGTATCAAATCAACTCAGACGTGTGAAGTATTGAAACTGAGTCTAAAGAAAGCTAGAAGACGTAAATTAATGCAACGTTAATTATGATGTGGTTAAAACACTTGGCTCCTTGATATAATAATGTTGACTTGTTGCTTTCATCTCGTATTCGTACTTCACGCATCATTATGCGTGCGCATGCGTGCGCGCTTTTTCTGACGATTCTGACGGCGCTTCTCTTGGTCTTCCCTAATAAATTGGTTTTAGATTTTTACAAAATCGTCTTGATGCTTGACCAATCAATGCTTGACATTTTTTTTTTGCTGTTCGAGACGTCGCGTCGGAGACAGACTTCCTTTTCATAGTTGGCTCATTCTTAGGACAAAAGAGGATATCCATCGAGGACTAGGGGTGCCAATATTCATAGTACCTGATGGTCGCACATCCCATTTTCAGATGCCTGATCAGTTTATGGCTAGTGCTCTGCGGAGTGGTGCTCGGGCAGGACACGATGCCTCTTCCTTGGACACGTGAGCTCGAGTTAGGCGAGTCCGGCAATGACGTTAAGATCATGCAGACACTCCTACTGCGCAGCCCTGGGGTATCATCTATTATTGAGACCGACGGAAACTTTGATTCCTCAACACAAGCTGCAGTCGAGAGCTTCCAGGCTTACACTGCATTGAATGCCAGTGGTATCTTTGATGTACCAACTGCTGAAGCTTTACTATCTTGCTGCGAGCGTGACGGTTACCGCGACAACGGAACCGCAGCAAGCGCTTACGGAAAACTCTACAAGATTATCGTGCCTTTGCCTTCTATGAACCGAAGCGTGGAAACCAACGCTACTCTTCTCGACAAAGATAACAATTTCATTCGATCCTTCACCGTTCGCACGCATGGTCATCGTGACGACGGGTCTGCGGTAAGTTCCTTTTATTGAGTTTACGCAAGAAGCCACCTGGTTGTATTTGATGTTATTGTTGTATGCTGATATATTTGCCATGTATATAGATGCCATGGCCTGATTTCGGCGATGGCGATTACGGCCTAAACGAATTGTCGAGTAATGGGAACACGCCAACTGGGCTAGCCACCATAGACCTCAACTCTCCTGAGCCAGAAGAGGTTGTCAATGAGTATGGGCCCTATCCAATCAACCGCGTAGTCCAAGGGCTGGAAGGTAATGCAGGACTCTTGTTGAGCTCCATCCGGAGCGGCATTTTGTTGCACACGGGTCAGTGGCCTGGATGGGAGAGCGGAGAGCCCATGCCCAACTCCGACGGGTGCCTTCACGCGTGGCCAGAGGAAGTGGAGGCGATATGGAAGGACTTGGTGGATCTCGGGGTGACCGTGAATGAAAACCCGTATTCAAGTGTCAACTACCCCTATGAGACGCAGGGGCTCATCTCCGTCTACCTCGAAGATCGCTGAAGGCGAAAAGTGTTTCTCGTGAATTGATTGCGAGTTGAAGCGGTGCCATGTACCACCATCTATCGAATCTATCATATATTACAATGCCATTATTAACTCGAATGCACCTCAACTTTGTGGCTGCTACGGACTTCTGTGGAGCTTGTAACATTGTTCTAAAAAAAGATTTGATTAAGAGAGTTTTATCTGACGCTCCATGATTTTCTTATAATATTCTAAATAATTAGAATTAGAACCGCTACCATCACTTCCATGGCCACTCGGGCATGTGCGCCTGATTAGCTTCATAGGTTTCGTTTGTGCTTCTTTGCTTTTCTTCTCTATCTGTAAGCCTTCTAATTCTGGCCCTTCGGGGCCTGTCTCAGAAGTAGAAGCAGGAAGTAGGAGGAATCCGTTGTCGAAAATTTGAATCCGACTGGGTATCGATAGTTAGGCCTAATGTTATCTCGTTTTTTCTTGTAAGCATAAGGTATTTGGGGCTTAAAATTAATACTTTGTTATCTGGGCTCTTTTGCGCTATAACTGGCAGAGATTAGGGGTATTGTGCTTCAATTTGTCACTTGACATTCCGAGCACGCCGGATAAGCAGCCGAACCACTGCTTCACAGATGTCTCCGCCCGATGGCGCCGCAACAGTCACCGGTTTCCCGTTCTCGTTGGCAAGAGGTGCAAGGCCCAGGGCTTTCCGAAGGGCCTTGAGGCTCACTCTAGGGTAAACGGCGCCTAAATGGTCGCACTCGATCCCCGTGGAGGCGTCTAACCGCACCGCCAGGCAGCCCGGGACCTCCGCGTCCAAACCGCACACCAGCCCGTCGGAGAAGGCGCCGTAGCGCCGGGCCATGTAGGCCGCCGAAAGAAAGAAGGGCGACAGTTTGCTCTTTTCGCTGTCGATTTGCGAATGAAAGCAAACCACGGGGACGCTCGGCGGTAACGGGTGTTCCCTTACGAACGCCTGGCGAGCTGCGTACGTTAAATCGTGCACTGCTTCACTCTTGGTAAGAAGCACGCGGTCCATCAAAAATTCAACCGATGAACGCAGCGCTTCGTCCTCCAACAAATCTGCTGCAATCGGAGAACCTTGTCGCCAAAATAAGCACAGAAATGAGCAGCGAAATAAAACAAGAAACCAAAGAATTACACAGGCTACTTAGTAGGATCGAGAAATGACTCAAAGAAATTCAGACAGAGGTGCAGGAACCAGATATGAAGAAGCATGAGCGCACCTCCATGAGGTGATTGGATGCAGACGAGCCCATGAACTACACTCAAAAGATCGTCCGGGTAAAGCGCCAGGGCTGCTGCTGCATCGACGCCTCCCTTGCTGTGTCCCACCAACACCACACGGCGGCCTGACTCCTTATGAGCCTGCAAAATAGCTTCACGCAGTGCTTCCGCGTTAGCTCTTACACTGGCTTCAGAGTCAAGCTGCACGAAGCGCACGTGGGGCAAGTTCAAATCCACTCGGAAACGTTGGAGTGCTTCGTAGAAGTATACGGGCGGCGAATACTGTGCTAAGAAACCAGGAACCAGCAAGTAGCAATAATCGTCTAGACGATCCGGGTCGCTGCCTGCCACTAGATCGCTGACATAATCCTCGCCGTGAGAAAACATGGCGGATGTATTGACAGGCTCCTGTGCAGGCGACGCCTCTGTTAAAGTTTCATTGTATTCATCGAGACTCGGTGCAAGGACGTCTCTTGGCGCAATCTCCGAAAAAACAAACGCTGCAGCTGCCCGTGCATCGTTTATTTTTCGCTCAATGCGCGCTGCTAGGCTAGAGTTAAGCGATCGTGCTTCGAGAGCATCAATAAGCTTGAGAAAATCCTGAGTGCCAACTTCGATTGGGGGTCCACCTTCGTTCACCAACCACCCAACCTCCGAAATCCCTAACTTTTCGTAGCGCTCCTTCAGCTGCTCCATGGGTGCAGCCACTCGATCTTGCAGGTCGCGCAACAACCGAGAGCGGTAAGCGTCGAAGGCCGGCATTGAGAGGCGCGACTTTGCTTTAATGTCATCCTGAGGTGGAGGAGAGGGTGACATTTGTGGGTGCGAAGGCCCCGGTGGAGTTGACGCTAGGGATGTTGCAAACACGAACGCAAGCGCCATTCGAGCGTCCCTCAGTTTTCGCATCGTTAAATAAAGTACCTACAATAACTCATTTCATGCTGTCGCACGAAGTGGTAACATACTATTCTTCGAGCTCTTTATTGAGTGCTATTTATAATAGAAGTCACGGATGCTACTGTCGTCGTCATGGTCATGGTCATGGTGTCATGGTGCACAGGCTGAAAATACATCTCCCTCCCTGTAACCTTCCAAACCTCCTTCCTTCCTCCTGTAATCTTGCAATTTCTCCTTCGAGCTCGCTCGAGCTTGCGAGCTTGTACTATCGCGCTTGACTAGCTTGACTTCCACGAAGTAGACCCACATCCTGCGTAGAGAGGACAACTACGCACAATTCGAAGTGCTAAGTAAATCCATTATTTCCGATACAATTCTTCCTTTTCTTTGTTAAGAAGTGCGTAGTCTACGTCCTGGAGTACTCTATCATGATGGTATCATCACGGTAATCTCGTGCGATTTCATTATCGACCACCGTGGCAACGTGACGATGTCCACAATGGAGACTTTGGATATCAAAGTAGACTCTGCTTTGCCTGTTGACCGCTTAATCATTGGTTGTTCCAGTCTAGCTGGGCTTCATACATCAGTTGGAGAACATGACGTTCAGGCTGCGATCCAAGAAGCGGTCACCTTAGGGTGTCGTGAATTCGACACGGCTCCGCACTATGGCTTGGGATTATCTGAGGAGCGCGTTGGTAGAGCCTTGAAGCTAATATCATGCCCTCAAGGCTACAAGCCAGTCGTATGGACCAAAGTTGGTCGGGTGATCTATTCGTCCCGAGAGGAAGTGCCTGAAGAAAAGCGCGCTGACATCGAAGAAGCCAATTGCGCTGGCTCACCAACATGCATCTTTCCAACGACCGACCCAAACCGCGTTCCAGTGTTCGACTACACTTCAGCCGGCGTCGCTTTGTCGTTGGCAGGATCTCGTGCTCGGCTTGATTGTGAGCTCGCTGGAATTCGGTTGCATGATTGTGAAACTCCTGAGCGCATAGCCCCTGCTTTAGCTCCAGGCGGTGCCTTAGATGAGCTTGCGAAAATGAAAATTCGCGGCGAAGTGCCCTCGATCTCCCTTGGTATGAACGATCCCAGCGCGGTGTTGAAACTTTTGCGTGAGTGGCCTCCTTCGGCGGCAGCAGGTGAAAGCAAGGGGTCTCCAATCGATAACGTCATGCTAGCTGGACGTTGGAACCTGCTCGATCAAAATGGGATTGATGTCCTCATCGAGTGCCAGCGCCAAGGAATTGAGGTGCACAATGCGGGTATCTTTGCGAGTGGACTTTTAGCGAATTTTTCAACACCTGATGACGGGGGCGCTACTTCTCAGTTAACAGAGACTGTTCAGTATCGTCCAGCTACACCGAGCGAGCTTGCGAAGGCGGCAGCATGGAAAGAGTTGGCGTTTGAATACGGTGTTTCGCTCGCAACCGTAGCTCTCGGTTTTGCTTGCTTACCCAAATGTGTCTCTCGAGTGGCCGTGGGCGTAAAGAATGCGGAAGAAGTTAATCAAGCAGTCGCTGCTGCTCTTGCTCTGCCTCTGCCACCTGCCATTTGGACTGAAGCTACAAAGCGTGGCCTCCTTCCACGTGGCTTATGCGAGGGTACTTGAGTTGAGTTCTCTGAATTTCTTGCTGGATAAGTTTTTTTGTTTAAGTGCGCCCTGTCTATTTTTTCCTCAATTCCACGTGTGATACTTAATCAAAATTTCCTCAGAGTTCGAGGTCCAGGACATGAAGAGGAAGTTTGAATATTTCGCCCAGCAACCAAATCCACAGTTCAGATGAGTACTTCCCTTTTATTTGCGCATCGAAGTACGCTTCATTGCCGTTTCTTTGTAGATCACAGGGCCATATGGGCTAGATATGGGCATTGATAATTACAGAAAAGAGATGCGAATAGCCTTTCTTTTGGAAATCCTAACTGCGAGGGCATGTCCAAAACCAAGACCATGGCAGGTATCGATTTATACTTAGTTGCGATGCGACGTACGTATACCTAGCACAAATTAATTCATGTGTTATTGATACAATAAAAACAAAACATGAAAACAAACCATGGAAGAGTTAATGTATATGTGATCCCCAGCTCCAATAATTTTCGGATGTTCTAATTTATCTGTTTTTCTGAAATCAGAAAATCGTGTTCTTGCCCCAGTCATTGGCCGATACGGGGGTGCTTTCTCTGAGTCCGCTGGAAAAACGATTGTTTGTAGCGAGCGCAACGTTTGATTCAAGATGAAAGGACAGCTCTATGACCGCATGAGTCGCTCGGCCTTTCGACTCACTGGTCAAAACATAAGAGGACTTCACACTTCCTATTTACGATTTTGACTTGCGCGCAACGCACGCTCGTACACTTCTGCCCGCAGCATTGTCTTCTGTGTCATTTGGGTTTCTATTAGTTCGATTTCGAGTTCGAGTTCCTCTGAGCTCAGCCTCATTTTGGACCTCGTCGCTCGAGAAATGGCTCGCAAACACACGGCATTCTACTACATTGGCTTTTCGGAAGCCAAAGCCTTGTTCAGACAAAAGCTTGCACGCAAATGGGGTCACGCAATTGCTCGGGGATGGGTGACACTTCTTCTGGATCGCCTGAGGGACTTCGCTGTAGTCCCCTCCTCTGCGGGCGGAAACTTCTCTTTTGAGCTGCACTCTCAGAGCATGGAGGAGCGTGCCGCTTTGGACCGCTACCATCACTTCCATGGCCACTCAGGCATGTGCGCCTGATTAGCTTCTTAGGTTTAGTTTGCGCTGCTTGTCTTTTCTTCTCTACCTGTTAGCCGTTAGCCTTCTAATTCCGGCCCTTCGGGGCCTATCTCAGAAAATCAACCACAGATTCATGGTTTCCTAACCAAGAATTCTTTATTTTCAAGTCGGATAGACCTGGAGTAATATGCTTTTAATCAAATTTGCATTACCAAAAGCAACAATATCGGATCCGAAGTGTCTTTGACCTTCCTTTAGCTGGATCTCCCAGCATTGCTTCGTTTGAAGCAGTCAAAGTGCACTTTTCTTTGCCATTGCAAAGCTTCTTGGTGATAGACTTTGTATTTGAGCATTCTGAGGTACATTTATATTCGTTGTCGATGCCATACCAAGATATTTGAATTCTGACCGTACCGCGAGAGCATTTGAGCATTTCTTCAGTATTTTCGATTATATTCATCGTTTTGTATTCTTTGCAACTTGGAGCAGGTAAATTAGTAGGTTGTGAGGTAGGACAAGTGCACACGCATGCTTCTGTTGGAGCCAAAGTTGGTGGTGGAGTTGGATATGGAGTGGGTCGTAATGTGGGCTTTGGAGAAGGCTGCGGAGATGGTGACGGAGTCTTTGGAACACAGGCAACAGATTCTGGGATCACGTTGCAACTTCCACAAGACGAGCTCTGCCTAAAATCCTGGTTGAAACCTTGTGATGAGCACGTGGTTTGAAGGAATACTGCGAAAGCCACTGCAGAAGAT